>Ga0076930_100189_pt1 | contig 81030 bp, 78 predicted proteins | sample HotLakConsoUCCRE_FD_71149 | JGI IMG/M metagenome (GOLD analysis project Ga0076930, IMG submission 71149) | Hypersaline microbial mat communities from Hot Lake, Washington, USA - Hot Lake Consortium UCC-RE (version 3) (version 3) ...
CCTGCCTCCGTGACCCTCGGCTCGCCATCAGACAACACCACTCCCCGTTGTCAGAGGGTTGCAAGGGGTTGGTTTTTTGCCTTTAGCAAACCTTCAAACTGCTGCATTGGGTACGGCCTGATCCGTCCAGACGGCATCGCTTCATTCGCTCACGCGAAAGCCGCAATACCGTCACGACGGGGCCTGTCGGGAGGGGCGGGCTGGCCGGGGCGCGGAAGCGGCTCCAATGCCAACTGCATTTTTCAGACTCCACTAGATCTTCAGGAAGCCCTGAAACGGGGCCGTCTCCACCGGGGACATTCGTTGGCACTTGGCTCCATAAAACTGGCCGACTCATCAAATGCCGATCGTCCCGGCCAGCCCGAACCGCCCGGCAGTACCCGATGCTCAATGCCCTCTACATCTCAAATTCCACCGGCTTGAACGCTTTTAGCGTTGGTTTTCACATCTTGCTGATATTGCCAAGGCGGGTGTCTTCGGTGATTTCCGACTGTTTTTTTTCGCTTTAAGTGGGCGGTGGGCTGCTATCGTGTCTCGCGGGCGTGTGGGTCCGCTACAATGCACTTCGGTGCAGTGACGATATTGAACATGCGCAACTGGATAGTCATCGGGTCGGCCATTGCCATCATGCTGTTGGGGCTGTATGGCAGTGCGGTCATTGTCCTGGATGAAGAGCGGCTGAAGTCGCTGGTAGCGCGTCACGTGGAGAATTACACCGGGCGGCGGATCGAGATTCGGGGTGATTTGAAGGTGAGTCTGTTCCCTGGATTGAGATTGACGGCGGAACGGGTCCAGTTGGCCGGGCCGGATAATTACGCCGGGCCGGCCCTGTTCGAGGCCCAGTATCTGGAGATGCGGGTTCGGCTGCTGTCGCTGATTCGGGGCGAGATGGAAGCCAGCCAGGTCAGCCTGACCGGTGCGTCGATCAATCTGCATACGGATGAAAACGGACAGAGCAGCCTGGATGGATTGCTGGCGGCTGCCGAGGCCGGTTCAGCAGCCCAGGACTGGCTGAGTGGACCGGTGTCGCTGGACGATGTCCTGGTCAATCTGACCGACAGCATGGGCGAGCGCCAGGACAGTTTTTCTGTCGAACAGATCGAACTGGACGGGTTCGCGGCTGGCCGTCCGCTGGATTTTCGATTTCGCGGCAATGTCGGCGATCCGGAACTGTTTGACTGGCTCGAGGTGGACGGTCTGCTGGTTCCGCTCAGCAACGGCAATTTCCGGCTGTCCAACATGCGCATGCTTGGAGAGCTGGAGCAGGGCCACTTCGAGCTTGAGATGCTGGGTAATCTGAGTTTCACCCCCGGTCCGCCGCTTGCTGTGGCTCTCGATGAAGGACGCCTGCGGATCAACCAGCATCAATTCCAGGCTGCCGTGGACTATACCGGTTTCGACCGGCCTTACGTCAATGCCCGATTGTCCGCTGAAAGCATTGATCTGGACGTTGCCTCGATTCCACGCTTGCTGCTGACCCAGGTCGGGCCAGGCGGAGACTCTTCAGTGATCAGGGCCCTGGGCGGGCTCGATTTTGACCTGGCGGTCGATGTCCAGCAGGTCGCTCAGCTCGGACTGGTACTGAAAGACCTGGTCCTGGCTGCCCAGGCGCGCGATGGGTTGATCAATGTTGACTCGGCAACCGCCGAAATTCCGGGTGGGTATTTCAGTGGTATTGGCCGATTTGACCTGCGTGCCAACGGGGAGGCTGCTGAGCTCGGCCTGCGGATCGATGCATCGGATTTTCAGCAATTGGCCAGCTCGATTCCTTTGACTGAGCTGCCAGGCGGTTCCGGTGCACTTTCCATGGCCCTGACGGTCGATGCAAGCGATGGGGTCATGAACTGGAACGGACAGGGTGGAATGGAGCTGTGGGATGGCCGCTGGACCGTTTTGCCCCGGTTGATTCCCGGCGTTTCTGCTGATCCGACGGCTGAGTTTGATTTTTTCAGTGCCGGTATCGGAATTACGCCCGGTCATCTGACCTTGTCTGAACTGCAACTGGTCAGTTCAGAGCTGGTCATTCAGGGCGACCTGGATTTTTCCCTGCCGCCGGGCGAATTGAATGGTGAGCTGGCATTGAGCAATGAGGACCAACTGGTTCTGATCGGGGTCAGCGGGGCACTGAGCGGACCTGATCTGAGGTGGACCCTGCCGGAAAGCGAACCGGGACAATGACCGCTGAGCGCGAGCGCCGGCTGGGTTTGCTGGCCGCCCTGGGTGCGTTCGGCTTCTGGGGGCTGGCTCCGATCTACTTCAAGCTTCTCGGCGGTGTCGGGGCTGACGAGATCATTGCCCATCGAGTGGTCTGGTCGGTCGTGTTTCTGGCCGTGGTACTGGCGATTCGCCACCGTGGAGGCCTTCGCCGGCATCTGCGCATCAGTCCGAGGATGCTGGCAACCCTGGCGCTGAGCAGTGGGCTGATTGTCGTCAACTGGCTGATTTTCGTGCACGCCGTGAATACCGGTCGGGTCCTGTCGACGAGTCTCGGATACTTCATCAACCCGCTGGTCAGCGTTCTTCTGGGTATGCTGGTATTTCGCGAGCGCCTGGCTCCGGTTCAGACGCTTGCCGTCATCATTGCCGCAGCGGGCACTGTCTATCTGACCCTGCGAATCGGTGATTTCCCGTGGATGGCCCTCGGGCTGGCCTTCTCGTTTGCCCTGTATTCCGTGGTCCGCAAGCTGACCGATGTCGGACCAATGGTGGGTTTGTTCTGGGAAACGCTGCTGGCCGTCCCGCTGGCACTCGCCTGGCTGGTCTTTCTGGCAGCCAGCAATCGGCTGATGTTCGATCCTGGCCAGTGGTCAGGTGCGCTGCTGCTGGCCGGTACCGGACTGGTTACCGTCATACCGCTGTTACTGTTTGCCGCCGGCGTTCGGCGACTTCCGCTGAGCACGGTTGGTATCATGCAGTATCTGGCACCCAGCATCACCTTTATTCTGGCCGTGTTCGTTTTCGCTGAACCCTTCACCCTGGATCATGCCGTGACCTTCGGCTGCATCTGGCTGGCGCTGATCCTGTTCACCTGGTCCAGCGTGAGCCGGATGCGTCGCGCCCGGCTGCCGCTCTAGATATGGATCAACCGGCTTACAAGCGTCCGGAAAGTCGACGCGTCGCTTCTCTGGGCGCACTGCGTCCGTTCCTCGGGCGCTATCGACTTCAGATCGTGCTTGCACTGTTGTTTCTGATGGTCTCGGCGGCCGGGGCACTGGCGATTCCGGCGGCTGTCGGTCAAGTCATCGATCGCGGTTTCGTCGCCGAGGATATCGATCGCATCAATCGCTGGTTCTGGCTGCTGTTTGCGGCGGCCGGCGTGATGGCAGTCGGCGGAGGCCTGAGGTTCTACTGGGTCAGCTGGCTCGGACAGCGTGTTGTTGCCGATGTCAGAAGCGCGGTCTTTGAGCGGGTGCTGATCATGGATCCGGCCTTTTTCTCTCGCACCCGCACCGGTGAGGTCCTGTCGCGCATCAATACCGACACCACCTTGATCGAAACCCTGGTTGGCTCGACCATTTCGTTTGGCTTGCGCAATCTGTTGATGCTGGCTGCCAGTTCGGTTGCGCTGTCGTTGACTGCACCGTCGCTGGCCGGGGTGATCGGCTTGCTGATCGTGCTGATCATCGTCCCGGTCATGTTGCTGGGACGCTGGGTCCGCGCCCTGTCGCGCAGCGCCCAGGACCGGATTGCCGATATCAGTGCGCGCGGCGATGAGGCCATCAATGCCGTACAGACGGTCCAGGCCTTTGCCCGGGAGGCATTTGAAAGTGCGCGTTTCCGCGAAATCGTTGAGCAGTCAGTGACTGCAAACAAGCGCCGTATCGCTGCCAGTACACTGCTGATCGTAGTCGTGATTTTGCTGACCTTTGCCGCCATCACCTTCGTGCTCTGGCTTGGAGCCCGCTCGGTACTGGAAGGTGCGATGTCTCCCGGTCAACTCGGTCAGTTCGTGCTCTATGCCGCCATTGCGGCCGGCGCGACGGCCAGTCTGTCGGAAATCTGGGGTCAGCTTCAACGCGCCGCCGGAGCCATGGAACGACTCGCCGAGCTGCTGGATCTTTGTCCGGACATTCAATCGCCGGACGCTCCGGTTCCGTTTCCGGAGCCGCCACTGTCGGTCGAGTTCGACGGCGTCCGTTTCGCCTATCCCCTGCGGCCGAACGACAATGTCCTGAAGTCGCTGAGTTTCGCGGTGCCTGCGGGTGAAACTGTTGCCCTGGTAGGGCCATCCGGGGCCGGAAAATCAACGATCTTTCAGCTCCTGCTGAGGTTTTATGACCCGGCCGAAGGAAGCGTATCTATCAATGGCGTGGATCTGCGTCAACTGGATCTGAAGGCGCTGCGCACCGCCCTGGGCCTGGTGCCCCAGGATGTCGTGATGTTTTCAGGTACCGCGGCGGAAAATATTGCCTACGGTCTCGATTCCTCGAATGTGGGCCGCCTGCGGCAAGCCGCGACTGCCGCGCATGCCGATGAATTCATCGACCGGCTGCCTGACGGCTACGACACCTATCTGGGCGAGCGCGGACTGAGCCTGTCGGGTGGGCAGCGGCAGAGGATCGCGATTGCCCGGGCCCTGATCAAGAACCCGCCGCTCCTGCTGCTCGACGAGGCCACGGCCAGCCTGGATGCCGAAAGTGAACGGCTGGTCCAGGATGCTCTGGATGCGGTTCGGCACAACCGCACGGTGCTGGTCATCGCGCACCGCCTCGCCACGGTCCGCCGCGCTGATCGCATTCTGGTCCTCGACCAGGGAGAGCTGGTCGCCGAGGGTACGCATGATGAGCTGGTGCGGGACAATCCGGTTTATGCGAGGTTGGCGCGCTTGCAGTTTTTGGAATGAAAAGAAGGCTCAAGGTTCAAGGATCAAGGCTTAAGGCTTAAGGCTTAAGACCCCATATTGTTTTGTTTTGCTCTGCGTCTTTGCGTGCTCTGCGAGAGATTGCCTTTAAGGTTTCGAATTACAGAGGCTCGTAGCGGTATTGCTGGCCGCCTACGGTGACTTCGGCCATCAGGCCGCCGCGGATCAGGATGAAGGCGGCGACGCCGCGTTCGTAGCTGGTTGTCGCGGCCTTGCCGGCGGTGGCGGCGACGGCGGTTGCCTGGGCGGAGAATTCGAAGTTTTCGCGCTGGAAGGTGGTCAGTGCTGCCGGGTTTTCGAAGAAAATAACCTGGCTGTAGGACTGCGCACCGATCTGGGGGCCAATCGTGGCCTGGCTCGCCGAGGCTCGACCCACGGGCTGACCCTGTTCGAAGACGATACCGCGTCCGAAGCCGCCGCCCACCCAGAATCCGCCCTTGGCGATTTCAGGAAAAACGACGTAGCCATGAGCGTGGTCGATCCAGCGTTGCAGTCCCGGATCGCTGTTGACAAAGTTGTCCAGCGCGGCCCGCGATGACCGAATCAGGGAATCATTGCCTGGAGTCGACGCGCAGGCGGCCAGCAAAAGTGCAGAAAGACAAACAAAAGCGGTTCGAATCACAGCCATGGAAATCTCCAGAAATTACCGCCGGGGAAGTCACTGATGGAGCCGGTCAGGGACCCAACACATAGAACTTCATCAGGTCGTGTAGACCGTTTTGAATGGATCAGGTTCAGCCGGTCGTGCTGATCAGCTGGGCGGTGACGGCGGCAAAATGGCAGATGCTTCCGGCGAGCACGAACAAGTGCCAAATGGCGTGGCTGTAGGGAATGCGCTCGACATGGTAAAACAGCGTTCCGGCGGTGTAGAAAACACCGCCGGTAATCAGCAGGCCCAGCGCGAGCGGCGTCAGAGCCTGGCTCAAGGGGGCGAAAGCGATGATCACCAGCCAGCCCATGCCGATGTAGGTTGCCGTGGACAGGTAGCGAAACCGGCCGGTGAAAAACAGCTTGAATACGATGCCGAAAACCGCCAGTCCCCAGACCACGCCAAACAGCGACCAGCCCCAGCCACCGCGAATGGCGGCAATCGTGAACGGCGTGTAGGTGCCTGCGATCAATAAAAAAATGGCGCAGTGATCGAGCACCTTCAGGCGTGACTTGACCGGCTCGCTGCGGGCGATGTGATACAGCGTCGAGGCACTGTAAAGCAACAGCAGGGCGATGGAGAAAACCACGACGCTGATAATTTCCCGGACACCGGCAAAGACGCTGGCCAGGGTAATCAGCACCGCACCGCCACCGATCGACAGAATGACACCGATGCCGTGGGTAACGGCACTGGCAATTTCCTCGCGACGGTGCTCGATGCGATTCATGTCCGGAGCATAGCATCAACAAACGGCAAAAGAAGGCTCAAGGCTCAAGGTACAAGGCTCAAGGGGTGGCACGATAAGGATCGAAGCGTAGGTCGGGGTGACACCCCCGACGGGACCATTTCGACGCAATCTCCGAAAATACACTACACCTGCCGGACGCATTCTCGGTCTTTCCCTACGGCACCTGACCATGTCGACGACTTGTCATAAAACACACTACACCTGTCCGAGGCATTCTCCGAAAGCCTGGCGGCTGCTTTTGCGGTAGCATGCTGGATTCGCCTATTTTCTAGTGGGGATTGCCCTGATGAACAAATTGATTATTTTGTTTTTGCTTGTTCTGTTTCTGACAGGCTGTGACAACCGGGAGCCGGCTTCGTCCGATCAAGCAACGGACTCGGAGAGCCAGGTGGAGAATGTCGCTGAGACCGAACAGGTCGTGCCGGCCGAAGGAACATTTGCTGATCTCTCCCACTCGCTGATCGAGGAAATGCTCGAGCACAGCCCGGAATGGGCCATCTACCAGGGACGCTATGAGAATGCCGGTCGCCTGACCATTCCTGACGAAGACCAGCGAGCTGCCAGTCTGGCGTTGATTGACGATGCACTCGCCAGACTCGAACGTTTCGATCCTGATTCGCTGTCGCCGGCCGAGCGCACCGACTATGCCTTGTTGCGCAATCGTCTGGATTCTCTGCGTTGGTACCAGCAAGAATTCCGGAACTGGCAATGGATGCCGTCGCAGTACAACGTGGCCGGCACGATTGCGGTTCTGCTCAACACCGAGTTCGCGCCGCTGGATGAGCGTTTGCGCCTGGTCATGCAGCGGCTGGAACGCGTGCCGGACTACTACAGCGCGGCCAGATCCAACCTGGATACACCGACGCTGGAGCACACCGAGTTGGCGATTGCGCAGAATCAGGGTGGTTTGAGCACGCTGGGCGATGATCTGCGCCAAAAGGTGGCGGCATCGGGCCTGGATGATGCTGAAAAACAGCTGTTCGAAGAACGTCTGGAAGCGGCCCGGCTTGCCATTGAAGACTGGATAGCGCACCTGGAAGCGGTTCAGGAGGAACTGGAAGCGAATGGCAATGCGCGCCCGTTCAGAATCGGTCGCGCCCTGTATGAGCCGAAGTTCGGCTACGACATCCAGGCTGACTTCAGTGCCGAGGAATTGTATCGCCGGGCATTGACGGAGAAAGAACGTCTGCTGACCGAAATGGACGAGCTAGCGGTGTCGTTGTGGCCCCGCTATTTCCCGGAAACCGATTTGCCGGAGGAGCCGCTGGAACGTATGGCCCGACTGATTGATCATTTGTCCGACCGCCACGTCACCGAAGATGAATTTGTCGATGAGATTCGCCGCCAGATTCCGCTCCTGGCCGAGTTTGTTCGTGATCACGACCTGCTCGACCAGGACCCTGACAAGCCGCTGGTAGTGCGTGAGACGCCCGAATACATGCGCGGCACCGGCGCGATCGCCTCGGTCAGCGCGCCGGGGCCTTTCAATCCCGGTGCTGATACCTACTACAACGTGACTCCGCTGAGCTACTACGGCGAGGAGCTGGCGGCCAGCTACCTCCGGGAGTACAACCACTGGATTCTTCAGGTACTCAATATCCATGAGGCCATTCCCGGTCACTACACCCAGCTGCTGCATGCCAACATGTCGCCCAGCCTGGTCAAGAGTCTGTTCGGCAATGGCGCGATGGTCGAGGGCTGGGCGGTCTATGCCGAGCGCATGATGCTCGAGGCCGGTTGGGGCGAACAGGCGCCTGAAATGTGGCTGATGTACGGCAAGTGGGCGCTGCGCGTGGTCCACAATGCGATCCTCGACTACGCCGTGCATGTCGAAGGGCTGGGGCAGGAAGAAGCCATCCGCATGCTCCGCGAAGAAGCCTTCCAGGAAGTGTCGGAGGCCACCCAGAAGTGGCGCCGGCTGACCCTGTCGCAGGTCCAGCTGACCTCGTACTTTTCCGGCTATGCCGAGATCTACGACTTCCGCGAACGGCGCAAGGCCGAGTTGGGCGAGGACTTCGACCTCAAAGCCTTCCACAACGAATTCCTGAGCTACGGCTCCGCCCCCGTAGCCACCATTATTGACCTCATGACCGAGCAAGGCCAAAGGTAAAAATATTTTCTCGCGAAGAGCGCAAAGGCGCAGAGAAAGAAAAATCTTTTTGTCGCGAAGCAGCGAAGCAGCGAAGCAATAAAGAAGAGAAAAGGCTTTTCAACGCTTTTTTTCTTTGCTGCTTCGCTGCTTTGCGATAAAAAGGTTTTCTTGTTTATGTTTTGCGTTTTTGCTTTTCCTCTGCGTCTCTGCGCCTCTGCGCGAGATATTTTTCTGTTGTGCCAGGAAAGAAGATCAGCCGACGAGGCGTTGCCACCAGCGTTCGCGTTCGGGGGGGAGGGCGTTGGTGAGGAGGGTGGTGTCGGGGGTTCGACCGTCGATCAGTTCCATCGGGTAGCGCACTGCAAGAAGTTCGGCGACGGTGTCGTTGGTCCAGCGGGCGACCTGGATCCGGCCCTCTGAAATACGCGGTATGCGGCGGCGGTCGCGATGGGCATCGGAAGCGATGACGTGAATCAGTCCGCGACTGATCATCAGCCTCGACGCCTCTCGAATCTTTGGTCCGAACTGGCCGGTACAGGACTGGGCGGTGATCTGGCCAAGGCAGCCCATTTCGATCCACTCTTCGAGAATTTCCGGATGCTGGCGCAACTGGCTGTTGCGCTCGGGATGGGCAATCACGGGTTGCAGTCCCTGGCCCAGAATCTGCTCCAGCAAATGCTCCGAACCCATCGGGACGGTATGGACCGGTAACTCGATCAGCACGGCCTTGCCTTTGTTGGCCAGGGTCAGGGCGTGTCCGGCAGCCAGTTCATCCGGCAGTTCGGGAACCAGGTGCAGTTCCGACCCGGGCAGGATTTTCAGCCCGATACCTTCGGCGATCAGGGCTTCGCGAAAGGCGGTCAGCGCGCTCAGGATGCTCGCGCTACGGTTGTTGTAAACCCCGTTGAGGTGGTGCGGCGTCATCACCGCGATCCGGATACCATCGTCCAGCGCCAGGCGCGCCATCGCCAGCGACTGCGACAGGTTCTTGGACCCGTCATCGATTCCAGGCAGCATGTGACAGTGCAGATCGGCGTACACGGGCAGGGTTGGTAGAAGTCTGCCGTCAGCTTAGCAGATCAAAGGGTCCCTGGATCAGAGCCTGCCATCGACCAGCGCACGATCCAGGGTGGCGCGGACATCGTAGAGTACGCCATTTGGGACGAGATACCCGCGCAGGTGCTGCTGACGCTGGTCAAACTGGCGATGGGCAACGGCATGAATGACCGCGGCATAGCTGGAGTCGGCAGGCGCTTCGGTCATGGTCAGACCATATTCGGCGTGTGCCTCGACCGGATCGATCCAGGGGTCGTGGACATCCACCTGCAGATTGTAATTTTCCAGCTCCCGGATCAGGTCGATCACCCGGGTATTGCGCAAGTCCGGGCAGTTTTCCTTGAACGCCAGGCCGAGTACCAGTACCCGCGCCCCCGGTGCATAGACCGAATTGCGCGCCATCAGCCGCAGGAGTTCGCCGGCCACGAATTGGCCCATGGCGTCATTGACCCGGCGGCCGGACAGGATCACCGCCGGGTGATGGCCGACCATCTGGGCCTTGTGGGTCAGGTAGTACGGGTCGACGCCAATACAGTGCCCACCGACCAGGCCGGGCTTGAAGGGCAGGAAATTCCACTTGCTGCCGGCAGCGGCCAGAACGCTGGCGGTATCCAGGCCCAGCCGCGAAAACAGAATCGCCAATTCATTGACCAGGGCAATATTGAGATCGCGCTGGGTGTTTTCGATGACCTTGGCGGCCTCGGCGACCCGGATCGAATCGGCTCGAAACGTCCCGGCCCGAATGATGCTGGCATACAGCGCGTCGACCGCGTCAGCCGCGTCGGGTGTCGAGCCGGAAGTCACCTTGACGATATCGGGCAAGCGGTGCTGACGGTCGCCCGGGTTGATCCGCTCCGGGCTGTAGCCGCAGTAAAAGCCGCGGTCAGTGTCGGTCTGGTCGCCGCTCAGGTATTTCAGCCCGGAGGCCTGTTCGAGAATCGGCACGCAGTCTTCTTCGGTCGCTCCCGGGTAGACGGTGGACTCATAGATCACCAGGTCGCCCGGCTTGAGAACACTGCCGACCAGCTTAGAGGCGCTGATCAGGGGTTTGAGATCCGGCCGTTTGGCGCGATCAATCGGGGTCGGCACGGTGATGATGAAAACCCGGGCATTCGACAGATCGCCAACCTGGTCGGTCAGGGTCAGCTGGCTGGCCTGGGCCAGTTCGTCGGCATCGACTTCACGGGTGCTGTCATGGCCCGCGCGCAATTCGGCAATCCGGCTTTCCTTGATGTCATAACCGATGGTCGTGAATCGCTTGCCGAAATTCACCGCCAGCGGCAGGCCCACATAGCCCAGCCCGATGACCGCGATGGCGGCCTGGTCGTTTTCCAGCTGGTCCAGCAGTTGTTCGCGCATCACAGGTTTCCGTGGGCCTCAGGCGCCATAGTAATCGCGGTACCAGTCGACGAACCGGGCCACGCCCTGTTCGACCGATACCGAGGGCCGATAGCTGACCGCGTTCTGCAGCTCGCTGACATCCGCTTCGGTGTCGGGGACATCGCCGGGCTGCAGCGGCAGCATCTCCATCCTGGCCTTGCGGCCCAGGCAGTCTTCCAGTACTTCGATGTAGCGCAGCAATTCGACCGGCTGTTCATTGCCGATATTGAACAGGCGGTAGGGCGTGTTGCTGGTCGCCGGGTCGGGGCTGTCGGAGGACCAATCCGAGTTCGGACTGACGGGCTGATCGAGGACCCGCACCACGCCTTCGACGATATCGTCGATATAGGTAAAGCTGCGCCGGTGATGGCCGTGATTGAAGACCTGGATCGGTTCATCGGCAAGAATCGCTCGAGTGAACAGGAACAGCGCCATATCCGGCCGTCCCCAGGGCCCGTAGACCGTGAAAAAGCGTAATCCGGTGGCCGGTATGCCGTACAGGTGGGCATAGCTGTGGGCCATCATCTCATTGGCTTTCTTGGTGGCCGCATAAAGAGTCAACGGGTGCTCGGTGGATTGATGCTCGGAGAACGGCATCCGGGTGTTGGCGCCATAGACCGAACTGGTCGAGGCAAAGACCAGGTGCTTGACCGGATGCTGGCGGCAGCCTTCCAGGATATGCAGAAAACCGGTGACATTGCTGGCCGTGTAGACATGCGGATTGGTGGCCGCGTAGCGAACGCCGGCCTGGGCAGCCAGATGGACCACGCGCTCTGGCCGATGGGTCTGAAACAGTGATTCGATGGCTTCCCGGTCGACCAGGTCGGCATGAACATGGGTATAGCCGGCGTGTTCCTGGAGACGGGCCAGCCGGGCCTTTTTCAGGTTGACATCGTAGTAGTCACTCAGGTTGTCCATCCCGACCACCCGCTCGCCTCTTCCAAGCAGGTACAGCGCAACATGGGAGCCGATAAAGCCGGCCGTGCCGGTGACCAGGACGGTTGGCTTTTTGTCGGGCGCAGTCATCAGGCGACCGCCGCCTGCGCGGTGAGTTGGCGACCGAAGGCAAAATATTCGAAGCCCTGTGACTGCATCTGATCGGGTTCGAACAGGTTGCGGCCGTCGAACACCAGGGGCGCTTTCAGTCGCGTCCGCATCTGGTCGAAATCCGGGCTGCGGAATTCATTCCATTCGGTCGCGATGACCAGCGCATCGGCATCGTCCAGCGCCGCGAGCGCGTGCTCAGCGAAATGGACGCCGGACCGGTCGCCCAGGAGCCCACGTGCTGAGTCCATGGCCGCCGGATCGAATGCGCTGACGGTGGCGCCGGCGGCAAGCAGGTCATCGATCAGCACCAGGCTGGAGGCTTCGCGCATATCGTCGGTACGCGGCTTGAAGGCCAGCCCCCAGAGCGCGAAGTGCCGGCCGGACAGATCGTCGCCCAGGCGCGCCCGGATCTTTTCGCCGAGGCGTTTCTTTTGCAGATGGTTGACCTGTTCGACCGCTTCGAGCACCTTGAAACCCTGACGGGGAGTGTTGCGGGCAGTATGAATCAGAGCCTTGACGTCTTTCGGAAAACAGGAGCCGCCGTAGCCGCAGCCGGGGTAGAGAAAGTCAAAGCCGATGCGCGGATCCGAGCCGATCCCCTGGCGAACCTGCTCGATGTCGGCACCCAGATGCTCGGCCAGGTTGGCCAGTTCATTCATGAAGCTGATGCGCGTGGCCAGCATCGCATTGGCGGCATACTTGGTCAGCTCGGCCGAGCGCGCGTCCATGCAGATGATGCGATCGTGGTTGCGATTGAAGGGCGCGTAGATCTGGCGCATGATGTCGAGAGCGCGCGCATCTTCGCAGCCGATGATGACCCGCTCGGGTTTCTGGAAATCGGCAACGGCAGCACCTTCCTTGAGGAACTCGGGGTTGGAAACCACGGAAAATTCCGTGGACACTTCACGCTTTGTCAGTTCATCGCAGATCGCCTCGCGGACACGGTCCGCGGTTCCGACCGGTACCGTGGACTTGTTGACGATCACCTTGTACTCATCCATGTGCCGCCCGATCGTGCGTGCGGCTGCCAGGGCATGGCTCAGATCGGCCGACCCGTCCTCGCCAGGTGGAGTGCCTACGGCGATGAACTGAACCTTGCCATGGGCCGTGGCCGCGGCGGCATCGGTGGTGAACTGCAGACGACCGGCACGCCGATTTTGCTGGACCAGTTCCTCCAGGCCGGGTTCATGAATTGGAATGCCACCGCTGTTGAGCAGGTCGATCTTGGCAGCATCGGTATCGAGGCAGACGACCTGATTGCCGACCTGGGCCAGGCAGGTTCCGGTGACCAGGCCAACGTAGCCGGTTCCGATAATAGTGATTCGCATGTCAGCGGGTTCCTTTATTCAGAGCGGGAAAGATCTGCATCAATGTCTCGCCCGCGAACGACAGTTTCGTGACAGCCGCTGAATCAGATTTGCCGACTATGCTCACTGGAACTTCTCGATCAGCCGAGTCAACTCGCCGACCCGGTCTTCCAGCAGTGCCTGATTGGCCCGCGTTTCCACGTTCAGGCGGATGACCGGCTCGGTATTGGACGCGCGCAGATTGAAGCGCCAGTCGTCAAATGCGAGGCTGATGCCGTCGGTGCGGTCAATCTCCGGATTGTCGTTGGGGAAGCTGCCGAGGACGTGGTCGATGACGATGTCGGTATCCGACACCGAGAAATTGAGCTCGCCGCTGCAGGGAAATGCCTGGATGCGTTCGTCGACCAGGTCGGCCAGGCTGCGTCCACTGGAGGATATGGTTTCGGCCAGCAGCAACCAGGGGATCATGCCGCTGTCGCAATAGGAAAAGTCGCGGAAATAATGGTGCGCCGACATTTCGCCGCCATAGAGCGCATTTTCCGCTCGCATCCGTTCCTTGATGAAAGCGTGACCGCTCTTGTTGATCAGGGCCTGTCCGCCGGCCTGGCTCACCTGGTCGAGGGTATTCCAGATCAAGCGCGGGTCGAGCACGATCTTCTCGCCCGGTTGCTTGTTCAGCAGGGTAGCGGCAAACAGTCCGACCAGGTAGTAACCCTCGATGAATCGACCGTCCTCGTCGAAGAAAAAGCAGCGGTCGAAATCGCCGTCCCAGGCGACCCCGAAGTCCGCGCCAACCTGGCGAACGGCGGCAGCGGTTTCGGCCCGGTTTTCCGGCAACAGCGGATTGGGGACACCGTTCGGAAAATGCCCGTCCGGCTCGTGGTGCAGACGGGTGATCGACAGCGGCAGCTCGTAGGCAATGGCATCAAAAGCGGGCCCGGCGCAGCCATTGCCGGCATTGACCACCAGTTTCAGCGGTTTGATCCGGTCGATATCGACCAGCGACCGAATACGGGATACGTAGTCGTCGAGCAGATCTTCGTGAGTGTGTGAGCCTGGTTGTGGTGCGCGGACCGATGCCATCCCGTCGGCAAGCCGCGCTTCGATTTCCTTCAGGCCGGTATCGGCACTGATCGGGATGGCTTGCTCGCGGACCAGTTTCATGCCGTTGTAGTCGGCCGGGTTGTGACTGGCCGTCACCATGATGCCGCCGCCCATGCCGGGCCTGGATGCAGCGTGGTAGACCAGCTCCGTGCCGCAAAGACCGATATCACAGGTGTCGACGCCGGCCTCGTTGAGGCCTTCTGTCAATGCCTGGGCGATGTCCGGACTGGACAGGCGCATGTCGCGGCCGATGGCCACCGTGCCGGCTGGCTGGATGATCGCCGCGTAGGCCTGGCCAATCTGTCGCGCGCGTTCGGCGTTGAGCGAATCCGGAACCCGGCCGCGAAGATCATAGGCCTTGAACGGAGAGTTGAGCAGTGTTGGCATGGCGGGATCTGCGATTTTTGAAGTGGTCTGGCGATCGGCTCAGGCGCGGCGGATGCTGGTCTCGGCCAGTTCAACCCGACGTTCATTCTGCAGCAATCGCAGCAGGACGAGCACGCGCTCCTCGCTGGTGCGGGCCTGAAAAAGTGCCCGATAGCCGGCGCAGGGGCCATCAATGATCTCGACCAGGTCGTTGAGCTGGTAGTCGATGGTTCCGGCCAGATTGATCATCCCTTCGGCGTTGCAGCGCTGACGCAGACTGTCGATGACCGGGTCCGGGATGACCGGGGTCTCATGACCCAAGCGGACCAGTCCGATCGTGCCGCGGGTCGAGCGGATCGGTCCCCAGTCGTCGCCGCCGCGACTGAGGCGGACGAACAAGTAGCGCGGGAACATCGATTCGACCAGCAGCCGTCGCCGGCCTTTCAGCATGCGACGAGTGCGGGTTTTCGGTCGAAATATTTCGAAGCCCTGATTCAGCAGGTTCTCTTCGGCTCGCGCATCCTGCTGTGGTTTGCAGAATACGGCGTGCCAATGCCGCATCGAATGATCATGGTGTGGATCTATCATTGCCCCCTGCCCGGGATTTACATCGTGTTCAACTGTTGAACATTGTCACCCCGAACGTGTTTCAAACGCAAGTATGGTCCGTGGACTCAGCGAGATCGGACCGGACGAACGCGATAGCTTGCATCGCGTGAATACTCCAATGGGAGGCCGTAGTAGAAACCCACGAACCAGGCTTGATTGGCTTCGGCGGTATCGGTGCTGCTGGTCCAGAACCCGGCCCACGGTGTATTGGGAAACACGTTTTCGTTGATGGATGGTGCCTGACGGCAAGTCTCGACTATCGTTTCCAGCTCCTCGCGCGTTGGCAGGCGCCAGTCGCTAAATCCGCCCAATTCCTGGCTTTGATTGACCTGTTCGACCGCATCGCGCGCATTCTCCCAGTTGAATGGCTGTGCCTGGCCGGTGCAAAAATCACGACTCCAGCTCTGGCCCAGGGCGCACTGCGCCCATTGGAGGCGGGTGCGGCTGTGAATGATGGTCCCGTCGCGCGGAAGCTCGAATTCGCTGGTCGGCGTACTGGCGCGTTGTTCTCCCACGCCCGCTTCGCAATGGCTTTCGTTGGCCAGCGCGGCCGGGATGGTGACGATGATCGTGAGCAGCGCGATGGCTGCGCTCTGGTTCAAACCCTTCATGACGTGCACACTCCTGGCGTCTTTTGATTGTTGGCGACCGGCAATCTCCGGTGAGCTGGCGGCAGGGCCAGCACGGATCGTCAGGAACCTGAATTCCCTCGGTTTGCAGCTGAAACCCCTTGTTACTCGCTTTCCGGATGAAACCGTGACACCGGAACAACGAATAGCGTAATTATGTGTTGCTGGTCGCAGACATGCAAGCAGACCATGATCATGAGCGTCCCGCTCCTTGTCGTCGCAAGGTTCCCGGACTGATACCGTACCAGCGTCGGAAGGCGCGATTGAAGTTGGACGCATCGCGATAGCCCAGTCGATCAGCAATCCGTTCGATGGCCAGATCCGAGTGCCAGAGCAGTTCGCGCGCCAGGGTCTGGCGGACATCGTCGACCAGGGCACGGTACCCGGTGCCGGCGCGAGCCAGGCAACGATTCAGGTTTCGCGGAGACAGGTTGAGCTGGCCGGCCAGTGCCGACAGGCCGGGAGAGCGACCGGAGTTGTCCATCAGAATCTGGCGTACCTGATTGGCCAAGCCGCCGGGTCCACCGGCAGCGGTCACACTCTGGCAACGGGCAATCATCATGTCATGCAGTTCGGGGTCGGCCAGCAGGCAGGGCGATTGCAGCAGTTTCCGGGGAATTCGCAGAACATGGCGAGCGCCGTCAAGGTCCAGTTTGCATTCCAGTTGATCCCTGAGCAGATCATCCCAGGCTCGATAGCGTCTCGGCAGGACCAGCCTCAGGGTTTGTCGATGGCGACCGAGCACCTGTCCGACCAGACTGGCCAGCGCCAGCAGATTGATCTCCATCAGCAGTTCGCCGGCATCGCCAGGCGGTAAACGGGCAACGACCTCGATGATCAAGTCATCGTCATCGCAATAGCGTCGTATCAGCGTCCAGGGCGCGCGCGTCGGCTCGAAACGCACCAGCGTATCCAGCGATGCCTGGACATTGGCTGCCGTAACCACTGCCAGTCCGAGCGGGCCATGCTGGGCGGCCTGCAGGGCCAGCGCCGGGGCGATATGCCAGCCGGGCGCGAGGCTGACATCAATCGCCTTGAGCGCTCTTAGTACCAGCGCTAGCGGCAGGGTCTGACCGCGACCGTGCAACTGGCGGGTGTCCAGGCCGGCTGTCGCCAGCAGGTGTTGTCGCTGCGCATCGTCGCTGATCGATTGATCAAGAAAAATGGCGAGGTAAGTGGCCGGAACCGGAAGATTGCCCCTATCGAGCGCAGGGCTCGAACCGCGCTTCGGTTTGTCGATTTGGCGAGAAATGACCATTACTTGTCATTTTCTACACTAGGCGCTGCCGGTTGGCAAGGGCAGACTGGGCACATGAACAACAAGAGGTACTCTGTGCTGATGTCCGACCGGGCTTATGCCTACACCGATGCGGACGGCCAGTCAGCGGCCTATGTCGACCGCAAACGCTGGTGGTGGCTGCTGTCGGTGGCCTATCCGCTGTTTCCGTTGTACGCGGTCGCGCTGCACGCCGCCAGCGGACAGGAATGGCTGCTGCTCACACCGGTGTTGTTCACCTACGGAATCGGTCCGCTGCTCGACGCGTTGCTGGGCGAAGATCGCAGCAATCCGCCGGAGCTGACCGTGCCCGCGCTTGAGCAGGATCGCTATTATCGTTATCTGACCTGGCTGACCGTGCCGTTGCACCTGGCATCGTTGATCGGAGCCTGTGCCTATGGGGTGCTGGCGGACTTGAGCGTTTTCGGCGGGTTGTCCCTGGCCCTGGTCACGGGCCTGGCTTCAGGCCTGGCGGTCAATACCGCGCATGAAATGGGCCATCATCGCGATCGCATCGACCAGTGGCTGGCCCGGATAGCCCTGGCGGTACCGTTCTATGGTCATTTCACCGTCGAACACAACTTCGGTCATCACAAGCAGGTAGCAACACCCCGGGACTGCGCCAGCGCGCGCATGGGCGAATCAATTTATCGTTTCGCAGCGCGTGAAATGATCGGCGGATTGCGTCGCGGCTGGCGGATTGAACGAGCGCGGCTGGCCAGGCGTGGCCATGGTACCTGGAGTTTCCGCAACACGATACTCCAGTCGCATCTGATCGCGTTGGTTATTCAGGGAACCCTGGTGCTGACATTGGGCTGGACGGCGCTGGGCTTCTTGCTCATCCACAATGCGGTCGCCTGGTTTCAACTGACCAGCGCCAACTACGTCGAGCACTATGGTTTGCTCAGGCAGCGGCTGCCTGACGGTCGGCGTGAACGTTGCCAGCCGCATCATTCCTGGAACAGCAACCACATCTTTTCCAACCTGCTGTTGTTTCACCTGGAACGCCATTCCGACCACCACGCCAATCCCGGCAGGCGCTACCAGTCCCTGCGCGATTTCGCCGCTGTACCGCGCCTGCCCAGCGGCTACTTCGGCATGTTCCTGCTCGCCTACGTCCCGCCGCTATGGTTTCGGGTCATGGACCGGCGACTGCTGGCCCTGCCGCATATCAACGGCGACATGAGTCGGGTCAACCGACTTGCCTCGAGCTAGCTAGCGTCCTTCCACCCAGTCGATGGCGGCTTTGAGTAGCGCCTTGCCGCTGCCCAGATCGAGCCGTGTCTTGATATTGGAGCAATGTGCTTCGACGGTCTTGATGCTGATTCCCAACACCTCCGCAATCTCCGAGTTGCTGTAAAGCTGGCCGATCAAGCTGAATATTTCAGTTTCGCGCTGGGTCAGAGGTAGTTTGCGTGGCTGACGTGAGCTGAATACCGGACAGGCTTTGCAATGGGTTTCGCAGGGATTTCTGCGCTCACAGTCAAGCATTACCTTGAGGAAATGCCCGAGCTTTCGTTGACTGGAGCGCCCCGGGAAAAAGCCGCAGGTTTGACGCATGCATTCAGGTTGGTCCACGCCGATGTGAGCGCGCTCTGAGACCAGCAGAATCCTGGGTCCATATTCGGCCTCTGCCAGACAGTGGTTGACCTCGATGGCCACGTTCTGGTCAAGGATAAGAATATCGATACCGCAGCGGATAGCGCGAATCACTTGTTGCGGTGTATGAGTCCGGATACATGCCCGTATTTCAGGCATATCTCTGACCGTGGTCAGCATTCCCTTGACGAACACTTCGCTGTCGATGCAGATCGAAATTTTAAGTGAACAATCCGTCAATCCGGAACCTCTTACATTAGCTCAGCTTAATATCTTCCCACAAATTTTCCAGGCAGCGTATCAGGGGATTCCCTATGGACAGGATGCGGGGAATGCGGAACGCTATGGTGCGAACGAAGCACCCGGAAACAAGCCTTGGAGGCTACCAGGGCGCGTCAAGCAAGCCAGACTGCCGCTAAACGAAAATGGGGGAGAGTAATGGCAAAAACCAGACCGCTGGATGATGAAAATGTGGCCGCGGTCACATCGATACCGAAATTCGAAGCGCCGGATTGCTTGCTGCATGCACTAATCGGTGCAGCACAAATGTCGGTGACAGTGAGGGTCGATGTGCCTGGGGCAGGTCGAGTCTGGTTGAATGGCCGGAACGGACTATTCTGGTCGGACATCCAGGACCCGCAGACCTTCTTTGTCACGCCTTCCTGTGATGCCAGTGTTCGAGCGGATTCCGTTTCGCGCGGTCGGCTGCAAGCACGTCCACTGGATGAGCTGTTGTGGAGCGCCGGATATGTCGGCTCGGGTGGAGCCTTGCTGAGCCGTTGTCACTTGTACGACGTTATCGAACTCAATCATTGGCCGAACTTCACCCGCATACCGCATTCCGAGAATCTGTTTCCCCTTTGTTCTTTGCTGTCCTATCGACCCACCAGTCTGTCCTTCGCATATCGCATGCTGCGCATTTCCGCCGATGAGGCTTTTCGGTTCTACAGCGCGGCCACAGTATCGGGCCATGTCCGGGTGGTCTGCTCGCAGCCGCCTCGGTCAGATGTTCCTCCGTCCAGCGCGATCAGCGGGGACGAAGGTGGTAGCCAGGTAGCCAATGCGTTCTGGTCACGGCTATTCAAGCGCATCTCCGGCCTTTAGGACATCTCATGCTTTACATGATTCTGTTTGCCGGTCCAGTAGGAGCCGGGAAGACCACCGCCATTGCCTCGGTCAGTGATACCGAAGTTGTCCAGACCGATGCCAAGGCGACCGATGAGGTCGCTGAGCGCAAGGATCAGACTACTGTCGCAATGGATTACGGCACCCTCGAGGTCGATACTGGCCTGACCATTCAACTGATTGGGACGCCGGGCCAGGAGCGTTTCGACTTCATGTGGGACATTCTGTCCCATGGAGCCCTGGGGGTTGTGGTCCTAATTGACAACGCTCGTCCCGAGCCGCTCTCCGATCTGCAGGTTTACCTGAGCAGCTTCCACAAACTTCTGGAGCCGCGTGGCGGCAAGGGTGTCATCGGAATTACCCGCTGTGACCTCGACAATCGGACCACGTTGGCCGACTATCGCCAGACGATTCGTGATTTAGGGTTTCGCTGGCCGGTTTTCGAAGTTGATGCCCGCAATCGAGTCGATGTCAAGCTCGCCCTGCTGGCGCTGACAGCCGAGCTCAATCCGCACCCCCATCGCAAGCGGGCATCATGATGGCTCAGCGTTCGGTGCTTGGAGACAGCGGCAATGTTCTTTGGATGCAGGGTTTCGGAGTGGGCTTTGGCGATCGAGTGGTGCTGGCCGATGTCAATCTGGAGATTCCGCCACGGGGGTTGACGGCGTTGATGGGTCCGCCTGGAGTTGGCAAATCTACCTTGTTGCGTTCGATCTGCGGCATTGCCCAGCAAAGCGCCAGCTTCAAGTCCTGGGGGGAGGCGCGCTATCTCAACCTGCTGCCCGGTGAGGCTGGATGGCCCAGTTTCGTGGTTCAGGATGCACGGCTGTTTGTTTCCACCGTGCGTGAGAATCTGGCTGGTGGGTTGAGCCAACGCAATGCTCTCACAACTGGTCAGCAACGCAACCGGATTCTGGGGCACCTGAATTCGATGGCTTGCCAATGGTTGAATGACTGTTTCGAAACACCGGTACATGAACTGGACTTGTTCCAACAACGCTCCGTAGCCATTCTGCGCCAGACCCTGGGCAAGCCGCGCCTGCTGTGCATCGATGAGCCCACTGTCGGCTTGAATGACTCCGAAGCTGCTCGGGTCATGGCGCTGATCGAGCACTGGGCCGTCAAAAACAGCGTTCTGATGGCGTCCCATCACCAGAGACAGGTGCGCAAATATGCCGATCGGGTCGTGTTGCTGGCATCAGGTCATGTCCAGGAAGTCGCGAAGACTCCTGATTTCTTCCGCAATCCAGCATCGACTGCCGGTAAGGAATTTGTCAACACGGGACAGTGCCTGAGTCCTCGTCCGGATGCCCTGGCCGAGGAACTGGCCCCGGATGTGACGCCACCGCCACCATTGAATCCAAGGGTCCGCAAGGCCATGAGCGCCTGGGCAGGACCCAATGGATTTGTATGGCTGGAGAAGGGCCGCCTGGCCGGGACGCCTCGGCCGGGGGTGGTCCATGATCTCGAGGTTGATCTTGACGCACTGGTCAGAGTCGGGGTGACCCGGCTGCTGACCTTGCTTGAGGAGCCATTGGAATGCGAGCAATCATTGATCGAGCGTGGCATAGAGGCCGTCCATGTCCCCGTCGACGACATGTGCGCACCGACCTTCGTGCAGGCAGTCGGGTTCTGCCGTCAGATTGATCTCTGGATGGCGCAGGGGCAGGTAATTGCCGTGCATTGCCATGCCGGCCACGGACGAACCGGCACAGCATTGGCCGCCTGGAAGATCTGGCGAGGGTCATCGGCCAGTAACGCGGTTGATGAATTGCGCAGGCTGGAACGTCGCTGGATTCAGTCGCGCGAGCAAGTGGATTTTCTGGAAGATTATCAACAGTTCCTGCAATCGCGGCATTCAGACATCACGGACCTGACTGCGTGACCCGATGTGTCCATTCAAACCTGAAAAGCCTTTGTATGTCGCGCTCAACCTCCGGCGGTTCGAAATGACTGCCGGTCGATCTTTCAATCAACAACCCATGGAGTAAAACTTATGTCAGATATTGATTCCGCAATGCAACAAGCCATTCAGGCAATTCCCGAATGCGTTGCCGGTGGCTATGTCGACCTGGAGTCAGGCATGCTGATCAGCGTCAAGACCGTTGATTCGCATCCCGGTGAGGTGCTCGATATGCTCGCGGCGGCAACCTCGGAGATGTTCCAGGGCCCGAATGTGGTCGCCATCGAAAAAATGTTCAAGAAGGCTCGCGGTGTGGAGGACGATGGGTCGCACTATTTTCAGGAAATGATTGTCAACAGCGACAACCTGATCCACGTTTTTCTGCGTGCCAAAAGTAGCCCCGAGCAAGTAGCTTGTTTCGTCTGCAGGCGCTCTGCAAACATGGGCATGGTTCTGACCAAGGCACGGAAAGTGATGCCGGATATCGAGGCGCTGGTCTGATCGACTGGTGTCTACCGGACGAAGGCCGGGCATACCTCGGTTTTCGTTCGGTTTTCTGATATCTCCCTTCATTCAAGAACAGGAGGCTTTCGTGTCCCCAGTGACTGCCAAATCCGAAAGTGGGCATCCAAAGGCCTCACAGGTTCGATCGATTCTGCGTGGTTTGATGGGTTCGACCGATGCCGGCGTCAGGGCTGCAGCGGCCATCAGTACTGATGGAATGGTGATTGCCGCGGTACTGCAGGAAGGTGTCGATGCGGATCGGTTCGCCGCCATGTCAGCTTCGCTTCTGGCCCTTGCTGAACGGGAAGTTGCGGAAACTCGAAGGGGCAAGCTCAAGCAGTTGCTTGTCGAGGGCACGGAAGGCGCAGTCCTGCTGGTGCGAGCGGGTGAGGATGCCGTTCTGGCAGTGTCCACCGACCCCGGCGCGCTGATCGGAAAGATTTTCCTTGAAGCCCGGACTTCGGCGGACAAACTTCGTCAATGCATGGGAACAACAGGCGGTGGGATGTGATCAGGATTCAGTTTCGCGATCATGTTTTTGATCTGTCTGTGGGTGAATCCGTTCTCGATGGCATGCTCCGCAATGGATTGCCGGCAGCCTATTCATGCAGGGCAGGCTCATGCCATGTCTGCATGCTGAGGGCCACTGAGGGCAACGTACCGAAATCGGCCCAGCGTGGTATCACTCCGGCACTGGTGAAACTGGGTTATTTTCTGCCCTGCCAATGCAGGCCCCAAGAGGCTCTGGTTGTCGAACGGCCGGATCCGGAGCACTTGTGTCGTGATGCCCTGGTTGCCGAAAAACTGATGGTCCGCAAGGATCTGGCTATCATTCGGCTTGAAGCCAGCCCTGAATTCCAGCCCTTGTCAGGCCAGTACATCGTAGTGGTTCACCCTGATGGCAGCCGGCGATCATACTCGGTAGCCAGTCGACCGGAGCATGACTATTTTTTCGAGCTGCATGTGCGCCGAGTTTCCGGCGGCAAGGTCAGCCGCTGGCTGGTGGATCAGATATCGACCGGTGATGTCATCAGCATTCAGCCGCCGGCCGGCAACTTCGTCAACCGCAACCCGCCGGATGGTCAGAAACTGCTGCTGGTCGGAACTGGTACGGGACTGGCACCATTGCTTCCGATCCTGAAGGATGGGCTGGAGCGCAGTTCGATCGCCGAAATCTGGTTGTTCCACGGGGTACGACGGCGCGCAGATCTTTATGCAGATGATCAATTGCTCAAAATGGCCGAGCAGAACGACCGTTTCCGTTATTTCGGTTGCTGTTCACGCGAGCCGGTGTCATTCAATGCCCAGCCCGGGCGTGTAATCGACCGAATTGTCGAGCAACTACCCAGTCTGAGTGGTTTCAGGGCTTTTGTCGCCGGTCATCCGGACATGGTTGCCGATGCCCGTCGATTGTTTACGGAATTCGGAGTTGATCCTGATGTTGACCTGATCGTCGATGCCTTCGAATTCGACCATGCCCGGCGACGCACCGGAAAAGAGCCTCGGGTAACCCGGTCCGAACGCCGGGTGCCTCCACCGGATCCTGAACTGTGGCGTCTGCTCGATAACGGCGCCTTGGTGAAAAATGTGTTGCGGGATTTCTATGAAACGGCATTCGAGGATGAACAGCTCGGGCCGTATTTTGCTGGTGTGACTCAGCAACGGCTCAGGGAGAAACAGTATTCCTTCTTGCGTAGCCTGATGCTGGGAACCCGCGACTATCTGGGCCAAAGACCCAAAAACGCCCATCACTGGATGGTCATCTCCGATGACTTGTTTGACTATCGACTCGAACTGATGGCCTCATGCATGCGAGCCCATGGCATAGGCGAAGCACTGATTCAGCGCTGGCATGTTTTCGAGGAATACTTTCGCGCTGATATCGTCAAGCCGCAGCCGGTAGCCCGGACGATCAACGGCCAGCCCATCACAATGGACGGGATCGAGGATACCGAGCTGGACGAGGGCAGTCTATGCGATGCCTGCCATTGTGCTATCGATGCCGGCAGCCCGGTTCGTTTCAATTTGCGGCTGGGTAGAGTCTACTGCCGCCATTGCATGAATGCCGCGCCGGACTCGGCACTCGCTGGATTGGGTGGCGAGTGACAGATCATGAGTTCGTTTGAGCATTTCTGGCGGGCTGTCGACAAGCTTGAGCCCGCGGTACTGATGCATGTCGGACTGGACGGAACCATACTTTATGTCAATTCCGGAGTCGGCAAGTTGCTTGGCTACGCACCGCCCGAGCTGATTGGGAAGTCGATGACCCTTTTCATGCCGGACATGGTCAGGGCCTCTCATGAGCGAATGTTCTCCGAACCGAACAGTCGATCGGATGAATCGCCATCAACTGACGTCGGTGACGGGTCCGGCTTTGGTCGAGTTCCACGCACGACTGGCATGTCCTGGCATGAACGGCTGCGCTGCACAGTCTCACACAAGAACGGCCGCACCATACCGGTTGAGCTGACGGTCAGCGAAACCTGGACAGCCTGTGGTCGCCTGCGCGGATATCTGGCCTTCATGCTCGATTCTTCCGAAATGCAGGGCATGAAAGAGAAGTTGCGCAGGCAGGCAACCTATGATTCGCAGACCGGTTTACTGTGCATGAAAGGCTTTCAGGCCGCTATCGTCAGCCGATTTGATCAGCAACTCGATGGAGATGGTTTTAGTCTCATCAACCTGGATATCGATCATTTCTCGGCGCTCTCTTTTATTTCCTCGAAACTTGCCGATAATGCTATACGTGCCTTTGCCGCCTGGCTGCAGGTCCGCCTCAACAGGCGCGTCGGCGGTGAGAGCGTCCTGGTTTGCAAGCATTTCAATGCCTCTGAATTCGTTATTTACCTCCCAGGTGGTGACGGCAAGCAGGTGATGGCGTTAGCACGCAACATCAGGAGTGATTTCTTGCGGATAAATCTGGCAACCGATTCTCAACCATTCCATACGACGCTGAGCATGGGGGTCGCCACCATCACTGATGGCGCAGGGCTCGAGCGTGGTCTGTCCCGGGCGGCCAATGCCTGTTACATCGCCAGAGCCAGGGGGGGCGACCGGATAGTCGGGGCCCGGGAGCGGGACTTGAAGGTCTACAGAATGGGTCAGTTGATTCGGGATGCCTTGCGTGAGGGCTGGATTGATATCTACGCTCAGAAGATCGTCAATCTGCGGAGCAGGTCCGATGACTCGGGGTCTTCACCATTGCATTTCGAGATTCTGTGTCGGTTGCGTGACAAGTCAGGCTGTCTTCAAGTGACGGAAGAAGTGTTCAGGACCGCAGAGATTACGGGTCTCGCGCTGCCGCTTGATCTTCACATGATCAAATCCACTCTGGACTTGATTGGCGAGTGCCTCGGGAAGAGTGGACACTTCGGCCAGTGCTCAATCAATCTGTCGGGTATGTCGCTGTCGAACCAGAATTCCCTGCAAGAAATTCGAAAGCTGGTCCGGGACTCGGGCATTTCGGCCACAAGCTTGTGTTTCGAAATAACCGAGAGCGCGGCTATTGGCGATTGTGACGTTGCATTGCAAAACCTGCAGGGTCTCAGGGACCTGGGCTGCAAGATAGCGATAGATGATTTCGGCAGTGGCTACTCGAATCATCAAAGTCTTTCCCAATGGCCGGTGGATATCGTCAAGATTGACGGATTCTACATTCGAGGAATGTTCAAGGATCCCTCGTTATTCGTCGATACTGTAGGAATGATCGCATCGGCTCGCGCCCGGGGAATGAAAGTCATCGCCGAGTATGCCGAAACCCGGGCGATCGTCGATGAGCTGATTGGAATGGGCGTGGACTTTGCGCAGGGATTCATGTTTCATCGGCCAGAACCGTTGAAAACGATGCTGCTCGACCACTTGTCAACAGATTCCGGAGCTGGCGAAAGCCTTTCGCGCCCCCGGTAAGTCAGGTGTTGACGGTTTGCGCCGGGTCAATCAGAGTAATATCTGAAGTAACAGATCTGCTGACAGGGTGAATCAACATGGGCGAGTGGTTTTTCGAATTGGTCCGATGGCTGGTGCATTTTCTCGAGGCGGTTGGAATTGTGGTCATCCTCGGCGGCTTTGTTGTGGCAACCATCGTCTACATTGCCCATGTGGGTCGCTGGACCACACACCAGGCCTACCAGGACTATCGTCGCCGCTCGGTGCGCGGTCTGATCCTGGGCCTGGAGTTCTTTGTTGCCGCCGATATCATCAAGACGGTTGCCGTCGATTACACCATGGAGAATGTGCTGATGCTGGGCGTGATCATCGTGATCAGAACCTTCCTGGTGTTTGCCCTGCATCTGGAAATTGACGGTCGGCTCCCCTGGAAACCGGATCCGGCAGAACTGGAGGGTCGAGGCGGGGAGGTTTGACCTGTCGGTGGTACGGCAGGTGATAGAATACCCAGCTGTTTCAGACCTGTGACGACCGATGTTCGACAACCGCTACACGATCGCCGGATTCGATGACGAACTGGCCCAGGCCATCGCTGCCGAAGAACAACGGCAGGAAGATCATATCGAGCTGATTGCCTCGGAGAACTACGCCAGCCCCCGAGTCATGGAGGCGCAAGGCTCGGTGTTGACCAACAAGTATGCCGAAGGCTATCCGGGCAAGCGCTATTACGGTGGCTGCGAGTTTGTCGATCAGGCCGAAGTCCTTGCCATCGAGCGCGTCAAGCAGTTGTTCGGCGCCGGCTATGCCAATGTCCAGCCGCACTCCGGTTCACAGGCCAACCAGGCGGCGTTCCTGGCGCTGATCCAGCCGGGCGACACCATTCTCGGCATGGACTTGTCCGAGGGCGGGCACCTGACTCACGGGGCCAAGGTGAATTTTTCCGGCAAGCTGTTCAATGCCGTCCACTACGGTCTGGACCGGCAGACCGGCGAAATTGATTACGACCGCATGGCCGAGCTGGCCCGGGAGCACCAGCCGAAATTGCTGATCGGTGGTTTCTCGGCCTATTCGCGGGTCGTGGACTGGGCGCGCATGCGCGAGATTGCCGATTCGGTCGGTGCCTGGTTCCTGGTCGATATGGCTCACGTGGCCGGTCTGATTGCCGCCGGGGTGTACCCCAATCCGGTGCCGCATGCGCACGTCGTGACCTCGACGACCCACAAGACTCTGCGTGGACCGCGCGGCGGCATCATCCTGGCCTCGGGCGAGGACGAGTCACTGATCAAGAAGTTCAATTCGCTGGTTTTCCCCGGTTGCCAGGGCGGGCCGCTGATGCACGTGATTGCGGCCAAAGCGGTGGCCTTCAAGGAGGCGCTGGAGCCCGACTTCAAGGCCTACCAACAACGTGTGGTCGATAACGCCAGGGCGATGGCGAAGACCCTGATCGAGCGGGGTTACAACGTGGTCTCGGGTGGGACTGACAACCACCTGTTCCTGATCGACCTGATTGACAAGGACATCACCGGAAAGGATGCCGAAGCGGCACTGGGCCGAGCCAATATCACCGTCAACAAGAACACCGTCCCGGGCGAGCCACGCTCGCCGTTCGTGACCTCGGGACTGCGCATCGGAACACCGGCGGTCACCACCCGCGGTTTCCTTCCCGATGACTGCCAGCTGCTCGCCAGCCTGATTGCCGACGTGCTCGACAGCCTTGGCGATGAGTCGGTGGAGACTCGGGTCAAGGAGGCGGCGCTGGAACTGTGCCGCCGTTATCCGGTGTACCAAAGGTGAAAGGGGAAGAAGGAAAGAAGGAAGAGGGAAAGGGCGAGGCAATGTTGTCGCTGACACCGTTTCCCTCTCCCCCTCTCTCCCTCTCTCCCTCTCTCCCCTGAAACCGGCATGTGGTGCCCCTTCTGCAATCACACCGATACGCGAGTGGTGGATTCTCGCCTGACCTCGGATGGTTTCCAGATCCGTCGGCGGCGGGAATGCGCCGAGTGCGGGGCACGTTTCAATACCTATGAAACACCTGCGCTCAAGGCACCCAACCTGATCAAGTCCGACGGCTCGCGTGAAGCGTTCAGTGAAGACAAGCTCCGGAACGGCATGCTCAAGGCGCTGGAGAAGCGGCCGGTGGAAACCCAGGAGGTCGAGCGCGCCATTCGCAAGCTGGTGCGCCAGATCCGCACGCTTGAAGAACCCGAGATTTCGAGTCAGCAGATCGGCGACTGGGTCGCCGGCGAACTGGCCCGTCTTGACCAGGTGGCCTACGTGCGTTTTGCTTCAGTCTATCGTCGGTTCGAGGATGTTCAGGCCTTTCGTGAGGAAATCGAGCGTCTCGAGCGCGAGCATCCCGGGACTATCGATCGCCGCCAGATTTCGTTGCTCGAAGACGAGCGCGATGCGGAGCCAGACGCGTGAACGCATTGGCTTCGGCAACGGGCGGCGGCGAATGGTCTGCAGAAGATCACCGCTTTATGGCCGAGGCGCTGCAACTGGCTGCACGAGGCCGGCTGACGGTCGACCCCAATCCTGCCGTTGGCTGCGTGCTGGTCCGTGACGGCGCGGTCGTGGGACGAGGCTGGCACCGCGCGGCCGGGGAGGCACATGCCGAGATTCACGCCGTGCGCGAAGCCGGAACCCGAGCGCGCGGGGCCTGTGCCTATGTAACCCTGGAACCCTGTTCTCATCACGGCCGAACGCCCCCTTGTGCCGAAGCACTGATTCAGGCCGGGGTCAGCGAGGTGGTCGCTGCAATGGTCGATCCGTTCCCTGAAAATGCCGGGAATGGTCTGGAAGTGCTCTCAAAAGCAGGCATCATGGTCCGATCGGGCTTGATGGAGCAGGACGCTCGGGAGTTGAATCCGGGGTTTGTTTCACGCTTTGAGCGATCACGCCCGTGGGTGAGGGTGAAACTGGCGGTCAGCCTGGATGGCCGCACCGCCGGCCCTGACGGGCGCTCGAAGTGGATTACCGACACCAGCGCGCGTGAGGACGGACAGCGCTGGCGTGCGCGCGCCTCTGCGCTGATGACCGGTGTCGAAACCGTGATTGCCGATGACCCGCACTTGAATGTCCGGCTGGCCGGCCTCGAGCGATCGCCACTGCGTGTCATTGTCGATTCCAATGGACGGCTTCCTGAAAGCGCGCGGCTGCTGAATCTGTCCGGGGCGGTCCTGGTGGCCAGTGCCCTGGAAAAGCCGCCCTGGAAACGTGACGGTGTGGAATGGCTGACACTGCCGACCAACGACAGCAAGCGAGTCGACCTGGCTGCTTTGATGAGCGAGCTGGCGCGACGGGCGGTCAACGAGATCCATGTCGAGGCGGGTCCGACCCTGTCGGGTGCGTTGCTTGAGGCGGGCCTGGTCGACGAATTGCTCGTCTACCAGGCCCCGGTTCTGCTGGGGCAGGGCGCCGCCATGCTGAATTTGCCCGGCATGGAGAAATTCGATCAGCGCCTCCAGTTACAGCTGTTCGACGCACGTCGTGTTGGTCCGGACTGGCGCTTTGTCTACCGCCTTTCATCGGCCTGACGCGATCAGGCTCAGGAAATCTCCTTAGGGGAATCATGTTTACCGGAATCATTCAGAGCATCGGAACCGTGGCCTCCATTGCCAGTGACGGCCAGGGTGCGCGGTTGCGTATCGACTGCCCCGACTTGAGCCCGGACCAATGGCACCAGGGCGACAGTATTGCGGTCGCCGGTTGCTGCCTGACGGCGCTGAATCCGGATCGTCAGGGGTTTGAAGCCGACTTGTCCTCGGAGACGCTTGAGCGGACCAGCCTCGGCCAGCTCGACAAGGGCAGTCCGGTCAATCTGGAACCCGCCCTGGCCATGGGTGATCGGCTGGGCGGACACTGGGTAACCGGTCATATCGACGGTCTGGCCGAGCTGGTCTCGATCACGCCGCTGGGCGACAATAGGCGGCTGAGATTCAGGGTACCGACCGGTCTGGCGCGTTTTGTTGCCGAGAAAGGGTCGGCAACGCTGGACGGCGTCAGTCTGACCGTCAATGCCGTCGAAGGCCCGGAGTTCGAGGTCAACCTGATACCGCATACCCTGAAAGTCACCACGCTGGGCCGGCTGGCCGAGGGCGACCGGGTCAACATCGAGGTCGACCTGCTGGCCCGCTACATGGACCGATTGCTGGAGCAACGAAAGACAACATGACGTTTGATTCGATAGAAAACATTCTGGTCGACATCCGCGCCGGAAAAATGGTCGTGATGCTCGACGACGAGGATCGCGAGAACGAAGGCGATCTGATCATGGCCGCCAGTCTGACCCGGCCCGAGGACATCAACTTCATGGCGCGCTACGGCCGCGGGCTGATCTGCCTGTCGCTGACCCGCGAGCGTTGCCGACAGCTGGGGCTGCAACTGATGGTGCGTGACACCGACCGTCATCACCAGACCAACTTCACGATCTCGATTGAAGCGGCCGAAGGTGTGACCACCGGCATTTCAGCCTATGATCGGGCTCACACCATTCGCACGGCGGTGGCACCCGATGCCCGTCCGGACCATCTGAATCAGCCCGGTCACGTTTTTCCGCTGATGGCTCAGCCTGGCGGCGTTCTGGCCCGGGCCGGGCACACCGAGGCGAGCATGGATCTGGCCTTGCTGGCCGGCCTGGAGCCGGCCGGCGTACTGGTCGAAATTCTCAACGAGGACGGCACCATGGCCAGGCGGCCGGAGCTGGAGTCCTTCGTCGCCGAGCACGATCTCAGGATGGGTACGGTTGCCGATCTGATTCGCTACCGACTCGGCACTGAGCAGAACGTCGAGTGTATCCACGCCCAGTCGGTAGGCACCGCGCACGGACCGTTCGAACTCAAGGTCTTTCGCGACCGGATCAACCAGAAACTGCACTGGGCGCTTCAGCGAGGTACGGTCAACAGCGAAGAATCGTTTCCGGTGCGGGTTCATGTTCCGGAGCTGCTCGGCGACGTGCTCGGGCTTACCGATCCGGGTTTCGGCATGCCGTTGAACGCGGCCCTGGCCGATATTGATCGGCGCGGCCGCGGACTGGCCCTGGTACTGGGCTATGATGAGGATGACGAGTCGCGCCTGGCCGGCCTGATGAGAACGACGCTGCCGCCGGTGGTCGAATCGACTCGTGACCGTGCCGCCGAGGCGCTGCGCAGTTACGGCATTGCGGCCCAGATCATTGCCGAGCTGGGCATCCGCCGAATGCAGGTGTTCGGTGCGCCCAAACGGCTGCATGCCCTGGACGGATTCGGCCTGGAAATTACCGACTATGTCGTTCCGGAAGGAGAAGAGGACCACGCATGAGTGCACCCAATACCGTATCTGCTGGCAGCCATCGAGTGGCCATTGCAACGGCGCGCTTCAATCACCGGGTTACCGATTTGATGTTGTCCGGCTGTCGGCAGGCGCTGATCGATGCCGGTGTTGATCCTGACAATGTGACCGTCATTGCGGTGCCGGGGGCGTGGGAACTGCCGCTGGCCTGCGACCAGCTCGCACGGAGTGGCCGTTTCGATGCCGTGATTGCTCTCGGCGCGGTAATCCGTGGCGAAACCGCTCATTTCGATTTCATCAGTGCCGAGTGTGCGCGCGGACTGCAACAGGTCAGCCTGGCAACGCGTATACCGGTGGCGTTCGGCGTACTGACCGCTGAAACCGGAGAACAGGCGCTGGAACGGGCCGATCCTGCCCGCAAGAACAAGGGCCGCGAGGCCGCAATGGCGGCGCTGGACATGATTGCCCTGACCCGGGAGCTTGCCGATGTCGGGTAAGCGCTCCCGTTCCAGCAATCCGTATGAGCCGCGTTCGCGCGCTCGCCGCCGCGCGCTGCAGGCCCTGTACCAGTGGCAGCTCAACGACGATTCGGCATCCGCAATCATTCACCAGTTCAACGAAGAGCAGAATTTTGACGGGGTCGACCAGGCCTACTTCGAAACCCTGGTTCGCGAAGTGGTGGCCCGGCGTGACGACCTCGACGAGGCGCTCGCACCGTTCGTCAAGCGGGCCGATGCCGGCATCGACCAGATGGAGCGGGTGGTCCTTCGCATCGGTGCCTGCGAGCTGATGCATCATCCGGAAACGCCCTACCGGGTCGTTATCGACGAGGCGGTCGAACTTGCTCATCGTTTTGGCGCGGAGCAGGCCCACACTTTCATCAACGGCGTGCTTGACCGCCTGGCTTCACAGACGCGTACGCTGGAGCGCCAGACCGAAAGCGGTGACGACTGAATTCGATCTGATTGCGCGCATCCGCGCCCGGTCGAAGACCGATGCGTCGGTGCTGGTCGGCATCGGCGATGACGCTGCGGTGGTTCAGCCCAGTGCCGATCGGGTTCTGGTCGCCACTACCGACAGCCTGGTCCCGGAGCGTCATTTCCTGCCTGAGTGGTCGCCGGAGGATATCGGTCATTTGGCCCTGGCAGTCAACCTCAGTGACCTGGCGGCGATGGGCGCGACGCCGCGCTGGAGCTTGCTGGCCCTGACCCTGCCTGAGGGCGATGAGGTCTGGCTGGACCGCTTTCTGGACGGTTTCCTGGCCCTGGCCGAACGGTCTGGTCTGCTTCTGGTCGGCGGCAATCTGGCGCGCGGGCCACTCAATATCGGTGTCCAGGTCCTGGGTGAAGTCGATCCTTCCCGAATTGCACGCCGCTCCGGTTCACGGCCCGGCGATCTGATTGCGGTGACCGGGAGCCTGGGTGATGCCGACGCGGCACTCAAGCTGGGAGATGATGCCTCGCCGGAGCTGGTCGAGCGACTTCGACGACCTCAACCGCGCATTGCCGCCGGACAGGCAATGGCCCCGTGGATCCATGGCATGATTGATGTGTCCGATGGCCTGGTGGCCGATCTGGCGCACCTGCTCGAGGCCAATGGTTTGGGTAACAATCGTTTGGGTGCCGAGCTCGATCTCGATCACCTGCCAGCCTCGCCGGCTCTGCTCGCCGCCAGTTCCGATCGACAATGGCGCTGGCAGCGGCAATTGACCGGTGGCAGTGACTACGAGCTGCTGATGACTCTGCCGTCGGAGCACCTCGACAGCGTTGCCAGTCAGGCCGGGGCCATTGGCCTCAGGCTGACCGTGATCGGACGCGTCGGACAACCGGACACGGGCCTTAAGACCCTGGGGCCTGATGGTGAGCACCTGGAGATGAACAATGGAGGATGGGATCACTTCGGCAGCTGACAAAGCCAGTGAGGTTGCGTTGTCGTCGCCGGCCGGTTTCCTGGCCTTCGGCTTTGGCGCCGGACTGAGCCCGATTGCTCCCGGTACGGTTGGCACCCTGGTGGCATTGCTGCCGGCACTTTTGCTGGTTCAGCTTCCGGTGTGGCTGGGTCTGGCAACCGTGCTGCTGACGTTTTTCGTCGGCATTTACTTGTGCAAGGTGGCGGGACAATCGCTGGGCGTGCATGATCATGGCGGTATCGTCTGGGACGAGTTTGTCGGCATGTGGCTGGTGCTGGTTGTCGTACCGGTGGACTGGGGCTGGTGGCTGGCGGCTTTTCTGGCGTTCCGCTTGTTCGATATCGTCAAGCCCTGGCCGATCCACTGGCTGGATCGGCGTGTGCCTGGCGGTCTCGGCGTGATGATCGACGACGTACTGGCCGCGCTCTACGCCATTGGTGTGCTCTGGCTGGTTGCCTGGCTTACGGGATGGGCCGATCCAGCAGGTCGTTTCTGATCGACTTCAGCGACGCTCCCAACTCTTCCGGCTCAGCGTCTTCGAGCCAGGCCAGGTGATCGCGGCGCAACCGGCTAGCCTGTTCGACCTGGCCGGCATCCAGGTAGGTGTCATAAAGGTCAACGACTCGACTCACCGTCTGCTCGCGCCTGGCAGCGCGAGCCAGATCGAATTCGACTACGGTCCCGAGATCGTCGACCGCTGCCCCGGGCTGACCGCTGCGCCAGAGTGCCGTTCCGCGCAACCAGCGTGCATTGAGTGTTTGCGGGTGATCGGTCCCGTACAGCTCAACCCGACTCTCAATCACCGACTCGATCTGATCCAGCGCCTCGTCGTAGCGCTCCTGGTCGATCAGGTTGCTTGTGCGGACTTCCAGTGCCATCAATGTTTCAGGATGCTGCTCACCGAGGGTCGCGGCCCGATCGCTGGCGACCTGATCCAGCATCACCAGGCCCTCATCCAGACGGCCCATATGGGTCATCAGGCTGGCCAGGTTCAGACGCGTTCTCAAGGTCGTCGGATCCAGCGGTCCGTAAAGCTCTTCGCATAGCTCACTGGCTTCGGTCAGCATTCGCAGCGCGTCCTCGTTGCGGTCGACCCGGCGCAGATTGTTGGCCATGTTGCTCATCGTGCGAATGGTGATCACATGGCGCCGTCCGGCCGTCCGGTAGAGGATGTCGAGCAGTTCGAACTCCAGCTCAAGCGCCTCCTCGTAACGACCGCTGGCGCCGAGCGCGGCGGTCACATTGACCATCGCCCGGAGTGTCCTGGGGTGTTCCGGACCCGACTCGCGCCGGAATCCATCCAGGGCTGCCTGAAACTGCTCGAGGGCTGATTCAATCTGACCGGATCGGGCCAGCACGTAACCCAGGTTTGACTGCGTGGCAATGGTCGTCGGATCATCCGGACCCAACTGAGCCATCGCAAATTCCAGGCTGGTCCTGGCCAGCGGCAGCGCCTCGTCCAGTCGACCCTGGTCGACACGGACAACCGACAGATCGTTGCGCGCCAGGGTCAGTACCTGGCCATCCGTCACTGACGTCGATTCCATCTCATCGACCAGTTCCGACAGTTCCCGATCCGCCGCATCCAGCTGGTTGGTGGCGTAAAGCGCATAACCGTAGTCACGTCGGGCCATCAGTACATCGACATGATCATCCGGCAGGGCGGACTGGCGCAACTGAAGAACCTGCTGGCTGATATCAGGCAGGTTGCCGGATCTGCCGATGGCCTGATAAACCTTGCTGATCGCATTGTACAGATCGGCTTTCAGCAGGGGCTGGTCGGAAAAACCGGCCTCGATCGATTCACGTGCACGAACCAGGATGTGATCGTCGACCATATCGCGTGCCAGATCCGTGCCGTTGAGAATCCGGACCAGCGTTTCCAGCATCTCTGGATCGATCTGGCCGGCGGGACCTTCCGGTTCTCGCTCGGCGGAATCCCGGACCTGCTCGCGCATGCTGTTGATCAGCCCCAGACCCATGGCCTGCGGGTCAATCTCTTCAAGCATCGCTTGCTGAAAACTGGCCACCTGTTCCAGTTCGAGCTGACGCTGCTCGGCAATCCGGAACTGACGCTGGGCTTCAACCATGCCCAGGGTGGCGGCAGTCAGGCCGGCGATCAGGGCCAGCAGGATCGCACTGGCACTGCCAACGGCCAGCGCATTGCGGCGGGCAAACCGACGCAAGCGATAGCCGGCAGTCGACGGGACCGCGCTGACCGGCCGATGCTCCAGCGCCCGGTTCAGATCGTCAGCCAGGTCCAGCGGTGACGCATAGCGTTTCTCCCGGTTCTGCTCGAGTGCCTTGGCGACGATCGCATCGAGGTCGCGCCTGAGACGTTTCTTCAGCCTGGTCGGGGTCGTCTGGCGACAAGCCGCGATGCGCTGATCGGTTTCCGGTTCGCGGCCGATGCGTCCGGACAGCGTCGGCAATGGCCGGAAGTCGGCCAGTATTTTTTGTACCTGGCTGCTGTCGACGTAGCTCAATCGATCGCCGTCAATGGGTGGAGCTTCAATCAGCAGTTCGTGCAGGATCACGCCGAGCGAGTAGACATCGCTGCGCGTATCGATAGTGGTCTGGTCCAGGCTGAATTGCTCGGGACTCATGTACTGCGGTGTCCCGACAATGTCTCGGCGTGAGTTGCCGGGGTCATCGGCAGCGGTGGCCGTGGCAATGCCGAAGTCGATGATCTTCGGGCTGGGAATGCCGTCGATCATCGAGACCAGGATGTTCGCCGGCTTGAGGTCGCGGTGAATGATGCCGCGCTGGTGGGCGTGCTGGACGCCATGACAGATTCTTGCCATCAGCGCCAGGCGCTCGTTGATCGTCAGGCGCTGCAGGTTGCAGAACGCATCGAGCCGCTCACCGTCGACGTATTCCATCGCGAAGTAGGGGTAGCCGGACGGGGTGGTTCCGGCGTCGTAGACCTGGGCGATGGCGGGGTGGCTCATCTGGGCCAACGCCTGGCGTTCGATGTCGAAACGGGCCAGGTTGGTTGGATTGTGAACCTTGCGCGCGATCAGTTTCAAGGCCACCAGGCGATCGACCGGCTCGGTCTGCCGAGCCAGGAATACCTGGCCCATGCCGCCTTTACCCAGCGATCGGATCAGCTTGAACGTGCCCAGATCGTCCTGGCTGAACTCGGCGATATCCGGATGCTCTCCGGGTGCGTTATTTTCGACCAGGGTTTCGAGCTGGGTGGGCTGGTCGTCGGACGGATCAGTGGCCATCAGCGGACCTCGGTTTCAGGCAGCTCCTCGACATACTGAAAGATCGACACGACCTTTTCCACCCCGCGAACCACGCGCGCCTGGTCGACGGCAGCTTCGCCTTCGGCCCGACTGACCAGGCCCATCAGATAGACCGTTCCGCGCGTGGTCAGGACCTTGACCCGGGTCGGGTCGAAGTCCGGCAGTTCATCAATCCCGCCCAGGCTGGTCTTGACCCGGGTTGAAATCCAGCGGTCCGAGTTGCGTCGGCCAAGGCCCGCCTTGGGTTCTGCAGCCAGCTCGTTGAACAGCCGAACCACGCCGTCGACTTCACGGACCAACTCGGTCGCCAGATCGACCCTGGCCTCGTCCAGCACTTCCCCGGCCAGCAGCACCCAGCCGTTGTAGGCGTGGATGCGGATGCGACTGCTGGTATCGAACTGCTCGTTCTTGTACAGCGCATCGCCAACCCGGATTTCAAGCAGGTTGTCGTCGACGACGGTGCCGAAGCTGCGGCGGTCGTGGACGGCCAGTCCGGTGGCGGCGGCACCACCGACAACCATGGCCGCACAACTGGCCAGCAGTGGTGCCAGAAGCAGAATGATCAGTGTTCGGGTCATCAATCGGATCGATGGCATCGGTAGTCTTCTCACGAGCGTATTCCTCGTAGTCGGTTATCGGGCTTCAAACGCAGATGGCACCCAGATCAGGCGATCGCGCGACGGGTCCAAAGCAATGACATCGAATCGGCAAGGATGTTCGTTCCACTGCGGATGCTCCATCAGAAAATGGCGCGCGGCCGAAATCAGCCGACGCTGCTTGTTGTCATCAACGCTGTCCAGACCGCTGACATGGGCACCGGCACCGCGCAGCCTGACTTCAACGAAAATCAGGGTCTCGACGTCATCCTCGCCGTAACCGGTCATGACCAGGTCGATTTCACCACTTCGACAGCGATAATTGCGCATCACCAGTTCAAGATTCCGGGCCGTCAGGAAAGATTCGGCTTCGCGCTCGCCTTCTTCTCCCAGACGGGCCCGAAGCGTGGTCACTGAACCAGCTCTCCCCGCCCGTCACGCAGCCGAACAAAGGGCAGGTCGCGTTCGACTACACGGCCGTCCGGCAGTCTCAGCCTGCCGGTTCGGGCAGCCAGGTAGAGTTCGGGATCCTGTTGCATCATGCCCAGCCAGCGGACCAGTTCGAAGGCATCGGCGCCCAGCGCATACAGCAGCGACAGGGTCGGATTGTCGAGATGGCGATACATTGCCTCGGCGCGGCTTCGATCCGCTCCCCGGCTGGTGATATCGAGAAACCAGGGAGCCAGAGGCAGAACAACGCCGTCGAGGTCGGCGTCACGTCGAGGATCGGGTGCACCGGCGATCAGGTGCGATGTGCCAAAAACCGGCAGCTCACCGATCCTGAAAAATCGCAGCTGCGGGCGAATCTGACGGGCATCGTCGGCGCGCGCTGCCAGAAAGACCAGGTCGGCATCGGTTCGCGGTTCGGGCATGCCTTCGACCGGCTGACCCAGTACGCTGGCCAGGTCATTGACCCGCTGCTGTGATCTGTCCAGTTCCAGCAGAACTTCCAGCAAGGCGCTGTGATCGGCCTGCGAGGTGGCGTACTCGGCACTCTGGAGAATCCGTCCGCCACCCAGTCTGAAGGTGGATTCGAACGCCTCGGCGACCCGCTGACCCCACTCCGTACTCTGGGCCAGTACCAGCGCCCGGCGGTGGCCGAGTACCAGCGCCTGAATCGCCGCCAGCTCGGCTTCTTCTTCGGGGAGCAGGCCGATCGCCTGAATCGGGCCATTCATGGCCTTCAACGCCGCCAGGTCGCTGGGACGATTGAGCAGCAAAATCGGCATACCCGGATCAGGCAGGGTCATCAGCCGATCGACCTGGTTGCGCTCGAGCGGGCCGATCATGAAATCGACCCCGAGCTCGCGCGCCTCGAACCAGGTGGCCAGCACCGAGTCGGGTTGGTCGTCAATCAGGCGAAACAGCAGTTCCGGGCGCTGATCAGGTGGCTCTGCCAGCCACGCTGTCATCAGGCCATCGCGCAGTGCTGCACTGACCCGGGCCATGGCGGGACGATCCGGCAGGACCACCATGATGCGCTGGGCCAGGGGTCGGCTGTTGCGCCATGCCGCCAGCCACAGCGAAGCCTGGTCAGCCCCGTAGCCGACCGATGGAAAGCGTGCCTCCCAGTCCTGGAGCGCCGGATCGAGGCGAGCCGGATCAAGCAGGTAGCGCCGTGCGGTTACGACCAGGTCCATCCATGGCGCCAGTTCCGGACGATGTTGATTGTTGTCGGCCAGCTCGGAAAGGCTTGCCAGCGGATGTTCGATCAGCAGGGCCAGGGCAAGCTCGGGGGAAAAGTCGCCGTCGTAGAGCGAGGCCTCCAGGGCCGAAAAGGCTTCACGTGCCGGATTGGCCAGCGCCCGCCTGAGCAGGTCATCGAGCATGTTGTAGCGATCGATCAGGCTTTCGGGAAGCTGATCGGCCAGGTTGGCCAGCAACAGGCTTGCGCTGGACAGATCACCCTCGTAGATCGCCAGTTCGGCCCGGGCCAGGTCCTGGCGCGCAGGCCAGGGTGGCGTCGATGCGGGCTCGGTGATGGCTTCAAGTGCGATACCGGCCTGCCCGGGTCGGCCGGCTTGCAGCCAGGCTTCGGCGGCTCGAATCAGAAACTCCGTGGTGCGTTCGGGTCGCTGTTCGGCCAATTCCAGCCAGGCCTCGGCAGCTTGTTCGAACTGTCCGCGGTCAAACCGTTGCTGGGCCTCCGCCACAGCCGGGTCGGACACGGGATCATCACGAACCACCGGGGAACGCGGAGCGCAGGCCGCCAGCAACATCATGGCGAACGCGAACAGGACAACTGTTGAAAAGCGGTTTCTCATGGTCACCGATGATAAACGATGACCGGCGTACAATTCCCGGTCATGAGCACTTCAGATATCGTTGCCGGTTGCCGGGCTGAGCCCGGCACGCTGTACGTGGTAGCCACACCAATTGGTCATCTGGCTGATTTGTCGCCGCGCGCGGCCGCCATCCTCGGACAGGTTGACCTGATCGCGGCCGAAGATACCCGTGTCAGCCGCCGCTTGCTGTCTGACCGACAGAAACCGGTGGAGATGGTCAGTGTCAACGAGCACAGTGAAGCTGATCGAGTCGGGCAGCTGATCGAACGCCTGCAGGCGGGGCAGTCCGTCGCCCTGGTCAGCGATGCCGGAACGCCGCTGATTTCCGATCCCGGATTCCGGCTGGTGGCGGCCGCGCATGAGGCGGGCTTACCGGTCAGCCCGGTGCCGGGGCCTTGCGCGGCGATTGCGGCGCTGTCGGTGGCCGGGCTGGCGACCGATCGGTTCTGGTTTGAAGGATTCCTGCCGGCCCGATCCGGTCCGCGCCGATCGCGTCTTGAATCACTGCAGGATCAGGAATCGACCCTGGTGTTTTACGTTCCGGCGCGCGATCTGGCTCCAGTACTGAACGATATGGCCGAAGTATTCGGGGCTGACCGCCCGGCGACCCTGACGCGGGAATTGACCAAACTGCATGAAACCGTGCGGCGCGACGAGCTGGCCAAACTGGCCGAATGGGTGTCAGTCGACCTCAACCAGGCGCGGGGCGAGGCCGTGCTGGTGGTCGCCGGCAAGACCGGACAGGACCCACCGATCAACCAGGCCGCCCTGACGCGCGAACTCGCCGCCGCCCTGCCACCGTCCAAAGCCGCTGCGATTCTCGCCCGCCTGACCGGCCTGACCCGAAAAGAAGCCTGGTCCAGAATCCACTCCAACTAACCAAAAAACCAAAAGACGAATCCCGATGCTTGTCATTTTCATCATCCTGCTCGCACGAAGTCGGTCATGCGGTGCAGCATGCCGACGGCTACCGGCCGTTGATCTGGCGGACCCGGCTGGTCGAAACACTGGCCCGCTGGCAACGCATTGGGGTAGTGCTGATTGCCCTGATGCCGGTGGCGATTCTTGCACTGAAAATGCCGCGAGCGGGCTTGATACTGCTGGTGATGGGACTGGCGACACTGGCATCCGGAATCATCGTTCATCTGGTCACCCTGCCGACCGAGCTGGATGCCAGCTTCCGGCGAGCCCTGCCGATGCTGGAAAAGGGCGGCTATCTGCGCACCGAAGACCGGCCGCACGCCCGCCGCATCCTCACCGCCGCCGCCTTGACCTACGTGGCCGCTTCGCTGATGGGCCTGGTCAACTTCTGGTGGTGGCTACGCATCCTCAGACCCTGAACTCGCCTTGGAGCACGCTACTTGACCTGCATCAACTCCGGCAGGGATGGGGCGGGGTACGATTTGTCCCCTTCATTTCATCGACGTCATCTCGGGGTTCTAACACGTGAGCAAGTTTCAGGATGTTCAAGGCAGTTACGGTCGCTGCCTGCGCAGGAAGGGATTCATTTCTCGCTTTTACGAATTGCTGCTGGCGCGCGACCAGCGAATAAGCACGATGTTCGCCCAGACCAACTGGACCCAGCAAAACAAGGCACTGCGCCGCGGCATCAGCATTGCCCTGACCTTCGCCGACGGCTCGAAGATCGTCGACGGTTCGATGAAGGAAATGGGCCATGTTCATAGCCGTAAAGGGCGGGCTCCGGTTGATCCCGTCCTTTATCGGCACTGGCGCGAGAGCCTGGTCGAGGCCGTTCGGGAGTTCGATCCGCGTTTCAATCCGGAACTGGAGCAGCAGTGGTCTGAGGCGCTGCGCATCACCACCGACAGCTTCACCGAACAGTACTGAAAAGCCTCAAGAAAATGAATGTTTTCTCGCCGAGAGCGCACAGGCGCAGAGAAAAATAATGATCTTCCTCTGCGTCTCTGCGGACTCTGCGAGAGAAAATCTTCTTTGCGTTCTTCTCGTCTTCGCGGTTAGTTTCAACTGGTTGCCGCAGGACAGGCTGACTACTGAGTAATGTTCGTTCTCGGCAAAATATGCAACCGGCGGTGGTCGGTGCGGTCATAATGGGCGGTGAGAGCCGGCCAGACAGTCGCTGTGTCTTCGGGCATGGAGGAAAGTCCGGGCTTCACAGGGCAGGGTGCCAGGTAACGCCTGGGGGGTTCCGGTAACGGAATTCACGGCCAGTGCCACAGAAAACATACCGCCGATGGCCTGGCGCAAGCCGGGATCAGGCAAGGGTGAAAAGGTGCGGTAAGAGCGCACCGCGTGGCTGGTAACAGTCGCGGCACGGTAAACCCCACCTGAAGCAAGGCCAAATAGGGATGCCATGACGTTGCCCGCGTCGCATCCGGGTAGGCTGCTAGAGGCGGCTGGTGACAGCCGTCCCAGATGAATGACTGTCCACGACAAAACCCGGCTTATCGGCCGGCTCTCACTTTTTCCCTCTCCCCCTCTCCCCCTCTCCCCTTTTCCCTTTCCCCTTTCCCCTTTCCCCTTTCCCCTTTCCCTTTCCCCTACCACCCGCGCTGCTGGCGGTCCTGGGTCAGGTTGTCGCTGCCGATCAGGTGCTCGCGGAAATCTTCCAGGCGAATGCCGCGGGTGTAGCGGTAACGATTGTCGCCGGTATCGACCATGTAGTAGTCGCGCAGCAGGTCTTCGCGGCCGATCGAGGTCAGTTCACTGACATCGACATAGGCCCCGGGACCCTGGAAAGTCAGTTCCTGGATCAGAGACTCGTCTTCGGGATTGAGCACCAGGCCTTGCTGGGGCCAGCGAACCGCGTAGCGATTGTCGTCGGTGACCAGCACTTCGAGCTTGCATCCGCCACGGTGTCCTTGAAACTCATCCTTGTCGGCGCGATTGAGAAAGACCAGGTAGCGCGGAAGTTCTTCCCACATCGGTCCATCGTCGAAATAGCAGCGGTCGGGTCCGAATCCTTCTTCGGTCACCTTGACGAAGTCGATCGGGCTGGGCACCTTGTAACGCACCAGTACGCGAATCCAGGCCGCTCCCGAGACCGGGAAGCCGCGCCGGGTTTCGTAGTTGACCCGGTCGACCTGGGCGAGCACGACCGCATCGGATTCGGCAGCAAGCTGACTCGGATGAAGGGGCTGATACTCAGCCTCGGTCTCATCCTGGCCAGCAACAGGGGACAGCCAAAGGCTGCCGGTGAGTAGCAAAGAAACAGCAATCAGTCTTTTCATGGCAGGTTTGACGTCGATGAGGTGACGGAGGTTCCATCAGTGAAGTCTGCAGTCAAGGCCTGACCCAGCCGTACCCGTCGTCCGGGGGCCAGCGACTCGCGCCAGGCCGGGGAGTCTTCGGGGGTCAGAATGATCACGGTCGATCCCCAGTGGAAACGTCCCATCTCTGCACCGCGTTCAAGCTTGGCCGGAACTGTTTCACGGGTTTCCATCTGGCGGCCGGGGCGGCGCTGATCCCGACCGCCCCAGACGGTTTCGATGCCGGCGACCAGCAATGCGGCCACCATCACGACCACAAACGGACCATTGTCGGAGTCGAAGCGCGCGACCATGCGCTCATTGCGGGTAAACAGGCCGGGCACGGCGCGAGTGGTAGCGGCCGAAACGCTGAACAGGCGCCCCGGAATGCGGCGTTCGGCCAGCAGCCGGCCGGATCGGCGGTCGCCCTGGCCTGTCACTGGCCGCAGGTCAGGGTCGATGCGGTCGACATCAGTCAGCCGGCGCTGGAACTGACCCGGCGCAATGCGGCCAGGCACGGTGTCGACGATCGGGTCAGCGTTCAGCGCAGTGATCTTCTGGCTGATCTGGCCGGAAAGCGCTACGATCTGATTCTGGCCAATCCGCCGTATGTCCCGAGCGCGTCGATGGAGCAGTTGCCGGACGAGTTCCGCCACGAACCGGCGCTTGGACTGGAGGCCGGTGAGGACGGACTGGACCTGGTCCGACAGCTGCTGATCCAGGCACCCGATCATCTGACCGAACACGGCATCCTGATCTGCGAAGTCGGAGAGGCCGCCGAAGCACTCGACCGGCTGCTGGGCGATGATGTGGATCTGGTGTGGCTGGAATTTGCCCATGGAGGCGACGGCGTTTTCCTGCTTGATCGAACCTCCTGTGGAAAGGCTGCGGGCTTGCTGGGAGGTTCCCCTGAGTGCTACCCAAATGACAAAGAGGACAGCTGATGCATACCGTTCGTTTTCCCATATGGCTCATCCTGATCGGTTCCTGCTTCTCATCCCTGGCACAAGGATTCAACCAGGGAGACACTGAGCTGTATGTAAGTCAGTTCTCGGAACTGATAGCGGATTCCTACGCAGCTATCGAAGACCCGAGTCTGGCTCCTGAAAACCTCCTGAACAGTTGTCAAAACACGGGCTACCAGAATCCAACGGATGTGGTCGTTGTGACGGATTCGAACCCGACGCAACTGGATTCTGCCGATATCCAGAGCGCGTGCGGCGAAACCAGCGAGTGCATCATCGGCGCCAATATAACGCTCAACATGAACGGATCATTGAAACTCCATTCCCTGGTGGTCAGGGATGGGGGCACGGTGAGATGGAACGATCAAACGCAAACCGATGCTGATTCCTGGTTATGTGCAGGATATGTTGTTGTTGAAGCCGGTGGTGTGTGGGATATGAACTTACAGGACGAGTTCAAGCGGGCCTGGGTTTACATCATGAATAATGGCGCAACTCACAGCGGTTTGCGCACTCGTGCCTTCGGTAGCTTCGTGGAACATGGCGCCAGCCTTCCCGAGGATGCAGAACCATACTTCAGCGTGATTGGTCGTGAGCTCGATCGGACCTGGTCTTTATTGGCGCAGCCCTTGACGCCAGATTCAACCGCCATCCAGTTAATGCACGATCCGATCACGATGGGCTGGAAGGTTGGCGACCGTATCGCGGTTGCCCCGACTGAACGCGGCATGGACGATGATGCACAAGCGTTTTTCATTGACGACATGCTTTCAGATGGCACGGTTGTGTTGGCTGAAGCCAGTAATGCCTCCTCTACCCACAGGGCTGATCGCAGCTGGCCCGGGACGACAGAGGCGTCGTTACGTTCAGCAGAAGTCATCAACCTCAGTCGAAACATAATTGTTACCGGTGATGATTTTGAAGAGGTCGCCTGTGATGCGAGCCTGAATGAAGCCTGGCCCGGCTTCGGAACATCCACTCAAGGGTGTATGTGCACGAATAACCGGAGCTCTTGCACCATGGGTCTGCACACGGCCTCCGCGCACGCCGGCTTTTCAGAGGTGGCAAACGTTAGGGTAGAGAAATGCGGGCAGCGGGGCGTTGAAGGCAAATACTGCCTTCACTTTCATCATATGTCGGATTGTTCTGACGACGACTCGGCAACAGGGTCCAGTTGTATATACCGGAATAATGCGGTGGAATTTTCCCATCAGCGCGGACTGATCCTTCATTCCACCCACCATGCGCACGTCGAAGCAAATGTTTTTTATGATGTCCGAGGCGCCAGTCTTTATATCGAAGACGGCAACGAGATGCTCAACTCCGTGGTCTACAACGTCGCCATCTGTCCGCGAGGGAACAACGGCTGTACGCTGCCCGGAACATCCAATGGCCAGGCGGATACCGCAGTGAACCAGACCGGGCTGTACATGGAAAGCCCCAATAACCTGCTCATTGGCAACCGCATGGCGAATCATTTCAACGGCATGTTCAATAATGCCGGAAACGGGCGCGGCCCTGTTGAAGGCCAGGTTTGCGGGGGCAATGTTCCGCTCGGGCTATGGGAGGGGAATACGTTTCATTCGAGCGGCCGTTTTGGAACGTATTTACTGAACAGCAACTTCCCCCGAAGAGACACCGGGCAGTCGGTGGCCAATAACGGCACTACCAATGGGAGTGACGACTGCGCCGCTTACGATGAGACCGGGGAAGATGTCGGGCTGGCTTCAGTGATTTCGAGTAGCTTCGATTACGGGAATACGTTTGTTGGCCAGTACGGTGCAGGCGACATTCAATATAAACATCACGTCAATATTGATAATTTGAATTCGATTTACTGGAAGGAGACCAAGACCTTCGAGGATGGCTGCTCTGCCCATATCACTGAGTCCTATTATGCCGATGGTAGTGCCGATCTCCCAGATGCGATGGGTGCCTTCATTATCGAGAATACGACGTTTGACAACTATGGTCTGCGCGCCAATCACCACTGCGACGTCGGCGTCACTGGCTACCTGTGCATGCCTCAGTATGTGCTCCATGACGTGACCTGGGTCAACAGCGGCGGCACATGGATGGATTTCGACATCAACAACGGCGAGACCAACACTGGTGGCATATTCACGCTCTCACCCAAGAACATTGCTGACAAGGAAAATGGAGAGACCTTCGACATATTCCCTCCTGAATACAACTCGGCAGTTGGAGGAAACTTTGATTATCTACTGGATTTGCCTGAGGAAAATTGTGTCTCGTCTTCTGCGATCGGGCTCGGAGGTCGTTACGATAATGGCATTCTGTGCAGTGCGCCATTGACGGCCTTGAAGATTTTCACGCGGAACCACGGCGGCGGCAATCTCTTGCTGACGGTGTTCGATAACGACACCGGGGTGCAATTGGCGCAGCAAGTCGTGCCGCACCTGAATATCACCGATCGCAAACAGGGCTACTCCGTCCCGGTGATTGCTGGAAGTCAGTATCGCTATGACGTCTCATTGGTTTCGGGTTCCGACATCGATCCGGACTGGGTGATCGATTTCGGTGATCTGGCCGTAAGTAATCGCTGGGGCATTGAACACCTCCACCTTGATGTCCAGGGTCGAAACTGTAGTGACACGATTTACTCGAACCATGATCGGCGCTTTTATGCCGCCGGTGATTTCACTGAAGATATGTGGGGTCGGGGCGCGTGTACTTCACATGCCGCCATGCCTCCGGCGGATTGCAGCGTCGCCCATGATCTCACGCTCAATCAGGATCCCGCCTATTTTCAGTGGCATACTCTTTTGGATGCAGCCTGTAGCAGCGTAGACTGCGGAGAAAATGGCGTATGCTCAGCGCGCTATCTGGGATCTGACATTCCGGTATTGTCATCGTATCAATGTGTCTGCAAGGAGGGTTGGTATGGGGACAGCTGTTCCAGCCAGGATCCTGACGGGGATCCATATCCGACCGTTGATATCACTATCGACGGGCGTTTTTTGCTCGTTGATAATGAACCTTATGAGATCAGAGGGGTGGCCTGGAACCCTGTTCCCCAGGGTGGCACGCATCCACAAGATCTTGATTTCTCAGGCTATGCCGATATCGATATTCCATTGATGCAGGAGATGGGTATCAATACCGTTCGAACCTACGAGCCAATCGTGGACACGGTGGTGCTGGACAAGCTTCATGCCGCGGGGATCATGGTTGTCAATTCAGCCTACAACTGGGGCGGAAATGATGTTTACAGCGTGGATCCCATTGTCAATGCCGTAAAGGGGCACCCGGCGATCTTGATGTGGTCCGTCGGTAACGAGTGGAACTACAATGGCTTGTACATTGGACTGGATGCCGAAGCGGCTGCCTCCCGCGTCAACGATGTTGCCCAGCGCATCAAGACTATTGATCCTGATACCCCGGTCGCAACCATCTATGGTGAACTACCCGGTACCAGTTTGGTTGATCAACTCGAGCATGTCGATGTCTGGGGTGTCAATGTGTACCGCGGCATCTCTTTTGGAGATTTGTTTGATCAATGGCACCTGATTTCAGATCGGCCCATGTTCATCGGCGAGTACGGTGCAGATGCGTATAACGCCAATGATGACGGTTCCGGCGATGCAGTCGGTTATGATCCCGAGAGCCAGAATGCTGCAGTGGTTGCATTGACCCAGGAAATATTCGACAACATCGTTGATGAAGACCAGGCCGGCAATCAGCGTGGTGTGCTCGGGGGTACCTTCTTCGAGTGGGCCGATGAATGGTGGAAAGCCGGCAATCCCGACCAACAGGACATCGGTGGCAGTGCGCCAGGCGGCGGACCGTATCCGGATGCAACGTTCAATGAGGAGTACTGGGGGATTGTCGATATAGATCGGAATCAACGGTGTGGGTTTTATAACTTGAAAGCACTCTATGATTCGATCATCAATGGCACGCCCTTCACCCAGCTGCCCTGCGATAGCCTTGGAGCGTCGGAAATATTTGTTGACCGTTTCGAGTAGTCAGTCGGACGCATGAGGTGCTTCCTTGTAGCCGCGTCCGCGCCCCGGCCCGCCAGCAGGCGGCGCCACTCGCAGCTGGCCAGGAAATATCCAGCCGGGTTGGTGTGGGCAGTCCGACAATAACGTCCGAGGCACGGTGGAGGCGTTACAATATGGAGTTTGAGCAATAATTGATGATCAAGAAGGAATTCGAATGAAAATTCTGGTCGCTGTGAAGCGCGTGGTGGATTACAACGTTCGCGTTCGGGTCAAGTCGGATGGGTCCGGTGTTGAAACCGAGGGCGTGAAGATGTCGATCAATCCGTTTGACGAGATTGCGCTGGAAGAGGCGCTGCGCATTCGCGAGCGCGGGCAGGCCGAGGAAGTCGTGGTCGTATCGATTGGCGGAGCCGAAGTTCAGCAGCAGCTCCGAACCGGTCTGGCCATGGGTGCCGATCGCGCCATTCAGGTGGAAGTACCCGGGCCGGTTCAGCCGCTGACCGCGGCCCGTATATTCGCCAAGCTGGCCGAGAGGGAAGAGCCGGGCATCGTGTTCCTGGGCAAACAGGCCATTGACGACGATTGCAACCAGACCGGCCAGATGCTGGCCGCACTGTGGGATCGTCCGCAGGCCACATTTGCGTCGAAGGTCGAGATTGACGGCAGCACGGCGACCGTGGCACGGGAAGTTGATGCCGGACTCGAGACCATTGAAGTCGATCTGCCGGCGGTGATGACCTCGGATCTTCGCTTGAACGAGCCGCGCTTCGTCAAGCTGCCGGACATCATGAAGGCCAAACGCAAGCCGCTGGAAACCATCTCTCTCGATGATCTTGGCGTCGAAGCCGGTGCCGATATCGAGACCACGGCCTTCGAACCACCGCCCAAACGCGGTGGTGGCAAGAAAGTCGAAAGCGTGGCCGAACTGGTCTCCGAATTGAAAAGCAAGGGACTGCTGTAATGTCGAATATTCTGATTATTGCCGAGCATGACGGCACCACACTCGATCCGGCCACTGCCAAGACCGTGAACGGTGCTCGCCAGATGGGTATCGATGATATCGACCTGGTGGTGTTTGCCGCCGATCCGTCGGCGGTGGCCGAACAGGCCGCAGCGCTGGAAGGTGTAAGCCGTGTACTGACCATGGCCGGCGTGGATTTTTCCCATGCGCTGGCCGCGCGCCTGGCACCGGAAATTGCTGCTTTGGCTGAAAACTACAGCCACGTGCTGGCCCCGTCGACCACCTTCGGCAAGGATGTGCTGCCCCGAGCAGCCGCGTTGATCGGTTGCAACCAGGTCTCCGACATCATGGAGGTCATCGACGAGCGCACCTTCAAGCGCCCGATCTATGCCGGCAATGCCATTGTTACCGTCAAGGTGCCCGAGAGCAGCAAGGTGGTTGCGACCATTCGAACGGCATCTTATGCGGCCTGTGGAGAAGGTGGATCGGCTGCAATCGAATCGGTGGAATCCAGGGCCTCCGATCCGGGGCACACCCGCTTCGTCAAGGTCGAAGGATCGGAAGGCGACGGCCCGGATCTGGCATCAGCACCCATTGTCGTTTCCGGCGGACGCGCGCTGGGCTCATCGGATAACTTTGCGATCATCTACAGTCTGGCAAAGAAAATGGGTGCCGCCGTCGGAGCGTCGCGTGCCGCGGTTGACGCCGGCTATGTTCCGAATGAGCTGCAGGTCGGACAGACCGGCAAGATCATCGCGCCGGATCTGTACTTTGCAATCGGAATCTCGGGTGCCATCCAGCATCTGACCGGCATCAAGGACGCCGGCACGATTGTCGCCATCAACAAGGACGGCGAAGCACCCATTTTCGAGATCGCCGATATCGGCCTGGTTGGAGACTTGTTCGAACTCGTGCCAGAACTCGAAAAAGCCCTGAGCTGAGAACGCCGAAAAACCTAAAAACACCTGAAACCACCGAAGTCACCGAACACACCGAATTGAAATAAGTCAAAAAGACTTTTGATCCTTTTCGGTGCCTTCGGTGTTTTCGGTGGTTCCTTGTTTCTTGGTTTATTAGTTTTTGCTGTTGGAGTTTAACGAACTCCCATGTCTTTCGAATAGCTCAAGATGCGGCTAAACTGTGGTTGGGAGAAAACCTCAGGGACTGCTGACATGATCAATCGCTGCTATTTCGGAAGTTTTGTCATTGCGCTTTGCGCGCTGGTTGATCCGGCCTTTGCTCAGGATGAGAATCCTGACTGGTACGGGTTTGTTGGTGTGCGTGGTGGTCTGGTTGAAGGGCAGGCGGGCTGGCCCGAGGGTGGGTTTGGTCGCTTGTATGGCGGGGCCGACGGGGTTGACGATACCGATCCCTGGGGCCGTCTTGAAGCACAGCTTGGCCTGGACTGGACCGCAGGGACCAGCTGGCGCGGGCGTCTGCATGGCCTGGCTCGGGCCGAAGACAGCGATGTTCCCGGCCCAGCGGTGGGTCTGACCGAGGCCTGGGTGGGTTACCAGCGTGCCGTGGGTAACCAGTCTGAACTGATGGCCAGGGGTGGTCTGATGTTCTATCCCAGCTCGCAGGAGAATATCGATCCGCTCTGGGGCTCTCCCTACACCCTGACTTACTCGGCCATCAACAGCTGGTTCGCCGAGGAATTCCGGCCTATCGGTCTTGATGTGGAATGGCGACGGTTCCTCGAATCGGGCCAGGAGTGGTCGGCTGCGGCGACCGTTTTTGCGGGCAACGACACCCTTGGAACCCTGCTTGCCTGGCGTGGCTGGGCAATGCATGACCGGCTGAGCGTGGTGGGTGAAAGGCTGGCCCTGCCACCGGTTTTCTCCCTGGAAGCCGATGGCAGTTTCGGTCAGAACCAGCGGCTGTTTCGCACCACCGCGTTCGGTGAGGACCTGGATGATCGGCCCGGGCTGGCGTTTCGGGTGCGGACTGACAAGCCGGGCCGCTTCAATGCACAGCTGGCCTGGATCGACAACCGCGGCGATCGCGCCCTGCACGGCCAGGAATATGCCTGGCACACGCGATTCTGGCTGGCGGGCGGCTTCTTTCGGGTGACCGAAAGCCTTGAAATGATGGTCGAACTCACGCGCGGACGCACCACCATGAACTTCCCCGGCATGCCCTGGGTGGACGCGGACTTCCAGGCTGCTTACTGGCTGGGATCAATCGATACCGCCATCGGCCGCTGGTCGCTGCGCCATGATCGTTTCACGGTATCCGATCAGCTTCGCAACCTGGGTTGGGGTGTGTTCGATGATCGCGGCCAGGCCTGGACACTGGCCTGGATCCACCGACTGGGCGAGCGCTCACGCTTCGGTGCTGAACTGCTGTGGCTGGACAGCCGCCGAACGGTGGCCGCCCAATCCGGCTTCCCCGCCGACACCAGCGGCGCCAGCCTCACCCTCGAATGGCGCTACCTGTTCTGACGGTGGTTCCCTCTCTCCTTCTTCCCCTCTTCCCCTCTCCCCCTTTCCCCTCTCCCCCTTTCCCCTTTCCCCTTTCCCCTTTTCCTCAGTTTTCGCCGGTGGCGGCGGCGGACTGGCGGCGGACCTGGACGAGTTGTTCCAGCAATGCCTTGGCGGTAGCGTAGCGCTCTTCGGGTTTTTTGCGCATGCAGGTCAGGATGATGTGTTCCAGCGCTACGGGAATTTCCGACCAGATTTCCCTTGGCTCGCGCGGTTGGTCCTGCACATGTGCCATGCAGACTTCCATTGACGAATCGCCGATAAAGGGAAGCTGACCGGTAAAGATCTCATACATCATCACGCCCATCGAATACAGATCGCTGCGCTGATCGGCCGGCTTGCCGAGTGCCACTTCGGGCGACAGGTAGTTGGCCGTACCGACAATGGTCCCGGGCTGGGTCAGGTTGGTTGATGCCGCATTGGCCTGGCGGGCAATGCCGAAATCCATCAGGCGCGCATTGCCGCTCTGGTCGAGAATGATATTGGCCGGTTTGATGTCGCGGTGCAGCACACCGGCCTCGTGCGCTGCGGCCAGACCCTGCAGAACCTGGCTGCAGACGCGCAATCCGGCGGCCAGCTTGAGGCGTCCCGAACGCTCGATCAGCTGGTTCAGGGCGATTCCGCGCACGAATTCCATCGAGATCACCGGAAGGCCTTCAAGCTCCCACAGATCGTGCGTCCGCAGCACGTTGGGATGGGTGATCTTGCGCGCCAGACGGATTTCGCTTTTCATCCGCTCCAGGTAATCCGGGTCGGCGATCATCGCCGGATTGAGCATTTTCAACGCCACGATATCGTCGAGCTTGCGATCCCGGGCCTTGTACACCGTTCCCATCGCGCCGGACCCGACCCGTTCGAGAATCTCGTAGCGCTCACCGAGTACCGACCCCAACGCCACCTGACGACCGCTGACGCTGCTGGCCACAGCCTGCCGGGAGACCGGCAGCGTGGTGGCGCCATCGTCGGGCTGCGGCCAGACTTCCAGTTGGTAGAATTTCTTGTCACTGACCCTACCCTTGGCCAGACCGATCCGGGCACCGGCCGATTGCAGCCGTTCCTTGAGCTGCTTGCAGGCCGGTGGCGACATCAGCAGTCGTCCGCTGCCGGCTTCGGTCAGCAAGCGCTCGCAATGGAACACCGGTTTTCCGGTGATGACCTGGCTGCGGGTCTGGCCCAGATTCAGACCGGTACGAATGATCGGTCCGCTGGCCAGCGCGATTGCAGGCGGACTGTCCAGGGTTTCCAGCGCTCCGGCCAATTCCGCCAGACAGCGTTCAAGCCCGGCCTGTTCGCCCTGCGCAAAAACCAGGTAAAGCCGAGCGCCGCCGCCGGGAGCCAGACTGGCTCCGAAGCGCCGTGACCATTCAGTCAGGTGAGGCAGCCATTGTTCAAGCGCATCGAAGGTCGCCGTTTCAGCGACGTCGGCAGCTTCGCGCCACTCCAGCGCCAATACAATCGCCGGACCGGAGCTGGGGGCATCGACACTGGTGACATCGCGGGCACCGGATTCGTTTTCGGCGCTGTCGGTTTCCATATGGCGCGACAATTCCGACACGTAGCCGGCGATTTCCTGCTGCTCGCGCAAGTCGGCCAGCAAGCGGCTGATCGCGCGGGCCAGGGTGCCGACTTCATCCTTGCCACGGGTGTCGATGGTCTGTTCGTAGCGACCTTGTGCCGCCTGATCGGCGACTTCTGCCAGGGCCGTCACTGGACGAGCGATACGTCGTGCGATCAGGATGGATAGTCCCAGTGCGATCAGGATCGCAATGATGCCGGCCACGATCAACGTGGTCTGAATCGTGCGATGTCCGGCCAGGCGGGCATCCAGGGAGTCAACGGTGACCACGGCTCCGAGCAGCGTGCCGTCGCCGTCTTCGATCGGTTCGGCCCGACCTACCCAGTTCTCGCCATCAAATTCAATATCGAGGCGTTCCACCGCCTGGCCCTGGGTCAGATCCTGGCCGGCAGGTCCGGCAAGCAGGGTCATCAGTTGCTCGCTGCGTGCCAGGTTCAGCGTGCTGGCTACCTGGTTGGGACCGGACGGAGAGAAGCTCAGAAACACCAGGTCGACGCCGGTCACTTGCTTGATTTCCGTCGCGACACTGTCGTCGATGATCATGCCGGTCACGAGAAAGCCGATGAGTTCAAAGGCGGTCGTGACCGGAACGACAGCGGCGTTGTAAAGCACCGTGCCTTCCCGCCAGGGGCCGTAGTCCGGAATCAGGTCTTCCATCACGGCCGCCACCATCGGGTGGTCGGCGCGCGAATCGTTGCTGCTTTGCGGGCGATCGGTTCGCACCAGTACCTGGCCGTTTTCGTCCAGCATCATCGCGAAATCAAAGCCCATTTCGCGCCGGCGGGCATCGATCTGGTCCAGCACCGAGCGGACATCGATGGATTGATCACCGTCCAGGCCACCGCGAATGGCTTCGACCAGGTAGGCGGTAAAGTGGGGGTCAGCGGCCAGAAGATCGGAAGTCAGGGCGACTTCGCGTGCTGTGGTCTGTTGCAGATAACGCTGGACCGACTGACTGGCCGATAGTGAATCCGTGACGGCTGAATCGGCAACGCGCTGACCGAGCAGGGTTGCCCCGCCGACGGCCATGACAACAGCCAGAGTGACCAGGACGACCGATACGATGGCAATTCTTGAGGCCAGCGAGCGCATAGGCATTTATTCATTGGTTTTGCGAAGTGTATCGCAAACCTGGCCAGCAGAATGACCTCAGCCAGGAAGTGGTCTAGGTGTGATCTCTAAGTCGTCCACACAAGCAGCTGGAAATTTGGTGGCCAGCGGCGAGTGGTACGCGCGACGGCTTCGCTGCAGGGCTTCTTGCGTTTGCAAACCGCCCTTGCGCTCTCGCCTGCGCTGCCTGCTGGCGAGCCGAGGGTCAGATCGCCAGAGTTGATTGATTCGGCTTCTGTGGAGCTTGGGTGCCCTCGAATCGTAATCTGGATACTGGGTCAGCGAAATTTCCTTCCTGGAAACGTGGTTCAAGAAAGTTGCTGAACCCTTTCGTACCTGCCGCCGTGACCCTCGGTTCGCCATCAGACAACACCACTCCCCGTTGTCAGATGGTTGCAAGGGGAAGGTTTTTGCCTTTCCAAACTCTCAAACTGCTGCATTGGGTGCTGTCGGGAGGGGCGGGCTGGCCGGGGCGCGGAAGCGACTTCAAAGCCAACAGCATATTTCAGAGTCCACGAATTTTTCAGGAAGCCCTGAACCGGAGCTATCTTCACCGCTGCCTATTCGTTGGCACCCGGCTCCATAAAACTGGCCAACTTATCGATGCCGATCGTTCCGGCCAGCCCGAACCGCCCGGCAGTACCCGATGCTCGATGCCCGCTACATCTCAGCTACACAGGCTGCTACGTTTTTATCGTTGGTGTGGACAACGTACTGAGATTGCGCACCTAGTACCGACCCCTGCGAGATCGCCGCAGGCGCTGGCGCTGCGGCTGGATCTGTCTTACGGTCAGGGCCAGGTCGATGGTGCCGAGATCGATATCGCTGGAATGGATTTCAAGTTCGATCTGGCGAGGTTCGGCGCGCTCGTGCCAGACAGTCAGTCGCCCGGAGCCGGGCGGCAAGTCGGTCAGTACGAATCGACCTTGTCGATCGGGTTGGCTGTAGTGGGTCGATCCAACCACCACGATATGGGCAGACATGGCCGGGTGCACGTTACAAAACACCCGAACCAGTCCCGGCGAGTCGAATCGATGAGTCTTGCCGTCACTGCGACCGTAGAGCCCCAGATCAAACCGATTTTCCGGCGACGATGAAAAGACGTTATGCAGAATCGGATCGTCATTGGGAAAGATGACTTCGGTGCCGGCCTGAACCACCAACACTCGCGGTTCGAACTGGCGGCGTCGGGTGGTCAGCCGCGCGCGCTCATCGACCAGCTCGATTGCTCCGGCATGATCGGGCTCGAAATAGATGACCGCCTGACCGAATTCGGCCGCATCGCTGACGATATCCCCGTCCTCGTCAACCAGACGCAGGGTGCCATTCAAATCTGATCCAGAATCATCAGACGCAAAGGCCAGTCCGGCCAAAATGACCAGGCTCAAACAAACGAGGATTCGGGCAGGGGTAAAGGTCGGCGCTGGACCCATTTTGCTCACTGGCTCGTGAAAAATGACATCCTATCAGGACTGGATTGCCTGCCGGCTGACCGTGAATCGATCCCAGACCTTTTCGTGGAAGAAATAGGCCATGGTGTTGATCAGGGGCTCGACCAGAGCCACCGCGCCGCCCAGGGCAAGGCTGCCGGTCATCAAATAGACAACCCCGAAGGCAACGCTCATGTGTACGATGGCGAATGTCATGGTTTTTCGGTTGGTCATCGCGTTTTCCTTGGAGACTGGCTGATTTGAATGATTAAGCATTCCCATCCATAAAGCAAACTGATAATTTCAATAACAACCATAGGCTTTACCAATGAATAATGTGTCAATTCGACCGGCTCAGCCCGGTGATGAACCTGTACTTCTTGGCCTGATTCATGAACTGGCAGTCTACGAGCGTGAGCCGGACCAGGTAAAGACGACGCCTGAGCAACTTGCGACTGCGCTTTTTGGTCCGGCGCCGGTGGCCGAGGCGGTCCTGGCTGAAGTTGAAGGTGAAGTGGCGGGATTTGCGCTGTTCTTTACCAACTTCTCCACCTGGGTCGGTCGCCCGGGGCTTTACCTGGAAGATTTGTTTGTCAGGGAATCCCGGCGCGGCTGCGGGGTGGGCAAGGCGCTGTTGCTGCATCTGGCCGGTATTGCGCGCGAGCGCAACTACGGGCGCATGGAGTGGAGCGTGCTGGACTGGAATCAACCGGCAATCGACTTTTACCGGTCGCTGGGCGCGACCGGCATGGACGAATGGACGGTATTCCGCTTGGACGAGCAGGCCCTTGCCAGACTTGGCCCTGACGACTAGAAAGCGTCGACGTCATGACTTTCGTCACATCAGCCGGGAATGGACAAATGGTAGACTGTGGGTACGTTGCATGTGAGTTCCCGATGAAAACCCTGATCCTGATGGCGGCAGCCTTGCTTCCCGCCATGCTGCTTGCCGAAGAGCCGGAAACCGTCAGCGTGGTTCCTTACCATTCCGTCGCTCTGAATCTCGCGCATCAGGCGGCTGCCCGGGTTGAAAGTCTGAACGAGGCGGTTCTGTCGGCCGAGATCACCGCCCGGGTGATCGATATTCCGGTTCGGGTTGGCCAGCGCGTGGTGGAAGGCGAAATCCTGGTCCGACTCGATCCGGACAGCTTTCGCATTCAGCGCGATCGTGCAGTCGCCCGGCTGGAGAGCGCTGTGGCCGGGCTCGATATGGCCAGGCTGCGCGCCGAACGCGCCCGCCGGTTGGCCCCGGAACAGTTTGTCTCCGAGGATCAACTGCTGGAAGCCGAAACGCGTTTGCGCCAGGCGATGGCAGAACGCACGGCAGCCGAGGCTGACCTGGACGAGGCTGAGCTGCTGCTGGCACGAAGTGGCATTGCCAGTCCCTTTGAGGGTGTGGTCAGTCAGCGGCTGATCGGCCTGGGCGCGCTGGCGGTGCCCGGAAGCCCGCTGGTCGAGCTGATCGCCACTGATCGGCTGGAAATCAGTGCCGGCGTGGCACCGCATCTCAGCGACGGCCTGGCAGCGACTGATGCCATCGAGTATGTCAGCAATGACCGGCGATATGCGGTCCGTCTGGCCCGTCTGGCTCCGATCATCAGCCAGGCCAGCCGGCAGCAGGAGGCGCGCCTGGAATTTGTCGACCAGGCGGCGTTTCCCGGCAGCGAAGGCCGGATTGAATGGCGCGATCCGGCACCGGCCTTGCCGGCCGACTATGTGGTCCAGCGTGACGGACGTCTGGGCGTTCTGGTGCTGGATGGCGAACCGGTACCCGGCACTACCCAGCAGGTGGGCTGGATTGAACTGCCGGATGCCGACGCAGGCAGGCCGGTGCGGGCCGATCTGGACCCCGATTTGATGTTGATTGATCAGGGCCGCCAGCGCGTCCGGCCAGAACAGTCGGTGCGAATCGAGTGACTTGCAGGTAAACCGCTGCCGTGCTGGAAAAACTTTACGCCAATCATCCGCTGGCCAACGTGTTCATGGTCGTTGTGCTGGCCATGGGGCTGGCCGCGTTCTGGCTGATGCCGCGCGAGCGCGATCCGGAAGTCAATTTCAACTGGATCAACATGACCACGGTGCTGCCGGGTGCCTCGGCGGAGGATGTCGAGCGCCTGATCACCGATCCTCTGGAAGAGGCGATCGCCCGGCTGCAGGATGTCCGCTTCGTGGTTTCGTCCAGCCGCGAGAACGTGTCCAATATCCTGATCCGGTTTCAGGATATTCCCGAGCGCCAGTTCGAGCGCCGGGTCGCCGACCTGCGCCGCGAGGTGCAGGCCATGGTCAACGAGGAGCTGCCGCCCGAGGCGCGCGATCCCAATATTCTGGAAGTCACGACCTCCAGCGGTTTTCCCACGGCCATCGTGCTGGTGGTCGGACAGGCCGATGACGAGAATCTGCGCGCGCTTGCCCGGCGCACCCGCCAGGACCTGGAGCGCCTGCCGGCCGCCGACCAGATCCTGGCCCAGGGATTGAATGATCCGGAACTGGCGGTGTTGTTTGATCCGGCGGCGCTGGCGGCACGTGGCTTGAACGCACTTGAGCTTGCCCAGGCTGCATCCGGCTGGTACCAGGACGTTTTTGCCGGACGCCTGCGCACCGACGAGGGTCAGTGGCTGGTGCGCTCCGAAGGGCGATCGATCGACCCGGAAACGCTGACCGGCATGACCCTGAGTAATCGGGATGGCGGGATTGTCCGCTTTGACGATGTGGCGCGTGTCGCCATGAGCACCAGCATTCCGGAACAGCTGGTCAGTTTCGAAGGCCGGCCGGCGGTGATGCTGTCGGTCAACAAGCGGGCGGGCAGCAATACCCTGGATCTGATTGCCGATCTGAACGACTACATCGAGCGTCAGAATCCGGTCCTGGCCGACCGGGGGCAGCGTCTGGTGCTGGCCGATGACCAGACCGTGGATACCCGCGAAGCCATCAGCGTGATGCGCAACAACGCTGTTGTCGGATTGCTGCTGGTGGGCCTGGTGTGCTGGCTGTTTCTGGCCACCCGCATCGCCTTGCTGGTGGCCGGTGGGCTGATTCTGAGTGTGGCCGGTACCTTTGCCGTGCTTGCCGCACTGGGCTATACGCTCAATATCACCGTTCTGCTCGGGATCGTGATTGTTCTCGGCATGCTGGTCGACGTGTCGGTGGTCATGGTCGAGGCCGTCTACTATCGCCTGCAGCGTGGCGAGAAATCGATGGAATCGGCGGTCCGCGCCCTGCACGAGGTCGGCATTCCTTTGACCGCCTCGGTGCTGACCACGATTGCTGCCTTCCTGCCGCTGATGCTGCTGCCGGGCATCGTTGGCAAGTTCATGTTCGTGGTGCCGTTCGTGGTGACGGTCGGGCTGCTGATTTCGCTGGTTCAGGCCTTCTGGATCCTGCCGACGCAAGTGGTTAACAGCCGCTTTTCGACCAAATCATCCACCAGTGATTGGCGCACTCGTTTCAATCGCAAGGTTCGAGCTCGCTACGTCAGCGGTCTGGTACGAGTGTTACGTCGCCCTGGCCCCTATCTCGGTGGTGCCGCACTGGCTTTCGTCCTGGCGTTGATAGCGGTCCGGGCCGAGTTGATCCGTTTCGAGTTTTTTGCCTTCGATCCGATGCGATTGTTCTACGTCCAGGTCGACATGCCCGGCAACGTGACCCTGGAACAGACACTGGAGCAGGTGCAGCAGGTTGAACAACGTGTCCGGGAAGGTCTCGAGCCCGGGGAAGCGCGCAGCGTAGTCAGCCTGGCCGGTGTGCAGTTCACCGACATTGAACCGCTGTTCGGCGATCAGTTCGGTCAGGTGCTGGTCTCACTGAATCCGGCCAATGGCGGCCGCATGGTTCCGGACATCATCGATGGCATGCGCGAAAAGGTACTGGCTACGCCCATCGACGGCAAGATCGCTTTTCTGCAGATATCCGGCGGACCTCCAACACAGCTTCCGGTCAACGTCAAGGTGCGCTCCGATGACTTCGACGAACTGGACCGCGCGACCGAGCGCATGCGCCGGCTGATTGCGGGGATCGAAGGAACGCGCGATATCAGCGACGATCGCGTGCCGGGGCGCTCCGAACTGGTCCTGAGCCTGGACCGCGAAGCCCTGGCCCAGGCGGGATTGGGGCCTGATACCCTGGGTCGTTTACTGCGCCTGCATGTCGACGGTGAGGTCGTCGGTTTTACCCGCGACTCGGGTGATCGTTTCGAGTTGAGAGTCAAGGCAGATCGACGGCCAGGAATCGATCCAGCCGGGATTCTGGAAGACCCGGTCCTCCTGCCGAACGGACAGACCAGTTACCTGGGTGGCCTGGTTGATGTCTCAACTGGTCGTGCGCCGGGCAATATTCGCCATTACAACCTGCGTCGCACGGTTACGGTCGAGGCGGATATTGATCGAGATGTCACCGACACCGTCGAAGTCAATCGCCGGATCCTCGAGGCCTGGGACGATATCCGGGCTGAATTCCCGGGCACCGACCTGGACTTTACCGGCGAGCTGGATGACATCAATGAGTCGCTGGAGTCAATGAGCGTGTTGTTCATTCTCGGTATCGGGTTGATCTACTTGATCCTGGCGACCCAGTTCAAAAGCTATTTTCAGCCGCTGTTGATTTTGCTGACTGTGCCAATGGCCTTTACCGGTGTGGTGTTTGGTCTGTTGATCTCCCGCAACCCGTTGAGCCTGTATACCCTTTACGGCATCATTGCGCTGGCCGGCATCGCAGTCAATGCAGCGATCGTATTGATCGATGCTGCCAACCAGCGCCTGGCTGCCGGCATGCGCCCGCTGCACGCGACGGTTTTTGCCGCTCGCCGCCGCGTCGTTCCCATCCTGATGACCACCGCGACCACCATCGCCGGGTTAATGTCGCTGGCCGTGGGCCTTGGCGGACGTTCTCTGCTTTGGGGCCCGGTTGCCGTCACCCTGGTCTGGGGCCTGACCGTATCGGCCCTCCTGACCCTGTTCGTCATCCCGGTCCTCTACCGCCTGTTCATGCGCGAATCCCGTTAGTCATCAAAAAAATCTTTTTGTCGCAAAGCAGCGAAGCAGCAAAGCAAAAGGCTCTTTGAATTTTTGTTCCTGGTTTCTTTGCTGCTTCGCTGCTTCTTTTCCAAAAAGATTTGCTTGTCCTGGCTGCAGAGTTCTTTGGGTACTGGGTCGAATGTACAGGTGACGTTGGTTGACGGGATTGGTTACCCTACGGCGCTGGATCATCGACTTTCTGGAACAACGACATCATGACTGAACCGCTGTGGCAGCCTGGCGCGGAACGCGCTGCCGGAACGCATCTTGCCCGTTTCATCCAGTTGATCGGCCAGCAGCTCGACCCGGGCGTGCGCGACTGGGACTCGCTGTATCAATTTTCGATTGATCGCCCGGAGGACTTCTGGAAGGGGATTTGGGAATTTGGTGGTGTGGTTGCATCGCAGCGCGGCGGTCGGGTGACTGAAAACTGGCCAGCCATGCCCGGTACGCGTTGGTTTCCGGGTGCCCGTCTGAACTTCGCCGAGAATCTGCTCAAGCATCGCGATGACCGCCCGGCGCTGATCTTTGCCGGCGAAGATGGATCCCGACGGCAGTTCAGTTACGCCGAGTTGTACCGGGAAGTTGCCCGGGTTGCGGCCGGTCTGCGCGCGGCCGGCGTCGAGCAGGGTGACCGGGTCGCCGGTTATCTGCCCAATCTTCCCGAAACCGTGATCGCGATGCTGGCGACCAGTTCGATCGGGGCGGTGTGGTCGTCCTGCTCGCCGGATTTCGGTGTCCAGGGCGTGCTCGACCGATTCGGCCAGATCGAACCGAAGGTGCTGTTTGCGGCCGCGGCTTATCGCTATAACGGCAAGGATTTCGATTGCCTGGAGCGGGTCGGAAAACTGGCCGCAGAGATCGGATCGATCGAGCGGATCGTGATAGCGCCGTATGTTGCCGAGTCACCGGATCTGAGCGGTCTGGAGCGGGCCGTGTCGTGGGCCCAGTTCACCGATAATGCGGCCGAGGAGATCGAGTTCGCCCAGCTGCCGTTTGATCATCCGCTCTATATCCTGTATTCCTCCGGTACCACCGGCGTGCCCAAGTGCATCGTGCACGGGCAGGGCGGTACGCTGTTGCAACATCTGAAAGAACTGATGCTGCATACTGATCTGAAGCGCGACGATCGTTTGTTCTACTTCACCACCTGCGGCTGGATGATGTGGAACTGGCTGGTGTCCGGCCTGGCCGTGGGATCGACCGTGGTGCTTTTCGACGGCTCGCCATTTCATCCCGACGGCAATGCGTTGTGGGATCTGGTTGACGAGTTTGATATTTCGGTGTTCGGCACCAGCGCCAAGTGGATTGCCGCCTGCGACAAGGCCGGTATCAAGCCGGGCGAAACCCACCGGCTTTCCGGCTTGAAAGCCATACTGTCGACCGGATCGCCGCTGCTGCCGGAATCGTTTGACTACGTCTATCGCGACGTCAAGGCCGATGTCCAGCTCAGCTCGATCTCCGGTGGCACCGATATCGTTTCCTGCTTTGCGCTGGGCAATCCCCTGCTGCCGGTCTACAAGGGTGAGCTGCAGTGCCGCGGCCTGGGCATGAAGGTCGAGATTCGCAACGACGACGGCCAGGTGGTGGTCGATGAAACCGGTGAACTGACCTGCTCGCAGCCGTTTCCGTGCATGCCGGTGCAGTTCTGGAACGATCCGGACGGCAAGCGCTATCGAGCAGCCTATTTCGAAACCCATCCGGGCATCTGGAGCCACGGCGACTACGCCCGGCTGACCCCGCGCGGCGGCGTCATCATCTACGGTCGTTCCGATGCCACCCTGAATCCGGGCGGCGTCCGCATCGGCACCGCGGAAATCTATCGTCAGGTGGAAAAACTCGACGAGATCATCGAGTCGATCTGTGTGGGCCAGGAGTTCGATGGCGACGTCCGGGTCGTATTGTTCGTTCGTCTGCGAGACGGAGTGACCCTCGACGATGACCTGCGTGATCGGATCCGCAAGACCGTCCGCGCCAACGCCACCCCGCGCCACGTCCCGGCCGTCATCCTCGACGTCCCCGATATTCCGCGCACCGTCTCCGGCAAGATCACCGAACTTGCGGTCCGCGATGTCATCCACGGCCGCAAGGTCAAGAACACCAGCGCACTCGCCAACCCCGAGGCCCTTGAGCACTTCCGCGACCGCCCGGAATTGCAGGCCTAAGGAACCTCTGAACAAGGCTGGACAGAATTCATAAGGGAAAAAAAAGGTTGCCGAAAAGTACCTGGCTCAATTTTGACTGAGAGTAATGCGAAGCAAAGGGCGTCGGCCGGCACGCCCTGTCGATGACTACGTAGTGCAACCGGGAGAAGATGCAATGAGCCACTCATGTTCAATAAATCAAATAGAACGCCACTCCACCTGCCGCTGGAACCGGTTGGTCGTGTGGGCCACCATCCTGCTATTCACGCTGCCGCTCAAGGCCGGCATTCTGGACAGCGAGATCATCACCTATCAGGGACAGCTGTTGGAAGAGAGTTCGCCCTTCACCGGTACAGTCAATATGGATTTCAGACTGTACACCGATGAGTCGGGAGGAAGCCTGGTCGCATCGCAGTCGATTCCCTCAGTCCCGGTGTCCGAGGGGCTATTCCAGGTCGAATTGCTGTTCGGCAACCAGCCCTATGAAACCGGACTTTGGCTGGAAGTCGAAGCTGACAATATCGTTTTGACCCCGCGCCAGCGCGTCGCCGCGGTGCCGCTGGCACTGCACAGCCTCAACGGCGGTGACAGTTTCTGGGATCTGTCGGGAGGGGTGCTGGGTTATGACGGGGCCGTCAGTATCGGAACTGGAGTGGATAATGAGGCCCTGAACGTGAACGGTGCCACGGTCGGTGTCCGAAGCATAGGGGGCGGCAACGGCGTATTGGGTGAATCGTTTACGCCCACAGGCATTGGTGTACAGGGGTTCGCGCAAGGTGATGGCGTCAATCGTGGCGTATTCGGCTACACCCTCAGCGAGGTCGGCTACGGGGGTTATTTCGGCGGTGTTCCGGGCAGCCGCAGTTACTTCGGACATCAGGTCGGCATCGGAACTGATAATCCGCTGGCGATGCTGCATGTTGAAGGACTGGGGGATGCGTCGCCGCAACAGGCACTCAGGGTGAGTGTGGGCGATGACGAGAAGTTCGTGGTCGGCAACCTCGGCACCTCAATCTATCAAAATGTCTTTGTCGACGGAACCGTCGCGATCACCAGCTTTGCGACCGGCGGGGGAATTGATGTTTGCCGCACCAGCGGTTCCACGGGCGTACTGGCTGCCTGTTCATCGAGCGGTCGCTACAAAACCGACATCGCCAGCCTGGAAAGCACCACTACGCTGATCGAACAACTGCGTCCCGTCAGCTACCGCTGGACCGAGAGCGGCGAAGAAGACTTCGGCCTGGTGGCCGAAGAGGTAGCCGAGATCGAACCCCGTCTGGTGACCTACAACCCGGAGGGTCAGGTGGAAGGCGTCAAGTACCGCCAGCTAAGCGCCCTGCTGATCCGCGCCCTGCAGGAACAGCATCGCGACATCAACCGCCTGCAGGCAGAAATCCAGGCATTGACCCAGCAGCTCGATCAATCCGTCAATCTCACGCGCCATAACCAGGAACTGTCCGACCGGGTAGATCGACTGGAAGCCGTGTTGCTCCAGTGGCAGCCGGTTGCCAGCAACGACTAAAAAAGGGTTCAGGGTCGGTTCCGATTTTGCTTTTCCTGAAGCCTGAAACCCGAACCCTTTTCAAGTAAAGTGCGTTGAGCAGGGTTTCCTTGAGCCTTGCGCCTTGAACCTTGAGCCTTGAGCCTTCTCTGCCATGCACGTTATCTTCAGTCACGGTCATCTGTCCAGCCCAGCCAGCCGCAAGATCCAGGTCCTATCGCCAATTGCCCTCGAGATGGGCTTTGAGGTCGAGGCGATTGATTATTCCGACTTGCAGGATGATCCACACGGTCGGGTAGCGCGTCTGGAATCCCGGATTGCCGAACTGGCGGAACCACCGATCCTGGTGGGCTCGTCACTCGGCGGGCTGGTTTCGATGGCCGCGGCCGAGCGTCATCCGGTATCCGGCCTGTTCCTGATGGCGCCGGCGCTGTACATGGAAGATCGGATACCCGGCAGTACGATCCGCGAGAGCTACCAGCCGCAGTGCCAGAATGTCATGGTGGTCCACGGTTGGCGCGATGACATCTGTCCGTGGGAAGGCAGTCTGAAGTTCGCTCGCGACAAGCGCTCCAACCTGCACCTGATCGACGCCGATCATCGGCTGGAAGAAGCCCTGCCGACGATTGGTCAACTGCTACGGGAATTTCTGCGCTATTCCATCACGTATTCGATGGTCTGGACGAAAGAAGCACCATCTTCGGGCTGAATGCCGTCCTTGGGACGAAACTGCCAGCGTTCCAGTGCTCGTTGAGTGGGGCGCTCGAATGCGCTATTCGAACTGTAGATAACGGCTACCCGCTCGACTTCACCTGCCTGATTGATCAGTAGCATCGAGTGAGTCCAGCCATTCTTGCGCTGCCGGGCCATTGATGCCGGATATCGAGGTTGTCTGCGATGCTCGGACTCCCATTCGACCTCGGATGCTGTCGTCCGGCTGCATGCATTCGAGCCCTCGTTTCTGAGCTCATTCAATTGTTCCTGATATTCAAGTGCCAGGGTTTCTGCTTGTTCGATCTGGCTGTCGGTCATGTCCTCGAGGTTGGCGCGCAACAATGCCATCCCCGCATCCTGGTTGGCTTCGCCGGCCTGGATCTGGCGCATGTCGAAGTGGCTGAGAAGCCAGATCTGCGCCCAGGCATACGAATCCACCAGGCGTCGCGCCTTGCGGTTGATATCGGCCAGAGCCAGCACCGCACGAACATCACCCTGCCTGGCGGCGGCCACAAATTGTTCGATGGCCTGGTCGGTTTTCTGCTGTCGGTGCAGCGCGCTGCCAAGAATCCAGCGATTGAAGCAGGAGCTGGCGGCCTCTTGCTCAACTGTGGCCATCGCCTCGGGATCGCCGTTCAGGGCCTTTTCCAGGAGGTCATAGCGTTCTGCCGCAGTACCTTCAACTGCCGCGTTCAGGCTCGATGCCAAAAGAATCAGTCCGGCAAGCGTCATTTGTGGTAAATACGTCGAAATCATGTCAGAACCAACCTCACGGTTTTTGATTAAAGCCCCTTCCGGCACAAGATTAACCGAATGACAGAGGCGGTTCAAATTTGATCAATTATCAGCCGTGGCGACTATACTTGGCATCCAGCCTCAACGTATTTACAGGTTGTGATCATGGAGCGGACCCTGGAGGCAACAGCATCTTTACTTCAGCGCGTCGCCGAGGGTGACGAGATGGCGCGCGAGCGGTTGTGTCATCACTTCATGCCCATACTCACTCGCTGGGCGCACGGCCGATTGCCGGATTATGCTCGCGACCTGTCGGAAACCCAGGACCTGGTCCAGACCGCCCTGATTCGAGCCCTCGATCAGGTCGATGATTTCGAGTCGCTGCGCGAGGGCGCTTTTCTTGCCTATTTGCGCAAGATTCTTCTCAACAGCATCCGCATGGAGATCCGGCGTGTCACCCGCCGGAATCGACACGGTTTCGCGGATTCCGAGCTCGAACCCAGTGATCCCGAAGCTTCCATTCTGAGCGAAGTCATCGGTCTCGATGTGCTGGAACGCTACGAGGCGGCATTAATGACTCTGACAGACAAAGCCCGCGAGGCCGTGATGCTGAGAGTCGAGTTTGGTTATTCCTTTCCCGAGATCGCACTGGCTACCGACACCCCGTCGGCCAACAGTGCCAGGATGCTGGTGTCGCGATCTCTGGTCCAGTTGGCCGAGGCGATGAAATGAGTCGGTCAGACGACCGTAAGGGCGATCGGGCGCGCCGTATCATGCTGCGGCTGGTCGGGTCGACTCAATCTCTGGACGAATCGGCGGGACAGCTCGACGAATCGCGCGTGGCCGAGCGCCTGCATCAGATCGAACAGCTATTTCTGCTTCATGGCGGTGAGCGTGGTGACGCGCCTGGACCTGATCCGGGCAGTGTGCTGTTCGAGTGGGGTCATCTCCAGGTGCTGGAGCTGTTGGGTGACGGCAGTTTCGGTGACGTTTACCGGGCCTACGATCGGACGCTGGACCGGGACGTCGCGCTCAAACTCCTGAAGACGGATCAAGGCCGCCCGTTTCAGTCGCAGTTGTTCCTGCACGAGGCCAGGCAGCTTGCCCTGGTGCGCCATCGAAACGTACTGGCTGTTCACGGCGCTGCCGTGCACGATGGCCGTCCGGGGTTGTGGACGGATCTGATCGGCGGCAATACCGCTCACCATGAGCAGTATCGTGAGTCGTTCACCCGGCTGGAATCGGTGCTGGAATTGATCGAATCGCTTGCGCTTGCACTGCAGGCCGTGCACTCGGCCGGGCTGGTGCACGGCGACGTCAAACCCTCCAATATCATGCGCGACGCCACGGGCGAATGGATCCTGATGGATTTCGGGGCCAGTCTCGACCAGCGTCGCGCGCAGGGTGGACCTGCCATGACCTCGGGAACGCCGCTGTACATGGCACCGGACGTCGTGCTGGGCAAGCCGCCGTCCGTTGAATCAGACCTCTATTCTATGGGTGCCACGCTATATCGGTTGCTGGTTGGTCGCGCGCCGGTCGAGGTATCGGAATGGCCGGAACTGAAGTCTTTCCATGATTCCGGCAAGCGTCCGCCATCGGCGCGACATTGCGCCGGCCTGGACGCTCGGGTGGCGCGCCTGATCGACGGACTGATGGCCGTCGAGCCTTCAGAGCGACCGGTTGTCGAGGAAGTGCTTGCTCGTGTCCAGTCCATTCGAGAAGCGCCTCAACGGCGTTTCCGTGTCGTTGCGCTGAGCAGTATCGCCGGGGTACTGCTGCTGGGACTGACGCTGACCAGCATCGGGTTCTACCGCGCCAATGAAGCGCGCATCGAGGCGGAACAGGAGCAGCGAAATACCGCAGCGGTCAACGGATTTCTGCAGCGAATTCTGGCGGCACCGTCAACAACCGGACGCGTGCGGGACCTCTCCGTCGAAGACATGCTCCGCAGGGCAGCGGATGATGTAGCACCCCTGCTACGTGAACAACCGGCGGCGGAGATCGTTGTGCATCGCGTGCTGGCCGAATCCTTCAATACCCTCCGTCTGCCGCAGCTGGCATTGAGTCAGATCGAGATGGCTCACGATCGGCTGCGCGCAGCGAATCAGCGCATGCCGGAGATCGAGCGCGGTCTTGATCTGCAGCGAATACGCGCCGCGGAGATCGAGGAGCGACACGAGGACAGTATTGCGCTGGCTGAGACATTTGTTGCCACTTATCTCGATACCCTTGGTGATGATCATATGGACATTCGCTGGGCCCGAAAATACATGGTGACGAATCGATTGAGTCTGAGTCGTCACGACGAAGCCGAAGAGATCATGCGGGCGTATTTTCAGGATGTACCCGAGCCCGAGACGGCCGAGAATCACTTCGGCTACGAGATCCTGCAGTCCTGGGCCAACCTGCATCGTATGCAGGGACGTTATCAAGAGTCGGTTGCCTCGGCCGAGCGAGCGCTGGACTGGCTGGAACGCTATCCCCTGTCTCGCCCTGTCAACCGCCTCGGTGCATTGACCAACCTGGCGCTGAACCTGGGCCACCTGGGGCAGTCGGAGCGGGCGATCGAAGTGCTACAAGAGATATTGCCGATCCAGGAGCGGATGTTTGGCGCAGCTTCAGGAGAATATCTGGGCACACTGGTCAACATCTCGGCTTTCCAGCGCGAGTCTGGTCGCGTCGAGGCTTCTGCCGCCACGTTGACTCGGGCGCGCGAATTGATTCTGGAAAATCCTGACAGCGTGCCGCCTGAGCAGGCAATGAATGTGTCCGGAAACCTGGCAAATGTGCTCAATGCCACCGGCGAGCAGGCTCGCGGCGAGGCGCTGATCCGGGAATTGATTGCTGCGGCGAGTGAACACTGGAGCCCGGAGCATGTCAACGTGCTCAAGCTCGAATACAACCTGGCCGAGTTGATGAATCAGCAAGGTCGCTTTGAGGAGGCTCAAGCTCTGGCCGAACAAACTCTGGCGAAAAAAGAGCGCGCGCTGGGCCCGGCCCACGCTTTCACGCTGCTGACCATGGACAACCTGGCGGTTGCCCTGGCTGGTCTGGGTCATGTCGATCAAGCGCTGGACTGGCATGATCGCGCCGCCTCCGGTCTGGCTGAGCAAGTCGGGCCGGACCATGCGTTCACCCTGCTGGCCGAGCGTCATCAGGTAGCCACTCTACAGCGCCTGTCACCGGAAAAGATCAGCGCTGACCTGATTGAAGACCTGATTCGGCGTCATGAGCAGTCGCTGGGAGCGGATCATCCGGATACCGATAGCGCGCGCGCGCTGGCTACTCGAACCAATTAAATACGCTTGCATCGTGTCTCAGGTTGTCAGCTTTTGTCGTGGGGAGGGTCATGGCATTCGAAACAGCCTTTGCGTTATTCGTTCGAATGCTTCAAAGTAGCGTCGCTGAGATACATTGAGACTGAGGAACTACATGACATCCAACCCGACCCGCAATCTGGCCGTTTTCTGTGACTTCGAGAACGTCGCGCTGGGCGTGCGTGACGCGCGCTACGAGGCGTTCGATATTCAGAAAGTTCTTGAGCGCCTGCTGCTCAAAGGAAATATCGTGGTCCGCAAGGCCTACTGCGACTGGGGTCGCTATCGCGAGTTCAAGGGGCCGATGCACGAGGCGGCATTCGAATTGATCGATATTCCGCACGTGCGCATGTCGGGCAAGAACTCGGCCGATATCCGCATGGTGGTCGACGCGCTGGATCTTTGCTACACCAAGGGCCATGTCGATACCTTCGTGGTGATCTCGGGCGATTCGGACTTCTCGCCGCTGGTCTCCAAACTGCGTGAAAACAACAAGACCGTGATCGGAGTCGGGGTCAAGAGCTCGACTTCTGACCTGCTGATGGCCAATTGTGATGAGTTCATCTTTTATGACGATCTGATTCGGAAGAAAGCCAAAACGAGTCCGCCGCGAAGCAAGAAGGCCGGCAAGAAGAAGGCTCGCAAGTCGGCACCTGACGCCAAGGCGGATAACAAGACGCCGGAGGTTGATGACAAGGGCCAGGAAGCCTTCGATCTGGTCCTGGAGACCACCGAAGCGCTGTTCGGCGACCGCGATGCAGAAGAAAAGGTCTGGGGCTCGATGGTCAAGCAGGCCCTGAAACGCCGCAAGCCGGGTTTCAGCGAGTCCTACCACGGCTTCAAGAGCTTCAATCATCTGCTGCAGGAAATGCAGAAAGCCAGCATGCTCGAACTGCAGCACGACGAGAAATCCGGCGGCTACATCATCAAAACCTACCGCGGCGACGACTGACGTCCATAACCATAAAACAGCTGGAATCACCGAAAACACCGAAGGCACCGAAGCCCTGCAAAAGATATCTCGGGGGATTCCAGCCCGGCTTTGCTACTACAGGCCGTAGTAGTGAGGGTCCGGCCTCAATTCTCTGCCGATTCCTGAAGCATGTGTATATCGCGCTGGGGGTAGGGGATGGAGCAGCCGGCACTCTCCAGTTCAGCTTTCAATTGTTCGAGCAGGTCGCTGCGAGTTGGCCAGTAGTCCGGGGTGTTGACCCACGGGCGTACGGCGAAGTTGACGCTGGAGTCGGCGAGTTCCATTAGAAGGATGGCCGGCTCCGGATCGTCAAGAACTTTCTCATGGCTGCGAATCACGCGGTCGATGACCTCTCGGGCCTTTTTCAGGTCATCGTCGTACGAAACGCCGATGATCAGATCGATTCTGCGTGTATCGAACGCCGAGTAGTTGGTGATGGGTTGAGAGGTGATTTCGCTGTTGGGAACGATGACATGGCGGTTGTCCGGCGTTGTCAGCTTGGTCTGAAATATACCGACATTCTGGACCGTACCCGAAACACCGCCAGCTTCGACGAAGTTTCCGGTCGAGAAAGGCCGGAATCCGACCAGCATCAGACCGGAGGCAAAATTGCTCAGCGAACTTTGCAATGCCAGGCCGACGGCAAGGGCTGCACCGCCGAGGACTGCAATCAGCGGGGTGACCGCAATGCCGAGATAGCCGATGGCGATCAGGACTACCGATAGCAGCAGGAATACATAAACAATCGTGCCAAGGAAATTGACCAGCAGCTGGTCCATTTCCCGCCTGGTCATGGCTCCGCGCATGACCTTGATGATGGCTTTTGCGATCCATCGACCGATGATGAATATCAGAATCGCGCCCAGAACCTGCCAGGCGACCGCAAGAACGTCAGCGGTGTCGATGTTGGCGTACCAAGCCTGCAAACCTTCCATTAGAATCTCCCAATTAGAACCAGTCGCCACCCTTATTCAGAGTGACCTCGATCTTGTCGCCGAGCTCGGCGATATTCTCGATGGTGTAGTCAAGCCCGTCCCCAGTCAGACAGTGATAGGGCATGTTTTCACACAACTTGAGAAAGGGCAGTCCTTCAAGATCACCGACGGCCAGATAGCCGGTGCGTAGCATCAGGTTAACGCGCAAGCATTTTTCCGCGTTGTGATCGGCCATCGGCGCAACAGTGGTTTCAACTCGAAGAAAGCGCTTGCCGTCCGGGCTTTTCAGCTCGGCCAGGAAAACGCTCTGGCGGCGGCCGGTATCGCCCACCGGCATTTCCAGGCCGAGCATGAACGGCTCGTCGTGGACCACATCGTAGCGCTCCTTGACATATTCCTCGATTGCGGCAAATGTTTCCATTACTTGGGCTCCAGGCGCACAGCGCCGTCCAGTCGAATTGTCGTTCCGTTAAAGTAACTGTTTTCCGCGATGTGTGCAGCCAGGGACGCGAATTCTTCCGGTTTGCCGAGTCGTTTCGGGAATGGAATTGATTCGCCCAGGGCCTGTTGCACGTTCTCGGGCATGGTATCAACCATCGGTGTATGAAATATGCCCGGAGCGATCGTCATCACGCGCACACCGATGCGGGTAAATTCTCGCGCCATCGGCAGCGTCATGCCTACCACGCCACCCTTTGAGGCCGAGTAGGCCGCCTGACCAATCTGACCCTCGAAAGCCGCCACAGACGCGGTATTGATGATCACGCCGCGCTCATTGTCATCGCCTGGCTCATTGTGCTGCATCAGATTGGCCGCGGCCTTGGCGACATTGAAACTGCCAACCAGATTGACCATTACGGTCTTGCTGAACTGGTCCAGCGCCATCGGCGCCTCACGTCCCAGCACCCGCCCGGCGCCCAGAATTCCGGCACAGCTGATCGCAACATTCAAGCCACCCAGCCACTCGCGAGCCTGGTCAAGTACGTTGGCCACATCGGCTTCACTGGTAACATCAACCCGAAAAAACCGCGCCGAGTCCTGCCCCAGTTTCTCAACCGCATCGGCCGCCTTGTCCTCATTGACATCCAGCAAAGCCACCTTGCCACCACCAGCGACAAACCCCTCAGCCACCGCCAACCCCAACCCCGAAACCCCTCCGGTAATTACAGCCTTGACATCATTCAATTTCATTGAAAACTCCTAAAAGAAAATTAAACCACGGAAGACACGGAAAACACGGATGGGCATCAATAAACCATGCGCTTTGTTTGTAGTCTGCCTGCGCCGAAATTGATCAACATACCGACTTTAAGTCCAGTGGTTTTCAAATAGTTGAGAACTTGTGCCTGATGTTCAGGCAACAGATTTCGAACAGCCTTGATTTCGACCAGTACCTGATTCTCAACGATCAGATCGGCAAAGTAATTTCCCACGATCGTGCCATCTTCATCCATGACGTTCAGGGGAAACTGGTGATCCAGTTGCAGTCCTGTCTTGCTCAGGCGATTGACCAAGGCTCGTTCATAGACCTTTTCCAGAAAACCGCAGCCGAAGTAAGCATGTACGTCATAGGCCGTCCGCAAGATCGAACCGGTAAGCTCGCCGTGAATCAAGCGATCTTCCAAATCATCTTGTGTCGATGAACTGCTTGTATCCGTGTTTTCCGTGTCTTCCGTGGTTCCCATTATCGATTGTCAGGTTCGTTTGAGGATGGCCTGGCCGGTGCGGGAGCGGGGGCGGCCGAGTTCGCCGGCGATCCAGTCGCCGGTCTGGGCCAGTTTGATCAGGTCTACGCCGGTTTCCAGCCCCAGGCCGTTAAGCAGGTAAACCACATCCTCGGTCGCGACATTGCCCGTTGCACCGCGGGCATAGGGGCAGCCGCCGAGGCCGGCGACCGAGCTGTCGACTACACGTACGCCGGCTTCCAGGCAGGCCGAGATGTTGGCCAGTGCCTGGCCGTAGGTGTCGTGGAAATGAACGGCGAGCTGGTCCATCGGAATGGATTCGGCAACTGCTTTCAGGACATCGCGCGCCTGGTGCGGCGTGCCGACGCCGATGGTATCGCCCAGCGAAATTTCCGCGCAGCCCGCCTCGAACAACGCTTCAGCCACCCGAACCACGTCGGCCACCGGCACCTTACCCTGGTACGGGCAGCCCAGCACCGTTGAAACATAGCCACGAACCCGAACCTTGTCCTGGCGGCCCCGCCTGACAACCGGTCCAAAGCGTTCCAGCGATTCGGCAATCGAGCAATTGATGTTTTTCTGATTGAAGGCTTCCGACGCGGCGGTAAATACCGCAATTTCCTCGGCACCGACCGCACGGGCGCGCTCATAGCCTTTTTCGTTGGGCACCAGCACCGGGTAACTGACCCGGTCGGAGCGCTTGATGCCCCGGAATACCGCTTCGGCATCGGCCAACTGCGGGATGGCCGGTGCACTGACAAAGCTGGTCGCTTCGACCACGCTCAGGCCGGTGTTGGCCAGGCGCTCGATCAGCTCGATCTTGACCTCGGTCGGAATCGTGTAAGGCTCATTCTGCAGCCCGTCGCGAGGTCCGACTTCGACGATCTTGACATGATTGCCCTGACTCATGATGCTGGCTCAGGCGATTTCGATGGCCACTGCCGTAGCCTCGCCACCGCCGATACACAGCGAGGCGACTCCACGCTTGCCGCCACGCTTTTTCAGTGCGTGAACGAGCGTGACCAGAAGACGCGCGCCGCTGGCACCGATCGGGTGACCGAGGGCACAGGCGCCGCCATTGACGTTGACCTTGTCGTGCGGCAGGTCAAGCTCTTTCATCGCCGCCATCGTGACCGTGGCAAAAGCCTCGTTGATCTCGAACAAGTCGACCTCATCGGCGCTCCAGCCGGCCTTTTCCAGAACACCGGAAATCGCGCCGACTGGGGCGGTCGTGAACCATTCGGGTTCCTGGGAATGGGTCGCATGAGCGACGACACGGGCCAGCGGCTTGAGCCCCCGCTTTTCGGCGTTGCCGGCACTCATCAGCACCAGCGCGGCCGCACCATCGGAAATCTTCGATGAACTGGCAGCAGTGATCGTGCCGTCCTTGGCAAAGGCCGGGCGCAGCGATGACATCTTGTCGACATTGCAGCGCGGTGGCTCTTCGTCGGTCTTGACCTCGACCTCACCCTTGCGGGTCTTGACTGTGACTGGCGCAATTTCGTCGGCGAAGGCGCCGCTTTCCGTCGCTGCCATCGCGCGTTCTACCGACGCTTTTGAAAAATCATCCTGTTCCTCGCGGGTAAAACCGTACTTGGCGACGCACTGCTCGCCGAACTGGCCCATCATCTGACCGTCGTACGGGTTCTGCAGGCCATCAAAAAACATGTGGTCCAGCGCCTGGACGTGGCCCATGCGCAGGCCGCGATCCATCAGGTAGGGTGCGTTGGTCATCGATTCCATCCCGCCGGCGATCACGATGTCGGCCGAGCCGGCCAGGATCGCGTCATTGCCCTGCATGACCGCTTTCATACCAGAGCCGCAGACCTTGTTGATGGTCGTGCAACCGGCAGAGACGGGTAGCCCCGCACCCAGTGCGGCCTGGCGAGCCGGTGCCTGACCGGTACCAGCCGGCAGCACGCAGCCCATGATCACTTCGGAGACCTCTTTCCCGTCAACGCCGGCATCGGCCAGCGCGGCAGCAATCGCGGCGCTGCCCAGCTGGGTAGATTTGACGGGAGCGAATTGACCCTGAAAAGAGCCGATCGCAGTACGGCGGGCGGAAACAATGACAATGGCGTCGGACACGGGGTATACCTCTCGTGAAATCATTTAAGCCCGTTATTATCGCAGGTTGGCGCGAACGCTGTGGAAGCTCGCCTAAACGCGACGGGCACTACCAGACTTCAATCTGGAGGCTCTCAACACGCTCGAATTCGCGCTGGTTGCGGGTGATCAGTGTTGCCTGATGGGCCAGCGCAACGGCTGCGATCAGCATGTCATTCGGTCCAATCAGGCTGCCGCGAGCTGACAGGTCGGCACGGATGACACCGTAGTGTTCAGCGCACTCATCGTCGAAAGCCAGCGATTTCAGTGGTGAGGCGAATAGTCTGACTCGCTCGAGATTCTCCTCGACCCGCTGACTGTTGCGCGCACCCCAGAGCAACTCCGCACGGACCACACTGGACAACGCCAGTTCCAGTGGTGAATGCGATCGAAACTGCTCCAGCAGGGCAGGTTCGCGCGCATTGAGCAGGTGGATGCAGATGTCGGTATCGAGCAGCTTCATTCGACCGGTGTCCGAACTTCGAAGTCTCCCTGCGTGCCGCGCTCGATCGGTACGATCCGTTCGCGATTGAAAAGTCCTTCGAAATAGCCTTCAGGCCAGTCCGATACCAGATCCTTGCGCGCCAGTTCGGCCAGATAGCGCGACACACTCATGCCCGCGCGTTCCGCACGGTGCCGGAGCGACTCAGCTTCTTCTTTGCGAAGGTAACAATGCAATTGTGCCATTAGATATAAATCCAAATACATGCACATATATTCTATTCTATTCGAGCTTTTCGCGCTGATCAAGGTGTTCAATCATTTTGACAAGCACCGGGCGATCGTCAGGAACCTTGCCTGGCTTGCACCGTCGAAGTGATTCCATTCCCCGAAAAATTGCTGCCATGAAAAAAGTGTCGCAACTTGTACTTATGATTGCTGCCTGTTCAATGGTTGCCTGCACCTGGGTCAAGCCCGAAACCGGTGCCGATGCGGTCGCTCTGCGCACGGCTGATGAAGTGATGGGTTGTGAGCGTGTCAGCCAGACGACGGTGTCGGTTCGCGATCGGGTGGCCGGCGTGCAGCGCAGTGCTTCGAAGGTCCAGGAAGAACTCGATACCCTGGCCCGAAACTCCGCCATCGATGTTGGAGGCAATGCGATCGTAAGCGAGGAGCGGATCGAGGAAGGCAAACAACGCTACGGTATCTATCGCTGCAGTTCCTGATTCTCCGGTTACACGAAATGCTCGTCCAGGTAGCGGTTGATTTCCTTTTCGACCTTGGGTTCCAGATAGGTCAGTAGAAAAGCAAGCTGGGCGCGAACGTGAACAACCTCGGCATCCACGTCAATTTCACCGCTGACGCCAAGTCGCTCAAACACGATGGTATCCCCATCCCAGCCGTAATCGATCGCAAATTTGTCAGCCAGATCCTGAGCCAGATCATCCGCAATCTGCTGCGCATCTTCCAGACTCTTGCCATGCTTCCTGCGAATATCAATTGCCATAATTTTTCCCTGAACCCTTGATTCTCAAGCTCCCGGAGAACTCGTCCACATGGACCGTCGGGGATACGCGCGTTCGTTCTACTGGCAGGCGCTTCTTGCCGCAAGCAAACCGCACCAGCCCTCCGAACTGCGCTACCCCGACCTACGGTTTCTCGCCTTTGCTCTTTCCTGAAACCTGAACCCGGAAACCTTTCCTTTAAAGCGCATTCTTCCGCGGCGGCAACAACACGCTCGACACAATCATACCTGTGGTCAGGGCAACCGCAATCATGGCGGCCAGCATCGCGGTTTCGATGCCTGAAATCACGTCGTTCTCCAGCAGTGTGGCCAGGCTGCGTAATCCGATACTGCCGGGTACCAGCAGGATCAGGCCGGGCAGGTGCATGATCGAGCCGGGGCGTCCGCTGAAGCGGACGAACAGGTTACCCGCCATGCCCACCATCACACTGCCGACAAAGGCGCCAATCACCGGCGCATTGATGATGCTGCCAATGCCGGCACCGATCACCGCAATCAGGCAGGCCAGCAGCATCCATACCCAGTCGCGCCGATGGGCCTGGAACAGCACGACCAGTCCGAATGCCGCTATCAGCAAGCCCGCCGGCGTCAACCATTCCGGCCGGTCAACCGGGCTGACCAGCCCGACCGGCCCGGTGAAATACTGACCGGCCATACCGCCCATGACCAGGCCAAAAGTCAGCAGGGCGAAAATCATCACGGCCGATGCCAGTCGCGACGAGCCGGAGACCAGGTGCCCGGTCGACAGTTCGCGGCAGGCGGTGGTCAGGTCCATGCCGGGCAGCAGCGCGATGATGCTGGCAATGATGGCCGGCATCAATGCGGTTTGCGGATCGAAGCCACACCACAGTGTGCCAAGGAATGTGGTCAGGGCCGCAGCCAGCGGGGCGGTCAGGCGCGAGCGATCGAGATGGCTGCGCAGCATCAACACCGACGCCCCGGTAACAATGCCCAGGAGACTGGCCAGCAGTGTCTCGCGCAGGCCGCCCCCGATCAAAGGCGCAACACCTCCGGCAATGGCGATGAAGCCCAGCAGTTGCCACCATGCGCCGAACCGCGGCGGGGCGGCGTCGATCATGCGGACGCGCTCATCGGCCTGTTCCGGGTCAATTGTGCCGGCCGCCAGTTCATCCATGACCTCGGTCAACTCGGACAGTTTTGACAGGTTGGAAGAACCCGGCTCGGAACGGGCCAGGTAAGTCTGCTGGCGCGAGCCATCGCCCAGCGAGACAATCAGCGAAGTCGGAGTCGAAAAGAACTCGGCCTGCAATCCCAGGCGCTCGGCCATGATCTGCATCGCTGCCTCAAGCCGGTGGGCGGGCGAGCCAACATGCAGAAGCGCGCGTCCCAGATTGAGTACCAGCGCAGCATAGCGGCTGGCCTCATACGGTTGTGCTGTCAGGTCGGTGTCGGAATCCATGGGCGAAGTGTCGCATAATGACCCGCTGTAGTTCGAAGGTTGATGGTCGTGAATATCCGGATTGTTCGACGCTGCGCGCTCGCTTTCTTCGTTGTTTATCTGCTTGCGGTGACCTGGCCGCTGGCCACCCTGGTGTCGGCGGCCGAGCCGATGATTCTTGGGCTGCCCTTGTCCATGGCCTGGGCCATTGCCTGGATTTTGCTCGGCTTTGTCGCGCTGCTGATTCTCGACCGGTTTGAATGCCGGCACGAGAGTCGGCAGGAGGGCCGGGATGGTGACACGGCTGGCCATGGAGATCGTGATCCAGGTGACAAGAGTCCGGAAGGTCACCGCTGATGGATCAATGGATCATTGTCGCCACCATCATCGCGGCCTACCTGGCGCTGACCTTGTGGGTCGGATTGAGAGCCGGGCGGGGGACATCGGCGACCGTCGACGGGTTCGTCGCCGGTGATCGCAATTTCGGGTTTCTGGTGATGTATTTTGTCACCGGGGCAACGGTGTTCTCGGCCTTTGCCTTTCTCGGCGGACCGGGCTGGGCCTACTCACGCGGAGCGGCTGCCTTTTACATCCTGTCCTACGGCGTGCTCGGCATGGCGCCCTGGTATGTAATCGGACCCAAGGTTGCCCGGATCGGTCGTCGGCTCGGCCAGGTCACCCAGGCCCAGTTCCTGACTGGCCGCTTTCCGTCACGCTTTCTGTCGCTGCTTATCGCGCTGATCTCTATCGCCGCACTGATTCCTTATATCACGCTGCAGATGCGCGGCGCCGGGATCGTCATCGAAGCGGTTACCGAGGGTCATGTGCCGCTTTGGGCGGGTGCGGCGATCGCCTATGGCATTGTTCTGATCTACGTGCTGGTCAGCGGGGTGGCCGCGGTGGGCTGGACCAACACCTTGCAAGGTGTGTTCATGATCGCGATCGCCTGGGCGCTGGGTATCTATCTGCCTTTTGCGCTCTACGGCGGCATCGGGCCGATGTTCTCCGAGATTCTCCAGACCCGGCCTGAGCTGCTGGAATTGCCCGGACTGACCGGCGCCGGCACGCCGTGGTCCTGGGGCGGTTACTCCAGCGCCATCCTGATCAGCGCCATCGGCCTGACCATGTGGCCACACCTGTTCATGAAAGCATTTACCGCGCGCGACGAGCGCATCATTCAACGCACCGTAATCTGGTTTCCGACCTTTCAGCTGTTCCTGGTTCCGGTGTTCCTGATCGGCTTCGCCGGAGTGTTGTTTGTCGATGAACTGGCGCGTCCGGATTTCATCCTGCCGCATCTGATTTTAAATGTTGATTTGCCGGTGATTGTGGTCGGCCTGTTCTGTGCCGGTGCCCTGTCGGCGTCGATGTCCACCGGGGATGCGTTGATGCATGCGACCGCGTCAGTGGCGGTCGAGGATGGCGTTCGTCCCTTTGCCAATCTGACTGAGGCGCAACAGAGACTGTTGATTCGAGCACTGATCGTCGTTGCCGGAACCGTGTCCTATGTCTTCGCGATCTCGGAAGGGGTATCCCTGGTCGTGCTACTGCTGACTTCCTACGGCATCATCGCCCAACTCGCGCCGCCCGTCGTGGCTGCCCTGTTCTGGCGTCGCGCGACTACTGCCGGCGTGCTGGCGGGACTGCTGGCGGGTGGTGGCACCGCGTTGCTGTTCTTCTTCAATCCGGACTGGCGGGTGTTCGATCTGCATGAAGGTCTGCTTGGTCTTGCCGTGCACATACCCGTCCTGGTCCTGGTCTCCCTGCTGACCGCCCGCCAATCGGAAGCGCGCATCGCGGCCTATGTGGGTCGGTAATTTCTCGAACGGGAAACCTGAAATGAGTATGATTTGACGGTCATCACAGGATGACGGGTTGTGGCTCCGGTCTTCGGGGCATCAACGGATGAAGGAACCAAGAGGGAAACACTGCGAGAGCGCCTGGAGGCCGAACGATGATTCTGGCGACCTGGCTGATCCGCATTCGTTGACGGAACTGCGCTTCTGGATCACCAACCTGGATGAGATGACCGGCCTGATGGAGTGTGACTGACATGATATCATGTGATAAACATGAAAGAAGGATGATCACATGTCAAGCATGATTCAGATCCGCAATGTCCCGGTAGAGGCCCACCGTGCGCTCAAGGCGCGCGCGGCACTGGCGGGAAAGAGCATGAGCGAGCTGATCCTGGAAGAGTTGCAGGCGATGCTGGCGCTGCCCTCGGAACAGGAGTTGCGCGAACGGCTGGAGCAAGCCGAACCATTCGCCATGAAAAAATCGTCGGCCGGATTGATTCGCCGTGAGCGTGACGCGGCGTGAGCCAGGTCCTGGTTGTCGACGCCTCGGTTGTCGTCGACCTGATCGGGCGATTTCGACCGCAACCGATCGAAGCGCTGTTGTGGGCCCAGGACAGCATTCTGGCGGCGCCTGAGCTGCTCGATGTCGAGGTCCTGCAGGCGCTGCGCCGGCTGGACCTGGACGGCGCGATTCCGCCAAGCCGCACGCAAGTGGTCGAGCTGCTACAGGCACTGCGCATTCGGCGCTATCGGCACCACAGCCTGCGCGAAGGGATCTGGTCCTTGCGCCAGAACGTGACCGCGTACGATGCCGCGTATGTGACACTCGCTCGCCTCTTGGGCGCAACGTTGGTTACGCGGGACAAGAAGCTGGCCCGCGCTCCGGGTCTCGATGTGCAGGTGACAGTCCTATGAGCAAGCGGCCAGGTCTGGCGCACGGCACGGTGAATTCAATCTGGTGATGCGACAGTTCGGTTGACTTCGGAGGGGCATTCGAGTGGATCATGGGAGGGTTGGCACGAGTGACGGCGCAAAAGTCCGTGCTACACTGATCCTGTGTTATCAATGAGCGGCTCGAAAGGAACCTGAAATGGCCAATCTGACCCTCAGTCTCGACGACGATCTGCTGCAAAAGGCACGCGAGGCGGCGCTGCGCGAGCACACCTCGGTCAATGCGCTGGTGCGCGAGTATCTGACCCAGTACGTCAACGCCCGGGATCGCCGCTTGCGCGCACTGGATGCGCTGGATGAGGTTGCGGTGCGCACCAGCTCGGCCAGCGACGAGCGCTGGTCGCGTGAGTCGCTGCTCGATCGGCAGACTGGTTGACGAGCGCTTGATCGGTGCGCGTATTCATCGACACCAATCTGTGGGCATACTGGCTGGATCGCCGCGAGCCCGAAAAATCCGCATTCATACGCGACTGGCTGCGCGAACTGGCGCGTGAGCATGAAATCGTCGTAAGCACCCAGGTTTTGATCGAATTGCGCTCGGTTTTGACACGCAAGCTCAAGCCGGCGCTGTCGTGGCAGGACACCCGCGCGGCGCTTATGGCGCTCGCTGAGTTCGATGTCGTGCCCACGAATGGGAACCTGGTCCTTGATGCGCACGAGCTTTCGCGCGCCGAACAGCTTTCGTGGTTCGATGCGCTGATCGTCGAGGCGGCGATCCGGTCGGAATGTGAGTGCTTGTTCTCCGAAGACCTCAATCATGAACAGCGTTTCGCTTCGCTGACGGTGAAGAACCCTTTCATGATTGGCGAGAACATTTCATGAACTTGCTGACTCTACTCAAGCGCAGTTAGGTGTTGCGGGTTCTGGGCGTGGACGACTTCGAATGCGAGGGACCACAATGATTATTCGTCGACTGGTTCAAAGCCTGCGCCGCCGTGACTGGTTCACGGTCGTCATCGAAATCCTGATCGTTGTGGTAGGCGTGTTCATCGGTATCGAGGTCTCCAACTGGAACTAGGGAACCTCTGAACAAGTCTACGCGGGCGCGACGGCGCCTTTGCGGGAGGCTCCGGCTTGGCTTGGGCGAGCGTGGTTTGGTCATTCCAAATGAGCGAGCCCAAA
>Ga0076930_100191_pt1 | contig 79594 bp, 62 predicted proteins | sample HotLakConsoUCCRE_FD_71149 | JGI IMG/M metagenome (GOLD analysis project Ga0076930, IMG submission 71149) | Hypersaline microbial mat communities from Hot Lake, Washington, USA - Hot Lake Consortium UCC-RE (version 3) (version 3) ...
GGGAGTTCATCACCAATGCTGTATTAAGCGCATCCTCAAATTAAATTGGTATTAGGTAGTCTTGACAGATCAGCCCATTCAGATTGAATTTCGTGATTAAGTAAATGTTGTCGAAGTAGCCAATTAAGAATGGGTATAAGTGCCCTATCTGATGAGCCATCAGTTAATAATGTATAGCGAATACTGCTCATAACAACTGTTCTTCGAGCCCAGGAATAATAGGGGTCAAGTCTTTTACATCTTTTCTGTCAATGACCCTTTTTCTTCTATTAATTTCTATTTTTTTTTCTTGTGAATGAGCAACAGGATTAAGATATGCTAACAGTCTACCGAGAGGAACGACATTTACCTCGTCCGGATTAGTAGACTTTTTATATCTCCAAGTATCTGGCAGACAACCAAAACTGACACGTTTGAAGCTTGTTCCGTGTTTTCGAGTATCTTTTAATTCGGCAACTACTAGACTATCTTCAGGTACTTGTTGGACAACTGCTGGCGAATGCGTATTAATTATGACTTGGCGTAGAGGATTATCTTCGCCTATTTCTTCTTCGGTATCAGTCGCAATATCTTGTAAGAGTTCCAGTATTTTAGGAATACGTTCAGGATGAATTCCATTTTCTGGCTCTTCCAAACAAATGACTCCCTCCGCCTTTAAATCTAATTCAAGAACAGAAAGAGCTAGAAAACGCATAGTGCCATCGGATAATGACCGTGCGGGATGCGCAGTTCCATCTCGACTTGTTACCATTAAAGTTAAAAGTTCTCGACTGTCATCTCGATCTACCCAAACTGAACCTACATCTTCAATGAGTTCGGATAAACGATTGGCTACTTGGGTATAAATTTGTGCAGGATCAATTTCTGAAACTTGTCCATTAGAATATTTAGAATGAAGGGCTAAATGATATAAGGTTGAAGCAAGATAAGAACCATCTGCAGCAAGAGTTGTAGGTGCCGTATATTTATCAGGCTTACGCAAGGCTGAAGGCTCAAGCTGTAATAGTCTCCAAGAACGCATTTCCTGCTTTGCTATTAGGGCGGTTGGGCTTTCAGCCGCGTTCGTGGATGAAAGCACTGTACGAGGGAGTTTTTCAGCAGGTCGAGATAAAGGTCTGCCACTGCTACCTCCATCCTGATGAAGTTTTATAAAGCGACTCCCATCTTTTACTTCAGTAGAAATAAAGGGTGACGTTCGACGTCCTACCAATACTGAGTCCCGCCATGTACTGACTTTCAGAGGAAAGAGCAAATGAAGATGGGCCTCACCCCGATTTATATGTTCTAATTTCTCTTCAAGAATTTCTATTGAACCTAATGATCTAAGGCTATCGTCAGAACGATAAGCCAGAGTCAAAGAATAACGAAGGAATGTAATTGTAGCTTCTGCTGTTTGCCCCAATTCATCAGTAGCTGTTTGTGGAATGAGCATTTCAGCTTCGAAAGACATTTCTTTTTCGAAGTCTTTTCCTATTCGATGAAAAAGACTTCGAACGTCTCCGCTTTTGCTTTCTTCGTCTCTGACGGATAGGGCAGCTTCAACGAGTGGTCGTTCTGCTAGAGAACTTAGAAAACGAATTGCATCAAACAAGTTCGATTTACCAACTCCATTAGCACCCGCGACACAGGTGAATGGACCAAAACGAACATCCACGTCTACTAAGTTCTTGAATCCAGAAACCTTAAGCCTAGTCAACATCAAACTGCCCTAATATTGTTGCTTTTGAAAATTAACTGACCATAACTTGAAACATGTATTTCTTACCAGTAATAACTTATTGATATAAATTTATGCAGATAGAGGTGTGGGTGCTTGAGAAACCGACTTGTACCTTTTTGAGTCAATAATAGCAATGAGGCTTAGCAATTGCTAAGCCTCAAAAGGTAATTCAGTTTACAGAGAAAACCTACTCAACCCCCTCAATCCGGTCTTCCACTTCCTGGTACAGCTCCTGCAGGCGCTCGATGTTTTCATCGCTGGTTTCCCAGTAGCCGCGACCGTTCACCTCCAGCAGGGTCGACACCATGCGGCGGAAGGAGTTGGGGTTCAAATCCATCAATCGCTTACACATTTCGGCGTCCTGGATAAAGGTGGCGTTGGTGTCTTCGTAGACCCAGTTATCCACCGCACCGGCAGTGGCGGACCAGCCCATGGTGTTCACCAGGCGCTTCGACAGCTCCCGCACCCCCTCGTAGCCGTGGGAGAGCATGCCCTCGTACCACTTGGGGTTCAGCATTTTGGTGCGGGCATCCAGGCGGACGGTTTCCGACAGGGTGCGCACCTGGGCGTTGGCGGTGGTGGTGTCGGCAATGTAGGAGGCCGGAGTCTTGCCGTCGCCCCGCAGGTTGGCCACTACCTTGGTGGGGTCAGAGTCGAAGTAGTGGGACACGTCGGTGAGGGAAATCTCTGACGAATCCAGGTTCTGGAAGGTGGCTTCCGCCGTCTTCAGAGAAGACTCGAACAGATCCCGTCGCTCATCCATGACACCGGGGTTGTCGGAGTTGAAGGCAAAGGACTTGCGCTTCAGGTACATTTCCTGCAGCTCGGCTTCTTCTTCCCAACTGCTGTTTTCCACCGCCAGGTTGACGTTAGCGGCGTAGGAGCCGGAGGCGTTGGAGAAGATACGGGTGGCGGCCTGGCGCAGGGTGCAGCCCATTTCTTCGGCCTGCTCCATGGCGTGCTTGCGGACGAAGTTCATCTCCAGGGGTTCGTCGGCTTCGGCGGCCATTTTCACACCCCGATCCAGCAGGGCCATCTGGTTGATGAACAGGTCTCGGAATACGCCGGAGCAGTTGACCACGATATCGACGCGGGGGCGTCCCAACTCTTCCAGGGGAATCAGCTCCAGCTTGTTGACCCGACCGAGGGAATCGGGCACCGGCTTGACGCCGACGAACCAGAGCATCTGGGCCAGGGACTCGCCGTAGGTCTTGATGTTGTCGGTACCCCAGAGGACGGTGGCGATGGTTTCGGGATATTTGCCGCCGTTGTCCAGACGCTGGCGCTCCAACAGGCGATCGACCACCACCTTGGCGGACTGTACCGCCGCAGTGGTGGGGATGGATTGGGGATCGAGGGCGTGGATGTTCTTACCCGTGGGCAGTACATCCGGGTTGCGGATGGGGTCGCCGCCGGGGCCGGGAAGCACATACTCCCCTTCCAGGGCCTTCAGCAGACCGCCCAGCTCGTTGTCGGCACAGACCTGCTCCAGGCAGAACTCCAGATATTCCATCAGGGGCTTGGTGGCTTCGCCGTCTACGTTCTTGTAGCCCGCGTCGTGGAGGGCCTTAATCCAGGGTTCTTTGCGGCCAATGTTGAAGAAGTTGAGCCGTGACACCCTGGTGACGCGACCTTCGGCGTCGATTTGCTCGTGGACGAGGGCCGCAACGGCGGCGCGGACTCCTTGATTAATGTCATACAGGAGTTGAACATCGTCGAGGACGCCGCGATCGCTGTTGGCGTAAATCTCGTCAATATCCCGATTGATGCTCTCAGCAATGGTCCGCTGCAGGCTCTTGATGCCCTCCTCTTCGCGATCCAGACCGGCAATGTTGACCAGGGTGGCGATGGCTTCCTCGGCGCTGGGGGGCTTACCGATGACGTGCAGACCGCAGGGCAGCAGGCGCGACTCAATCTCCATCAGCTTGATGTAGATCTTGCCCACCAGGTTGTCCCGCTCCTCGGCAGACATCTGACCGGCGTCGAGCATTCCGGCTTCTCCATTTTCTGGATTTTCGGCCAGTTCATGGATGTCCTTGTCCAGGTTGCAGACCCGCGCCGTTTCGATGATGGCGTTCACAATCTGCACCGCCCGACCACTTTCCTTATTGCCCTGGTAGGAGCCGATCAGCTCACTCAGTTCCTTCAGGCCCTTGTAAAGCCCGGCATTCTCAGCGGGGGGAGTCAGGTAGCTGATGGTTTCCGCGTAGCTGCGGCGCTTGGCGATGGTGGCCTCGGAGGGGTTGTTCGCCGCGTAGTAGTAGAGGTTGGGGATGGTGCCGATCAGGTTATCGGGGAAGCACATCCCAGACATGCCCATCTGCTTACCGGGCATGAACTCCAGGGAACCGTGGGTGCCAAAGTGCAGCACCGCATCGGCCCCCCAGACTTTGTTCAGGAAGGTGTAGTAGGCGGCAAAGCCGTGGTGGGGGCTGGCGGAGCGGGAGAACAGCAGCCGCATGGGGTCGCCTTCGTAGCCGAAGGTGGGCTGCACGCCAATGAACACGTTGCCGAAGGCCTTACCGTACACCAGCATATTCTGGCCGTCGGTGTTGAGGTGGCCGGGGGCTGGTCCCCAGTTTTCCTCCAGGCGCTTGGCGTAGGGGGTGAGGGCTTCGTACTCCCGCACGGGCATGCGGTAGGCGATATTCAGCTCAGGGCTGTTGTACTGGGCCTGGGCATCGTGAATCACCTCCTGCAGCAGGGCTTCCGGCGACTCGGGCAGGTCCTGAATGTCGTAGCCGTTCTGCTTCATGGCTTCCATCACCTTGTAGATGGAGCCGAACACATCCAGGTAAGCGGCGGTGCCGACGTTGCCCTTGTCGGGGGGGAAGCTGAAGATGGTGATGGCCAGCTTCTTATCCAGCTTGGGCTTGCGGCGCAGGCTGGCCCACTTCATGGCCCGCTGGGCAATGGACTCAATGCGGTCTTGCAGGGAGATGGCCCGACCGGTCATGCCGTCGCGACCGGAGAGGACGATGGGCTCGATGGCTCCATCCAGCTCAGGGATGGCCATCTGCAGAGCTACCTGGATGGGGTGCAGACCGAGGTCGCTGTCTTCCCACTCTTCGGTGGTCTGGAACACCAGGGGCAGCGCCACCATGTAGGGGCGGTTCAGCTTTTTCAGGGTCTCGATGGCCTTGGGATGGTCCTGCCGGGCGGGACCACCCACCAGGGCAAAGCCGGTGAGGGAGACCACGGAATCCACAATGGGCTTGGTGGTATCTACCGGATCAAAGAAGTAAGCTTCCACCGGCTTGGAGAAGTCCAGACCGCCTGCAAAGACGGGGATCACCCGCGCCCCCAGATACTCCAGCTCCTGCACCATGGCTACATAGTGGGCTTCGTCGCCAGTGACCAGGTGGGTGCGCTGCAGCACCAGACCCACGGTGGGAGCCATGGGGTCCCGCAGGTCATCGGAAATATCGCGGCGGGAGTTGTACCAGTTGAGGTATTCCTTGATGTCCTCGAACATGGTGGGCGATAGGGGATGCCAGATGCCCATGTCGGGATAGGTGACAGGATCCTCGTATTCCAGACTGCCTTCCGCCTGGGGAGCGCCCTCGATTTGCTTGTCAGTGATGACGTAGCGGTCGGCCAGCATCAGCAGAAAGTTTTCCAGGTTTTCGGGAGAGCCCCCCAGCCAGTACTGGAAACTGAGCATAAAGTTGCGGGCATCCTGGGCCTTTTCCACGGGCAGGTACTTGAGCACCTTGGGCAGGGTGCGCAGCAGCTTCAGCATGGCGTCTTCGAAGCCGCTGCCCTGCTTCTGGCGGCGCTTCTTCATGAACTCGCCGATGACGCTCTTGGACTGGCCCAGCTGCGCCATGGAGAACACGCCCAGCTTGTTCAGGCGCATCACCTGGGGCATGGAGGGAAAGACCACGGCGGCATCGAGGTTATCCCGTACCGGCGCAACCGCTTCTACCACCTTGTCGGCCAGGTCTTCGATAAAGATGAGGGAGGCCACGAAGATATTCGCTGCGGCCACATCCTGCTTGAAGGACTCGTAGTTATCGGCGTTCCGCAGTTCCTCAATCAGATAGCCGCTGACTTCGATGGCCACCTGGGAGTTGTTGGCGTTGATGGACCGAATCGCCGAGGACAGAGCGCTCTGGTACTGAGGCTCCAGAACCACATAGACCACTTTGACCAACAAGCGCCCGTTGAGGTTTTCGGGGGCAATGTGTCTAACAGTGGGCTTGACGTGGGTGAACATGCAGTAAGACTCCTTTCGCTGCTAGTGCTGTAGGGGCTCTCAGGGAAGGGATCCGGCAAATAGTTTTGCTAAAAAGCATTTACAAGAGATCCAGGACCCTGTATTAGAAACATTTTTTAACGGAAGTACAGCTTTTGGCCTAATCATGTTTGTATCAGAAAAACCTTGTCAGCTAAGGGTTAGGGCTGACAGGCGACACAAATTGAAATAATTAACGCCGCTGCTTGTTAACAAAATTTACAACACAACAATAGGAGTACTCTCATTTTTGTATCAAAAAGTTAAAAAAATCTCATCGAAGAAAAATAAGCACCGTTATCCTGCATAAAAAGAGGAATATGGATCCCTCTTTCCCAAAGCTTAGGGCTTGGTAAATTTAAATCTCATCCCCAGCCATGCTGATTAGTATCGGCTGGCGGAAATAAGGCACCCATTGCTGAGGGTGCCAGGTATACCGGGTATCAGGTTTCAGGAATAGTTGACCGACTTACGCCGTAGAGTATTAGGCTGTCAGGCTCACTCCAGGGTCAGTTCCTGGATATTCCACAGAGCCCCACCAATGGCGGTGTACTTGAGCCCCTGGACCCGATTGCGCACCGCCGCCAGAGATAGGTTATTAATCAGATAAATAAAGGGCAGATATTCCTGGGTAATCTGCTGGGTCTCTTTGTAGAGTTCGTACCGCTGGTCCTCGTCTGTGACCTGGGCGGCTTCGATGTAGAGATCGGCGATGCGCTTTTCCCAGTCGGCATACTGCCAGTCTTCCAGGGGGGTTTGACCGGAGCCAGCCTGCTGGTTGAAGGCGTGGAGAGCCCCATCCAGCAGCCATACGTTGGCCCCGCCGTTGGGTTCTAGGCCTCCGGTGAGGCCCAGCACAAAGGCTTCCCAATCCAGGCTATCGGTTAATCGATCTACCAGTACGTTAAAGGCCAGGGGCTGAAAGTCTACCTGAATGCCAAGTTTTTTCAGGTCTTGCTTAATTTGAGCGCCAATGGACTCGCGAATTTTGTTGCCGGAGTTGGTAATCAGGGTAAAGCGCACCCGGTTACCGTCGGCGTCTTCCAGCTCGCCGTTGGGGTTGTACTGAAAACCGGCAGAAAGCAGCAGGTCCTTCGCCTTTTCTGGATCGTAGGGATAGGTACGAATGCCTTCCTGCGGCGGGGCATAGAAGGGGCTGGGAACTGAAATGGGAGAAGTCTGGGGTTCTCCCAGGCCCTGGAAAATATTGTTAATCATGGTTTGCCGGTCAATGCCGTAGGACACTGCCTGGCGAAATTCTACGGAGTTAAACCAGGCCGAGCGCACCGGATCGACCAGGGGCTGACCATCGCGGCTAGCCCGATTGAGATTAAAGGCAATGAAATTTGTGCCCAGGCTGGGACCGCCGTTGTAGATTTCAAAGTTGCCCCGTTCTTCCTCCCGCTTCAGCAGCGAGAAAAACTCAGGCGATACGCTCACCAGATCCAAGCCCCCCGAGCGGAACTGCAGCAGGGCATTGTCCGTAGAGGCTATAATCTGCCAGACCAGCTGCTCAATATAGGGCTGGGGTTCTCCCCCTTCTCCCTGCTGCCAGTAGTAGGGGTTGCGCTCAAAGATCACCCGTTCGCCGGGGGTGTAGCTGGCAATGCGATAGGGGCCGTTGCTGATTAACTGGGCTGGGTTGGTATCGGTGCCCCAGGTCGATAGAAACATCGGGTTACCCTCAGCATCTGTGGTCTCCACAGCAGACCGCAGTGCATGTTCAGGAATAATTTCTACACTCGTTGTTCGCAGCAGGGGAGCAAAGGGTTCCGGCAGCTGAAACTGAACCCGGCGATCATCCAGCTTGACGACTGTGGGCAGCACTCCCTGCTGGCCAATGCGAAAGCCGTCCCGCGAGTTGGAGGGAATGGCCGGGTTGAACAGCACATCCATATAGGTAAAGACCACATCATCGGCGGTCAGAGGCTCACCGTCGGACCATTTCAGATCAGGCCGCAGGGTAAAGGTGTAGGTATTACCATCTGGGGAAATTTCCCAACTCTCGGCTAAGGCTGGCACCACCTCACCGGTGACCCCATCGGTGTCAGTCAACCCTTCAAAGGTAAAGCTAAAAACGTTGGGAGACTCCTGGCTGAGGATAGGATTGAACGTTTTGGGGTCGCTCAAGGTGCTGCTAACCAGCCTGGGAACGTCGGTACCGGCCTTGGCAAACTGGTTAAGATTACATCCACCGCAAATTACACCGACCCAAAGCGCCAGGACAATGCAGATAAACCTCATCCACCTGCCTAACTGCTCGCAGCCATTAGCCTTGATTTCCCCAGTCAGTCCCATAGTGCTGAACCATTTCCCAGTCTTAACCGTCTGAGCTTCTAGGGTACTATACCTGTCCTCAAGATATAGCTGGCAGGGGGTTAGACTCGGCAATGGCATACCAGCGATCGCTGTTGTCTAAGAACCCGAGCTGGCACAGGTAAATTCGGTTCATCTGGGGAATTGAGAGATACCAATCCTGGGCATAGGGATCGCTGCAGCGTACCTGCTCAACCGGTTCTTCCAGGGGGGCAGCACTGGTTTTACCAGTGACGTCATAAAGGCGAATGGCCAGAATATGCCCCTCCTGGTTGGCGGCGGTGGCCCGGTCGCTCTCGTCTATTTGCCAAACGGCATAGAAACGGTTGCTGCCCTGGTCAAGGGAAAGCTGAACCCAGCTATTGCCCTCCGATGAGGTAGCAGGAGCGGGAGTGGGGGAAGGGGTAATTGTTCCTGATGAAGCAAAGCCAGAAGTATCGGCTGAACCTACCGGAACACTAGTCATGGAATCGTCAGGAATACTGGCCATAGCTTCAACCACCTCGGGGGGGAGTTCCGATCCAGCAGAGCTGACATCTGGGTCTGCGGCAGAAGCGTCTGAGGGAGGGGGAATAAAATCCCCAGGCTCTATGGGGACGATGGGAGGGGCGACTGCAACCGGGGCTGCACCCTGGGGGTTTTCGGTAGGGCCAGGGAAATCTGTGACGGGGCCAGGGGTAATATTTCTCTCCGGGGTGGGGCCAGAGTCGGTATTGGGTAATGGCCCAAAGTTATCGGGCGAATCTGCCGGAATGCTGGCCATGGCCCTGAGGACTTCCGGAGGCAAATCTTCTAGAGACCCACCATCCATTACGGTGGGAGACTCTGCCGGGGGAGGTGTGTAGTCGTCTGCCGGGGGTAGCGGCACTTCAGGAATGGTGGCATTCCCTGGCCCTGGGGTAATGGCTTCAGCCCGGATGGCTGGAGAAGACAGTGCGGGGTCCATATCCGTAAGGTCCAGGGCCGACAGCATCTCATCCAGGTCTTCGGCGGGGGGGAGATGAACGGCGTCGATGAAATCTTCAGGATTCTCGACTGCCGGATAGGGAGATGGAGAAATGGGTTGGGCGGGAGCCCGATCTGGACTCGGCCCTGGAGAAATTACCCCTGAGCCAGCCGGGTCTGAATCACTGGGCAGGTTTTGAACCGCCTCTAGCAGTTCAGGGGGCACATCGTAATAACTGGGGGGAGCTTCGGGCAAAATCATATCTTCCGAAGGAATAGCAGCCACCGTCTGCTGTAATTCCAGGGGAATATCCGGGTCGTAGCCAGCTCCCGGAACGGGGCTGGGCAAATAGTCAGATCCCCCTTCCAGATTGGGATAGGGGGTAATACCTCGATCGGGAGCGGGTGAATCGTCGGGGGGAGCCGGCTCCCCTCCAGGATCGGTGGTCTCAACGCCGTAACCCAGGTCCCTCGCCTGAGCCAGGGATGCTTCGGCTTCGGACTGTCGCCCCAACTGCATCAGGGCTTGCCCCCTACCGGCGTAGGCCGCCCCAGCAGATCCATCCATTTCAATTGCGGTGTCAAAGCAGAAAATAGCCTCTTCAAACCGGCCCAAACTATTCAGCAGTTGCCCTTTGCCGATCCAGGCCTCGATGCAGCTAGAATCTGTCTCCAGGGCGGCGTTATAGCTGTCGAGGGCGTCGTTGGCTTGGCCTAATAACACCAGGGCATTGCCTCGCTGGGCGTGGGCCTGGGCTGAGATCGCCTTCACTCCCCCCATGCTCCCTGTGGCCTGGGCTTTGTAGCGTTCTACTTCGGTAGCCTCAATGGCACTGCTGAAATAAATCAACGCGCTGTCGTAGCGGCCTTCTCGCATCAGCCGTTTGCCCTCTGCCAGGTCAACCCTGGCCCGCTCTAGCTTACTGCCGGTGCTGCCAATGGGGTCACCCTCGAGGGGCACCAGATCGGCCTCGGGGGGGAGGTCCTGGCTGACGAGGCCGTTGCCGCTCGGAACGTTGTCTACGGCACTATCTACGGCACTATCGCCAATGTCAGAAAAATCAATGCCAAGGCCAGGGGCGACATCAATTTCGGTATCTAAGTCCTCGTCTAACTCGGTATCGGTTTCGTCATCGCCGTCTTTTCTGCTCCCCAGCAGTACCCCGAGAATGCCAGCCAGAATCAGCAGTAGCGGAATTGCCCCCAGCACCCACCAGGTTTCGCGGGGCAGATTTTGAATGCGGCGCATCAGGTCGGGGTAGAGTTCCGTCAGACCGTCCCCATCTCCATCTGTTGCTGAGAGGGGCGTTCCTGCGGCATCTCGACGATCTATCTGGCCGGCGGTGGTACCTGCCACCAGCGTACCATCGGGGGTATAGCTCAGGGAGCTGGCCGGGGCATCCAGTTGAATGGCATCGGGCAGTTGGGGAGTGCCGGTGGGGTCCCACAATTGCAGGGTGGCATCCCGTCCGGCAGTGGCGATGGTGTTGCCGCCGGGGCTAACCGCTACGGAACTGACGGCAGCATTATGGGCTGGTAAAGCCTCCCCTCGGGACTGCAGGGTGGCGCGGTCCCAATGGCGAATGGTGCCATCTCCCCCGGCGGTAATCATGGTCTGGCCGTCGGGGCTGCTGGTAATGTCGGTAATACCGTCCTTGTGGGCCTCGGCCACCTTGGTCGCCAGACTACCGTCGGCGTTCCACAGGGCAATGGTATTATCACTGCTGCCGGTAATAAAGTTTTGGCCGCCGGGGGGATAGCTGATAGTTTGTACCGGGCCATCGTGGGCGGCAATGGGTGGCCCCAGGGGAGCACCATCCGCCAGAGACCATCGCTCTACAGTGCCATCGGCATGACCACTAACGATGGTTTGACCGTCGGGGCTCAGGGCCAGGGCTAGAATCGGCCCTTCATTTCCCCGAATGGGCTCACCCAGGGGGTTGCCGGTGCGGTCCCAGCGTCGAATTTGGCCATCTGCCCCACTGGAAACGATGGTCTGGCCATCGGGGGTAATCACCACGTCGGTGATCAACCCCCGGTGGGCGTCGGGAATCGTCACATCGGTAGGATTCCCCCGGGAATCGAGCCACTGCAGGGCACCATCCTGGGTTCCCCGTACCATAAAGCCGCCATCGGGAGCCACCGCTACGCCTTCAGGAAGGCGACCGGCCCCGGCAGTCACGTTGGCTTTTTCCGTTTCTTTGGCCTCGGCCACATCCTGCTGCCCCTCAGGGGTGGTGGCATATCCCAGGAAAGCCTCTACGGGAATGCTGGCTGCTCCCTGGTAAACATATCCCCTGGGTTGCGAATAGGGGTAGCGGGGGTCATTGGGCAGAGTGTTGTGCATACTGACGGGGCGCACCGCATCCTGGCCGATGATTTCTCCAGCAATGGCGTAGCTAATGCCGTTGTTGCCCAACTCCCGTACAACAGCGGCGGTGTCGTCTTCTTCGACCTGAATGGCATTGTCGCCAGTTTCAAAGGGGCGTCCTTTGAAGATGTCATAGTCTGCAAGGGCGATGCGGGTATCGCTCTCGGCGGGGCGGTCGATAAACCGCAGGGGTAGATCTGGCCCCCCTAGCTGAGACCAGTTGGTAATATCTCCCCAAAGGATGCGGGCAAAATCTTCAAAGGTTAAATCCCCCTGAAAAGGATTGTCGCGCCCCACGATGATGGCAATTTTTTCGCGACTGATGGGTACTTCCGTCAGGTTCTGGGCCAGCTCTTCCTCAGTCAGGGGGCGACCAATGGCCGCCAGATCAGCTTCCCCCGCCTGTAGAGCCCGAAGAACGGCGTCATCCCTACTTACAGAAAGAATTACATCGGTGCCGGGGTAGGTCTCCTCAAAACCGGCTTCCAGATTGCGGTTGATGATGGTCATCGAGGGGGTGCCATCAATCAAAATTTCGGTGCCCTCGGCCACGCTGCCAGGAGGAGTAAAGGTGGGCGCTGGCTCGGGGCTGGTTTGCGCCTTCAAACCCTGCTCAGGCTTGACCTCCCAGAACGGCAAAGTAGCCAGGGCACTGAAAAGGGCCAGCAGCACCAGGGATGGCTTACGGGTCTTCTCCATAGGGACACCCAGAGTCGTCAGTACAAGTTCTGATAAAGGATACACGCAGATTGCCGGATCAGATCGCCTGTTTGCGTGAATCGTTATGGCTTGACTGGGGAATCGTCAGGCTTGTCCAAAGCTAAGGAATGAGGTTTTTATAACATCCAATTTTTGTCAGGCAGGCATCCTGCCTGCTCTTGGACAGCCGAGACGGCTATCCCACGTTATTGAATCCCCATTCTTAAGGAGATTTCTGAGAAAGAAAAGATCAACTGGCTCATTGGGCTAAATGATCGTGTTGATTCCCCCAGCCTTACTCGTTTTACGTGTCTAAATTTTACCTGTCTAAGTTTTACGTGTCTCCATAGAGTCCCCCTTGATCAAGGGGGCAGTTGCGGCCTTGCCGGGGATCCATTGCCCCTTAAAAAGGAGGTAAAGGATGAAAATCAAGTATCCAGAAATTGGGGGATTGTCAGTTAATAAAGCTTATATCGGGAATCTCATTCCAATGAAATGCATCTCAAAAATCTTTCCTTCCCCCCTGATTAAGGGGGGTAAAGGTTGAAACTTAAGCATCCAGAAACCAGGGGAATTCTAAGCTAATTAGTTTGTACCTTATTGAACTGAGAACCGCTATATTTCACCAAAATAAGAATCGCTATCACTAAGCTTAGAAAAATCGCGGCTGCAGCAATAAACGGTCTTGCTTTTTAGGTACTGTTGCTCTGTGAAAGCGGAACGAATCTTGGCAGAAGCTCATTCCTCTCAACTCTGGATTGAGCCTAAAGGCTACCGGAAAGTGGGCGAAGTACACGAATATATCTCCAGGAAATTGATAACAATAGTCCAGCCGCATTTAACCGTGAACTTATCTAATGAGGCTATGGCTCTTACCAAAATCCCCACCCTCTATACCCAACGTCTGGTGCTACGGCCCTTTTCCCTGGCAGATGTGCCCACCATCGTTACCCTGGCCGGAGATTGGGACATCGCCTTCAATACGCTGTCCGTGCCTCACCCCTATACTGAAGAGCATGCCGTGCAGTGGATTCGTCAGCAGGCTGTGCAGTGGGAGCAAAAGCAGGCGGTAAATTTTGCGATCGCCCACTCCGATAACACCGTCGTGGGCTCCATCGGTCTGGGGCTTGTCCCCAGCTTTAACCTGGCGGAACTGGGCTACTGGGTGGGCAAACCCTACTGGGGCAAAGGCTATGCTACCGAAGCCGCCAGAGCAGTGGTCCAGTTCGGCTTTGAGAAGCTCTCCCTGCACCGCATTCAGGCCACCCACTTTGGCAACAATCCGGCCTCAGGCAGGGTAATGCAAAAGGTGGGGATGCTTTACGAAGGCTGCCGCCGCCAGCACACCCTTAAATGGGGCGAATACCGGGATATTAAGCTCTACGGCATGGTGCGGGAGGATTGGGAGGGAACCTAATCTACCCAGCCAATATCCTCATTCGACAGCATTCCCCCGGACTGGGAAGACGGTTGAGAATGTCCCGCCTCATTCTGCTGATCCCCTTTGGCGGGGGGCACTTGCAAAGGCCGACGGGGGATAATATCCCGACCGTAGTGGCGCACCGGTTGTCGGGCAGGCACGGCAGGCTTGGCATTGGCCTCAGACAGTTTCAGGATGGTCTGCTTGGCTTCCTGCAGTTCTTCCTTGACTTTGCTCAGTTCCTGATCTTTCTGATTAGCAGCACTCTCAGCTTGCTCCAGTTCGTCTTTCAGTTCGAATAACCGAGACTGCTGATTTTCCATGTCTTGTTGAAGACCCTGGATATTCTTTTCTAACTTGGCTCTGTCCTTTTCTAGGGCTGTCTTGTCCTTCTCCAGTTCCGCCTTGTCTTTCTCTAGTGCGGCTTTTTCACTCTCTGCTGAAGCCAGGGCTTTTTGTACATGAGCCAGTTGCTTTTCTAAATCGGCCTGGGTTGAGTCGGCCTTTGTTGGCGTGGTCTCTACCTTTTCAGCCGAGGCAGCAGATGTTTTTGGTTGAGCAGCGGTGTCCGCCTGCTTCTTCACCGTAGTTTTACGGGCCGTAGAAGACTGGGGAGATTTATGCGAAGAGCGGCTGGTTTTTTCTGCCGTGGCAGGCTTGGATGTCTTTGCTGGGGCTTCAGTAACTGCTGAGGTTTCGGTCTGCTCAGCACTGTCGGAGGCATCGCCTGATGACCTGGCCCTGGTGGAGTTGGAAGTCGCTTTCGAAGACTGAGCCTTAGATTTTGATGCTGCTGCTGTTTTAGAGGAGGGTTTCGTACGCCGGGTGCCGGTAGCGCTGGAATTTCGCCGGGTGGTGCTGCGGCTAGAAGCGCTCTTTTTCGTTGCACCTTTGGTGGTAGATGTTGGGGACTTTGTCGTGACAGAATCCTGCTCAGTACTGGAGTCAGCTTCAGCCTCCTGGGGCTTGTCGGCTTCGTTGGCGGGATCAGCTTTGCCAACTTCTTCTTTCAGCATGTCGGAGAGGCGTTTTTTAGTCATGGCTGCTTCCAGTCTCGCTGTATTTCTTCGGCGACTCGTGAGTAATCAGAACGGGCTTCTTTAGCATTTTTCCCATGCCACTGCAGGATGGGGAGACCCTCCAGGGCAGCGCGCTCATGGGCTTTATAGGTTCGAATGAACGCATTGCAGGCGGGGATGTTGAGTTCCAGCAGAGTATTCTGGGCTTCGAGGGCTTCTCCTAAACTGCGGGAATCCACTTTTGTCAACAATACTCGATGGGAGACCCCACTGGGCGTTACTGCTTCATTGACTGTAGTAATTAGGGCAGCCAAATCCATCGGGGCGGGAGGCGTCGGCAGAAGCACATAGTCGGCCACTGGCAACACTGCCCCCAAACTCTCAGAATCCAGAGCCGGGGGAGTATCGACAACGACCAGATTGTAGTCTTTCAACTGCTTTAGTTTGCCCAAACGAGTAGGGTCTGTCTCCTGGATCACGTTAAAGCCCAGCTCTTTAGGGCTGCGGTCGGTCCACCAGTGGGCCGAACCCTGGGGATCAGCATCCACCAGCAGTACGTCTTTAGTTTCCGCAAAAATAGCCGAGAGATTCACGGCGGTGGTGGTTTTGCCGACGCCCCCTTTGCCGTTCAGGATGACTAAGACCGTCGCTTGCTTCGTCGCCGGTTTTCGTTTGGTCGCCGCCAATGTGGTGCCCTCCCGACCCCATACTCAATCCGTTGTCTCTGGAATGGTACTGCAAGCCTGAAGGAATAGTAATGGAATTTTCGAATGGTTGAAGAACCGGTCGGGGAGACCATGAAAGCTCGTTCCTCATCGAACTGAAACTTTCCCCGGATTCAGCAATCAAGAACCCTAATCGTCCCTCAGGTTATAAATACAAAATAGTCTTCAAGGCTTTATCCACTATGGTAGTTACCCTGGTTCGTTGGACCCTGGCCGACTATCACGCCATTGATTAACGCTGGCCTGGATTGGTCTTACCGAAGCGCCCATCCCCTTCCTTCATTCAAATCATAGAGAAGCATGGCTTCCTCATCGCTATTCAGGGCGCACGCTACCGTACCATCGGCCCTAATCACCATGCTGTTGCCACCGGCCACCTTACCTTCACAGGTACCCACGCTATTGGCGACCAAAATCGGGATGTTGAGCTGGCGCGCTTTTGCCGACAGTCTCTGTCTCGCCTGGTCCATCCCACCGGCGGTTTTGGCTACCGTAGCGAGCAGAACTTCCATCCCCTGGTGGGCCGCACTGGCGTAATGGTCATCTACGCTGATCTCATAACAGATTGCGATCGCTACCCGTTTTCCCATCTCCAGAAGGGTGGCCGGTGCTTGCTCAGCAGAAAAGTAGGGCACCTCATCGTCATGGAGAAAGGACTTATGAATGACCGTTCTGGCAGCCTCGGGCCGAAAAACAACCGTGGAAATTTGGGGCTTTTGCCCCGTTTTGGTGGGGAGGCCAACCCCGACCGCAACTCCGGTGCTATCTGCAAAGGCTTGCAATGGGTCGATCTGCGGGTCACCAGGCTCCAGGGCTACGGATTCGGCAATATCCGGGTCGTAATTGGTCAGCGATAACTCAGGGAACAGCACCAGGTCTGCATCGCCTGGGGATAACCGATTCAGCAGGGCTAGATGATGCTCCAGGTTGTGGGAGATATCACCCTTGACTGATTTAATCTGAGCCAGACCAATTTTCATCTGTGATAAGGCTGTGGTACTTAAAATCGAACGACGAGCTAAAAAGATGCCAAAATTTTCTGACTAGAATACCGTCTACGATTGACAACCGGCATAAAACCCTGAAAGCTTACATTGTTCGACCTTTCTACCTCCAGGCTCACCGTCCATGCAACTGACCCCCCAGGAAAAAGACAAGCTGCTGATTTTTACCGCTGCCCTGCTGGCCGAACGCCGCAAAGACCGGGGCCTCAAGCTCAATCACCCCGAAGCGGTCGCTTACATTTCAGCGGCAATTCTTGAGGGCGCACGGGATGGCCGCACCGTCGCCGACCTGATGAGCTACGGCACCACCCTGCTCAGTCGGGAGGATGTAATGGATGGCGTCGCCGACATGATCCACGAAGTGCAGGTAGAAGCAACCTTCCCCGATGGCACTAAACTGGTAACCGTCCACGACCCGATTCGATAGGGCAGGCATGGTTTCTTCTCAACCCCATTCTGGCGATATTTCCCTGCAACCCACCGATGTGGAAGCGGTGCTCCACGGGCTGATCAGTGAGCTGGATGGCTACATTTTTCCGGAAGTGGCCGAGCGCATCCAGGCTGATATCGAGCAGCGGCTGGAGGAAGGGGGCTATGGCGACATTCAGGGAGGCCAACAACTGGCCGATACCCTGACGGCTCAACTGCAGGCCCTGAGCGAAGATCGCAACCTCAGGCTGCACTTTAGCCCCGTTCCCCTGCCCCATATCGAACCCCAGACCGACCCCACCCCTGAAGAACTGGAGCAGCAGCGCCTGCGGGGTAGCCGTCGCAACTTCGACATCAACAAAGTCGAGCGGTTGCCGGGGAATATCGGCTATATTCAGCTGTTCGGCTTTGAGCCCCCCGAATTCGCCGGGGATGCCATGAACGCCGCCATGACCCTGGTGGCCCACACCGAAGCCCTAATTTTTGACCTGCGCCACAACCAGGGAGGCTCTGCCGCCATGGTGGCCTTTCTCTGCAGCTACCTGTTTCCCCCCTATCCGGCAATTCATCTCAATGACCTGTACTGGGCCGAAACCGACCAGACCCACCAGTGGTGGACCATTCCCCACGTCCCCGGCCCCCGGTTTTTGGACAAGCCGGTGTTCGTACTCACCAGTCCCGAAACCTTTTCCGCCGGGGAAGAGTTTGCCTACAACCTGCAGGTCTTAAAACGAGCCAAGGTGGTGGGAGAAACTACCCGTGGGGGAGCCAACCCCGGTCGCGGCTTTCGCCTGCACGACCACTTCTGGATGTTCATGCCCACGGGGCAGGCCATCAACCCCATCACCAACAGCAACTGGGACGGCACCGGAGTCGTTCCCGATGTCAAAGTTCCCATGGAAGTAGCCCTCGACACGGCTCACATTCTGGTCCTCAACCAACTTCTGGAAGCCGGGGCAGAAGGCACCCTGCGCCGTGAAATGGAAGAAACCTTACCCCTGGTGGAACGGTCCCTGAACCAGAAGCGTCAAGATCTCATTGCTAACCTCGGAGGAAAACCATGATTCCCGGAGAACTCCTGCCCGCAGAAGGCGACATTGAACTGAACGCCGGAAAACCTACCGTCACCCTCTCCGTCGCCAACAGCGGCGATCGCCCTATCCAGATAGGCTCTCACTTCCACTTTTTTGAAGTGAATGACGCCCTCCAGTTCGACCGCGACCAGGCCCGAGGCATGCGCCTCGACATCCCCGCCGGTACCGCCGTCCGCTTCGAGCCGGGCGACGAGCGAGAAGTCACCCTGGTGCCGTTGGCGGGAGAGCGGAAGGTGTATGGGTTTAATGGGCGGATTGAAGGCTCTCTCTAAAGAAGTGGGTGGGTGGATGAGTAGATGAGTGGATGGGTAAGGTGAAGGAGTAGGGTGATGGAGTAGGGTGAAGGAGTTATCTGCAGGGTGCATTAGCGGCCCTTCCCATCTGGCAAATTTTCCCAGCCCTGACCCTGGGGCCGCAATGCCCCTCCCAGGAAACATAACCGTAGGGGGTTGCTAAACAAACCTAACCCAGGGACACTTGCCACAAGGATACTCAGTAGATCACAAACATGCTCTTTTGCCGAGATCCAGCCCTCACCCTAAATCCCTCTCCCAATGTGGGAGAGGGACTTTGAAGCACTTCTGGCTCCCCACTCTTCGAGAAGCAAGCTACGCCCTCCTGGGAGAGGGGCTGGGGGTGTAGCTTGCTTCCCGCAGGGTGGGCTGCGGGGTCTTTGCGATCTACTGATACTGATTAAAGTGAGTGATGCATTGCGGCCCACAGCCCAGTCCTTGAACAACAGCCCGAGGTAAAGCCGCGTAGGCAAAGCCGCGCCCTTGGCGCTATGCATCCTACGGCTAAGCTACGGCTAAGCTGATTACCTGACACCCCCCACCCATCCACCCACCTCACCTACCCCACCCACCTCACCTACCCCACCTACCCACCCACCTCACCTACCCCACCCACCTCACCTACCCACCCACTTTCCCCATCACCCCCATGCCCTCTCCCCGCCTCCTGATCATCGGTCTCGACTGCATGGAACCCTCCCTGGTGTTCGACCAGTGGCGGCAGGATTTGCCGAATCTGTCGCGGTTGATGGAGCAGGGCAGCTATGGACGGTTGGAGAGCAGCATTCCCGCCATTACCGTACCGGCCTGGAGCTGCATGATGACCGGGCGAGACCCTGGGGAGTTGGGAATTTACGGATTTCGCAATCGGCGCGATCGCAACTACCACAGCATGGCCATCTCCGACGGTCGGTACGTCAAGTTTCCCCGCCTGTGGGATGTTTTGGGAGAAGCGGGCTGGTCCGTCGCTGCCCTGAGTGTGCCGGGTACTTCACCGCCTTACGAAGTCAAAGGCTCTCTGGTGTCCTGCTTCCTTACCCCCAGCACCGAAGTGCCCTTCACCCATCCCCCCGGGCTGGGCGACCAGATCAAAGCCTGGATGCCCGACTTCATGATGGATGTGCCCAACTTCCGCTCGGACGAGAAGCAGCGCATCCTCGACAATCTCTACAGCCTCTGCGACCAGCGCTTCACCCTAGCCGAAAAGCTAATCGACCGGGACGCCCCCGATTTTCTGATGCTGGTGGATATGGGAGTTGACCGCATCCACCACGCCTTCTGGAAACCCATGGACCCGCGCCATCCCCAGTACGAGCCGGATTCTCCCTTTGTGAACGCCATCCACGATTACTACGTCCATGTGGATCAGCGCATTGGGGAACTGCTACAGCGGTGCGACGACGACACTGCCGTCCTGGTAGTCTCCGACCATGGGGCACAACCGCTGATGGGCGGCATCTGCATCAACGAGTGGCTGATCCAGAACGGATACCTGACCCTGAAGGAATCCCCGACCGCAGTTCTCCCCCTGGATAAAGTCGAGGTGGACTGGAGCCAGACCAAGGTGTGGGGGGCTGGCGGCTACTATGCCCGCATCTTCCTTAACGTCAAAGGACGAGAACCGGAAGGCACCGTCAGTATGGCCGAATATGAGGCCCTGCGGGATGAGCTGACGGAAAAGCTGTCTCAGCTCACGGATCCAGAGGGAAATCTTCTGAATGTCAAAGTCTTTAAGCCCCAGGAAATTTACCAGAAGGTCCGTGGGCGTGCTCCCGACCTGATTGTGTACTTCGATGACCTGGGCTGGCGGTCTGTGGGTAGCGTCGGTATCAACAGCATCCACACCGTTGAGAACGACACCGGCCCTGACGATGCCAACCATGCCCCTTTCGGGCTGATGATCTTCCACGATCCGAAAACGCCCAGAGGTGGGCAGGTACTGGAAGGGGCTCAGCTCTACGACATCATGCCCACCATGCTGCACCGCTACGGCATTGCAGGTCCCGATAAACTGAGGGGAAAGGTGCTGGATATTTAAACCTTGTCCAGGGCCAGAAGGGGAGTTTAGTCTTAAAGCAAACTACAGCTTTCGAGCTGGACTTGGGATAGATTCAGAAATGTCTCTGACTGCCGCCATGGGGCAATCTTTTTGGCTGGAAAATTAAGCGTATGGCTATTCGTTTATCTAAGATCGCCCTGGTCGCCTCTATTGGGCTTTTAGCCCTGATTATTGTCATTAACAATGTCACAGATTACGACGCCAACTTCAGGTATATCTACCATGTTCTGACTATGGATACGGTATTTCCGGACAGTCAACTCACCTGGCGGGCGATTCGGGAGCCTGGTCTGCAGCGGTTGGCCTACGGCATCATCATTGGGACAGAAAGTGCGATCGCATTACTCTGCTTTTCAGGTGCAATCCGTCTTTTTATTGTCCTAAAACAGCCCGCCACGGTTTTTAACCCATCTAAGCACATTGCAATTTATGGCTTGACCCTGGCCTTTCTGTTCTGGTTCGTCGGCTTTATGGTGATTGGCGGCGAGTGGTTCACCATGTGGCAATCGGCTGATTGGAATGGGCAACAACCTGCCTTTCGATTTATTGGGTGTGTGGGAATTGTGCTGTTGTATTTGAATCAGCCTGATCAGGAACTAAACGGGTAAGGGAAGGCAATATTGCTTACGGTATTGGGCTTTCCCCTGGTCGCGAATGGTGCGTTCCGGCCAAAGTAGAGCCTTGGCGCTATCACAAGGTTGGTCTGAGGCCGGGACATACCCTACGTATAATGAAGCTTTTGGAGGGTTTACTGGAGTTAAGCCCCCCCCCTTTTAGACCCTGCTGATAGGGCTGGCTACGGTAGATGAAGATCTCTATGCCAGCGAGGAGTTGTTTTAGTTCAGTGCGGCGGCAATCTTTCAGTTTAGGAGTTGTTCTTATGGTTGCTCAACCCCAGGTGTCTCGTCGGTGCTCTTCTAAGGAGTATCTGGAGCGGGAAGTGGCATCCGACATTCGCCACGAGTATATCCAAGGAAAAGTTGTACCCATGACCGGTGGGACACCGAATCATAACCAAATCATGCTGAACCTGGCCGGAGCGCTTAATTTTGTCCTGCGGCAACAGCCTTACCGGGTCTTCGCTGCCGACCAGCGTCTGTGGATTCCTGAACCGGATAACTACACCTATCCAGACGTAATGGTGGTTGAAGGAGAGTTGACCTACAAACCCGGACGAAAAGACACCATCACCAACCCTATCCTGATTATGGAAGTGCTGTCTGCGTCAACCCGCACCTATGATCGGGGCGACAAATTTGTTTTCTATCGTACCATCCCCAGCTTTCGGGAATATGTGCTGGTAGATCAATACTCGTCCCATGTAGAGCATCACGTCAAAACCGGCCCGAAGCAGTGGATGATGCAGGAATATGACGGGATGGAAGCCCTTCTCAAGTTCTCCACCCTGAATTTTGAGATGTCCCTCGCTGACATCTACACCAAAGTGAATTTTGAGCCGTCTCCAGGGCCGGACAATATCCCGGAAGAGTCACGTACCTACTTTGGCGATGGAGTCGAGGATTAACGACAGAAGGTTCAGGACGGTTCGGCATATTCCACATCAGAGCTGGTTTGAGCCGATGCGGGTAGAGCATCTCCGGTAATATGAGCATCCCCGGTAATATGAGCATCTCCGGTAATATGAGCATCTCCGGTAATATCGTCAGCGGTGGTATGTTCTAACTCCGCAACAGAAGGTATTTTGCCATGGCCATTGCTCGACCCAATGCCGGAGTTGCCAGCAGATGCAGCCTCGACCTCCACTCGCTTGGAAAAGCCCCACATAAAGACCACGGCAATAAACACTACCATCACCCAGTCCGAGGGAACCAGTTCAGGATTCATCACCCGAGTCAAGAGCCGGATACCAACAAAGGCAACGGTAATAAACCCGGCATCTTCCAGACGCTCAAACTCTTCCAGCCAGCGAATAAATAAACCGGCCATAAACCGCAGGGTGATAATACCGATGGTGCCCCCCAGCAAAATCACAAAAATCTCCTGGGAAAGGGCAATAGCGGTGGTGACACTGTCTAATGAAAAAGCCAGATCGGTAAACGCAATCACCGGAATCGCCTGCAGCACGGACTCGAATCGAGGACCGTGGTGATGTTCCTCGTCGTCAGTTGCTGAGGTGAAGTGCTTATAGACCAGCCACAGCAAATAGACCGCCCCCAATACTTCAAACTGCCAGAACTGCAGCACCCATCCCGCCGTCAGAATCAGGGCTACGCGCAGTACAAAGGCAATCAGTAGACCAAAATTTAATGCTCGACGCTGCTGCTTTTCGTCTGCCAAACCCTGGGCAATGGCCGCTAAAGCAATGGCATTGTCTGCCGACAGAACCGCCTCCAGGGCAATCAGTACCGGCAGTAGCAGCAGGGTATCAACCCCCAAATTAGTCGAGATATCTAAAAGTCTGTCAAGCATTAATATTCAGTCCTGCTGCCAGAGCAGCGATTCGGCAATGTAGAGGATTGGGCCATAGCCTAGGGGCCCCTACCTCCTTAGAATAGTACGGAACCCAACGACTCGCAGGAGTATAAACCGGCGTGCCCATCTCCCTTGTTACCGCCTTTCGTCAGCAGTTTCCCGAGGGTAGTCTCCTGTCAGAGGTGCTGACCATCCATGATGGTCTGTTTGTAGTGCGCGTCTCTGTTGCTGTTCAGGGCAACGTGTTAAGCCAGGCCCTGGGGGGTAACAATTCCCTGGAACTGGCCGAAGATATTGCCTGCAACCGTGCCCTGGAAAAACTGGCCTTGACGGCTGAAACCGCGACTTTACATCTACCTGACAACCAATCTCCTCAGCCGAATAGGGCACCTCAAGAGGCCACAGTCGACTCCCAAACCACCTCAGCCCCTGCCCATGCCAAAGCGGACACAGCACCTCAAGCAGCACCCCCTCCAACCAACGGGGCCGAAGCAGAAGTACTATTCCAGCAGACCAATGTTGCATCTCTGCCTGTAGTCGAGTCCCTTGCCCCGGCAGAAGTTGCCCCCGTTGCACCTGCAGAAAACCCTACAACCGCTGTACCAGATGCAGAGGTTAGCTCCCCCTCAAAGGTTCCGCCGCCGGTCTTAAAGCTGGCTACCCCTCCGGAAACAAAGGTTCCAGAAGAAGATGCTGCAGCTAACCCTCAAAAGGAAGCAGACGCTTCCTCGGGGGGATACGACCAGCACGATTTCAGCAACTTCTCTACCGACCCCATTGACTTATCTGACATCATTGCCCAAACCGATGTCGAGCTACAGCGGCTGAGGTGGGATGTGCACCAGGGCCGAGAGTTTCTTGAGAAGACCTACGGCAAGCGCTCGCGCCATGACCTGACCGATGAGGAACTGCTGGAGTTTTTGCTGTACCTGGAGAGTCAGCCCACCCCTTCGGCATAAATGGAAGCTAACCAAGTCCAGATTGGAGCCTGTAGTCCGCTCTCAGGCCAAACTCCCATGCTGGACTTGAACAAGGTTTAGCTGACTGCGACAGGGCGGCTTCCCACAGAGGTGCGCTCAATCACCTGGTCAATCAAGCCATACTCCATGGCGTCGTGGGGGCTCATAAAGAAATCGCGCTCGGTATCTTCGGCAATTTTCTCCAGGGGCTGACCGGTGTTGTGGGCCAGGGCCTCATTCAGCCGCTGCTTCAGGTACAGAATTTCCTTAGCCTGAATTTCAATGTCGGTAGCCTGCCCCTGGGCACCACCGAGGGGTTGGTGAATCATGATGCGAGAGTTGGGCAAACTCATGCGCTTACCCTTTTCGCCGGCAGCCAGCAAAAAGGCTCCCATGCTTGCCGCCAGCCCCACGCAAATGGTGCAAACCTGGGGTCGAATGTGGTTCATGGTGTCAAAAATGCCCAGCCCTGCCGTAACCGAACCACCCGGGGAATTAATGTAGAGATAAATATCCTTCTCAGGATCTTCCGCTTCTAAAAACAGCATTTGCGCCACGATCAGGTTGGCAGAGTCGGCGGTGACCTCCTGACCAAGAAAGATAATGCGCTCGCGCAAAAGCCGGGAATAAATGTCAAAAGCGCGCTCACCGCGGCCTGACTGCTCAATAACGGTTGGGATCATGGAGACAAGCTACTTTTTCACTACTGTTACCGATTGTAGCGAGATCAGCCGATTTAGGGTGATTTCGGTTAGGGAAATATCCACCCAGGTCAATGGGTGGATAACTGTTTTTTAGGTGGGCTGCCTGTGCTACTCTAGAAAAGTTGTCAAATTCGCACATCTGAATTTTCGGGTCTCTTAAGTCCAATATTTGCAGGTCTTAGAGCAAGTTCAGATGGAGGATAAACCCGAAAGGAGAAAATTAAATGCCGGTTATTACCTTACCCGAGTTACTCGAGTCTGGGGTTCACTTTGGGCACCAAACCCGTCGGTGGAATCCCAAGATGGATCCCTACATTTTTACCTCTCGTAACGGTGTCCACATCATTGACCTGGTGCAGACCGCCAAGTTAATGGAAGATGCCTATAGCTTTGTCCGCAATTCTGCAGAGCAGGGCCAGCGGTTCCTCTTTATTGGTACCAAGCGGCAGGCAGCGGGCATTGTAGCCCAAGAAGCCAGTCGATGCGGTTCTCACTACGTTAACCAGCGCTGGTTGGGGGGAATGCTGACCAACTGGGCTACCATCAAATCCCGCGCTGAACGCTTGAAGGAGCTGGAGCGTATGGAAGAAATGGGGGCTATTGACCTGCGTCCCAAGAAAGAAGCTGCCGTGCTCCGTCGTGAGCTAGAGAAGCTGCAGAAGTACCTGGGCGGCATTAAAACCATGCGGCGGGTGCCTGATGTGGCCATTATCGTAGACATCAAGCGGGAATATAACGCCGTATCGGAGTGCCACAAGCTAGGCATTCCCATCATTTCTTTGCTAGACACTAACTGTGACCCCGATTTGGTGGATGTCCCCATTCCGGGTAATGATGATGCTATCCGCTCTATCAAGCTCATCCTTGGTAAGCTGGCGGATGCCATTTACGAAGGTGCTCACGGTCAAACACCCACCGATGATGCCTATGACGACTACGAAGGGGCCGAAGACTACGAAGACGACTACGATGCTCTGTCTGCTGATGGGGACGAAGAGGAGTAATTTGAGTCTGGCTTACGCCACCTACGCTCAGGAGTAATTGCCCTGACGAGGGTCACTTGCCTCTGAGCTGGGTTTAGGCTGGCTTCCTGGGTTTGTGTTCAGTTCGACGATAACGCGTTAGGAATTTAGGTCATGGCAGAGATATCTGCAAAATTAGTTAAAGAACTGCGCGACAAAACCGGCGCGGGCATGATGGATTGTAAAAAAGCCCTCAAAGAAAATGAGGGTGATATGGAAAAAGCCACGGAATGGCTGCGCCAGAAAGGCATTGCCTCTGCGGCTAAAAAAGAAGGCCGAGTGGCTGCTGAAGGTCTCATTGGTCAGTACATTCACACTGGTGGACGGGTTGGTGTGCTGGTAGAAGTCAACTGCGAAACTGACTTCGTTGCCATGCGGGATGAGTTCAAAACCCTGGTGCGTGATGTCGCCATGCAAATTGCCGCCTGCCCTAATGTGGAGTATGTGCGCACCAGCGACATTCCCCAGGACATGGTTGCCAAAGAAAAAGAAATCGAAATGGGCCGCGAAGACCTGGCCAATAAGCCCGAAAACATTCGCGAAAAGATTGTAGAAGGTCGCATTGAAAAGCGCATGAAGGAGCTGTCCCTGATGGATCAGCCCTTCATCAAAGACCAGAATATTTCTGTAGAAGAGTTGGTTAAGCAGCACGTTGCAACCCTGGGTGAGAATATTCAGGTGCGCCGATTCTCTCGGTTTGTGCTGGGCGAAGGCATCGAGAAAGAAGAGACCGACTTTGCGGCTGAAGTAGCGGCCCAAACTGGCCAGAAGCAAGCGGCTGAAGCGGTTGAAGAGACGGCCCAGGAGGCTGCTAAAGACACTGCCCAAGCAGCCGCCAAGGAAGCCAAAGGCACCAAGAAAAAGGGCGGCAAGAAAAAGAAGTAAACCTCTGCCCACTGAGGTCATTGACGGCATTTTTTTGTCGGGTGAGGTGCAGACCGGCGTTTAAGCGTAAGGCTGCCTGAACTGTGGTTGCGTCCCACCGGCTTCAAAAACGTTGTTAGGGAGTTGCTTACCTGAGCACTCCCTTTTTTATCGGTTAGGGTATCGAAACAAAGCCTGTCGTTTTGGTAGACCCGTTGCAAAATAAAGCAGATAGTAGACTAGGTAGATGACATGGTGCGATCGGTTGAAACCATTCGCAAAGAGCTGAAATCTCTGGAAGCAGCAACGGCGACCCTGGCTGAAGAATTTGACCGGCTCTATGGGACCTATTTAGATGCTTTGGGTCAGGCCATTCGGCAGCAGGTTGTGTTGGCCACCTATCACCTCTGTACCCAGGTTTATCCAGATGCATTTTTAGATCTTTCGGTCAGTCAGCAAGAAGCCCTACAAAAGCACATTCGCCAGCTAGGGCGAGATGGCCAACGGTGGTTGCAGGAACTGATGGAAGAAACCGAACCGGAAGCTCCTGATTTTGACGATTTGCCCTCAGCGCAGCAGGAGCGCATCAGTCGGCTCACCGCCGCCCTGGAGGCAATTCCAACAGATGAAGCTGATGCTGACCAGCATAGCGCTGCAACGGAGGACTCGGCTCCAGACGAAATCTTTATCGGTGAAGGGGCAACTGATGACCCATCTGCCGGACCGGAAATAAAGGCGGTGCCGATACAATTCATTCCGGTAGATACCGAGGCCGACGAAGAACCGCAGCCAGCAGAACCCGCCCCAGCCAGTCCTGAAACGGACCTGGCGGGAGATTTGCCTGAGCAAACAACGTCCCAGGATGAAGACGAGCCCCCTGCTGAGTCCGGCGCTGATCGGGCACGGTTATCTAAAAAGATGGACCCTAAATCTTTGATTCAGTCCGTTATTATGGCTGCTATGGCTGAGGATATGCAGGAATCCCTGAGCGGGCGACCGTTTACGGGGGACGACCTGACTCCAACTCAACTGGCCAAGCACCACCTGATCTTAGAGCAGCGCATTCGACGGGTGTTGCATCGCGTGTCTAAGCGGGCGAATCAGCAGCTCAAACGGTCAAATATCATTCCCGATTTGCCCGAGGCGGTGCTCGATGCCGCTGCCGAGGCCGAAACCGGACCCGAGAAAGGACGCTCTATGCCCAACCTCCTTAACGTGCTGGTGGAGATGACTTCAGAGATGGATAATGACTCTACTGAAGAAGATGCCGGCGAAGACGATGACTTTGGGTCAGAGAGTCAGGACGAGGAAGACGCCATTCAGGGCATGATGACTCACCTGGCGGCCATTAACCTGCGGCTGTCTGACCTGGAGTTTGCCGATGTGCAGTCTTCGATGTGGCGTAGTAAACTCCGTACAGCCCTGGGTAAGCTGCGAAAGCTGGGCAAGCAGTATCAGCGCACCCAGCGAGAACTGGCCATTGCAGAAGCCGAGCAGGCCTGGCGCACCATCTGGTATGACGATTCCGCTGATTAACGAACGCCATGACAACTGAGGCCCGCACATCTACACCCGACTGGGGGCGCTTACAGCGAGCGCTTTCGGTAGAGGCTGAGAGCGGCTTTAACAATTTGGTGGGTAAGCAGCAGACCTTTAACGAATTTCTCCACGACTGCCTGGACGCACCACCCGCCGAGTTGCCAACTGTTGATCGCGATGCCTGGCAGGCCCTGGCAGAACGGTTTGGCGGCTACCCAGACCTGAGCTTTTCCCAGCGCCAGCATCTGGTGGCTGAAACTCGCCGGTTTTTGTACCATAGCCAGCGCCAGCTAGAGCAGCAAAAGACCCAGGACCTCAGGGCTAAAGAATCCGGCAATGGCTCTCAGGGTTCCAGCCCCAGTGGCAAAGGGGCAACTGCCCGCAAGGCCCCTAAGACTACCAGCGTTGCCGCCAAGGATGGCGACAGCACCCGGCTGCCCGACCTGGATCAACCCGTCACCTACCTCAAAGGCATCGGCCCTAAGAACAGCGAACGCCTGGCCAAACTGGGGCTCTTCACGGTGCGGGATGTGTTGTTTTACTATCCCCGTGACCATGTTAACTATGCCAATCAGGTGAAGATTCGTGACCTGGTGCCGGGGGAAACGGTGACCATTGTCGGCACCGTGAGTCGGGTTAACTGCTTCAGCAGCCCCCGCAACAAAAAGCTGACTATCTTTGAGCTGCAGCTTTCTGACGGCAGTGGTCAGCTGAAGCTAAATCGCTTTTACCCCGGCAATCGCTACAGCAACATCAGCTGGCAGCAGCAGCAAAAGCGCCAGTATCCCAAGGGGGCGGTAGTGGCGGCTTCGGGCCTGGTAAAAAAGGGCAAGTACGGCATCACCCTGGAGGATCCTCACCTGGAGGTGCTGGATAGCTTGAGCGATCGCATCGAGTCCCTCACCATTGGTCGCATGGTGCCGGTGTACCCCCTCACTGAAGGCGTTCCGGCGGATCTGGTGCGTAAGGTGGTGGCAGCTTCCTTACCCGCCCTGCCAGAGTTACCGGACCCGCTCCCCGCCGACATTCGGCAGCAGTATGACCTGATTTCGGTGACCCAGGCCATCGCCCAAATCCATTTCCCCGACGATGAGGAAAATCTGGCCCAGGCCCGTCGTCGTCTGGTTTTCGATGAATTCTTTTACCTCCAGCTCGGCCTGCTCCGGCGACGGCAGGAACAGCAACAGCAGCAGACCTCTGTCACCCTGGCCCCCACCGGCGAGTTGATCGACCGCTTCTATGAGGTGCTGCCCTTCAAATTTACCGATGCCCAGCAGCGGGTAGTCAACGACATTCTGGCGGACCTGCAGCGTCCTGTGCCGATGAATCGCCTGGTGCAGGGGGATGTGGGGTCTGGTAAAACCGTGGTGGCGGTGGTAGCCATTCTCGCGGCCATCCAGGCCGGATACCAGGGGGCGTTGATGGCCCCTACGGAAGTGCTGGCAGAGCAGCATTACCGCAAGCTGCTGTCGTGGTTTACCCAGCTTCATTTGCCAGTGGAACTGCTGACGGGCTCGACCCGTGCCGCTAAACGTCGCAAGCTGCTGGCCAAACTGGCGACGGGGGAATTACCTGTACTGGTGGGTACCCACGCGCTGATCGAAGACCCGGTACAGTTTCGGGATTTGGGGCTGGTGGTGATTGACGAACAACACCGCTTCGGTGTGCAGCAGCGGGCACGGCTGATGCAGAAGGGCAGTAATCCCCATGTTCTCACCCTGACGGCCACCCCCATTCCCCGCACCCTCTCCCTGACCCTGCATGGCGATCTGGATGTAAGCCAGATCGATGAACTGCCGCCGGGGCGCAAGGCCATTCAAACCACCCTGATGACCAGCAAAGAACGGCTCCATGCCTACGAGCTGATGCGACGGGAAATTGCCCAGGGGCGGCAGGTGTACATTGTACTGCCCCTGGTGGAAGAGTCGGAAAAGCTGGACCTGAAATCGGCCATTGAAGAACACCAGCACCTGGCAGAGACGGTGTTTCCCGAATTTAAGGTGGGGCTGCTCCACGGGCGCATGTCTTCGGCAGATAAGGATGCTGCCATCTCGGCCTTTCGGGATGGAGAGACCCACATTCTGGTATCTACCACTGTGGTAGAGGTCGGGGTAGATGTGCCCAACGCCTCGGTGATGCTGATTGAACATGCCGAGCGGTTCGGCCTTTCCCAACTCCACCAGCTGCGGGGACGGGTTGGCCGGGGGGCGGCGCAATCCTTCTGTTTGCTGATGAGTAGCAGTCGCAGCGACACGGCCCTGCAGCGGCTGAAAGTGTTGGAGCAGTCCCAGGATGGCTTCTTTATTGCCGAAATGGACCTGCGCTTTCGGGGGCCGGGGGAAGTGCTGGGCACCCGCCAGTCGGGTCTGCCAGACTTTGCCCTGGCCAGCCTGATTGAAGACCAGGACGTGCTGATGCTGGCCCGTACAGCGGCTGAAGCGACCATTCAGCAGGATAAGACCCTGGCGCAGTGGCCCAAACTGGCCCAGGAGTTGAAGCGGCGCTACGAAAAGCTGATGGGCGGCGCAATTATGACCTGAGGAATGAGAATTTAATGATGGGGAAAGCTGTCGCGCTGTCCAAAAGCAGGCAGGATGCCTGCTCTACAAAAATTGGATATTGACAGTCTTCATCCCCATGGGGCTTAGTCTGCAACAAAGGCAACAGCGTACCCTACTGATTCTGGGGATAATGGAATCTGCCGAGGAGATTTTTCCATGCTTGTTACCCGAGAACCTGTGCTGCGTCGTTTCTGGTATCCCGTCTTGCCGGTGGAGCAGTTGGTGGATGGTCCCCAGTCTTTTCAGCTGCTGGGCCAGCCTTTGGTGCTGTGGCTGACCGAAATCCCTCAAAATCACTTACCCCAACGGGCTCATGCATCTGATTTTCTCCTCAGCTACGCCCATTGATGATCGTAGTCCTGACTTCCAGAAACGGTATCCCTGGGTATCACCGATAAATCTCTAAACATTGGATGGGAGCCAGGTCGGTAGCAACACTGTGCCAGCTGTGCCCGGCATCTGGAGAGAGATAAATTTCCCCGGCGCGGGTACCAAAGGCCGTGCACCCTTCCGCTGTGGCCAGAGTGCCGGTATTAATGTTGCTGGAGAACCATTCCGGTAAGCCCTGCTCACATTTGTCGAACCCTGCTGAACTGTCTAAAGGACGACGATAAATCGCTGCTTTGCCAGTGTGGGGACCTGTGGATGCGGTCATCAGAATGGTCTCTCCGCAGACGGCAATAGCTCGGGCATAGGCTCCATGGAGGTTGGTGCGATCAAATTGCCAGGTGTCGCCCCGATCTTGACTCAGGGCCAGTCCCTGGGCAGTGGCCGCCAGCACCCAGTTGGGGTGGTCTGCAGTGGTACAGACCTCATGAACATCGACATGGAAGTCAATGGTGGGCTGCCAGGTTTGCCCCTGGTCGTCGGAACGGAGAATGCCACCGACATGAACATTGACGTAGAGAGTTCCATCGGGGCTGACGGCTAGCGATCGCACCTGGGGCGGTGCCCCCCAGGGGGTGTACCACTGGTCTCGCCCCTCCACGGCATCGAAACAGTTGATGCGCTGCAGATTGCCGTTTTGCATTTGAATCAGGCAGGCTCCCGAGGTGCCCACCCACACCGCATCTTTGAGGGGTAGCAGACAGGTCAGGGCAACATCACTAACCGACGCAAGTTGATGCCACTGCTCGTTGGGGGCACCCTGCCAGATCGAGTTGTGGTCTGCGATAGCCCACCAACCGTCAGTTCCAGCCGCCAGAGCGTTAATTTCATGCCCTTTCAGGGTAATTTGGGGTTCAATTTCGAGTAAGAGAAGCCCCTGGGTTGTTCCTGCAATTAACGGCGCTCGCTGACCCAGATGATGAGTGGCAATGGTGGAAATCTCTGATAGACGAGACTCGGGCTGCGTTTTAAGGTTTTGGCCAAAATAATTCATGATTCGACCTCAATGGCCAGGCTAAGAAATGGGCTGGTCTCAATAAATGGCTGTCCCTCCGTTTACAGCCTTGAGCACAACAAGGGGTAACTAACAAGGCGTAACTAGAGATACATGATCTACAATCTATCTCTACTGATGGATTAAGGCGTCTGCCTTGAGAAAGACAAAGGGGGGGTATACCCAGTCCAGATCGCATTCTGTAGTTTTTCTAAGCACTCAGGAATGGTCGTGGAGTTATCCCGCTCTGATGAGAAAAACCGACGTCACCTGAGGTCATGTCGGTTTTAAAGAGCTAATTCAGATTGTGTCCAAGGCCAGAATTTGGAGTTTTGCCTGATATACCAAGTCCAAATCGAAATCTGTAGTTTTCCCTAAGAAAAAACTCCACTTCTGGACAAGGTTTAAAAACTTCAGATGATGGTCAGGGCTTGTACAGAGACTCTAGTCTGCTGATTCTGATCCCGAAACGGCGCTTTGCAACCCCGTTCTCTGAAGAGCATTGGACTGTACCTCAGCACGGGCTTCGGCGGCAACATCGGCAAGAACTTCACCGGTTTCTGCCACTGCAATTTTTGCTTTCTCGTACAGCGTCACGCCCGACTTTATCGTCTCTTTCAGAGCCGGCTTAACCAGGGGCAGCACAATCGGCGTGACGGCCACCGCTGCAACCCCAACAATGAGGGCCTTAGCGTTAGGATTTCTGGCTAACTCAGCTACATGAGTTCTCAAGCCAACGGGTCTTTGTTGAGCATCTAACATATGTGTCGTCTCCTTGATCAGGTGTGAATGTATTAGACAACACTCACAAAATCATTATATAGCGATGGGGTAAGGGGAAACTGGCAACTTGAGTGGCGGGAGTGCCCCTGGCGGCCCCTGCAAATCTTGCTTAACATTAGTGGATGCCATCGGCTAACTCTGCTGCGATACCCAGTCCCACTCGAAATCTGTAGTTTTTTGTAAGGTTAAGACAGAGTCGCGATGATTTTGCGATTAACGGATATGTAGCCTGGATCGACGTGGTGAAAGTGTTCCCTTAAGTGCATGTGGGCTTTGGGTAACTGATGAAAAGGAATTGACACATGCAGATGATGTTCGGCATGAAATGGCATATTCCACATCAAAAACCGAATTGGCCACAGGGTTAAGGTAGTGCGCGTATTGGCCAGAGGATTGTCATCGTAGGTACAAAGGGTATGCTCAGCCAGCAAAATGAAGCGCATCATTGGCTGGCCGATGGCCATGGGCAGCACCCAACTCCAGAGGAAAAATGCTGGATGGCCCAGCAGCCCGGAGATGAGGACCGCAGTCCCATAAACGCCCACCTGGAGCCGGGCCGAACGTATGACTTCTCCATAGGCACCAGGGGCCAGGAACTGAAATTGCTGCACCTGACCCTGCACCAACTGCCCAAAGATGAAGAACTTATCGCGCCACCAGGGCAAGCCGCTCACCTGTAGCCCGTACTGCCACCAGGTCGTAATGGATAAGTCCGTTAATTCTGGGTCTTTACCCGGAAGCCGCGTATAGCGGTGGTGCCACTTGTGGTATCGCCGAAAAAACGTGCTGTTATAGAGCGACAGACAACCGGCCAGCCAGCCAACCCAATCATTCAAACGGTTATTGGCAAAGGCCGTACGATGAACACATTCATGCACGGGGGCAAACGTGGTAGCCAGACTAAACCCATAGACAACCAGGGCTAATAGTCTCAGCCCAATATTGAGCCACGGTGCCAGCCACAGATAACCGCTAACCCCCAAAACTGCGAGATGACCAGTTAATTGCATCAGCCCCGCGGCGTTAGATTGCTGGCTTAACAACTTCAGCTCAGACGTTGTGAGCATCTGCCGGGGATGTTTAACGGGACTGGTTGTGGCATCCTTTTCTTTGTAAGGAGAATTTTGGGCAGACAGGGTATTTGCCATGGGCGAACCGCAATATTTAGAGGTTTATTTTCCAAATATAGACCTGGTCCAGGTCCAGAAGTGGAGTTTTGCCTTAGAGAAGACTCCGGATTTTGAGCTGGACTTGGTATCGTTTTGGTCAGGTCATTGCAGGGAATGGATGGGACCTCAGCTTCCGCACAATTAAGCCGTCTCCTGACATATTTTCTGCAAACCCGGTAGGAAATGTGCCAAATCGGGAGTCGGCAGGTCAGGCACTTTCGCCCGGTTATCCCACTGTCGTAGTGGAACGGCTGGTTCGGTTAGGGCTGTTGATGATGGCAAGGGGTGAGGGCGCAGAGGGGCAGGGGGGGACTCAGGCAATGCGTTTGCCCCGGCGATAGACGGAGGTCAGTTGGGGGACACCGCCGTCATGATGAACGGTGATGAGGTCAGCCTGTTTGCCGACTTCAAGGCTGCCGCGATCGCAATCCAAACCAATAGCCCTGGCCGGATTGGAGGTAAAGAGCCGCATCGCCTGGTAAAGGGGCTTCTGCTGCCGTTGGGCAACCAGGAACATGGCCTGCAGTAAACTCTGGGGCACGTAATCGGAGGAAATGATATCTACCAGGTCTTTCTCCACCAACTCCATGGCCGACACGTTGCCCGAGTGGGACTTACCCAGAATCAGGTTGGGAGAACCCATCAGCACCTGCAAGCCATGCCTGTGGGCCTCTTTAGCGGCATCCAGCGTGGTGGGGAACTCGGCAATTGTGGCTCCAGCTTGAATCGCTTCCTGCACATGCTCAGGGGTGGCGTCGTCGTGGCTGGCGAGGTAGATTTTATGCTTCTGGGTCAGCTCCACAAGCTTGCGACGATTGTCTGCCCCATGGCGCTGTTGAGCTTCGATACGCGCCTGAATGAAGCCTGCCATCTCCTCATCGCTGACGCCGTGCTTGCCGCCGTAATACTCTTTGTACTTGTCGAGGCGGACAAACTGCCGTTGACCGGGGGTGTGATCCATCAGCGAAATCATGGCCAGCAGGGGATGGTCGGCGTAGGTAGCTGTCACCTCGTGCACCTGCTCGTAACCCAACTCACAGCGCAGGTGCAGGCGATGATCTACCGCGAAGCGCCCCCCGGTTTGCCCCTGGTGAATGGTATCAATCATCGGGCCGAACTGGGTCATGCGAATGGAGGTGGGAGTGATGTCGCCAATGGCGATGGCATCGCACACCGTTGTAATCCCCGCTGCTGCCAGGTCCCGGTCGTGGTAGACCGCCGCCATCTCCATAGGCCAGCGCACCCTGGGCCGTGGGGTCATTCGCTGCTCGAAGTTGTCGGTATGTAGTTCTACCAACCCCGGCAGTAGATAGTCCCCTTCACCGTTGTGACCTTGAGCAACAATACCCGGCTGCACATCGGCAATGATGCCATCTCGCACCACCAGCGTGCCGAAGACTTCCTCTGCGGGCAATTGCAGACGGTAGTTAGTGAAAACTGTTTCGGTCATGGACCCATCTGGAGCTTATTTTGTCTAGACATCTATGCTCCTACCGTATTAAGTTTAACGTTGCGCCGGGATCGGGTTAAACGAAGGTTATTTCATTTGGGTACTGCAGACTCGCTAAAACTGAAGCACCCGATCGCAGACCCGCTCCCTTACTGCGTCGTCATGAAAAATGCCAACCATCGCACATCCCTTGGCTTTTCGGGTTTCGACCAGCTGCATCACAACTTCCCGGTTGGCGGCATCCAGGGCTGAGGTAGGTTCATCCAGCAGCAAAATCGGATAGTTGACGGAAAAGGCCCGAGCGATATTCACCCGCTGCTTTTCGCCGCCGGAAAAGGTGGTGGGTGAGAGGTGCCACAACCGTTCGGGCAGATTTAGCTGGGTAAACAGATGCCGAATTTTGTCGTAAGCATCCTCGGGTTCAACCCCTAAATCCATTAGAGGTTCTGCGGCAACCTCCAGGGCTGATACCCGAGGAATTACCCGGAGAAACTGGCTCACGTAACCTATGGTGTACCGACGCACTTTCAGTAATTGATGAGGCTGCAGCCGGGGCAGATCGACCCATTCGTTTTGGTGTTTCACCAGGATAGAACCCTGGTCAATACGGTAGTTGGCATACAAAGACCGCATAAATGTGGACTTGCCCGAACCCGATGGCCCCTGAAGCGCCACACACTCCCCAGCATGGACCGTGAGAGAAACCCCCTCCAAAACCGGAATACAAGTGCCCCCCTGATGATGGAGAACAAAGCTCTTGTAAAGCCCCTCGGCCTTGAGCACGGCACCGGTTGATGGCGAAACCGTTGACCGTGAATTATCTAACAGGAATTGGTAAGTCATAATCCCTTGAACCTGCTCATTCCCCGACTCTCTCCCTCCCTCCCTCCCTCCCTCCCTCTCTCCCTCTCTCCCTCTCTTGCTCTCTCCCTCTCTTGCTCTCTCCCTCCCTCCCTCTCTCGCTCTCTCCCTCCCTCCCTCAACAACACCCATAATCATTTGCCTCAAGGCACCAAAGTGGCACTCACCAACTGCTGGGTGTAAGGATGATGGGGATCATCCAGCACCTGGTCGGTCAATCCTGCTTCAACCACCTGGCCGTTTTGCATCACCATCAGCCGATGGGCCAGCAACCTGACCACCCCAATATCGTGCGTCACCAACAAAACGCTGAGGTGGAGGGTCCGCACCAGAGACCGCATCAAATCCAAAAGCCTGGCCTGCACCGAAACATCCAGGCCCCCCGTGGGCTCATCCATGAGCACCAGCCTCGGGCGAGTCACCAGAATGCGGGCAAGCTGAAGCCGTTGCTGCATGCCGCCGGAAAAGCTGCTGGGTAGGTCATCCATGCGGGTATGGGGAATTTCGACCTGGCTCAGCCATTTCATCGCCTCGGCGCGAATGTTGCCGTAATGGCGTTCTCCCACATCCAGCAGACGCTCGCCAATGTTTGCTCCGGCAGTGACGGTCATGCGTAGACCATTGCGAGGATTCTGCTGCACAAAGCCCCATTCTGTTTTCATCAGCTTGCGGCGACGGGCTTCTGGCAGGGTGCGCAGGTTGATGCGTTGGCCAGATCGATCGCAGTAGGTGATCTCCCCTTCATCCATCGGCAGTTGACCGGCAATGGTCCTGAGCAATGTGCTCTTACCGGAACCGGATTCGCCGATGATGCCGAGCACCTGACCGGGGTAGAGGTCGAAGGAGATCAGATCGCAGGCCCGAATATTGTCGTAGCTTTTACTCAGGCCATCAATTTTTAGTAGGGGCTCAGTTAGTGGCATGACTCGATTTCAATTATCTTTTGGCAAATCACTTCCAGCGTTCTTAATACCTGAGTTAGCTCATCTTCTCGTTCAATGGATAAAGCAAAGGATCGAGCATAAATGGGCATCTGCTGACGCTAATAACGACGCCCTCATCTTCTGCTGTAATTTCCACAGACTCCTCTGTTTGAATACCAAAGGGGGCCTGAAAAAAGCCGGCTAAATTTAGCAAGGGTGATAACACCACCATCTTGACAGCTTCTTCTGAAAAAGACCGGTGGCTGGCTAGATTAAAATAGTTTTGCCTGACTCGCTCTCGTCGGTGCTTTTCAAAATCCGTTAGCTCAAGTAAGTCCCTGATTTCCCTGTAGCAGTATCTCAATCTTTCCTGTCCAGTTTTAATTCAGCTTTTTAAGCAATCGAGACTGCTTACTCTGACGTTGATTGCAGTAGTCCGTATCGGAGCAAATCCACATGCGGTTGCCCTGGTCATCAATGACCACCTCATCCAGATAGGTGTCCGTCGCGCCGCAGAATTCGCAGGGCTGATCCCAACTTTCAACGGTGAAAGGATGATCCTCAAAATCGAGACTTTTAACTTTCGTATAAGGCGGCAGGGCATAAATCCGCTTTTCTCGTCCCGCCCCGAATAGCTGCAGGGCCGGGTTCATGTGCAGTTTGGGATTATCGAACCGGGGAATTGGACTGGGGTTCATCAGGTAGCGGTCGTTCACCATGACCGGGTAGTCGTAGGCCTTGGCGATATGTCCGAGATGGGTAATGTCTTCGTACAGCCGCACATACATGGGGCCATATTCTTCCAGGGCGTGCATTTTGTTGGCCTCGGTGCGGGAAGGCTCAATGAAATATAGCGGTTCCGGCATGGGTACCTGGTAAACCATGATTTGCCTTTCCTGCAGAGGCGTTTCAGGAATCCGGTGACGGGTTTGAATTAGCGTAGCTTCCTCAGTACGTTCTGTAGTGCTGATGCCGCACACTTTGCGGAAGAACCGTCGAATATTGACGGCATTGGTGGTGTCGTCGGCTCCCTGGTCAATCACCTTTAGAGTGTCGCTCTGGCCGATGACAGAAGCAGTCACCTGAATTCCGCCGGTACCCCAACCGTAGGACATGGGCATTTCCCGCGAGCTAAAGGGGATCTGGTGTCCCGGTATGGCAACCGCTTTAAGAATGGCGCGGCGGATGGAACGCTTCGTTTGTTCGTCGAGGTAGGCAAAGTTAAAGCCAGACTGGGGGGATGGGGGGACGGAGGGATGGGGTGATGGAGTGGTCATGGGTAGGGAGTGGCAGGCGGGGTGGGTAAGGGGAGGGAGGGGTAGTCGTTGTAGGGTAAGCAGTGCTGACCATTCTGCTTAGCTACATTCAGTCATGTTTTGTGATCTGGTTTTGGCTAGCCCGGAGTCTTTCCAGTAGCTCATCACAGGACGTTTCAATTTCTTGGGCACATTGCCGGTAGCTGTCCAAATCGCAACCGTGGGGGTCGTCAATCGGGAACGGGGGCTTCCTCAACGTCGTTTTGCTTAGCCTGGGCCTTGTCGTAATCATGCCGTAGCTGGCGGATCAGGTTCAGCTCGGCCTGAAAGTCAATGTAGTGGGGTAGTTTGAGATGCTGAACAAAGCCCTGGGCTTCGACGTTGTCGGAATGGGATAGGATAAATTCTTCATCCTGGGCGGGGCCGTCAATGGATTCGTTCAGATCCTTCGCCTGCAGTGCCCGATCTATCAGCGCCATGGCCATGGCCTTGCGCTCGTTGTAGCCAAAGGTGAGGCCGTACCCCTGGGTAAACTGGGGTGGAATTTGCTTGTTGCCTTTGAACTGGTTCACCATCTGCACTTCGGTGACGGTGATGTCTGCGATGGCAACCTCAAATCCCAGTTCTTCCGGGCAGATGACCACTTCCACATCGCCCATGCGAATTTCCCCCGCAAAGGGATGGTTATGGCCATAGCCCCGCTGGGTGGAGTAGGCCATGGAGAGCAAAAATCCCTCGTCGGCCCGAGCCAGGTTTTGCAGGCGGGCATCGCGGCTGGCGGGGGTGGAGAGGGGTTGGCGGGTGAGGTCGAAGGGAGATGGTTGGGTAGGTGGGTAGGTGGGTAGGTGGGTCGGTGGGTGGGATGATTGAGGATTGGTTTGAGGCTGTGGGGTAGCTGGGGAGGAAATCCTGTTGATCAGGTTTGCTTCGGTGAGGGTGGTTAGGATGCGGGGGGTGGGTTCGTTGGGGTCAGCTTTTTCGACGGTGGGGGTGGGGAATTCGTTGGTTTCGGCGGCGAGTTTGAAGTCCAAAAGGCGATGGACGTAGTCGAAGGTGGGGCCGAGTTTTTGGCCGCCGGGGGCTTCTTTAAAAATGGCGGAAATGCGCCGCTGCAGATGCATGTGGTCGGTGTTGATGGGTTGGCTGTAGTAGAGGCGGGGTAGGGTAGTGCGGTAGGCGCGAAGCAGGAAAGCGGCTTCCACCAGGTCGCCCCAGGATTGTTTGATGGCCAGGGCGGCCAGGTCGGGATCATACAGACTGCCTTCGGCCATAACCCGATTCACCGCCAGCTGCATTTGCTGCTTGATTTGCTCCAGAGACAACTCCGGCACCGCCGGATCGCCCCGCCGTTTGGCCTTAAGCAAGGCTTCGGCGTTTAGGATGGCCTGTTCTCCGCCTTTGACTGCAACGTAGGGCATAATTTCCCTAAGATTCTCCCCACTCACGGGTGACACGGGCGGTGCGGGGTAAACCCAGCACCTGTTGATCGGCAAAACACCAGGCATCCAAACCGAGGGGGTAGGCATCCACCATCTCCTGCCACTGGTGCCAGAAATCCTGACTCAAGGGCGTTTGGATGGTGATGGACGCTAAAATTCCGGGACCTGATAACGTTACAGCCTGTGGCCCCTGCAAGGACGGTAGCTGCACCAGTAGGGAGGTTGAGGCTTCAGGATATGCCGCTGTGCCCCAATTAAACTGATCCAGGGGGGGCATGGTTGCGATGGTGCTAATTAAGGCGAAATCTGCTGATTGAGGTTGTTCGGTAAAGCGGCAGCCGGTGTGGAACAGGAGCCAGGACTTTGCTGGTGCTGAAATCTCGGGCTGCAGCCAAACTACGGTCTCCAAATCCAGCAGGGTCAGGCAGGCGGCGGCACACCCGCTGGTCAGTCCCGCTGGAGGAGTTACGGCGGCGGTAGTTTGGGCCATTCCCGGTCGGGCCAGGGCATCCAGCAAGGCCCGAAACGTCTGCTGGGCTTCGTGGACGGGATCTTGAAAACCGGGTAGTTGGGTCGTTGGCATGTCAACCTTCCCCCCGCAGCAGCGTCAAGAAATTAATGCGGGTCGTTTCTACTTCAGCGGCTTCAGTGATTCGCTGTTGATCGACCGCTGCCTTCAGGGGCTCAATCACCCGGGACTGCACAACCGCCTGCCAGGCCGGATGTTGAAGTAGAGCATCACACAGAGCAGCCAGTTCGGCATGGCGCTGAGACCGTCCTGCGACATAGCCGAAACCGGTGATGGCCTTAGCTCCGGCATTTTCAGCACTATCAGTCAGCGCCATCTGTACTACGCAACGGGTAATGGTCATCTCTCCCAAATTGAAAGGCTGACCGGCACCGTCTGCCCGTCCACGAACCATGGCCAGGCCGATTTCGGGGGATCGCAAAAATCCATAATCGGGCAGGTCTTCTAACGTCTGGATGCATGCCTCCAGCAATGGCAAAGGGGCTTTTGCCAGGGTTGACATCCAGCTTGATCTTAATTGCGCCTGGGGCGTCTCAACCATTACTTAACCCAGAATTAATCGTGACTTAAGCTCGTATAGACATCTAGATAAATCTCGGAGCATGCTTCAATGGTACCCAATGCCCATAAAACTGAAAATACTATTCTGACTGCTTCTGTCCGAGTCTAGCCGTTAAACATGCATCAAGAAGCCCTGCCCCTGTATTTGCAAATTGCCGATGAGTTGCGTCGCAACATTGAAGAAGCTGTATTCAAGGTGGGTGACCGCCTACCGACGGAAACTGAGCTGAGCGAGCGGTTTGGCGTTAATCGCCACACCCTGCGACGGGCCATTGAGGTCTTACGGCAGGAGGGCATTGTCGGCGTAGAGCGGGGGCGAGGTACCTTTGTCATGGCCACCCCGATTTCGGTGCCCATTGGCAAGCGGGTGCGGTTTAATGAAGCCCTCAAGTCCCAATCTCTACAGCCCAACTGGCAGGTGCTGCGCATTGTCGAACTCCAGGCCGACGCCAAATATTCAAATCGGTTGGAAATTGAGGTTGGTGCGCCGGTCATTTTATTTGAGCGTCTGAGTTCCGTCGAAGACATCCCCATCAGTGTTTCCAGCAGCCATTTTCCGGGGGAGCGTTTTCCGGGCCTGGTGAAACATTGTGAGAACTATCACTCTATTTCACAAATGTTGCAGAATGAGTATGGTTATGACCATATTCGGCGCAGCACGAGACTTTCAGCCCAGTTAGCTCACCCTGATGATGCTCGGTTGCTAAAGATGCCGGCTAACGGACCGGTTTTGCTGTCGGAGTCTATCAACGTCAATCAAAATGGGCAGGTGATTGAGTACGGGGTTACCCGTTTTCGGGGCGATCGCATGGAACTGGTGTTAGACAACGAAGCCTGACCCTGTCTTTTGTCTTTGTATATATTTGAGCTATACCCAGTCCAGCTCGAAAACTGTGGCTTTCCCTTAAGCAAAACTCCACTTCTGGACCTGGGCAGGGTTTAAGATCACGGAATCATCCAAGTCCAGCTGGAAGACTGTAGTTTTCTCTAGGGCAAATCTCAATTTCTGGTTCTGGTATAAATCCTGAATAAGCCCCCTGGTCTCTGCCAATTCACACTATTTCTTAAGACTTGCGCTCAGTTCTTTAAACAGATTTGAAGGCAACCTTAATCTGGTCCGGGAAGAACCTTAAACTGCCTGTTGAAGTATATTTATGGCCTGCTATGGATCTCCCTTGTCTAGACATCTATATAAATGCTGAGTGATAACCAGCTCCACAAATGTTAGACAATGACATCCATCCCAAAATGTGACGTTTAATGGGGCAAACACCAGCCATGCGATCAGCTACAGAGAGTGCTTTAGCCGCAGCTTTTGCCGCCCCCGCCGTAAATGTGCAGCAACTATCAAAGTCCTTCAGAGGGCAGCCTGCGCTCCAGTCGGTGAGTCTGCAGGTTGGTGTGGGCGAAATGGTGGCCCTGGTGGGGGCTTCTGGTTCCGGCAAATCCACCCTATTGCGCAACATGAACGGTCTGCAGCAGGCTGAGCAGGGCGTTGTTGAAATCTTCGGTAGCCCCCTACAGGTTGATGGCAAACTGCACTCAAAAGCGCGGCAGTTGCGAAGTCAGATTGGGTTTATTTTCCAACAATTCAACCTGGTGAACCGGCTGACGGTGCTGGAGAATGTGCTGGTGGGCAATCTCTCCCAGGTTTCGATGATGCGATCGCTGGTGCGGGGCTTCAGTAAACAAGAAAAGCTGCGCGCCCTGACCGCTCTGGAGCGAGTCGGTATTTTGAATCAGGCTTACAAACGGGCGTCTACCCTATCCGGTGGGCAACAGCAGCGAGTGGCCATTGCCCGATGTCTCATGCAGGGGGCAAAAATCATTCTGGCCGATGAACCCATCGCCTCCCTCGACCCAGAATCGGCCCGTAAGGTCATGGAACTCCTGACCTGTCTCAACAAAGAGCAGGGCATTACCATCGTGACCTCTTTGCATCAGGTGCAGGTGGTGCGCCGCTACTACGAGCGGGCGATTGCCCTCAGGGATGGCACCGTTCAGTTCGACGGCCACATTAAAGACCTGGATAACCAGCAGCTCAACAACATCTATGGTGCAGCCGCCGAAGAACTGGTGTTAAGTGGTCATGCCGAAGTCTTTTCGTCTTTTTGATGGCGGGTCATTCATAGCAGTTCTGCTTGAACCGAGAGAGTTGAAGCTCTTCAGTTTCCATCGCATCCGTTAGCACAGTCCTGTTTTACAGCCCTAAGGATTTGCCATGATTACATCTGCTTTAACCCAATGGTCTGCTCGTTTCTGTCTGGTTTTAGCCGGTTCTGCCCTGGTGGCGAGCTGTAGTACGGGCGGGCGAAATGTCGCAGAGGCAACCGGCGATGCCGCCGCCAGCGCCGATGGTGAGACCTGCGCCCCGGAACTGGCCGAACTGGACTTTGGCATCATCTCCACCGAATCCCAAGACAACCTCAAAGTCCGATGGGAGCCTTTTCTGGAAGCCATGGAAGGGGAGATTGGTCGCCCCATCAACGGCTTTTATGCCACCGACTACGCCGGGGTGATTGAGGCCATGGGGGCCGGTAAAATTCAGCTGGCCTGGTACGGCGGAAAGTCCTACATTGAAGCGGCGGCCCGTTCCGATGCAGAAGCCTTTGCCCAAACCGTGAATGCCGACGGCACCAAGGGCTATTACGCTTACCTGATCACCAATAAGGCCAATCCCATGCTCGCCAACATCGACGTTGAAGCCGGGAATGGCGACCAATTCGTGATTGAAAATGCGGCTGACTTAACCTTCGCGTTTAATGACCCCAACTCCACTTCAGGGTTCCTGGTGCCCAGCTTCTACGTATTTGCCAAAAATGAGGTAAACCCCAACGAAGCCTTCAAAGAATTGGTGTTTGCCGGTAGCCACGAAGCTACAGCTCAGGCAGTCGCCAATAATCAGGTAGACGTCGCTACCAACAACAGCGAGTCTCTGCTCAAAATTGAGGAAGGCGACCCTGAGGCTTTCGAAAATATTCAAATCATCTGGACTTCTCCCATTATTCCCAGTGACCCGGTGGCCTACCGAAACGACTTGCCCGACTGCCTGAAAGATCAGGTCAAGGATTTCTTCTACAACTACAAAGATGCTGCTGTGCTAGAACCTTTGGGGTGGCAGGGCTTTGACCCGGCGACTGACGAAGACTGGAACACCATCCGCGAACTGGATCTCGGTCAGAAACTGATGGAAGTGCAAAACGATGCCAACATCAGCCCTGAAGATAAGCAGTCGCAGCTGAATGAGTTGAATCAGCAGTTAGAGGCCCTTTAGAGATTACCTGTGCCGTCCTTTCCCTCTTCGGAAGGGTGCCTAAAGGGCGGGATGGGTCAGATGTTAGCCATGAGTGATTCATCGCCACGATTACCTCACCCCTGCCCCTCCCTAAAGGCAATTTTGCAAGGGATTTCTGGTGTCTCCAGATGCCCGTTGCCAGGGAATCTAAAAGTTCTGCTGTTTTGTCCTTTTCCTGGCGTAGAGCTTGGTTAAGGTCCATTCTGGATAAAGCATATCCTGGATCAAGCGAATCAACCGTGATCTACCTAAGGAAGCAGAATCATACCAAGTCCAGCTCGAAATCTGTAGTTTTCTCTAAGGTCAAACTCCACTTCTGGACTTGGATGAGGTTTAATTAAGTTCCAAATATTGAGTGTTGAGTTTTGAGTGTTGAGTTGACCGCTCAACTTAACACTAAGAACTGAAAACTCTTTCATTCCTAAGCGTCTGAAGGTCTGTAACTTGCCATCGCCCTATGACTAAATCTCCCGATACTCTCCGGTCTGGTGAACTTGTCACAACTGCTGCCGCCCGCGACATGCTGGCTCAGGAGCGTCCCAAAATTACTCCAGCCCGCATTGGTTATGTCGCCATTGCCATCGCCATTCTGGTTTATGCCGGTCGTCTCAGTGACCTCAACTTTGTTGAGCTGTTTCAGGGCAGCGGCACCATGGTGGAGTACATCACCCGGTATTTTCCGCCCAACTTTACCAACTGGCGATCTTACCTGCAGGATACTTTGGAAACCGTGGCTATGGGCATTTGGGGAACGCTGCTGTCAGCCATTCTGGCGGTTCCCCTGGCGATTCTGGCATCTGGCAACATTTGTCCGCCGTGGGTTGTCTTTCCGGTGCGACGGGTTCTGGACGCCATGCGAGCCATCAACGAGGTTGTTTTTGCGCTGATTTTTGTCGTGGCGGTTGGTCTGGGTCCATTTGCGGGGGTGCTGGCGCTGTTTGTTCACACCGCAGGGATTCTGGCCAAGCTCTTTTCGGAAGCTATTGAAGCTATTGAAGTGGGTCCGGTGGAAGGCATTCGGGCGACAGGAGCCAGCCAAGTGCAGGAAATTATTTTTGGTGTCATCCCCCAGGTGGTGCCCCTGTGGACTTCTTTCACCCTTTACCGCTTTGAGTCCAACGTGCGCTCAGCAGCGGTGCTGGGAATTGTGGGTGCTGGCGGAATCGGCGTTTCCCTGTACCAGAGCTTTCGCGCCTTTGAGTATCAGGAAGTCTGCGCCATCATGATTATTTTGATTGTGACGGTGGCCATCATTGATACGATTTCGGCCAAGCTAAGGCAGCGGTTGGTTTAAACATCGGGGCCGGGATGCAAAGGGGGGCCAGAACTTCCATTGGGAGAAAAGGGTCCCCCTTTTTGCGGGGCAGCTTTTTATGTCAGATCCGAATTTAACGAACAAGGCCAACAGGCCAACGCTAAGCCTGCCCCCAGTCCAGCAGTGGAGTTATGGCCTAGAGAAAACCAGCAGTTCTCAAGTTGGGCTGGACATAGCAGGCTAAAGCGGTTTTAGCTGGCATGCTCTAAGCCCCGTAAAAGTAAACTGACCAATTCTTAAACTGGGATTAAGCCTGACTTTTAGAATAACCTGTTTCGAAGTATTTTAGAGATAGTTGTTTGCCTGTTTTAGTCTCTATCTCCGTTTCCCTGGAAGTGAAAAATGACTAAACATCTAGACGTTCATATGGCTGAAATTCCCACCAAAATCTTCGAAAAGGCTTCGGCTTATGGCTTAAGATGTGTCTCTTCAGAACGGGGAGAACACCGGATTGAACCCACCACAGAGCCAAAGAACTGGCATCTTGAGTGCCTTCAGGGGCGTTGGGTATTATCAACCAACGGTGTGCCCCAAATTCATTTCCAATATGAAGAAGTCTTGAAGTTTCTTGACCGTTTTGCTTCTCAAAGACAAATCTGTCAATCTTAATGGGCTAACTATAAAAGTATGAACTTTATTTAATCGAGCGATGGGATGCTCTATGCTGCGATGATCAAAAGACTGGCGTAGAAATACTGCTCAAAAAAGCCATCGCCCTGAAATTAAAATTTGATTTTCGCCGAATCCGGCTTCAAAAACTCTCCAGAAAAGGTGCTCATCAGGGCGAAGGACGCCTGTCCCTGGAGATTGAAGAAATTCAGAAAGGATTCGGCATGAAACCCTCTCCAAGGTCAAAAGTGGATTTTACCTTAGAGGAAATCACAAAATTTGGGCTCAGCTTGATATAAATAGCTTGAAATCAGCCAGACTCCGGGACAAGAAAATTTGATTTTTTCTTTAAAGATTATCGTCCTGTAAATCTTGTTCTTCGATCCACAGCCCCAAAACTTTAGTCTAATTTTTTTACGTAGGTCAACCGTAGGGCAGCTTAAAGTTCCCCTATTTTAGGCATCATGTCGATCGGAAACCCCCAACCTCTGCAGCTTCGCATGGTCTCAGACCGGCGCGCGACCTCTGGCCTACTCCCAAAATGGGAGAAGGGGAGCCGGAGTCAAAGTCCCTCTCCCGCTCTGGGAGAGGGATTTAGGGTGAGGGCTGCAAAACTGGGATGCACCGGATTTGGAAGAGTGATTTAGGGTTGAGACGCGGAGCGACTTCTCATGGCGTGGGCCTACAGAAAGATAAGATATTTTATGAGTTGGAGCACTCCATGCTAAACCCCACTTCCGGATTCGATGAGGTGTATTTCGGTCTTGAATATCGGTTGCAGCGAGATTTGAAATACGTGCAAGATTGATTGACGGAGTATCAAATTCCACGTATTTGCCAGACCCTTTCACATTTAGACTTTGACCTTTTGCCTGGCATTTAAGCCCTAAAGCCAGGCTTTGAACTGTCACAGTATGGACTTTTGGAGTCTTGCTTTTGCGTTATTCTACTTCCTGGCTCAGTTGTTAGACTGAACTAAAGCCCCAATAAATATAGCGGTTCTCAGTTCAATGAGGTACAAACTTGATGAGCTTAGCATCCTCCTGGTTTCTGGATGCTTAAGTTTCAACCTTTACCCCTCTTAATCAGGGGGCAGGGGGATTTTTGAGGTGTATTTTATTCGAGTGAAATTCGCTATACAAACGGCTTACCTGGTTGACTGACAAAACTTTTCAACCAAATCCCTGAAAGCCCACCCTTCGGGAAGCAAGCTACACCCTAGCCTGCTCTCGAGGGGAGCGGGAAATGGAAAGATTGATCGGCTCCCCTCGCCCCCTCTGGAAGAGGGGTTGGGGGTGAGGGCGTACAACTTTTGTCAGTCAATGAGACGGCTTACTTGCTAAAACGTAATATTTGTGAAAAAAACAATGTCGAGAAAGATATTCGCGATTGGTTTAGGGATGGGAGTCCTTATGGGTGCGCTTGCTGCCTGTACTCCACCTCCTGACAATTCAGAGCCTGTTGCCGACAGCCCGGCAGGCAACACCATAGCCGAGCGCTCGGCCTACAGCGAGGTACCCCTACCGCCCGAAGCTGACCGCTACGGAACAAACCCTGAGCAAATCGCCCTGCAGGCTTTTGGTGCGGCAGAGCCTGCTGAAGGTAATTTTTCTCAGGAGGTGGAGCTATTAGAAGAAACGCCTGACGGGGCCGTCGTAATTCTGACCCAGTCTGGCTTACTTGATGACTCTGTAGAAGGAATGCGCTACCGCCTGGAATTTGAATCAGGTGAAAATCAGTGGGAGTTAGTTTGGGCCGGTCGCCAGGTCAGATGCTGGCCAGACCGGGGCTCCCAGGAATGGTCTACAGAATTGTGTAGCTAGATTTTGTCGCTAGCAGCCTTAGGCCACTTAGATTTAATCAACCCCGCCAACTGTGAGGAGAACAACTCTGGGGAGAACAATTCTGAACACCCCAAAAGCCGTTGTAGCCTTTAGCTCCACGTCTGTGCTGTTAGCAGCGACTTTATTTCCTTTTGCCGCCATCGCCCAGGCTGGTCCCACCGGGTCCTGACTGGAAGCATCCACCAACTGGAATACAGCAGGAGCCGCCATTCCCCAGGCTCCCATTGCCGATGATGGCAATAACCTGGTCAACTGTAAGCCTTCCTGCCGTCAGGCAACCCTACCTAAAGATCAGCTCAAGATCAGCTGTTCGAAAAGGCCGGTTGGACTTTGGGTGGACCTGCCCAGAGGTTTAATAGCACCATCCGTTGCTAATTACTCCCGGGCAAATGCCATTTGCCAGAAGGCGGCTTCTAACTCGGCAACTCTTAGAAAAGCGGTTTCGGCCTGGGCCTGGGTTTCGGAAGTCGTTGCTGCCAGAGCTGCGTTGGCCTGATCAGCCAGCAGGTTGACATACTCGGTAAATTCAGGGTTTCCCCAACGCTCGGCAAATTCATTGTAGGGGGCAGGCATGGGACCTGGTAGCTGCCAGCCCTGGTTGTAAGCATACTCAATGGCCCACAGGGCTGTTGCCTGCACGGCGTAGGGGGTAATGGCCAGGCTAGCCATAAACTCGCCGTAGCGCTGGCAGGTGGTGAGTTGGGGAGTACTCAGATCTAGATCTCGCTCAGCAGCTTTGGCCTGGAACCATTGCAGTTCATCTTTAAGGGCCACTAACCCTCCCAGTAGGGTATCGAGGTGGGCATTGGGGGCGGCGGCCAGAGTTCTGCCCAATAGGCGGGTAAAGTCTTGAACGAATAAAAAGTCCTGCACCAGCCAGGTGTTGAACTGTTCGGGTTGAATCGTTCCCTCCTTACAGCGGTTGAGAAATGGATGTACCGTAGCCTTGGTCCAGGCCTGACTATGGGTTTTCAGCAAAGAGCCACAGGTAATGGTCATGGGTAAACGTGCTTGCATAACCGCTTGAGCGCGCGCTCACACAAAACTGGCCCGAAATTAAGGCCATCCTTCAGTGGGGAGTCAAAGACGCGCTTCAGCACCTATCAATAAAGGCTCAAACCCTCATCTGTCAACCCATTCCGACAATGTTAAGGACTATGTTGATTTACTCAGGTAAATTCAGCAGCGGTCATGCCTTCCTTTATGATCATCCTTAAAGTTTGTAAATTTTCCTAAGATTCTGGAGATTCAAACGTGTCTCTTCCGTTACTAAATTATTCCCCGTCCAGTCAAAACCAGCGGGTGGAAGGCTACGAAGTTGGTCGCGATGAGCAGCCTCGTATCTTTTCAACCGACGACCTCTTCGACGCTTCCGAAATGGATATGCTGATCGAAGCGGCTTATAACCAAATGTTCTTTTACGCCTTCAAGTGGGATCGTGAGCCTTTTCTGGAATCCCAACTGCGTAATGGGCAAATCACCGTCCGCGACTTTATTCGTGGGCTGGCTCTGTCCAAAACCTTTTACAACAGCTTCTACGAAAAAAACAGCAACTATAAGTTCGTAGAGCACTGCGTACAGAAAATCCTGGGTCGCGACGTATACAACGAGCGTGAGAAGATCGCCTGGTCTATTGTCGTGGCTACCAAGGGGCTGCAGGGCTTTATTGACGCACTGCTGGATAGCGAAGAATATCTGACCAATTTTGGTTACAACACCGTGCCCTATCAGCGTCGTCGGGTGCTACCCGGTCGGGCAGAGGGTGAGCGTCCTATCCACATCAAGAACCCCCGCTACGATGCTTACTATCGTAATATTCTGGGCTTCCCTCAGATTGTTTGGCAGACTCAGGTCAAGCGGTTTGTCCCTCAAGACAAGAAGGTTACCGAAGGCAACCCCGCTATGTTCTTAAACATGGCTCGCAGCATCAGCCCCAGCTCTGGTGCTCCAGCCAAGGTGTCGGTCGGCGATATCAATATCGCAACAGCTGTGCCTTATCGCCAGGTCAATTCCAACTAGACAACTTGTGGATTGAGCCCTTGAGAGGGTCGGGGTCTAACGGCTTGTCGCTCAGGGCTACATCCATACTCCAGGGTTAACGAGTAACAGGTTTCATGTCCCTGGTTTAGATTGAGAAGGGAACGAATTCGAGTTCGTTCCCTTCTTTTTTGTTGATCGAGCCTCCTGGTAAAGCCTTCCTTTGAGGAACCTGCAGTCACAGGTTTGAGGTCTAATCGGTTTCTTTACATTTAGCCGTTATTGTCTGAGGCCGTGACATCAGCACAGTTTTATCGAGGACATTATGATGCGCAACGTTATGGACCGATTGCAGCGGCTTGTGGTGTTGGGTGCTACCACTGCAGGGGTGTTGTTCAGCTTGCCGGTCTTAGCCGAGCCTGCTCCCTCCCCAACGACGAATTCTGCTGAGGCCCCTGAAAGCCTGGACTCTACCGCTGAAGAAGGCACCCAACGGGCAGACTTCACCGCCGATGAATTGGAACAGTTCGCCAACGTAATCCCTGAGTTGCAAACCATCCAGGAGTCTGCCCAGGCTGAGGTTATCGCCGTGGTGGAAGAATCTGGACTTTCTCCAGAGCGATTTAATGAAATTGCAGGAGCGCAGTCTGCTCCGGAGGAAAACGAAGCAATTCCCGTAACCAGTGAAGAGCAGGCAGCCTTTAATGCGGTGTCCAGTGAAATTCAGCAAATTGAAACTGATTTTCTCACCCAACGGGAAGCGCTCCTGCAGGCTGAAGGACTAACCGTAGAGCGCTATCAGGAACTGCTAGCAGCGGTGCAGAACGATCCGGTGCTGTTAGAGCAAATACAGGAAATGCTCTAAGACATCAAGCGCGACAGCAGTCGCTGGGCCAATTAGGTCTGAATGCCACTGGAATTAGGCTGTTGGGCTGTGTCCACCCTGCGCAGGGTCAGGGCTGCCGCCGTTGGCCCCACCAATGGGTCTGGGACTATCTCGGCAAAGTCATTGCAGCGGATTTCAGTGGCATGGCGCTAGAGATGCTTGAAACCGCTAGTTAGTAACCCCAAAGGTAGACATTTAAGCCATTAAAACTACATCCCCTGATGGTTCTCTCGCGTTGGGTATATCCACTAGCGTAACAGTGGAGTAACCGATCCTCTTATGACACAGAATAAATCCGAAAACCAGAACAAACAACTGCACAACCCCTCCCCTACACCAGGCGACCCCCGCGAAGCAGAACCTGGAAAGGGAGCCGGTGGTGATCAGTGGGCGGTGCAAACGGCTCAGTCGACCGCGGTGAATGATCCTGAAGCCAAGATTCCTTCCAACGTCGATATTAAGCAGAACAAAGAACAGGTAAAGGCCATGGCCGAGCAAGAAGCCGGTAAGATGCCGACTACCCATGGCTACGTCATCGATGAGTCAGGCAACCTCAACAACTTTCCGGTAGAACCTCCTATGCGGGTCGAGAAAGACTAGGCCAAAACTCTACTCACTTCACCACTTGTCGACTACGGAGGAACACTATGCCTATTCCTGTTCGCGATGATGCCGTCTACATCATTTTAAAAAAAATTAACGATTCCAATCAGAAAGGTGACTCTAGCGAAATCAACTTTTCGGGAACTGACTTCGCCGGTATGGGGCTCGAAAAATCGGATCTGTTAGGGCACCTCGACTACCTCAACCAGAAGCAGTACATCGACGCAGAATTTTCTGGCAACGCATACGCTAACCAGGAAGATGTTCCCAGTGTCATCAACCCCGATGAAGTGAATGTACGGGTCGCTAACACCTTTGGCGCAGCAGATGGCCCCCTGCCCCATCTGATTACCTTTAACCGAGCCACATTGACCGAAAAAGGTCAAGATATGCTGGCTGATATGGAAGCTAATCCGCCTAAGGACCTGAACGAAGGGCCAAAGCTGCCTATTCCTAACCAGCACATGTCCTTTTTAGAGAAGGTCATGATCAAGGGAAATTTGGGCGATCCCTACGATGCCCGCGATGCTACAGAAGTCGTATTCCGAGTCATGCGAGACGTCATGAGCACCGCAGACGCTGATCAGGTAGAAGCAGAGCTTGATGAAAAGGCCATTGACGCCAGAGATAAGTCTCTGCAGGTCAATGTCGCTGAACTCTGGCACGATACGAATCCTATCGTTAGTTTTCTGAGCCGATTGCGCCCGCCCCTTAAGGCAAAACCACCGTTTGGCATTGACTCAACGTTATTTCTTACCCGAGTCGATAATGAAGGCGCAATTCCTCCCACCTCTAACGGTGAAATTGTTACCAAAGCCGTATTCTCGGCCACTAAAGACGATTTGTCTGACAAAAATATTGAAGTGGTCGCTAAATGGCTACCAGAGGGTAAAGTTCGTGCTCTTTGGGAAGAGGCATAAAGAAGCATGGTTAGGGTGAACGCTGGTTCGCCCTTTCCCCCTGCCTGTTGAAGTGGTCCGAACATGCTGTTCAGGGCTATAGCAATCGCCGTCAGGAGCTGATAGACTTGGCCCCGGTTGTCGGCTGGAAGGCCAAATTTAGCGCTCCGATCATCGCAGCCCGGTCAACGGTATGCTACTTAAGAAAGTTTCTTCAGTAGGGTTATGGCCACTGCTTTAATCACCGGAGCGTCTTCTGGCATCGGGGCTGAGTTTGCTCGCCAGTTAGCTAAACAAAAACAGGATTTAATCTTGGTGGCCCGCTCCCGAGACAAACTCCAGCGGCTAGGGGAAGATTTGCAGCAGCAGTACGGCATTCGGGCGGAGGTCATCGCCCAAGACCTGACAGAACCTGGAGCATCTTTATCGCTACACCATCAAGTTCAAGCCCTCGAACTGCCCATAGACCTGTTGGTTAACAACGCCGGGTTTGGTGACTACGGTCCCTTTGCAGAAGCGCAACTCGACCGCCAAACCAGCATGATTCAGCTCAACATCACCGCTTTAGTAGAACTGACCCACCTGTTTTTACCAGCCATGCTGGAACGAAGACAGGGCGGCGTGATTAACGTATCTTCCATTGGCGGTTTTCAACCTATGCCCTACTGGTCGGTTTATGCCGCATCAAAAGCATTTGTATTGAGCTTTAGTGAAGCCCTATGGGCTGAGGTCAAAGACCAGGGGGTTAAAGTACTGGCCCTTTGTCCAGGCCCGACGGAGTCGGAGTTTTTTAAGATTGCTCAAGTTCCCGACAATGCCAACATGGGCGGCAAGTTAAGTCAACTTGACTCACCCCAGGATGTAGTTAAGGCAGCCCTCGCAGCGTTAAAAAATAGGCAAGCCAACGTGGTCACCGGGGGCATCATGAACCAGGTTATCGTTAATATGTCCCGGCTCATACCCCGCGAAGCCTTAGTGAGCCTGATCGAGCAACAATTTCGCCGCAACTAACCTGTCACTACCAAACCCGAAAGAACATGGTTGATCCGATTCGGGAACTTGGCAGTGGATGGGTTTCCCCATTGATGAACTAAACCCCGTCCAAGGTCAGCGCTGGCAATAGCTCCAGGGAAAGCTCCAGCTTTTAAAACCTGAGTTCTAGATAAGGCACGACCGTTGAGATTTCACTGCAGCTATCCCCTCCTGGGAGGGGCAGGGGTGGGTTAATCCCGGCATTGAGCCGCTTTATCCGTAGTAAATGGGGTATCTGTGGTCGTAGATTTGACCCACCCCGCCCTCCGGGCACCCCTCCCAGGAGGGGAAGTTGCTCAGCATTTCCCTATCGGAAGTTGTCCCGAACTGAGGTTTTTAAACCTTGTCCAAGTCCAGAAGTGGAGTTTTGCCTTAGAGTACTCCATGAAAATTACTATCCATTTGCCGTGACCCTCCGCCCTCACCCCTGCCCCTCTCCCTGAAGGAGAGGGGTTCTGAATCCGGCTCCCCTTCTCCCCTGGGGAGAAGGGGTTGGGGGATGTAGCTTGCTTCCCGGAGGGTGGGCCTAGCTTGGATGTTTTATTAGTTGGACTACTCTTAGAGAAAACTACAGGTCTCGAGCTGGACTCAGTATGTAGCGGGCTAGGCTTGGATGCTGCCCACAATAACAGAAAGCGAGAGGTTGACTTTACCCCTCGCTTTTCCTGGGTTTGAAACGATAGAACCGTCTAGAGCAACAAGCCCCTAACCAACGAACTCACGACGAGGCTCAGATACACCAGCGGACTCGGTACCCTTCAGGTAAGCCAGCATGGTGTCAGCGTCGGATACTTCAAAGGGGTCGGTGGGGCAGTTATCGCCGTAATCAGGCTCGATAAACATCTTCTCAATCTTGCAGTCGTCTACCAGCATGGAGTAGCGCCAGGAGCGCATGCCAAAGCCCAGGTTAGACTTTTCAACCAGCATGCCCATCTTGCGGGTAAACTCGCCGTTGCCGTCGGGCAGCAGAAAGACCTTATCAGCCCCGATTTGCTTGCCCCACTGGAACATCACAAAGGCATCGTTTACAGAGACGCAGATAATTTCGTCAACACCCTGAGCTTTGAACTCTTCGTAGAGCTCTTCGTAGCGAGGCAGGTGGTTAGAAGAGCAGGTGGGGGTGAAAGCGCCGGGCAAAGAGAAAACAACGACTTTCTTGCCACCAAAAATTTCTTGGGTGGTCTTGTCCTGCCAGCGGAAGGGGTTGGGGCCAGGGACAGACTCATCCCGCACGCGGGTCTTGAATACTACGTTGGGCACACGCTCGAGAACGGCCATAATTACCTCACTTATGGTTCAAACTACGTTCATTCAGACAACGCTAACTGCGTTTCCAACCATTGCTGGTCTAACTCAGACTAATTCTGAGTTAAGAATTAATCAATAGGTAAAATTACTCAATGGTCATAGCGTATCTTAAATTACTGCTCTTCTCAAGTGAGAATGCTAGTGTATTAAGTAGAGGTTATTTAGTAGCCGTTGAGGAATTAACCTTTCGAGACTGGTAAAGCCTCGGCAGTTGGCAGATGGGGCGAAGCACCTCTACCCGTTATGTCGTGATAGGGAGTTTGGGTTTACACCGGGAGTTCACAGCGATGCAGCAGCAGGCCGATAAAATTGTTCAAACCTTGAAGGCTAGAAGTTTACGCGTTACTCCGCAAAGATTTGCCGTATATGCCAACCTGTTGTCCCGCTGTGATCACCCCACGGCTGAAGACATTCTGCAGGACCTCAATCAAAATGCCCCGACTTCATCCCAGGCGACGGTGTACAGTTCTTTGCAGGCCCTTAGAGATGTCGGCCTGATCCGTGAAGTTCTTTTAGAAGAAGGGGTGTGCCGCTACGATGCCAATGTTGAACCCCACCACCACTTCCGCTGTAAATCCTGTGGGACTATCAAAGATATTCCCTGGCAACAAATTGGCGGCGTTGATCTGACCAATCTGAATTCAGCCTGGCAGATAGATGGTTATGAGATAACGGTGCGGGGGGTGTGTCAGTACTGCGCTGCTGGCAGTAATGCTAATAGCGCCGAGTAACTACGCTAGAGACGCGTACTCCCAAAGTCTCGAAAAAATCCCCATTTATAAAACAATGCAGTCTCTACCCGCTGGTAGGCGATTCATTCTCTTTTGCCATGGATAACCCTGCAAAACCTACCAGTATTTGGCAAATTAAGCCCTGGTGGTGCCAACCCTGGTCAATTTTATTAACTGGCAACGCCTTAATTGGCGGTAGTTGGCTATTGCTGCATCGCTGGTGGCTTACCCTCATTGTTGCCATACCGGTGGCTCTCTGGATGGGGTTCTTTATTTTGCTCTACCCCCGTCTGGTGAAAGCAGCCGGAGCATTGGATCAATCCTTGGAGAAAACCTGAGACCCCCATGAAAAGCCCAATCTGCTTTCGGTCATAGCAGGTCTCGAGGTGAGATATGCCCTCAGATAACCTTTCGCTCTGGGACTGGGCCGGACTTATTTCTCTGGGAATTGGGCTTAGGGGCGACCATAGCCCATGAGTAGATACTCAATAAATTAGACATCTTTCTTAAGAAAGTCGCGGATCCTTTGGTTACATAGCCACAATGTAACCGTGGCAAGCCTTTTTGGGCAGCTCCAGAATTATGAGAAAGCCCACTTTGTAAGGAAAAGCTTGCGATTTAGCTGGAATTGGTTCGCTAAGCTTATTATTCGGCGGTGAAGGTTATGTCAAAATGTAAGCGGTTTTTTGCCAACTCATCCGAACCACTCGAGTAGGCGCTTTTATATATGCAATCAATAGACACCCTCTATCAATTTGCCTGGCTGATACCGGTGCTGCCCTTGTTGGGAGCGGCGGTAGTCGGTATGGGCCTTATCTCCTACGGTGATGCCACCAGCAAGCTGCGGCAGCCATCGTCTATCTTCATCGTCTCCCTGACGGGGGCGGCGATGGTGCTGTCCTTCCTGCTGCTATGGAGTCAGGTGCAGGGTCACGAAACCTTCACTCAAATGTTTGAGTGGGCCTCTGCCGGCGACTTTCGCCTGGAGATGGGCTACACCATCGACCATCTGGCGGCACTAATGCTGGTAGTTGTCACGACCGTAGCCTTCCTGGTGATGATCTACACCGACGGCTACATGGCTCATGACCCCGGCTATGTGCGCTTTTATGCATATTTGAGTTTATTCAGCTCATCCATGCTGGGTCTTGTAATCAGCCCCAACCTGCTGCAGGTCTACATTTTTTGGGAACTGGTGGGGATGTGTTCCTACCTGCTAATTGGCTTCTGGTACGATCGCAAACCCGCCGCCGATGCCAGCCAGAAAGCTTTTGTCACCAACCGCGTGGGCGACTTCGGTTTGCTGCTGGGCACGCTGGGCATTTTCTGGGCCACCGGTAGCTTTGAGTTCGACGTCATGGGCGAGCGGCTGACCAACCTGGTCAACACTGGCACCCTCAGCGGCGGCATGGCAGCGGTATTTGCCGTGCTGGTGTTCCTTGGTCCCGTTGCCAAGTCAGCCCAGTTCCCTCTGCATGTGTGGCTGCCCGACGCCATGGAAGGCCCCACTCCCATTTCCGCCCTGATTCACGCAGCGACGATGGTGGCTGCCGGGGTGTTCCTGGTGGCGCGGATGTATCCGGTGTTTGAGCACATCCCCACGGTGATGACCGTGGTGGCCTACACGGGCGCGTTCACCGCCTTTATGGGAGCCACCATCGCCATCACCCAGAACGACATTAAGAAGGGGCTGGCCTACTCCACCATGTCCCAGCTGGGCTACATGGTCATGGCCATGGGCGCTGGCGCTTACGGGGCCGGTCTGTTCCACCTGATGACCCACGCCTACTTTAAGGCCATGCTGTTTCTGGGGTCTGGCTCCGTCATCCACGGCATGGAAGCGGTGGTGGGCCATGACCCGGCCCTGGCTCAGGACATGCGCCTGATGGGCGGCCTGCGTAAGTACATGCCGGTTACCGCTATTACCTTTTTAATCGGCACCCTGGCCATCTGTGGCATTCCGCCCTTCGCCGGATTCTGGTCCAAAGATGAGATTTTGGGTTCTACCTTTGAAGCCAGCCCCGTACTGTGGGCTGTGGGTTGGCTGACCGCGGGCATTACCGCCTTCTACATGTTCCGCATGTACTTCATGACCTTTGAAGGGGGCTTCCGGGGCAACGAAGAAGGCATCAAGCGCGACCTGAAGCGGGAACAGTTCCAGCGTATGGGGCTCTCCCTCGGGCCTGGGGCCATGAATCCTCAAGAGCTGACCCTGGATGCCGGGGACGATGAGCACGACGACCACGGTCACCATGCCCACGAGCCCCACGAGTCGCCCCTGTCCATGACCTTCCCGTTGATGGCCCTGGCCATTCCCTCGGCGCTGATTGGTCTGGTGGGTACCCCCTTTGCCAACTACTTTGAAGCCTTCATCCACCCCCCTGGGGAGCTGGTGGAAGTGGTGGAAGCGGGCGAAGCCTTCGACTGGACTGAGTTCCTGATCATGGGCGGTAGCTCCGTGGGGATTGCCTTAATCGGTATCACCCTGGCGGTGATGATGTATCGCAGTAAGACCATCAACCCGAGCGCGATCGCGTCCCGCCTCCAGCCCCTGTACAATTTCTCCCTCAACAAGTGGTACATCGACGACATCTACGAAGTGGTGTTCGTCCAGGGCAGCCGCAAACTGGCCAAGCAGGTGCTCGAAATTGACATCCGCATCGTGGATGGTCTGGTCAACATGGCGGGCTTTGTCACCCTGATCACCGGCGAAGGCCTGAAGTACCTGGAGAACGGACGCGCCCAGTTCTACGCGCTGATTGTGTTCGGGGCGGTCCTCGGACTGGTGCTGGTGTCGGGGATCACTTAATCAGGATTTAGGGTGTCGGGTATCAGGTGTGGGTGTCAGGTCTGGTTGGAACCTTTACCCCCTGTGAATTGAGTGTGGGGTATCAGGTATCTATAAAAATCTTATCCTCGGGAAAGTCTCTCCCCGGAACCCGATACCCGATACCTGGAACCCGATACCTGGAACCCGACATGCAATTCCCCCTTTCCTCCCCAAAATAAAAAACTGTTTCAATCTTCCCCGCTTTTAATTCTTTCCCTTTTAGATCGTTACCAACCCCCCTAACATCCAAACCTTGATATTCCGCGACAAGAAATACACCCTATGGATCTCGCGACATTTCCCTGGTTAACAACCATTATTCTTTTGCCCCTGCTGGCATCGGTGGCGATTCCCTTCTTGCCCGACGACAACGGTAAGACGGTGCGCTGGTACTCCCTGGTGGTTGGCCTGATTGATTTTGTCTTAATCGTGGTGGCCTTTTACCTCAACTACGACTTCAGCCAACCTGGGCTGCAGATGGTTGAGAGCTACACCTGGGTGAATGAGCTGGACCTGAAATGGTCCCTGGGGGTTGATGGCCTGTCCATGCCCCTGGTGCTGCTCACCGGGTTTATCACCACCCTGGCGACCATGGCAGCCTGGCCCGTCACCCTGAAGCCGAAGCTGTTTTACTTCTTGCTGCTGGCTATGTACACTGGCCAGATCGGTGTATTTGCCGTGCAGGATATGCTGCTGTTCTTCCTGTTCTGGGAACTGGAGTTGATTCCGGTGTATCTGCTGCTATCCATCTGGGGCGGTAAGAAACGGCTATATGCGGCGACCAAGTTTATTCTTTACACTGCAGGCGGTTCGCTGTTCATTCTGGTGGCGGCGCTGGCCATGGCCTTCTACGGCGACACCATCACCTTCGACATGTCGCTGCTGGCGGAAAAGGTCTATCCCCTGCGAATGCAGCTATTGGTTTACGGCGCTTTTCTGCTGGCCTATGCGGTCAAACTGCCGATTATTCCCCTGCACACCTGGCTGCCCGATGCCCATGGGGAGGCAACTGCCCCCGTACACATGCTGCTAGCGGGGATTCTGCTGAAGATGGGCGGCTACGCCATCATTCGCATGAACCTGGGTATGCTGCCCGATGCTCACGCCTACTTTGCGCCGGTACTGGTAATTCTGGGTTGCGTCAACATCATCTACGCGGCGTTGACCTCCTTTGCCCAGCCCAACCTGAAGCGGAAGATCGCCTATTCCTCCATCTCCCACATGGGCTTCGTGCTGGTGGGAATTGCCTCCTTCTCGGCCCTGGGCCTGAGCGGTGCAGTGCTGCAAATGGTGTCCCACGGACTGATTGGAGCCAGCCTGTTCTTTCTGGTGGGGGCTACCTACGACCGGACTCATACTCTCATCTTGAAAGAGATGGGCGGCGTCGGCCAGAAAATGCCGAAGATCTTTGCCATGTTTACGGCCTGTTCGCTGGCCTCCCTGGCATTGCCGGGTATGAGTGGGTTTGTGGCTGAGCTGATGGTGTTTGTCGGCTTTGCCACCAGCGATGCCTACAGCTTCAGCTTCCGACTGATTACCGTAATTCTGATGGCGGTTGGGGTCATTCTCACCCCCATCTACCTGCTGTCAATGCTGCGGGAAATCTTTTACGGTCCTGAGAACAAAGAACTTACCGAGCATGAAGAATTGGTGGATGCCGAACCCCGGGAAGTGTTCATTATCGCCTGCCTGCTGGTGCCCATCATTGGCTTTGGTCTCTATCCCAAGTTGTTGACCCAAATTTACGACTCAACCACGGAGACCTTAACGGCACAGTTGAAAAACCAGGTATTCGTTGTCGGGGAAGGGGCTAACGATGCCTCCGTACCCATTGCTGCTCTGCCGGTGCTGAAAGCTCCTTCAGTCAGTCAATAACCGTTTCCATGAATAATCCTCATGCCTGAGGCTGTGGTAGTTTGCAAACTGCCCTTGCCCTCAGGCATTTTTTATGGTTGGGATATATCCTGTAAGGGTGGAGTAATCTCCGTAGGATGTCCTAGTAAATGTCGATTCCCCAATGGCACATGCAGCTTGGAAAGGCTTGACTTCCGGTACTTTAGCCCTCAGTACTTTGTTAGCCGGAGGCATGGGAGGCTCTCCCCTACTTCCCTTAAACTGGTCTGAACCTCGTCCTGTTCTGGCCCAGTCCCCTCAGGATGAAGCCACTACCATTCAAGTTTATGAGCAGGCAAGCCCAGCCGTAGTGGCTATTGATACCCGCACCGGCGGGGGAAGCGGCACAATTGTCGACTCCAGCGGGTTAATACTGACCAATGCCCATGTAGTAGGAGCAGACCGAGTGGTCACCGTGCGTCTGGCCGACGGTCGCACTTTCCAGGGTGATGTCGTGGGCTACGGCGACAACCGAATCGACCTGGCAGCGGTCAGGCTGAGGGGTAATCCCGGCAACCTACCCGTGGTCTCCATTGCCGCCCCTAATTCAGTTCGGGTCGGGCAACGAGCTTTTGCTATCGGCAGCCCTTTCGGCCTGCAGGGCACCCTAACCGTAGGTATCATTAGCCGCATTGACACCCAACGGGGGCTGATCCAGACCGACGCCGCTATTAATCCAGGCAATTCCGGTGGTCCCCTGTTAAATAGCAACGGAGAATTAATTGGGGTAAACACTTCGATTTTTACCACCAGTCGCAGCGGGGGCAGTGTCGGCATTGGTTTTGCCATCCCCACCGAGGAAGTAGACCCGTTTCTGGCAGCAGTGCGCAGTGGCCAGATCGATCCTTCTAGCCGAGGATCAGCCCCCCGTAGTAGCCGAGATCCCGAACCCATTGCGTTGAACGGCATCCCGGTGGAAGGGCGGTTAGATAACAGCAGTAATGTGCTCCCTGACGGGAGTTACTTCAACCCCTATATTTTTGAGGGTCAGGCCGGACAAACCGTTGAGATTGAGATGTTAAGTAGAGATGTTGATCCTTATCTCATTCTCCTGTCGCCAGAACAAGATGACTTTTTCATCGAAGATGACGACAGCGCTGGTAATTACAATGCTCGGCTTAGAGCCCAACTGCCCTATACGGGGTCGTACATTGTCTTAGCGAATGCCTTTGCCAGAGGGGAGTCTGGTGACTATCAACTACGCATAAGTAGTAATGAAAGTAATGAATCTCCATCGCCGGGTTCCTCATTCCCCGACAATCAGTCTCTCCCTGAGGGAAATTATATCCTGCGTCAGTCGGGGAGTCTGGGCCCAGGGGATCCTACACTGTCCGACAATTCCTACTTTAAGGAATATACTTTTAGAGGGCAGCGAAACCAGACAGTCAATATCCGCTTGTCTAGTCCTGACTTTGACACCTACCTGGTATTACTAGATCCGCAGCGTAACCTGGTTAGCGAAAATGATGATGCCATGGGTGGGGCTACAACAGATTCTGAAATTACCACTACCCTACCCTCCGATGGTACGTACACCGTTATTGTCAATGCCTTCGACAGTTCTGGTCAGGGCAGGTTTACTCTAACCGTGCAGTAATTCCGTGCAGCCATCTAGCGTAAACCCAGCCAGGTAAAAAAGTCTTGATGGGTAAAAAATTCCAGCACGAGTAAAGCCACAAATCCAATCATGGCAAATCGGCCATTAATGCGCTCGGCATAAGCATTCCATCCAAAGGAAGCCTCCTTTTCAGGGGTCGTAGCTTGATTACTTTTCGCCTCTGACGTAGGGGTTTCTTCCGAGTTTGGGATATCAGGATTCTGGTTCATTTAGATACCTTTTATTATATAGCCAGAGAAATTCTAACCTATTTTACTCGAGGTACCGGGAGTGTTCGGAATCTTGTGGGATAGGCATCCTGCCTGTCCCAGCTAAGCAGGCGAGACGCCTGCCCTACAAGGCTTGCGGAAAACTTGATGGATCGGCTTGTTGGCCCTTACACAAAAATCAGATCACTCTCAGGTACCTGGGAGAAATGACCAAGCTTGAATGATGCGGCTGTGTTAAACGAGGACTTTGCCAGGAATTCCAGTCAAAATATCGCAGACCCAAAAGCCAACCATACCATCGCACAATGGAAATCATCTGCAGGAACCAGAGCGAGCATTCTAAGTCGATAAGATGCACAAACCATCCAGTTGAAATCGGTGCAGTGGTTACCACCATTAAAAGCAAGAGATAAACTACCCGTAATGCCGATGGATAGAGATCTACCGCAGAAATTTAGAGATATTGGACATGTGTCTAAACGCCAAACCGCGATTAAAAAGTTTCAGTTGCCCTTAAGTTTCCTGCATTCTGGTAAAAATGGACTTGTATCATACCAAGTCCAGCTCGAAATCTGTAGTTTTCTCTAAGGCAAAACTCCACTTCTGGACTTGGACAGGGTTTATACCAAGTCCAGCTCGAAATCTGTAGTTTTCTCTAAGGCAAAACTCCACTTCTGGACTTGGATAGGGTTTAATTCAAGAGTGCCTAATAAAGAGCGATTTAACTTTACGATAAGTCCGGGAAGCAAGGTTGACATTTCCTGTCAACATTTTTCCCATTACATCGTCCATATGCTGATCCCGTTCAACTTTTTCAGGATGAACGAGCGGAAATTGCATTGCTTCTAAGTAGTCAAACTTTGGCATTTTGTTGGAGCTATTACCATGCATTTGGGCATGGGTAGAATCAGCATCTACACCAATATTTGCAATTAAACTCCTATTGGCCCTTATACTTAAGCCATTGTTCAACCATGAAGCTAATTGAAACTGGTAAGACCAAACATCTCCCTTGCCTGAGTCATAGACAGACTGAAAACGACGTTGCCAAAAATCGGCAATATGTTTATCTGGCAGGTATTGATACAACCATCCCTTTTCCAGTAGTTCGGGTAGTTGTGTCATCTTGAAATCAAACTTTTGCCAAGCCCGTCGCCAGGTCGCCCATCCCCAACAACTTAGATAATGAGAAAAGTAATAGCTTTCAGGGTTTGGAGATTTAGCAAAGAGACAACCACTTACGCTCATAACTTCTGGTTGCTCACGATAGCGCTGTAGCATCTCCTGACAAAACATAAAAAATGTTGGATGAGGTAAACAATCATCTTCTAGGATAATCGCCTCCTCAACCTGCTCAAATACCCAACTAAGACCAGTGGAGATACGAACACCACATCCCAGGTTCTCGTCCGAGAAACACTTCATTACCTCGCAGTCCCAATCAACTTGATCGATGATGCCTCTAGTTTGAGTACACTTCTCCGCTTCGCCTTCACGGTCTAAACGAGGACCATCTGCGATTACTAGAAGCTGTTTTGGCCTAGCTTTACGAATAGCATTAAAGACTTTTTGGGTGGCATCAAATCGCTTGAAGATGATTAAGACAACTGGTGTCTCTAAAGAATTAGAGTTCATAAATCATAAAAGTTAATTGACATTATATTAAGGAATTCAAAAATGAAAGGTTGAGGTTCTGACGAACACAAGCAATTCAATCGCCATCTTGATTCAGAGGGCAGATATATTCATCCATTTGGCTCCATAATGCTAGCTTCAACGCTTCCGTTGGTTTCAACTAACTTATTGGGATCTATAACTTCATCCTTTCCTCTTTTTGAGATCACTCGGGCAGGTACACCAACTGCGACAGAATAGGGAGGAATATCTTTGGTTACGACGGCATTAGCACCAATCACACTACCTTGACCAATAGTAACGCCATCTAATACCTTAACTCCGGTACCCAACCAGCAATCATCTCCAATTGTAATGCCCAGACAGGTAAATCCTTGCTTTCTAACTAAAGCATTTGGATCACTAAAGACATGATTATTGCCATAAATTCCACAATTTGAAGAAATCAAGCAATAGTTTCCAATCTTCACTGGTCCCGGCCCAGCAATACAGGTGGCAGGTCCAATATAGGTTAATTTACCAATTTCAATGTACCCATTTTCGTGGACAGTAACAGTTACGTTGCGATCTAAATAAGCACGCTCTTTAAGACAGATCTTGCTATTTTTATGCCAACCATTCAGGTAAACCCCCTCGTGGAGCATCGTACGTTTACCAAGTTCAATGGAGGATGCGGCCTTAATGACCACTCTCCTTTCAATGAATGCTAAAAGGCCAATTTTAGAAATAACAGGTCGATAGAGTATGTTGCGAGCAAGAGCGCCCAAAAGACCAGGCATCCAGTCTATACTGTTGAGAACAGCTGATTCAAAGAAATATGAAATAATAGAAGGCGGTTCGTAATGAATCAGAAACCGAGTTCTTCTAATCAAATGCTGTTCTATGGCAGTAAAATTAAGAGTCAGAAAATCTTTCTTATATTTTGAAAATTTTTCTTTCAAATAACCAATATCTTCGGCCTGCATAATATTTCGCTCAACGCCCTACATGAAATCTAATGTTAGTAATTCAAACGTTCAAACAGAATCCGTTCCTGGTTTAACAAAGGCCCTATTCAATCAAGGAAATTTACCTCTACAAAGGTTGAGGTTGATCGCAATTCAGCCATCACTTTTCCTCCTTGCTTATTTGATTAGGATGGAGAAACTGATTAGGACCAAACAAAATCTTAAGAGTCTCATATCCCTCTGGGAAGAAACTTCTAGCAATATTGTTCATTCCTCTAGTTTTCATGTAGTGATTGTATGACCATGCAGACAAGATCATCTTCCTAAAAGATGAAACCTGCTCTGCGTCTCTGATACATCTTTGAAGATATAACTCCCGTACCCATCCACGTTTCTTATGGGAGAAAGAACCCTCAATGAGTTGACTACGGGCCATTTTGTCATCGTCAGTAGTGGAAATGCCACCAGGTGAAGATCGCATCATTGATTTGGGAATCGTATAGAATTCCCCTTGGAGGGCCAGGTTAGCGAGAAAGATATGATCCCATCCTAAAATATTGGGTTGGGTCAGCATAGCCTTATCTGCAGCGTCTCGTTTAATCAGGCCATATATTAAATCGCCAACCCAGGCTTGTTCTTTAAAGATAGAATCGATGTAACGGCGATAGCGTTGCTCGGCAGAGAACCCAATAGTTGTACAGCCCTTATCGACGGCAATTAAATTTTCAGTTACAGGATCTATCAACTCTGAATAAGAATTAACCAGAATTAAATTTGAGGTTTTTGCAAGATCCTGCATCTCGTTAAACTTGTTAACGCAAGCTTCAATAAAGTCGTATGAACGGCTATCATCATCAGCCGCCCAACAAAAATAATCACCTTTTGAAACTTGCAAAACAAATTTAAAATTGTTAAACATCCCAATATTACTACTCTGGCGATAGAAATGAATTCTATCGTCACTTTTCATGAAGTCTCTAACAACTGTCTCTGTCTCATTGTCTGGAGAACAGTTGTCTGAAACAATGATCTCGATATTTTGATAAGTTTGCTTTGTAATACTTTCAAGGGTTTTATATAAAGTTTTTGGCCTATTGTAGGTTGGTATTCCGATACTAACTAACGGCTCATTTAGATTTTCCATGTTCGTTACCTCCTGATCCTGTAAATTATCGTAGCCATCTAGATACATCAAGCTGAAGAAGATCCTGGAGCTTTAAAATATCTTCTTTATAATAAGAGGTTAATGCTTCCCTGGTCGTAGAAGTCATGGGTGCTGGCTTATCAAGGTTTCGGTCCCTGAAAGAGGCGATTTTCCCGACAACTGATTTAGGAAGAGTATTAACAGCCAAATTTCTGATGGGGCTTTGGGATGACAGTAAATTATGCAGGATCTGATTCTTCGGAATACCAGAGGCATTATGTCTGCTAGAAAGATCTGGTAAAAAGTCACTGTCAACATCCAAAAGCTCATAAATACACTTTAAAGTTCTAATCGGGTCTTGAACATAGTCCTCGTAAAGAAAAATATGAATTTGATCTGAATTGAATAAGTCATAATATCGTTTTAGCAATTGGTAATATAAACCGGCATGGGCATAATGCCACGATGGTGACCAATTGTGTTGTATTCTTTCTTCTTCTGCATGAAGGGCCTCTTCAAAGCTTTGAAGAGGTTCTCGACCATCTCTAAGAAGATGCAAGTAGTTAGAGTATGCTCGGTCAATCGGATTTCGCAGAATTGCTATAATTTTGGTCTGGGGAATATGAGCCTTAATTCGCTTAGGAGCTTGCTCACTGTATATATAGAAGGGAGATATATCTCCAACCGCCTTCTCTGTTCGAACTTCTTCAAACAACTTTTTATATTGGTCGAGGCTATTTATTGAAAAATAGTTCTTCGCTTCTAAATCATCTTTAGGTCCAGAGAACTCAAGCTTATTACCTTCAACAGCAAAAAAATTCAATTCCTTAATAGTTGTTAAATAGATCTCGGGGTGTTGTTTAAGGTAGTAGTGCAGAGATGTTGTTCCTGATTTTCCTGCACCAATTACTACGAAGTTTGGAAGTGACATATGGGGAAAGAAACTTACACAACATTTACTTAAGGTGCTTCGGTTAAACGGTCATCGCCAGGTAAATGGGCCAAAACGTCATTCTTGATTTGACGCAAAAAACTACCACGATACCGAGTTTCATGTTCTTTGAGGTAGGCTTTCGCTTCCTCAGTAAGTGCATAGAGGTCCGAAGGCTGCTGCCGCAGACTAGGGCGCAGTCTGCTGTACATCAAAAGTCCATCTCTAACTCCCTGAACAGTTTGAAGAAAGAGATTGTTAAAGATTCCTTTAACTAAGTATCCAAGGATATAAACTAGAATGCTAAGTTTATTGGATGCATATTTCAATTTCATGTAGATAGAGTTTCTGACGAGATAATAGAATCGCTTATCTTTCCAGCGTACCCTCGCTTCCGGTGAGACTTTGTGAAGTACACGAATGGAAGGCTCATAGATAACCTTATAGCCTAGGTTAATGACTCTGTAGGAGAAATCTGTTTCTTCCCAGTAGAAAAATAGTTCAGCATCATAACCATTTGCTTGTTCAAATACACTGCGGCGAATTGCGTGCCCACATCCGCAGAACCGTGTAGCAAGAAACCTTTCCTCACGCTTCTCTTTAAGAGGTTTAGGGTAGCTCCATGAATACTCATCATCTTGGCTAGTGAAGAAATTAATAATTCTGAAACCAATTATCCCGACATCGGGTTCTGCTTCAAAAATATCAATAACCCTCGATAAGGCGTCAGGAGATTCAAAAACCGCGTCGTTATCAATACTAACGGTGTATTCAGCTTCTCCAAGTTCAATCCCAATATTACGACCCCCTGGTACCCCAACATTTTTACCTAGCGTCTTAATATAGACATTCTGCAGGTCTTGGGTTTTGTTCTTTAGTGTGGTGAGATTTTCAGGGGTACTACCCTGGTCTACTATCCAGATATTTAGAGCAACACCTTGCTGATGGAGCAGGCTCTCAACTGTTTCGAGTGTCAACTCTACTCGGTTCCAAGATAAAAGTATGATGTCTACAGAAGGGAGTGTTTGAGTCAGATTTTTATCCATAACTTTTCCGTAACTTGTGGCTTAAATATGGCTGAAGAAAAGTCTAACTAGCCATCAAGCAAGGTGCTTTTGATAAACAACTTGTAGTCGGTTGGTCGACCTCTGGTACCTTATCATTTACTAACTTTTCTATGGCATGGCTTTACTACCTTTGGTCGAAGGCATTGGGGCGAACTCGTGCAAACGCGCGGCTCATCATATAGGGAAAATCACCCTGTACAAGTAACCAAAACCACTGACGACAGCGATACAGCAATCGCCAGAATACGTAATCTGAACGTTTCGTAATGGCTGCCATTTGTGGAATCGTAAGTAATTCTTTGCGAGAGCGGTCAGAAGAAGTTTTAGCTCCACTATGGCAACGATACGTACCCAACACTTTGCGGATGAATGCAAACTTTGCATCATTTTCCATGAATCGAATTAGAAGTTCTCTATCCATTGAATAATGCAGATTCTCATTCACATCGCCAACTTTGAGCTGTATTTGACGTCGCCAAAAAACTGCGCTTTGAGCAACAATATGTACAGTCTCATATAAAAATGCCTGAGCATTAAATGGAACAGAACGAACCTCCGAAAGTAAATCTCCATTCTCGTCAGTGATTTTGACATTTCCGTAGATGACGTCGATGGAAGGATCGGATATCATCTCTTGTGCTACGGTGGCAATGGCCCCAGGCTCATAAGTGTCATCACTGTTAAGCCAGGCTAAAATTTCCCCTTTACACATCGCAAAACCTTTATTTACCGCATGGGTCTGCCCACGATCTGACTCGCTCACCCAATAGGATAGCCAAGGTTCATACTTTTGAATGATTTCAACACTTTTATCAGTGCTGCCACCATCAATAATGATGTACTCCAGGTTTGGATAGCCCTGGAGCAGCATTGAGCGGATGGTTTCCTCAATAAAATCGGCCTGGTTATAAGATGGGGTAACAATGCTGATTTTTGGCCATGGTTTTCCAGAAGGTTGCTTTTCTGGTAATTGTGGACTTTCTTCAGTCCAGGGCCAACCAAACTTTCCTTGGGGAGGTGCCGGTAATTCTTCTAACGTTGGACATCTCATTACTACAAACTCCTGCCAATAGATGCGGAAACGGTGTGAAATATTGAACCTTTATAGCTTAAACTGACTAGCTAATAAGTGCCGACAAATTAGATTTATCGCCTTCCCAGTCTTCGACGGTATAGAAAGCCTCAGAAATAACCTCGACGCCCTCTTGTATACGGTTAATTTCTGAACTGGTGAGACGTTCTTTCCAATTCCAAATGTTGAGTTCGCTGTTACGCTTGACATTATGGATATCGTCAGTAGTTTCTTTCTGATTGTTAGTACCAGTTGAACGAACGATGGTTTCGCGCACAGAGGACGAAAACTCTAAATTTAGATACTGAAAAATTTCCTGAAACTTCTCTGTTGGATTTCGCGAGATATCTTCATGGCGAATGAACAACCACTCAGGACGATGATTTTGATAGTTCAAAATCGTCTGGTGGATTATGTTCCAAAGAAGAATCCCCTGGTCTATGATATCTTGCTGACTGGAAGCATAACTTTCGATAGACGCTGAGAAAGGATAAAGATGGGTTTGCATTAGCTCTTCTTGACGAAGAAAATGATCAAAGGGAAAAGACCACCCTTTGACTTTAAGGCTACTCACAAATGCGGCAGGGTGACGTATTAAAACGACTACATCCATGCCAAAAGAATCGGCCAACCATTCTGCAGAAAAGAATGCGAGAGGATCTTTTATGAGAGGCTGAGATCTAGAGAGACGTGCCCCTATGGTTATAGTCAAGTCTCTAACTGCTCTTGCATAGTCTTTAGGCTTCTGGCAGGCCTTTAGTTCAGCAAGTAGATTGTATTTAAACGTTAGTGTATCGTGAATTGGTTTGTAGTACAGAGAAGAGTTTCTATCAGTTATATGGGTGAACCAATATGGAACATCTGCGTTGCAAATACCGGGACGACAGGTAAAGCTAAATGGTTCATGGATGTAGCTAACGCCCTGCGCGGCAGAAATTGTCTTGCCAACCCAAGTAGAACCTGAACGATGGGAACCCGTTATTAGGATTGGTCTTTTAGTCATATACTTTTAATTAATAATATTTAGACGTACCTTGAGTTAAAGCCTTAAAGACGTTAATGAAATATGCAAGCTTTCGGGAAATACGTAGCTCATGACTGTTCGCTATCAGTCAATAACTCGTGAAGAATGATTAATCAACCTGGAGCTTTACCAAGGCTTAAACCCGTAAAATCACTTAGAATCCTCAAAAATAGAATTTTACGATAAATTCATTGAACCTCCGCCAGGCAACCTAACTTAACAACAAATTTAGCAATTCAAGCATGAAAGTGCACATACCGATGCTTGAATATTATTATTATCTTTACAATGCATTGAAAAAAAACTAGACTTGATACATTTTTGGGGAATCCAGTTAGTTTGTAAAGAGACTCTGACCTCCAGGTTACTGGCCAGTTGCTTACCAAACCTTTGTTCTTTGTTCTCTATTCTTTCTCAAAGCTGCAAGAGACGAAACATTAAGCGAAGCCGGAAGTCAGGTGTCGCTTATAGAGAGTTGTTGGTCTAGCTATGGATCGGATTAAAACATTTGAACTGCTCAGTTGTCGCCAAATGCCCCCAGGTCACGACACAGCAGAGGCCTGAAGATAGAGGCAACAATATCCATAGCAATTTAGAGCATTGATATGGGCATGCTATCCCCAAGGGATATAGAAAACCATGGATTTGCTTCGCGATACCAAGTCCACCTCGAAATCTGTAGCCTTTCCTGGGGAAAAACTCCACTCCTTGGGCTTGGACAAGGTTGAGATCTAACAGCCCGCATCAGGAATTCGGTTTTCCAATGGACTCACCTTGTTGATAAACAAGTGGCTTGGGAGTTCTATCCGAAGACTGAAGGAGTATATGCGGAGTAGCCCCTAGGCTTTGATTTTGCCGAACTTGATTAGCAACAAATCCCAAAACCCTCGAATTTGGGTGAACGAATAAATCGCGTGTCGCTTCTAAGTCATCAATGCTTACTCTTCGTAGATTGATAACGAGAATTAAGCCGCTTGCATAGCGCTCCAGGATCACAGCATCAGGGCAAGTACTGATGGGAGCAGTATCTACAATAACGACATCATAGACTGCATGGAAGTCGGCAAACAGAGCGTCTGTAGTTTCTGAATCAAAAGCCCCAGTAGAGTTAATGGGGGTTTGGCCAGCGGGAAGCACTGAAAGATTAGGAGCCACTTGGGCGACCGCATTCTTCCAAAAACCGACCTTGGATCCAGAATGGTTCTGCACTAATTCACTGAGACCCGAGGCATTACTAATTCCCCATATTTCATGTTGCCTGGGATTGGCAAGATTAGCATCTACAACTAGAACTTTTCGATTACCTTGAGAAAAGGTCGCAGCTAAATTAGCTACTACTGTAGAAGTTTCTTCCCCTGGTGTGGGACTGGTCAGAACGACGGTATTAACATTAAGTCCTTTGACGTTTGCTTGTAGCGTTTGATACGCTTTGCTCAATGGAGAGTAGGGGTTTTCTAGGGTGGGAACCTGACTATAGCGACTGGTCGTAACGGATGCACCGACTAGCTCGCGATTTTGGGATGTAACATCTGGAATTTGACCTAAAAGAGGATATCTCAGAATTTCTTGAGCATCCTGTACAGACTTAACAGACCGATCGAGCAGGTCAAGGATAAAGGCAACAGCAACTCCCATGAGTAGCCCACTGATAAGCCCTGCAAATCGAATTAAGCCAGCGTTATTTGAGATAGGACTTAAGGGTACTAAAGCCTGTTGAATAATCTGTGCATTACCGAGGTTTTGATTTTCTGCAATTTGTACTGCTTGAAGTCGAGTCAAGAAATCTTCATAATTTCTGATGGCATCATCCAGACGTCGCTCTAGAAGGCTTTGAGTTTCTTCTAACTGGGGGAATACACTGGCCCGAGCTTGATAAGCATCTTTAGAAAGGTTAAGTTGCTCAAGTTGTTGAGCAAGCCCCAAACGCTGAGTTTCTAGAGTTACAAGGTCTTGGGTCAAATTTTGGCGTAGTAAGCCAAATTGAATTTTCTGGGTTTGAACCGAATTTCCTCCACCTGCCACTCGGCTGACTCGTTCTTGGAGTAAATTGGCTAAAGCAGCTTCCTGCCTTTGCAATCCAGCTACTGTAGGATGGATATCTCGATATCGAGTGCTTTCAATAGCGAGTTGACTTTGAACCTCCTGTAGCTCGATCAGAAGTTCTTCAATGCCAGGCGTTTGGCCAAGAGACGTGGTGAGGACGCTTTCCCTCACATCCATGTCCAGTTGTGAAGACAACTCTGCCGACTGCTCACTAACATCGGCAAGTTGAGCTTGGGTAGCAAGGATCCTTTGGTCAATATCTTTGAGGATATCAACTACTGCGACGGCTTCCTCTTCTAAAGTGACAATCTGGTTTGCTTCCTTGAACTCGCGCAGGGAATTAATTGCCCGCTTCATATCAGCTTCCGCACGGGGTAGCTGGGTTTCAATAAATTCTCGGGCTGAGGATGCTTCTGCCCTATTGTCTTGAAGGTTGAACGCGACGTACTCGTCCATCACCTGATTGACAATTGCGGCGGCCAGCTCTGGATCGGTATCACGGTATTTAACGTTTAGAACATCAGCGGTTTCAGACACGCTGGATACTTCCAGGGATCTCAGCAAAGCATAAGGGGACCAGGGTTCTCCATCTTCGTTTTTGAGACCCAACTCCTGGATGACAGCTTGGGCGATGGTGGCAGACTCTACGATTTGGGCTTGGGTCTCGATGGGATTTCCTCTATAGGTCAGGGCATCGAGGTTCCCCAAATCTTGATCGAGGCCAGTCAGTGAAGGGGCACGGCTGCTTTTAATTAGAAGACTCCCTTCGGCTCTGTAAACGGGATCGTCCATGAGAGTAGACAGAGCAAACAGTCCTGAAACAAGGACGAAGACCCCTGACGCGGGGACCCATCGTCGCTTCAAAACCTGCCAGTAATGTTGAAGGCTCAGCTCTTCCGATGTTGTGTTCATTGTCATGACGATATTAAACTTCAGACTTGAAAATGTTCGACACTAGAAGAAAATACGGTCAGCCGCCATGCAGCAAAGATGGTAGTCGAAGGACTGCTTCTCGGGCAGGACTGTACGCAGAGCACTAGCCTGATTTATTTCCACTAGTATAATTCCTCAATCTCATCAGGATGTTGTTTCAGGATTCAAAATTCTGTTTGAACATCCTATACGCGCCCTGAAGCACTGACAGCAACTGTGAATTGTTAATGAAGTACATGCCGTCAGAGACCTTGAGGCTTGTATCGCTCCTTCACCCATGACCTGTGGACAAGCATTTGAGCCTGGTTGCCAGTTTCTGCCATTGAGTTTTGTTAAGTTGTATTACTACCTATACGAGGAGGAGAGCCTGGTGGCACTTAGAGTTCTACCCCTTGTCGGTATGGATGAGAGAAATCTGTACCGACTAAACAACTTTCAGCATCTTGAGGTTCTAAACCTTGTCCGAGTCCAGATGCGGAGTTTTGCCTTAGAGAAAACTCCAGATTTCGAGCTGGACTTGGTTTGATGAGGGAAATAAACCTTGTCCCAGTCCAGAAGTGAAGTTTTGCAACGGAAAAACTACCGTTTTCGAGCTGGACCTGGTACAGCATAGTTAATAAATCTGCGGACTCAGGGCATAGGCTAATCTCTACTACGTAAGTAAATGTCGCTTACTTCTGAATGGGTAATCCAAATGCACCTTATGCAGCATATCTAGGAAATGCAACCCTGTGTCTCGACTGTTTCTGCTCCCCGACTTATACCAAGTCTGGCTCAAAGTCTACAATCCCATTCAGGCGAGACCTTATTGCTGAGCTTAAACAAGGTCATATAAGTTTAAATTAAAGGATTGCATGAAGAGAACTACAAATTTTTCCTTAAACTCATCAATCTTATACATGTTCTTTACACAGACTTTAAACTACCAGTCTTGATTTTTAAGAGATTTCAGTGGTTTTACCTAGAATACAACTGCTAACGCAAGCAGGCACACTTCAATATTGCCTCTCCCAAGCAGCTGAACCTTGCCTGTTGTTTAGGTGATCTATCGCTACCTTCACTTCAGAGGCTCCGTGCATCCCAAATTTTTGGAACTGATTGCATCAAGACGAGGTCTGGCCTAAACCTTGTCCAAGTCTAAACCTTGTCCAAGTCCGGAAGTGGAGTTTTGCCTTAGAGAAAACTTCAGATTTCGAGCTGGACTTGGTATAAAACTAGAGCGTTCCCAAAGGTGAATTTTTACTTCTGGACTTGGATAAGGTCTCTAGCAGGTTGTAGGAGATCCGAATGATTTATCCCATGCTATTGGGAAACTATAAATATCGGTGCTTTCCATAAAGATTAAGTAAACTTTGCTGCTCAAGCTCAGTAGTTTCCGGATTGGCTTCAGTTAGTTTGGTATCAATGAATAGTAATTCGGAGAAAACACTGCAGCACAGGAAGTTGCGGAATTTCTCTACCTGTAGAGGCTCGGTCTAATGTCTAATATTTATCCCCCGGTAAAAGAGCGGTGAGGGCTATTGATGTGCTTCATAGGCTTCTAAACCACTTTGTCATGGTTCAACGTCTTCCCTGGATTTTAGGACATTGAAACGACCCCAAAAGTCGTCTGAACAAGGAAATTGGTCTGTCTCAAGTAGGAAAAGATATAGGTTTTGTTGATTGAATAAAGAGCAAAATACTGGGCTGAATAATCTCGTGAGACCTTTACGAGGGTCGTTTTGCTAAAGCTCTTCACCAGCTAAGAGCTAATAAATTTTTTTTGGTTCTCTAACATTCCTGCAGCGCAAAAAAAACTAATTATGAGCACTTCTACGACCGACACTGAGACGACTCTTTCACCCATTCGCATTGAGGCTGAAAACTACGACACCAGCAATACCGATGTCACCGTCTACACCACCACCGATGAGAGTGGTCAGGTCATTCGGTCTCGCTCTGGCACAATTCTGACCTACACCGTTGATGTTCCAGCATCCGGTACCTATGATTTCACTGCTCGGGTCGTTGCGCCTAAATCCCGTAGCTACTCTTTCGATGCGGAACTGGATGGTCAGACGTTTACCTTTAGCTTCGGAACCACCTCTGGCGGTTGGGAAAACTATACCGATGTCACCCTCTCTGGCATCGCGCTTTCGGCGGGTCGCCACACCCTGACACTGATGATGACCTCCAGCATGTTCAATCTGAACTATCTGGAGTTGACACCGACCGGAACGACCACTCCACCGGAGCCGCTACCCGGCATCATTGCCTTTGATGCCCCCAGCTATACCGTATCTGAAGACGGGACCGAAGCCACCATTACCCTGGAGCGTACAGGCGGGAGTGATGGCGAGGTTTCGGTTGACCTGGGAGTATCCAACGGTACGGCGACGGATATTGCAGACTATGCCAATGTGTCCCAAACCGTAACGTTTGCCCCTGGAGAGGTCCTCAAAACCATCACGATTCCGGTGGTGGATGACACCCTGGTGGAAGGCGATGAAACGGTCAACCTCAGCCTCAGCAATGCCACGGGCGGGGCGACCCTCGGGGTGACCAGTGCCGCGACTCTGACCATTACCGATAATGACCTCGCCGGCACCCTGGCTTTTAATGCTGATAGCTATACCGTGGCGGAGGATGGCCCCGAGGCCACCATTACCCTGGAGCGCACGGGTGGTACTGCTGGAACCGTTACGGTTGACTTGGTGGTTGTAGACGGCACTGCTAATGCCCCCGGCGATTACGTCAACGTGTCCCAAACCATCACCTTCCTGGAGGGAGAGACCAGCAAGACGGTGAACCTGCCGGTGGTGGATGACGCTGACGTAGAAGGGTCTGAAACGGTAGGTCTCAGTCTGACTAACGCCACAGGCGGCGCAACGTTGGGAGCGACGGATACCGCAACCCTGACCATTACCGATAACGATACCAACCCAGACGAAACGGACTCTCCCATCCGCATTGAGGCGGAAAACTACGACACCAGCAATACCGATGTCACTGTCTACACCACCACCGATGAGAGTGGTCAGGTCATTCGGTCTCGCTCTGGCACAATTCTGACCTACACCGTCGATGTTCCGGCTGCGGGCACCTATGACTTTACGGCACGGGTGGTTGCTCCTAAATCTGGCACCTATTCCTTTGAGGCAGAACTGGGGGGCCAGACCGTCCCCTTTACCTTTGAGTCAACCCCTGGCGGCTGGGATCGCTTCGTCGATGTGACCCTTCCCGGTATTACCCTTGCGGCAGGCAGCTACCCCCTGACGCTGACAATGAACTCCAGTCGGTTCAATCTGAACTATCTGGAGTTGACACCGAGCGGAACGACCACTCCACCAGAGCTGTTACCCGGCATCATTGCCTTTGATGCCCCCAGCTATATCGTATCTGAAGACGGGATCGAAGCCACCATTACCCTGGAGCGTACAGGCGGGAGTGATGGCGAGGTTTCGGTGGACCTGGGGAGCACCGATGGTACGGCTAATGCCCCTGGCGACTACACCAATGTGTCCCAGACCGTGACGTTTGCCCCTGGGGAGGTCCTCAAAACCATCACGATTCCGGTGGTGGATGACACCCTGGTGGAAGGCGATGAAACGGTCAACCTCAGCCTCAGCAATGCCACGGGCGGGGCGACCCTCGGAGCGACCAGTGCCGCGACTCTGACCATTACCGATAATGACCTCGCCGGCACCCTGGCTTTTAATGCTGATAGCTATACCGTGGCGGAGGATGGCCCCGAGGCCACCATTACCCTGGAGCGCACGGGTGGTACTGCTGGAACCGTTACGGTTGACTTGGTGGTTGCAGACGGAACTGCTAATGCCCCCGGCGATTACGTCAACGTGTCCCAAACCATCACCTTCCTGGAGGGAGAGACCAGCAAGACGGTGAACCTGCCGGTGGTGGATGACGCTGAGGTAGAAGGGTCTGAAACGGTAGGTCTCAGTCTGACCAACGCCACAGGCGGCGCAACGTTGGGAGCGACCAACGCTGCAACCCTGACCATTACCGATAACGATACCAACCCAGACGAAACGGGCTCACCCATCCGCATTGAGGCGGAAAACTACGACACCAGCAATACCGATGTCACCGTCTACACCACCACCGATGAGAGTGGTCAGGTCATTCGGTCTCGCTCTGGCACAATTCTGACCTACACCGTCGATGTTCCGGCTGCGGGCACCTATGACTTTACGGCACGGGTGGTTGCTCCTAAATCTGGCACCTATTCCTTTGAGGCAGAACTGGGGGGGCAGACCGTCCCCTTTACCTTTGAGTCAACCCCTGGCGGCTGGGATCGCTTCGTCGATGTGACCCTTCCCGGTATTACCCTTGCGGCAGGCAGCTACCCCCTGACGCTGACAATGAACTCCAGTCGGTTCAATCTGAACTATCTGGAGTTGACGCCGAGCGGAACGACCACTCCACCAGAGCCGCTACCCGGCATCATTGCTTTTGATGCCCCCAGCTATACCGTATCTGAAGACGGGACCGAAGCCACCATTACCCTGGAGCGTACAGGTGGGAGTGATGGCGAAGTTTCGGTGGACCTGGGGAGCACCGATGGTACGGCTAATGCCCCTGGCGATTACACCAATGTGTCCCAGACCGTAACCTTTGCCCCTGGGGAGGTTCTCAAAACCATCACGATGCCGGTGGTGGATGACACCCTGGTGGAAGGCGATGAAACGATCAACCTCAGCCTCAGCAATGCTACGGGCGGGGCGACCCTCGGGGCGACCAGTGCCGCGACCCTGACCATTACCGATAACGATGGCACAACACCACCAAGCTTAGGGCCAATTAGGATAATGCCCCTGGGGGATTCCATTACCGATGGATACGATACTTTCCCCGGAGGATATCGAGACCGCCTGGAGAACCTGCTTGAAGCCAACAACATTGCATTTGACTTTGTAGGTTCTCAAAATAATGGGCCAAGTTCTTTAAGCGACCGGGAGCACGAGGGGCATTCGGGATGGCGCATTGACGAAATCGCCAGTAACGTCGATTCGTGGTTGGCGACTAACACTCCTGACGTAGTTCTATTAACCATCGGAACGAATGACATTCTCCGGGAATATCTCCTGGATGCGGCTCCTGACCGGCACAACAGTCTAGTGGGCCAAATTTTAACCACCACTCCTGACGCCCATGTCGTAGTTGGAACAGTTCCTCCCTTGAAGAATAGGTTTGACTACAGGCTGGCTGGGGAGTACAACAGCGCCATTTCTGCAAATATGACCACCCGGATTAATGCCGGTCAAAGCGTTAGCCTGGTTGATCAATACAACGCCTTAGAGAGCGCGGATTTAGGCGATGGCATTCATCCAAACCAGGGGGGCTATAACAAAATGGCCGGGGTTTGGTTTGATGGTTTGCTCGATGTATTGGGTAATTTTGGAGATTACACGGCTATTAGTGACGAGTTTTTTGTCAATGCTGAACTAACGGCATCGGATGGTTTCTCATCTACCATTTCTGCGGAACTGGTGAATAACTCATCAAGTTCACGGTCAGATTTGGCTTTTCGTCATTTTGTAGACCTTACCGAGTTATTCAACGCTGGTTATGGAACCGAGGATGTTTTAATTGGCACTCTTAACGGCCCGATGGTCGGTGATTTAACACTTTGGGATGCCGCCGAAGATATTTACTACGTTGAAGCCAGTTTTGAAGGCATGGAAATCGCGGCAGGAGAATCTGCAATGGTTGAGTTCTCCCTTGGCGTAGACTCGGCGACAGTTCCAGATAGCGCCTGGGATGCAGGCAATGATTGGTCGACCCAACACCTGACAAACACCGCCAGCAAGACCCGCTATATGCCGGTTTATGACTCAAGCGGAGATATTCTCTCGGGGGTTGTTTTCGCCTAGCGGCTGCAGTTGTGGACTCTGTGCATATGCTGGTGAGTGCTGCCTATGCACAGAGGAGGGACTTAATTCCCCAAAATAAATAAGCCCAGCATGGTAAAGCTGTTCCAGGCGCTGTGAAACTACAAAGTCGAATGTTCGACTTTATCGGCCACTAATGACCAGCATGGTAAAGCTGTTCCAGGCGCTGTGCAACACCATCGGTGACTCCCCAACAGCAGCGGCAAGACCGCCTGCCCGACGAAAAAGAATCCTACCACCAGCACCTGCCAGACGATTTCTCCGGTCCAGGGAATCTCCCAGCCAGTCCCAGCATTTTGCATCAGCCATGACTGGTGTCCTTTATTGACCCACTGAATCAATAACCCCAGCATGAGTGCGGTGCCGATCAAGGCTCCAATCGCTGGAAGAGTCCCTACCAGGGCCAGTTTCCCCAGCTGTTGCTCGGCCTGGTTCTGCTCCTGATTTTGCAGCTGCAGACGGGCTGCGGGGCGAGATTCTATCTGGTAAAGCTGGTCCGAAGCCTGGTACCGCAACCAACCATTGAGGGTTTGCTTGAGCCAGGTTTCGTATTCCGGACCGGCTTGCTGATCGCGCCAGAGGGTAATCAGGGTATCGGCGGTACGAACCAGCGGCGCAGGAGAGGTGCGTAAAGATTGCCATCATCTCATAGGTCAGGAAAAGTAAGGCATTGAATTTATCAAGGGAAACCCATGTTCTGGAACCGCATTCGGCAGGTCATCTAAATCTTGTCCAAGTCGAGAGTGTTCTGATTTTTGTGTAAGCGCTTTCGGTTCAAAGTTTGAAGCGTTCTGGAAACAGAATAGCAAAATGTGAGGTAGCGGCCTTCCAATTTTTGATGGGTCGGGTCCATCGCTTTGAGATATTGTTCAAGGCCAGATACATCAACTTGAAGACGGACTCTTCATCGGGGAAGACGGCCTTGGTCTTAATCACCTTGCGCAAGGAGCGGTTGACCGATTTAATCGCGTTGGTAGTGTAGATGACCCGTCGAATGTCCATGGGATAGTCAAAGATGGGAATGATGTTCTCCCAGTGGCGCAACCAGATTTGGCTGATGGCAGGATAGGTCTCATCCCACTTGTCATCGAGA
>Ga0076930_100192_pt1 | contig 79279 bp, 75 predicted proteins | sample HotLakConsoUCCRE_FD_71149 | JGI IMG/M metagenome (GOLD analysis project Ga0076930, IMG submission 71149) | Hypersaline microbial mat communities from Hot Lake, Washington, USA - Hot Lake Consortium UCC-RE (version 3) (version 3) ...
GCCTCAGGGTCGATTGCCAAGGGCACCTGGAGGGCCGCCATGTGCTGGCCATTAGTGATAGTAGCGAAATCAATCTTCAAGCCCATCAAGGGCGCTTGCAGCCAGAGGGGGTGGGCGTCGTGGGCAACAACCATGATGTGGGCTTTTTCATCCATCCCACCCTAGTGGTCGAGAGTGAGACGGGTCTACCGTTGGGGTTAAGCACCGTTCAGGTGTGGCATCGTCCGGCAGAGCGGGCGAGCAAAGCCGAGCGCCACTACAAATGCCAGCCGATAGAAGCGAAAGAGTCGTACAAGTGGATTAAGTCCGCTCAGGGTAGTGAGGCGGTGTTTGAAGCCGGGGGTGTGGCTCAGGTGACCTACATGGGCGACAGCGAGTCCGACATCTATGAGCCTTGGTTCCAGATGCCGCAGACGAACCGCCACCTGCTGGTGCGGGCCTGTCGCGACCGCTTGCTCAGCGACTGTGAGGCCTCGTTGTTTGAGCACCTCGCCGCGCAACCCGTGCTCGGAACGTACACGATTGACTTGCTGGCTGACCCACGGGTCCACCGCGAGGCCCGCTCGGCGACCCTGAGTGTACGAACTACCCCAGTCCACCTCAAACGACCGACTCGCTTAGGTGAGGACTATCCGGCTGAGGTGCGGGTGTATGCCGTCGAAGCGGTGGAACTCAATCCCCCGGATGGGGTTGAGCCCGTGCATTGGCGATTGCTCACCACCCATGCGGTGACGACTTATGAGCAAGCCTGGTCCATCATTCAGTGGTATCGGTGGCGCTGGCACATTGAACAACTCTTTGCCATTCTCAAGCGGCGGGGACTCGACATCGAGGCCTCGCAGTTGGAGTCGGTCACCGCCCTCCAAAAACTCACCGTCTTGGCGCTTGCGGTCGCCCTGCAAGTCCTCCAACTCACCCTGGGGCGCGACCATCCCGAGGCTGAGGCGACCGTCGTCCTCAACCTCCAACAGCAGGCTTGTCTAGAGCAGTTGGCCCCCAGCCTCAACGGACGGACTCGCAAACAGCAAAATCCCCATCCCCGGTTTTCATTAGCGTGGGCGGCTTGGTTGATTGCTCGTCTCGGCGGATGGTCGGGCTATCAAAGTCAAAGACCTCCGGGTATCGTGACCTTCTATCGAGGGTTACAGACCTTTGAGGGCATCTTCCTAGGTTGGAAACTCGCCCATCCGTGAGGCCGATGAGTTGTGTATAGAGCCCATTTGAGATCTTTCGGTATCTGCGTCAAAATGAGCAATGACGTCTACTTCTTCAGTCACCATGGCTTATTCCAGCAGTTTGACGGATGCCGAATGGGAACTCCTCGAACGCCTCTTGCCCGAGATCTTACCCCCCAAACAACAGACTCGACCGCTCGAATGGAGCTATCGAGAGATTATCGACGGCATCCTTTACCGCCTCAAGAATGGTTGTAATTGGGCCGACCTGCCGAAAGATTTGCCGCCTTATTCGACGGTTTACTGGCACTACAAGCAGTGGCGCAAAGACGGCACCCTGGAGCGCCTGATGACGGTGCTGCATGAGCGAGTGCGGGGCCAGGTGGGAAAAAAGCCCCAATGGACAACCTTGATTATGATTGACTCGCAGGCGGTGAAAAACACTTGCAATGCGAGTGTTGAGACGAAGGGGTTCTGCTTTTACAAGGCGACGAATGGCATTAAACGGCATCTAGCAGTCGATAGTTTGGGGTTTCCCTTCTTTACGCACTGCACGCCTGCCAACGTCTCTGACGACAAGGGCTTGATCGAGATGTTGACGCAACACCTGGACTATTTCCGCGCCAAGCCTGCCCATCTGCCGAAGACCACGATTCTGTTGGACAATGGCTACCATCCAGACCAGTTGCAGTCAGCCCTGGAGGAGGTCTATCCGCAAATCATGGAGAAGATTCAATTTGAGCTGTCACCGAAGCCCTCCAAAGCCGAGAAAGCAGCCGCGGGTAAAACGGGATTTGTTCCCGTTAAGGCTCGGTGGGTGATCGAGCGCTCGAATGCTTGGATGGAACGGTGCAAGAGTTTGACGAAGAACTTTGAGCGCACGCTCGACAATGCCAAAGCTCAACTCGATCTGTGTTTCATCAGGCTCATGTGCAAGCGCCTAGCAGCTCCTACTTAGAGATCTCAAATGGGTTCTATACTGCTGTAGGCCCGGAAAGAGAGAAGCAAGATCAGAATCTATTCAATGCGCACAATGTTTCGCAAGTTTAGCCAGTTATAACGACGTATTCCCCAAGGCACAACAATCAAGAGTAGAACAAATAGAATCGATAAAACCAGTCCTAAAGGTAGTCCAACCGTAAACGACTGTCCCAGATAGGTCAGCAGTAATGTCGAAGGAACCATGCCCAACAACGTTGAACTGGCATAAATCGGCAGGGAAAGGTTGGTCAGCCCTGCGCCATAACTAATGAGGTCAAAGGACAGAATGGGTAGCAGCCGGGTTATAAAAATAACGCCACCCAGGAGCCATTCACCCCGGTCTTTTGAAAAGTAAATGGCCTTACCCGTTAGCGCTTTGACGGCGGAGCGTCCTAAGCTGCGACCAATGAAGTAGGCAATCAATCCACCCACAAAACCACCGACCACGCTGTAAATCGCCGCCGGAAGTGCGCCCCACATAGCCCCAGCGGCTACGGTCAATGGCGCACCGGGAATGGGGCTGATGACCACGGCTAGAGCGATAATGGCGATGTAAGCCAGGATTCCAAAAACGCCCGATTGGTCAACAAGTTGCTTTATGCCTTCGGGTGTCAGCGGATTAATATCCGTTTGCTGAGAAACCCAACCATAGGCCAGCAACGACAGCCTCAGCACCCCAATAGCGACTAGATTTTGCCGTTGCCAAAGGTGTCGCCAGAGCCGTCGCCAGTTTCGAGACATGATGCCGTCCTTAGGCTGGCTGCATCTCTACAATCCCCATCATGCCCCGGTCTTCGTGATCGAGAATATGGCAGTGATAGACGGTTTTGCCCGCATAGTCGCGGAAGGGGATACGAATCCGAACACTTTCGCCAGGGCTCACCGACACCACATCTTTCCACGCAGCATAAGGTGCAGGCTGGCCATTGCGGCTAATGACCTGAAACTTGTTGGTATGAACGTGGAATGGATGAGCCATCGTGCCAGTATTGATGACTTCCCAATCTTCTACCGTATTGAGGCGCACCTGGGTATCGGTGCGATTGTGGTCAAAGGCTTTGCCGTTAATTAAGAACACCATGCCCATGCCCATGCCGTGGTTGAGGGTGAACTGGCGGGTGGTCTGCGGTTCGGGGAGGGCCTCGACAGGGATGAGTTGAGTCGGCAGCGGGAGCGATGCAGTGGTGCCGCTGTAGGTAAGGGTGGCGACAGTTTCAGCGCGATCGCGGTTAGGAGTCCCATCCATCATGCCACCGCCCATCATGCCACCCATTCTGCCGCCCCCCATCATGCCCTGAGCAGGATTGAAGGGTTGGTTGAGCAGGCGATATTGACCAGGTTCGCGATCGCCCTTCACCAACACCTCGACCCGTTCACCAGGAGCCAGCACCAGGTCGTTAAGTTCGATGGGTGATGTGATCGCCCCGCCATCCGTCGCAATTAGATAAAACGGATGTTCCTCCAACGATAGCCAGAAGAAGCGAGACGTTGACGCATTCAGCAGTCGCAGTCGCAGCAGTCCCCCTTGCGGTATTTCCAGGGCGGGATTGAACTGTCCATTGGTCGTAAGGAGATCACCAATGCGTCCGGTCATCTGGGCCATGTGGCCAGGGTCAGGAATGTTGCCGCCGCGATCAAGAGCAAAGTCTTTGAGCACGAGAAATTCTTCCTGGGCGGCTTGAACTTCGGGAATCTCATCCAGCTCGCCGCGCACCACAAATAGCCCAGCCAAACCGCCAAACAGTTGTTCGGCAACGAGTCCGTGGTAGTGGGGGTGATACCAGAAGGTACCTGCTGGATGGTTGGCAGGAATTTGAAACTCGTAGGTGTAGCTTTCGCCTGGTGGGATTTCGAGGAAAGCATTGTCCCCAGTCCCCGTAGGCGGAATGTGGAGTCCGTGGTAATGGAGATTGGTGGGTTGGTTCAGGCGATTGGTGAAGCGGATTTGCACGGTGTCACCGGGTTTAGCCTCCAGCCGAGGGCCGGGAACCTGACCGTTGTAAGTGAGCAGGTTGGCGTTGCGATCTCCCAACTTCACCTGTTGCACCTCGGCGACCAGGTCAAAGCTGAGCAAACCACCGTCGCTGCTGTATACCGGAGCTTGAGCGAGTGCTGAGCCTGGAGCAGAGGATGGCGACGATCCTCTAGAACATTGAGCAAGCAGTAATGCTCCGGTCGTTCCGAGGCTTAACCCCAGAAACTCTCTTCGCCTCATGGCTTTCACTAAGGTCATAAACGAATAAAAGAACTGAATCAGTTGGCAAGCGCTATGTGGCAATCAAGCCAATCGAGTCGTCGTGGCTGGGCTGACTTCACCCATAGGAGCTACGAATGGATTCGCGCTGTTGCATCCCCAACCGCGCATCATGCCACCGCGCCCCATCATGCCGCCCATCAACAACCCGCCAACGAGCAGGGTGACGACGATCCCAGCAGCAAAGCCAACGGCTCCAGACGCTACGACTTTGGTATCCATGGCCGAACCTCCTAATCATTGCTTCTAAAAGAACACCTTTCGAGATCTGAAAAGTGATACTGAGATCGTAGAGTCTCTAGCTGGCTATAGGGTCAAGATGGGATACGAAACGCAACACCGAGATAGCCTCTGGGAGCCGACCTTGGAATATCACCAGCCTAAAGAGGAACGATGAAATGGCGATGAAATTGGGGCTGTGAGGGCCGAATTGCTGCTCCTCACAACGCACTAACGCTAAGCGATGAAATCAAGATGAAATGCTCCTACTTCATAGGACAGAAATACCAATCCTTTCTTCTGATAGTTGTGGTGGCGGGTCGCTTCTCGATAAGTCTTAGACACCCCTTTCAGAGGATAGTTTCCCCTCTGGCAGCTGAGGGACTTTAGAGACTGTTAACTCAAAACACAGCCTTCAGACCGATTGATTTTGGCTAGAAATGACATGACTACTCACAACAACACCATCGACAATCATTCTGATACAGACCATCACCAAGGTATGTCCGGTAGCTACATCCGCTTTCTGGCAATGATTGGCACTTCAATCGTGGTCATGTTTTTCTTGATGTATCTGCATTCGTATCAGATTCTAGATCACGCCTGGTTCAGCGAGACACGGGTATTTATGGCCCTGATTATGGGGGCGGCGATGATGGTGATCATGCTGTCGTACATGCTGCACATGTATAAGAGTCGCACCATGAATATCGCCATTTATGTGAGTGCCATTGTGCTATTTGGCGCTTCACTGTGGCTGGTGCGCAGTCAGATCACGGTGAGCGATGTGGACTACATGGAAGGCATGATCCCTCACCACTCGATCGCGATTTTGACCAGTGAACGTGCCCAAATTCAGGATATTCGAGTCCGTGAATTAGCCGATGAAATCATCGATGCCCAGCGCCGCGAAATTAAGGAAATGGAGTGGCTGATTCCGGATATCCGAGAAAACGGATTGGTCACCACCCAAGCGGAGTTGGAAGGCAGACAGGTACCAGATTTTGCGCCCACCCCCGAATAGCCTGTAGAGGGCCTGGTAGGGAAAAACTCTGTCACGAGCATCAAAAAAGCCGTGATCAAATTGATTTCAAACGTCAAGTATTGTTGCTAAGGCTAGAGCCTACAGTCAGCTTGAGGGCTTAGGCTGAAATCGAAACACCTCAAGCCCGTTGAGCATTACTGAGGGCAATTCGATGAATCATTCCCATTCTCATCAATCCACCCAAACTGACCCTCGTGAAGCGGATGCCGCTCACCATCATGCCAAGCATCACCACGATCATCACGCATCCGGTGGCCACGGAAATCACGGTAGCCATGGTGGCCACAGCGGGCATGGCCACCACAGTCCGGGCATGTTCAAACAGCGGTTTTTTGTTTCGCTGATTCTGACTCTGCCGATTCTCTACTTTTCGCCGCAATTGCAGGGTTGGCTGGGCTACGAGGCCATTTCCTTCCCTGGCTCCGGCTGGATTAACCCCATCCTCGGCATTGCCCTCTATTTCTATGGTGGCTGGCCCTTCTTGCAGGGGGCGTGGCACGAGTTCCAGAGCAAAATCGGCATGATGACGCTGATTGCCCTGGCGATCACGGTGGCGTTTGTTTACAGTCTGGCGGTGTCGCTGGGACTGGAGGGGATGCCCTTCTATTGGGAACTGGCGACGCTGATCGACATCATGCTGCTGGGCCACTGGGTTGAGATGGCCTCGGTGCAGGGAGCCAGCAAAGCTCTAGAAGAACTGTCCACGCTCGTACCGAATGAAGCGCATCGGATGCAGGATGGGGAGATTGAAGATGTACCTGTGGATCAGATTCAGACTGGAGATGTCATCCTGATTCGTCCCGGTGAGCAGATTCCCAACGACGGCGAGGTGATTGAAGGGAGCACCAGCGTCAACGAATCGTTTCTGACGGGGGAGTCCAAGCCGGTCCACAAGGAAGTCGGTGATGAGGTGGTGGCCGGGTCCGTCAATACGGACGGTTCCGTGCAGGTGCGGGTCACCCGCGTTGGTGACGATACCGCCATTAGCCAGATCATGCGGCTGGTGGAAGAGGCGCAGTCATCCCGCAGTCGCTATCAGGTGCTGGCGGATAAGGTGGCTTACTGGCTGACGATTATTGCGATCGCCGCTGGTACTCTCACCTTCATCGTCTGGCTCACCCTCAGCGATCTGGTCTTTTCCATCAACCGAGCCGTGACAGTGCTGGTGATTACCTGCCCCCACGCTTTGGGACTGGCGATTCCCCTGGTGATTGCCAACTCCACCAGATTGGCGGCAAAAAATGGGATTTTGGTGCGTAACCGCGATTCTCTAGAGCGAGCGAAGGATATCAAAATTGTCGCTTTCGACAAGACAGGTACCTTGACTCAGGGCAAGTTTGGGGTTCAGCATATCGCTGCTGAGGGCATGGAGGAGGAACGAGCGCTAGCGATCGCCGCTGCCCTCGAAAACCCCTCAGAACACCCTCTGGCCAAAGCCATTGTCGATTCTGCCAAACAACGCCAGCTCGATCTGCCCCAGATGAAAGACTTCCAGACTGTCACAGGGCGGGGGGTAGAAGGCGTCATCGACGGTCAGACCTACTGGGTGGGCCGTCCTGAATGGGTGAAAGAAGAGAACCTGTCCTTCCCAGACTCTTTGCAGCAAGCGCTAAATCGCGCCGACGATCGCGGCGAAAGTGCCGTGGTGCTGATGACCCAAGAGCGCGCGATCGCCGTCATCGCGATGGCTGACCAGGTGCGAGAACGTGCCCGCACCACCATCGATCGCCTCCACGAAATGAACATTCAGGCGGTGATGATTACGGGCGATGCCGAAGCCGTGGCTCGTGCCGTCGCTGAGGATCTGGGCATCGATCTCTACTACGCCCGCGTGCTACCCGAAGACAAAGTCAACCGCATTAAAGAGCTGAAAAAAGAAGCGCCCACCGCCTTTGTCGGCGACGGCATCAACGATGCAGCGGCACTGCTAGAAGCCAACATGGGACTGGCGATCGGGGCGGGGACGAATGTGGCGATCGAATCTGCCGACCTGGTACTGGTGGAAGACGATCCGCTGGACGCGGTGAAGGCCCTGGTGCTGGCGAAAAAGACCTATGGCAAGATGATTCAAAACCTGTTTTGGGCCACGGGGTACAACGTCATCGCCATTCCGTTAGCGGCGGGGGTGCTGTCGGCCTGGGGCTTTGTGCTCTCGCCTGCGGTGGGCGCACTGCTGATGAGCCTTTCCACGGTGATTGTGGCAATTAACGCTGTAATGTTGCGGCGAGCAAAACTGGCTTAACGGTCAATATCTTTGATGATTTCAATTTGGACTGATGAAGCCTTCAAGAAACTAACAAGTCAACTTGATTTCAATCTCTACTGCCTAGAAAGTGAAAGGCGCGGTCGCATCCTCCCTAAAGAGCACACGATCGCGCCTTCCGTTCAATCCTGTGGCGGGCTACGGTTTATAAATCACCGTTGATGGCGGTGCGCTATCACTGGAAAACGATGCTTCCAGTTCTCCCCGTTTTGGTTTCGGCATAAACCAGCGACCAAACCGCGCATAGAGCGCTGGAATCACCAGCAGGGTCAGGGCAGTGGAGGTGAACAAGCCTCCCAGCACCACGATCGCCAACGGTTGCAGAATCTCATTGCCCGCACCGCTGGCGATCGCGAGCGGCAGCATCCCCAACGCCGAAGTCAGCGCCGTCATCAGAATCGCATTCACCCGCTCCAGAGAACCGTGAAACACCGCTTTCTTCAGGGGCAGCCCCTCGGCGAATTTGCGGTTGTAGTTGTCCACCAGCAGCAGGCCGTTACGGACGGCAACCCCAAACAGGGTAATGAAGCCAATGAGGGAAGCCACCGACATCACCCCTCCCGTCAGCAAAATCGAGACAATGCCACCCACCAGCGCCAGTGGCAGGTTGATCATGATCGCCACAGTGGCAGGCAGCGACTTCACCGAGAAGAACATCAGCACGGCAATGGCGATCGCCGCCAGGATGCTGTACACCAGCAGGTTATTAGTGGCGTTTTGCTCCGCCTCAAACTGGCCGCCGTACTGAATGAAGTAGCCATTGGGCAGTTGGACATTCTCGCGAATCTGGGCCTGAATGTCGCCCACGACGCTGCCTAAATCGCGATCGGCGACATTCGCCGACACCACAATCAAGCGCGACACATCTTCCCGGTTCACCACGTTCGCCCCCATGCCGTAGCTGACGTCGGCGACCTCACCCAGAGAAATGAGTTCTCCTGTCGGGATGGAAACGGGGATCGCGCTGATGGCATCCAGGCTATTACGGGCCGATTCCGGCAGCGCCACGGTCACGTCGATGAGCTGCTGATCTTCCGGCACCTGTGAGACCACGCGCCCGTTCAGCGCGGTTTCCACCACGTCGGAAATCTGAACCATCGTCAAGCCGTAGCTGGCGGCGGATTCCCGGTTGTACTGAATTTGCACCTGCCGGATGGGAAGTTGAGGCTCCAGTTGCAAGTCCACCACCCCGGCAATCGGTTCGATGGTGTCGCGTATCTGTTCCCCGATGCTGCGGAGTTCGGCCAGGTCGGGGCCGAAGATTTTGATGGCGATCGCACTCCGCACCCCCGACAGCACCTCATCCATGCGGTGGGAAATGAACCCGCCGATATTAGGGGCCACTCCGGGTAATTCCAGAAACGCTTCCCGCAGTTCTCGCACCGCCGCTTCTCGGTCTTTTAACGCTGCGTCACTGAGTTCGATATCGACATGGGCCATGTTCACGCCAGCGCCATCCGCATCGCCAGGAGAGCGTCCGGCCCGCACTTGCACCCACTCGTAGAGGGGATTGTCCTGGAGCGAGTTCGCCAACGCTTTGCCCGCTCCCATCGTGATATCCAGGGAAATGCCGGGAAACAGCACCATCGAATTCACCAGGGATTTTTCCTGAAACTCCGGCAGAAAAACACGGCCGAGGGAGGGGACAACCGCCGCTGAAGCGACCAGTGCCGCCAGCGCTACGGCCAGAATGAGCTGCGGGGCTCGCATGGAAAACCCGAGCAGCGGACGATACACCCGCTCTGCGAAACGCGACACGAAAGTCCCTTCCTGGGGCAAATTCTGATTCGCTAGCAGGATGGCACAAAGGGCAGGCGATAGGGTCATTGCCACCAGGGTAGAGGCCAAAATCGAAAACAGATAGGCCAGCCCCATCGGCGCAAAGATGCGGCCCTCCACTCCTGTCAGGCTGAAGATGGGGGCGAACACCACGACGATAATCACCGTGGAGAAAATCACCGCCAGCCGCACCTGCACCGACGTATCGAACACTACCTGGAAAGGGTGCTTGGGTTTGCCCTGGGCCTGGTTCATCCGCAACCCGCGGTAGCAGTTCTCCATATCCACGATCGCGTCATCCACCACCGAGCCGATCGCCACCACCAGCCCCCCCAAGGTCATGGTGTTGATGCCCAGACCGAAGGCTTTCATAAACAGCAGGCCAATCAGCAGCGACAGGGGAATGGCGCTGAGGGTAATGAGGGCGGTGCGCCAGTTCATCAAAAACAGCAGCAGAATCACTGACACAATCACCACCCCCTGAAGCAGCGAACCGCTGACATTGCGAATCGCGGAGTCGATGAAGTTGGCCTGCCGGAAAGTGCGCGTGACCTGCACGTCAGGGGGAAAGGTGGACTGGAGTTCAGCGATCGCCGCTTCAACCGCGTTCGTCACCGTGGGCGTGTCCACTTCCGGCTGCTTGTTGATCATCAGCACCACGGCAGGTTGCCCGTTGAGGCTGGCATCGCCCCGCTTCAACGCCGCCCCGGTCTGCACCGTCGCGACATCCCGCAGCAGAAGTGGCTGACCGTCCTGCACCTTCACGACGGATTGCTGCAAGTCATCAATGGACTGCATCTGGCCCAGGCCGCGCACCAGCAGTTCTTGACCGCCGCCAATCAGAAAACCACCGGGGGCGCTAGAGTTGGCTCCGGTCGCCGCCGCCGTCACTTCATTAATTGAGACATTAAAATCCCGTAGCTTGGTCGGATCGACCAGCACCTGCTCTTGCCGCTCGTCGCCCCCGTAAACCGTCACCTGTGACACCCCCGGCACCGAGAGAATCTGGTTCTTCAAGGTCACGTCCACCAGGCGACGCAGGGCCATTAGATCAGTTTGTCCCTGACCATCAACGGTGAAGGCGTATTGCAGAATCGTGCCCAGGGGCGACACCAGCGGCGAGATTTCGGGCGGGTGAGCATTCTCCGGCAGTTGGTTGGTGACCTGTTGCAGACGTTCCGTCACCGCCTGCCGCGCCTGGTAAATATCGGCGTTTTGGTCAAACACGACGCTGACCATCGACAGCCCGACTTTGGAGGACGATCGCACCGTCGTCACTCCCGGCAGGCCGTTCACCGCACTTTCGATGGGGACGGTGATCTGGGTTTCCACTTCTTCCGGGGCTAACCCGACCGCTTCCATCTGCACATCCACCTGGGGCGGCGCAAAGGGCGGAAACACATCCAGCGGCATTTGGGTGACGCTAAAAACGCCCCAGATCGTGACGGCGATCGCCCCTGCCACGATAAACCACCGCTGGGCAATGGAGTTTTTGAGAATTTGATTGAGCACTGCGTTCAGCATCTACCTGAAAGTCCTAACTGCTGGCTGAAATGGCTATCTGAGGAGAGGCTGCTTTACTTTTTACGAGTCAGAACGACTGCCCCGATAGCCAACCCAACGCCGCCGCCCAACACCGCTAACAGCACCTTGGGAAAACCACCAGAAGCCTCCGTCGTTGCAGCGGGAACCTCTGCCACTTCGCTCGTTTCCATGTCGGTGGCTTCCATCTCAGTGGCCTCTGCCGCAGGCGCTTCAGCGGGGAGTTCACTCATCGTTGCAGCCGCTTCCGGTTCGGCTTCAGCCGTTTGCGTTTTGCGAGACTCAGCATAGAGAGACAGGCTGCCCTGGGTCACAAGTTGCTCGCCTACCGACAACCCTTCCAGGATTTCGACCATTTCGCCTTCTGTCGCCCCTGTGGTGACGGGCACCGGCTCATAGAAGTTTTCGTACAGCACAAAGACCAGTTGGCGATCGCCATCTTCCACCAACGCCGACACGGGAATCATGACCGCACCGCTGCCATCGGCAGCCGCTTCGATGGGGCTGACTTGAATACCGAGTAGGGGGTCTGTTTCGGCATTGACCTCAACGCGATCGACGCCTCCCTCTGCCTGAAACTCATCGCCATGACCGACGTGGGCCAGGGCAGCAGGGGCACTCACAGCCAGACTCAACGCCAGCACCGAACTCAATAACGGTAAGCGCTTCATAGGATCCTCCTCACAATTGTGACAGCGCGCAGCAAAATCCCCAACAGGGTGCCACAGGGAGGATGAAAACCAGATGAAATGACAGCGACTCCGGTAGAATCGGCTTCGTGGTGGATAGCTCTGGTACCATGCGCGTTCTGCTTGTCGAAGATGAAGAAGATTTGGGCCAGGCGATCAAGCAAGTGCTGATCGGCGAAAAGTATGTGGTGGATTGGGTTACCGATGGGGCGCAAGCCTGGTATTGCCTGGAAACCCAGTGGGCCGATTACACCGTGGCGATTTTTGACTGGTTGCTGCCTGAACTCTCCGGGCTGGAGCTGTGTCAGCGGCTGAGATCGCGCCAAAACCCTCTCCCCGTCCTCATGCTGACCGCCTTGGGACAGCCGGAAAACCGCATCGCTGGCCTGGATGCTGGAGCCGATGATTACCTCGTCAAACCTTTCGTCATGGAGGAACTGCTCGCCCGACTGCGCGCTTTGCAGCGGCGATCGCCCCAGCTCAAACCGCAGCAATTGACCATCGGAGCCTTTACCCTGGACGATGCCAATACCCGGCTGCTGGTGAATTTGCCGGAGCAGCCAACCCAAGAAATCCCCCTAACCTTGAAAGAGTTTCAGGTGTTGGCTTACCTGATGGAAAATGGCGATTGCATCATCCCCGGTAGCAAGCTGCGCTCCCAACTGTGGGACATCGATGAAGAACCTGTTAGCAACGTCGTTGCCGCCCAGATTCGCCTGCTGCGTCGCAAGTTTGCCCGCTACGGCTGCGACTGCCCCATCGAAACAGTTCCGGGGCAGGGGTATCGCTTTCGGGTGACGTCATGAACAGCCAGCAGCTCTTTCGCCACAGTCGCTTGCGCCTCGCCGCCTGGTATGCCCTGGTAATGGGCGGCATTTTGAGCCTGTCGGGGTTCGGCATGGCGCGGGTGCTGGTGCAGGCGAATTGGGTAGCCCTGGAGCGCGAAATTGAATCCACCGCAGGCACCCTCCACGACAGTTTGGAGCCAATGTTGCCGCCTTCAGAAGATCCGACCCAGGTCTTGCAGCAGATCTTTCCCGACCTCTGCATTGCGGAGCAGCCCTGTGAGCCGAATTCATCGCTGATTCAGCGCCACACGCTAGGGATTAGCGATCGCACCACCTACTACATTCGGGTATTCGATGATCAGGGCACCCTACTGGCCTGGTCGCCCAATCAGCCACAACCGCTGTCGGACATCCTAGATCCAGAAGCGTGGCAAACCCTGCAATCGGCAAACGGCGATCGCTACCGTCAGTTCACTACTATTCTGCACAGTGCCGCCCACACCCACGCTCCCGGTGAGGCTCCCCATGAGCATCCCCCCTGGGGGTATTTGCAAATAGGCCGCACCCTGGCCCCCTTCGATGCCGAACTCCAGCGGTTACGGTGGATTCTCGTTGGCAGCGTGCCCCTAGCGTTGGGATTAATTGCGATCGCCAGTTGGGGATTATCGGGGCTGGCGATGGAGCCGATTTATCAGTCATACCGGCGGCAGCAACAATTCACCGCCGATGCCGCCCATGAGTTGAGATCGCCGCTTGCAAGTCTCCTCGCTACGGTGGAAGCCATTCTCCGTCTGCCCCCCGAACAAGCAGCACAGGTACCCGTGTTGCTGAATACCGTAGAGCGTCAGGGTCGTCGCCTCAGCCAGCTCGTAGCTGACCTGCTCTTGCTCACCAGCCTGGAGCAAGACACGACCGCCAAGCCCCTTCAGCCCTGCTGCTTGAACGATATTGTGGCCGACTTAACGGAAGAGTTGGCGGAGTTAGCGGCTACAGCTGACATTCACCTCAGCAGCCAGATTATTGATACCGAAATCTGCGTTACAGGTCATGAATCCCAGCTTTATCGCCTGGTGTCCAACCTCATCGCTAACGCCATCCAGTACACACCGCCAGGAGGCTCTGTAGTCGTGAGTTTAGCGGCCCAAGATCGCACCGCCACCATCACGGTCAAGGATACTGGGATTGGCATCCCTGTTGAAGAACACAGTCGCATTTTTGAGCGCTTTTATCGGGTCAACAGCGATCGTTCTCGCAAGACGGGGGGCACGGGGTTAGGGCTCGCCATTGCTCAGGCGATCGCCCAGCGCCATCACGGGCAAATTGCTGTCACTAGCGAAGTGGGAAATGGCAGTGTGTTTGTCGTTCAGCTTCCGCTTGTAGCGATCGCCCCATTGAGCCACAACTGACTGTTCCTAATTGAGTGAACAGTTACGTGCAAGGAGAATAGCGGTCAATGATCTGTTTATTTCTGTGTGGAGATGGCAGACGGTTTTTCGGCTAACTAAGGTATAGCTAAAGTATCTTGAAGTGATTTAGGTTTTGCCAACGCGCTGCACAGCGAAGAGTCGGCCATGATTGAAGTTTCTAATTCTGTGGATGTGGACACCACCCGCGAAGCAGCGTGGGATTTGTTATCTGATTTTGAAGGCGTCTGGGAAGACTCAAACCCAGCTCACCGGGGAACAAAAGTCTTGTCTGAACCCAAGCGACCGTTGCGGGACGGTCTGCAATGGTGGCAGCGGGAAAAAGTTGGCCCTGTGCAAGGGGAGTTTGTGGCGACGCTGCATGATGTGGTTCCAGAGCAGGAATTTTCGTAGACAGCGCCAGCCACTTATGCTCTGTTAGAGATTACCTTTACCGTTGATGAAGGGGGCCACTTCGTGATTGAAGAGCAGGGTCGCGGCATTACTCTCCGCCATGACTTGTGGGGCAAGTTCAGAGACACCCTCAAAGGTCGAGTTCTACGCTGGATAGCGGTGAATCTCCTGGGAGAGCGCCACTCAATGGCCAGCCATAACCTGACCGAGCTTCACTACTTTAAGGACTGCTTGGAAAGTAATGGCGTCTAGCCCGACATGGGCAAGGTGATCGTAAACATACTGCCCTTGCCAGGTTGACTCTGTACCTGAATATCGCCGCCGTGGGCTTGAGCGATCGCCAGCGCGATCGCCAGTCCCAACCCGGAACCACCACTCTGACGGGAGCGATCCTTTTCAACTCGGTAGAAGCGATCGAAGATTTTGGTTTGGTCTGCTGGGGCGATGCCGACTCCAGTATCCTCAATCATCACCACCGCCTGATTTTTTTCACCTTCAGGAAACGTCTTGCGGACGACCTGCTGGAGTTGAAGGCTCACTTTCCCACCTACGGGGGTGTGCTGGAGGGCATTGCTGACAAGGTTAAATAGTAATCGATAGAGGTGTTCTTCGTTGCCCATGACCACGATCGCAGGCGCTTGGGGTTGATTAAGGATGAGGTGAACGTTGTTGGCGATCGCCAAGGCCGCCAGTTCTTCTTCCAGATCGCTGAGAATGTCCTGCAGGCGGCAGGGTGTCTTATTTGGTGGAGCCTGGGTATCCAGCCGGGATAACAGCAGTAAATCGCTCACAAGACTGGTCAGGCGCTGATTTTGACGGTTGATCACCTGTAGAGTTTCACGAGCGTCCGCATCCGAAATTGCTGGCAGACGCATCACCGATTCGGTGGTCGCCTGAGTCGCTGTCAGGGGGGTGCGCAGTTCGTGGGCGGCATCGGCGGTGAACTGCTGAATTTTACGGTACGACACCTGCACCGGCTTTAGGGCCAGCCCCGCCAGCCACCAGCTTGCCGCTGCTATCAGCCCTAGGGTGATCGGCAAACTCAGCAGAATAATCCACCGAATCATGGTCAGATAGGTAGCAAAGTCACTAAAGGAACGCCCCACCAGCAGCGTACCGAGCCTAGATTGGTCATTTAGGTCGTACAGCGGCAGGGTGATTTGCCGATATTCGTTGCCAGCGTCATCCCACAGCGTTTGCCAGGGGGCGGTGGTCTTACTGTCCATCATTGCCTGGGACAAGCTGCCCGCAGTGGCCATGACTGCTCCTGTCGGCGCGATCACCCGAAAGTAGTATCTCCCTCGGTGCAAAGAACTGGCGTGGTGCCCCCGCGCGGCTTCAAACGGAACCAGGCAGGCATCCCCGGCTACGCAGAGGTTGGGCAACAGATTGGCCGCCGCTCCATCGATCTGACCGTTTACCGTCAGGGTTGATTCCAACGCATCGTGAACGGTTTCGGCCACGGACTTGAGTTCGCGATCGGCGGTCACATGGTGGGCGTGGGCGATCGCTTCGTACACGCCCAGTCCGCTCAGCCCCAGTACCACCGTCATGACCCCGGTATACCAGGCGGTGAGCTGCCAGCGACTGCGGCGAAATAGCTTATTGGGCGTTGAGGCGGTATCCCATGCCATAGACAGTCTCAATCACATCTTCACAGCCATAGTGAGCCAGTTTGCGCCGGAGTAGACGCATCTGAGCCGCCACCACGTTGCTATTAGGTTCAGCCCCAATCTCCCAGAGCTGATTGAGCACCTGATCGCGGGTCAAAATTTGATTCGGATGCTCCATGAAGTATTGCAGCAGTTGGAACTCTTTTTGGGTGAGTTCGATGGGCTGCTCAGTGCTGTCAGAACTCAGCAGGGCGATGCGGCGATCGCAATCTAACATCAACGGCCCTACCTGTAGTGTACTGGGCTTAATTTCGGGTTGTCGTCGCCGCAGTGCCCGTAACCGCGCCAGCAGTTCCGCCATGCTGAAGGGTTTCACCAGGTAATCATCAGCTCCCGCATCCAACCCAGTGATGCGATCTTCAATCTGATCTTTAGCTGTAAGGATGAGGACAGGGAGGGCGTGATTATGACTTCTCAGCCAGTGGCACAGCTCAATTCCCGACTTTCCTGGCAGCATCCAGTCAAAAACGCACAGGGTGTAAAGCGATAGGTCATGCTCCAGATAGGCCAGTGCCTCCTCCCCTGACTGCACCCAGTCCACCACATAAGCTTCCTGAGTGAGGGTGCGCTTGATGGCTTTGCCCAGATCGGGCTCGTCTTCAACCAGCAGAACTCTCATGATTAGTCCTGATCAGCAAGAGGAACGGTTTCAATCAGCGGGCAAATGTCTCCCGGTTGCGGATGTGGGTGATTGGCGGCCCAACTGTCGCGATACTGCTCCAAAGCCGTTTTGAAAGCAACCATCTCTTGAATCTGGGCCTCAAGCTGTTGAATCTTGTCCTGCAAGAGCGACTGTACAAACTCACAGGGCACATCGCCCTGGTGATGCACAGTCAGCACTTCGCCGATGTCTTCTAGAGAAAAGCCGAGGGTTTGGGCCTTTTTGATGAACTGCACCTGCTGCACGGTTTCGGGTGCGTAATAACGGTAGCTGTTTTCCCCCCGCTCTGATTGGATCAGGCCCAGGCCTTCGTAATACCGCAATGCCCCAACCGCCACGCCTGTTTGCTTCGCGACTTCCCCAATTTTCAGATAGGTTGCTACTGCCATGGCCGTAAATTTCAAATCTCATGTGTTTCAAGTTTAAACCCTCAAGTTAGCTTGAAGGTCAAGCGCAGCCGTTCGTTGAAACAGAGGGCAATAGATCAGGCGTAGATTTCATTTTGATTTGAAAATTGAGTGGTAATCTGCAGCTCAACCTCGCGATTTGAGTGACTTCAGGAAAAACCATATGCGTGATCAGCCTTACCGTACATCTGTTTGGGCCGGATCAGTTCTAGGACTGGTACTGGTAACGGCACCGATCACGGCTTTAGCCCACACTGGCCACGATCATGAGGCTGAGTTTCAGTCCGGTACCAGCCAACCCGTCAGCGGCATTCGGGTAGATTCAGCCACCGCAGAGCGCCTGGGCATTCAGGTGGTGCCCGTCAAGCGAGAGTTTTTAAGCATTGGCATTCAAACCACGGGAGAACTGATTGCCCAGCCGGATCAGACTGTTATGGTCAATGCCCCCATTAATGGAACAGTGGTGGAACTGTTGGTGGAGCCTGGTGAAACGGTAGCGACTGGAGAACCGCTAGCGCGAATCCTCGCGCCTGATTTGATTGAGCTGCGGGTCAGTTCTCAAGAGGATCGGGTGGGAGCAGAGGCCAATTTACGATCAGCAGAGGCTAACCTGACCCTGGCTCAGCGCAACTACGAGCGACAGCGGGCGATCGCCAACACCGAAATTCAGGCAGCCCAAAAGCAACTCGATCTTGCCCAGGAACGGTTTACCCAGGATGAACGGTTATTGGGAGCGGGGGCGATCGCCCGCCAGCAGTTTTTAGAATCCGAATCGAATCTCGCGGCAGCCCAAAATACCCTAACCCGTGCCCAGAGCCAGCAGCCCGTGCTGGAAGCTCAAGCCGAGTTAGAACGGGCCAGGGCAGAATTGACGGCGGCCCGTTCCCACGTGCAGCTCAGCACCGCCGCCTACGAGACTCGCCTGCAACAGCTCAACAGTCCCGCTACAGCACAGGGCATGGTGACCATCAATGCGCCCATTTCAGGCAAAGTGGCGGAGCGGCCAGTGACCCTGGGGGAAGCAGTGGAAGAGGCGGTGACCCCCCTGCTCAGCATTGTGAATGGCGATAGCCTGCGGGTGACCGCCAATGTCTATGAGAAAGATCTAGGCAACGTGGCCCCCGGACAAGCCGTGCGCATCACCGTTGCCAGCCTGCCGGATCAGTTCTTTACGGGTCAGGTGATCACGGTGGGGGCCGTGGTGGATGGCACCAGCCGCGTTGTGCCAGTGACCGCCGTGCTGGAGGATGCGGGCGATCGCCTAAAACCGGGCATGTTTGCTGAGCTAGAAATTTTAACTGAGCAAACCCCGACGGAAGTTCTCACGATTCCAGCCAGTGCCGTGGTCGATGCCGATGGCACCTCCCTGGTGTTTGTGCAAAACGGCGATGCCTTTGAGCCGGTGGAAGTTGCTCTAGGACGCACCGCTGGCGATGAAGTTGAGGTGCGATCGGGCCTGTTTGAAGGGGATCAGGTGGTCACCCAGGGCGCGTTGCAACTCTACGCCCAATCCCTGCGGGGCGATACCGCTGAGGCTGAAGCTGTCGTTGAAACAACCCGCCAGGGCGTTCCCCTGTGGCTGTTAGCAGTAGGAGGGGTCGGGGCGATCGCCGCCACCGCCACCACCGCCTTTCTGCTCGGTCGCCGCTCCCGCCCTGCCCCGGTACATTCCCTGAATGGCCAGGTCACCGATCCTGCTTCCCCCTTTGCGGTCGCTCCCATCCACCAGGAACCCGTCGCCGTCGAAGACAAGTAGGAAAAGGGTCTAGGTGCTAGGTGCAGGGATAAAGCAAAACCCGATGCCCGATACCTGATACCCAAAACCTGATATCTGACACCTGGTCCACCCATCCACCCCCTACCCATCAACCCTCCCACTCCCCACTCCCTCTATGCTCAACGCCATCCTCAAATGGTCGATCGCCCAGCGCTGGGTTGTCGTCATCGGAGCCGTCCTGGTCACCCTCTACGGCTTCCGTGCCCTCAACCACATGGCCCTGGATGTATTCCCTAGCTTTGCGCCGCCTCAGGTCGAGATCCAGGCGGAAGCCCCCGGCCTGGCTCCCGAAGAAGTGGAATCTCTAGTGACCCTGCCCATTGAAAGCGCGGTGAATGGCACACCGGGCGTGACAGCGGTGAGGTCTACCTCTGTGGCGGGGGCATCGGCGGTGCGGGTGGTGTTTGGCTGGGGCACCGACGTGTACCAGGCCCGACAACTGATCACCGAACGGCTTCAGCAGGCCCAGGCCCGATTACCGGAAGGCGTCGAAACGCCCCAACTGGCTCCCCTCAACTCGCCCCTGGGCATCGTGCTGGAATATGCCTTTACCGCCGAGTCCACCCCGCTGATGGAGGTGCGGCAGCTGGTCGATCGCCAGGTCACCAATCGACTGCTGGCGGTGCCGGGGGTGACGCAAATTACCACCTTTGGCGGCGAAGAACGGCAGTATCAGGTATTGGTCAATCCGGCTCAGCTCAGCGCCTTTGGGGTCACCCTAGAAGAGGTGAGTGCAGCAGCGGCGGCAGCGAACCAAAACGGGGCCGGGGGCTATCTGATTGATGCGGATCAGGAGCTGTTGATTCGCGGTATTGGGCGCATTGAGTCGATTCAGGACTTGCAGCAGGCGGTGGTGACCGCGCGGGAGGGTAAACCGGTGCTGCTGCAGGATGTGGCGGAAGTCACCCTGGGGCCAGCCCTGCAGCGGGGCGATGCCAGCCTGAATGGGGAACCGGCCCTGGTCATGTTGATCAACAAGCAGCCCCTGGCCGATACCCTGACGGTTACGGAACAGGTGGAAGCGGCCCTGGAGGAAGTCGGCCCCAGTCTGCCCCAGGATGTGACTATCACCCGCACCTTTCGGCAGGCGGACTTTATCGAAGCCTCCATCCACAACGTGCGCGACTCCCTACGAGACGGCATCATTATTGTTTCGATTATTCTGCTGCTGTTTTTGATGAACTGGCGCACCGCCGCCATTACCCTCAGCGCCATCCCGATGTCGCTACTGATCTGCCTGATTCTGCTGGACTGGTTTGGCCTCAGCGTCAACACCATGACCCTGGGTGGATTAGCGGTAGCGATTGGCTCGGTGGTAGATGACTCGATTGTGGATATGGAGAACTGCTACCGGGGCCTGCGACGCAATCGGCAGTTGGGCAGTCCCAAGCACCCCTTTCAGGTGGTCTATGACACGTCGGTGGAGGTACGCACCAGCGTGCTGTTTTCCACGGTGATTATTGCGGTGATTTTTGCGCCGATTTTTTCCCTCACCGGGGTGGAAGGGCGCATCTTTGCGCCGATGGGGATCGCCTACCTGGTGGCGATTTTTGCTTCTACCCTGGTGGCCCTCACCCTGTCGCCTGCCCTGTGTGCGTTTCTACTAGCCGCTGCGCCCCTGCCAGAAGAGGATACCTGGGTGTCGCGTCGCAGTCAGCGGCTCTATCAGCCGGTGCTACGATTGGCATTGGGGCGACCCAAGCTGATTCTGTGCATCGCCTTAGGGGCACTGGTAGCCTCCCTGGCGCTGCTGCCTGCTCTGGGGCGGGTGTTTCTACCGGAGTTTCAGGAGCGATCGCTGGTGGCCTCGATGAATCTGTTCCCCGGCAGTTCCCTGGCGGCGACCAACCGGGCGGGACTGGCGGTGCAGCAAGCTCTCCAGGACGATCCCCGGTTTACGACCCTACAGATGCGATCCGGGCGGGCACCGGGCGACCCGCACGTAGTGGGCTCTAACTTTGCCGAACTGGATATTGAGCTGAGCGCGGCGGGTATGAAAGACCGGGAAGCTACTCTGGAAGCCCTAAGGACGGAGTTTGAAAAAATTCCGGGTGCCCCTGCCAGCGTGGGGGGCTTTATCTCCCACCGCATGGACGAGGTGCTGTCGGGGGTGCGGAGCGCGATCGCGGTGAAAATCTTTGGCCCTGACCTAGCCGAACTGCGCCGCCTGGGCACTGAGGTCACTGAAGTCATGGGCAGCGTTGAGGGCATTGTGGACTTGCAACTCGCGCCCCAACTGCCCGTGCGGCAGATCCAAATTCGCTTTGACCGGACTGCGGCGGCTCGCTACGGCCTCACCATGCAAGCGCTAGCCGACACCATCGAAACCGCCCTCAATGGCCGCGTGGTGTCCCAGGTGCTCGAAAATCAGCAGCTCTTTGACCTGGTGGTGTGGTTTGAGTCTGGTGCCCGTAGCAATCCTGAAGCCTTACGAGACATGCTGATCGACACCCCCGCTGGTCAGCGCATTCCCCTAGCCCAAATTGCCCAGGTAGACTATGGCACTGGCCCTAACTCGATCAGTCGGGAAAACGTGTCGCGGCTGATTATCGTGTCGGCTAATGTTAGTGATCGCGACCTGGGTTCCGTCATTACCGAAATTCAGAACGCGGTGCGCCAGCAGGTGACGTTCCCCCCCGGCTACTTCATTCAGTACGGGGGGCAGTTTGAGTCGGAACAGCGCGCCACCCAAAACTTGCTGGTGTTCGGAGCGCTAGCCCTGGTGGTGATTGCGGTGCTGATGTACTTCACTGTCCAGTCTTTCCCCGCCACAGTCATGATTATGTTGAACCTGCCACTGGCGATTGTGGGGGGAATTTTCTCGGTCGCGATCGGCGGTGGCATCCTGTCGGTAGCTTCCCTAGTGGGCTTTATCACTCTGTTTGGGGTAGCAGTGCGCAACGGCCTGCTGCTGGTGGATAACTACAACCAGAAGCTGGCGATAGGAATACCGCTGAGGCAGGTGATTTTTACAGGTTCTATTGAACGGCTCAATGCCATTCTGATGACCGCGTTCACCTCGGCCCTGGGCATGTTGCCCCTGGTAATGAGTTCTGGGCCAGGTCGAGAGATTTTGCAACCCCTGGCGATCGTGGTGCTAGGGGGGCTATTCACCTCCACCGCGCTGACGCTGCTGGTGCTGCCCGCGCTCTATGCTCAGTTTGGTCGCCATCTGGTGCCCCCTGATTCGGGTAAGGGATCCACAACCGACCCATTGCCAGAGGCTGAGGCGATCGCCAACCATCAACCGATTAGCTCAATCTAATTTTTCAAGTTTTTCTGGAGATTATCTATGCGTATCCAACTTCTGTCTGCCTTCCTGGTAACCGTTGCTGTTACCCTGACTGCCTGTGGTGGCTCTGAGACGACAACCGCTCCCGACGATACCGCCGCCCCTACCGCCGAAAGCCCTGCCTCACCTCCAGCAGAGGAGGCTGAAGCCCCTGACTCAGAAGACCACAGCGCCCCTAGTCAAGGCGGCCAAGTCGTCGAGACGGGGGCTTACCACATGGAACTGGTGCCCTTGCCAGAAGGGGACGGCATTCACCTGGATCTGTATCTGCAAACAGGCGACACCCATGAACCCGTGGCCGAGGCTACCGCCGTGGCCCAAGTACAGCTACCCGACGGCACCCAGCAGGAAATTCCGATGGAGTACGACGCGGCAGGCGAACATTTCTTTGCCTTCATCCCCACTCAGGCTACGGGAGAATACAAAACCGTCATTCAAACCGATATCCAGGGCGAGAAAGTCAACGGACGGTTTAGCTTTTCAAAGTAGGCAAACTTCAATCAGCATTGGCTCCTAATAACTCCTGCGGAATCGACCGACAAACTCGGGAGTCCAAAGACTGACATTTAAAGACTTTTTAGATCAGCCCCCTTGACCTTAAAGCTCACTGTAGGCTTTAGGGTAGGGTCATCAACACATTTGATGCCGTTGGGCATCGCGAGGTGAACCGATGACCGCTACTCTTTCTAACTCCCATAAAACCTCTGTCGACCTGCAAGAACCGGTCAAGCTCTACCGCATGTCTACCCCCGAGCACGAATGTCCTTGGGGGCTACGGGCGGTGAATCTGCTCAACGAAAAAGGTATCGCCTTCGAAGATATCAAGCTAACCTCCCCTGAAGAGATTGCCGCGTTCAAAGCCCAGCATGACGTGGCGACGACGCCCCAGATTTTCTTTGGCGATCGCCGCATTGGGGGTTACACCGATCTGGCTGCTTACTTCGATGTCGAGGCTGAAAAGGCCGAGTATTCTTACACTCCCGTTGCAGCGCTATTTTCTACCGCTAGCCTGATGGCGCTGGCGACTTCCCTAGGCATTCCTGGCTTCATGGGGATTTCCCTCTCCATGCTGGCCTCGCTGAAGCTGATGGATCTTGATGCCTTTGCCGAAAGCTTCGCCAAGTATGACCTGGTAACGCGACGGTTCAGGCCCTACGGCAAGGTGTATCCCTTTGCCGAGCTGGCGATCGGCCTGGGCTTTCTTTCCGGCCTTGCGCCCCTGGCCACAGGCATCGGCTCGCTGGTGGTGGGCGTCAGTGGGGCGGTGTCGGTGTTCAAAGCGGTTTATATCGACAAAATGGCCCTCAACTGTGCCTGTATCGGCGGCAACTCAAAAGCCCCGCTGGGCGTGGTGAGCTTTGCCGAGAACGCCATCATGGCGCTGATGGGGGCGACCTTAATCTTCTCCGCCGTGGGCAACCGAGAGGTCGAGCCGCAAGCCGTGCTGTCGCCTCAGGAAGCCGCAATCGTCCAGATTCAGGAGATCGAGTAGGAGGAGAGATCGCCGAAGAGCAGCCTCAAACAGCGATCACCCTCAATTTCATTTCCATTTCATGATTGTGCGTCAGGCTAGTGAGCCGAACTATCGTAGAAAGGGCTGACTCGCCTGACATTTAGGGGAGAGGAATTTATGAATCGCCGTGTGTTTACGTCTGCGCTAATTGCAGTAGGGCTAGTTTCAACAGGGATTGCTGCAACTGGGTGTTCCCTGGCTCAAGGCCCCAACGCCCAACCAGGGACTCAAGCGGCTAAGCAAGTGGCGATGACGTCTGAAATCACCGTCTTTCGCAGCCCGACCTGTGGGTGTTGTGGACTTTGGATTGAGCATATGGAAGCGGCTGGCTTTACCGTCAAAGACAACCTGACGGAAGACATGACCGCAATCAAAGAGCAGTATGGTGTCCCCGCCAGCCTCGCCTCTTGCCACACCACGATTGTGGACGGCTACGTGGTGGAAGGTCACATTCCCGCCGAAGATGTGCAGCGGTTGCTCGCTGAAAAACCTGACGTGGCGGGGATTGCCGTTCCGGGTATGCCGATTGGCTCTCCGGGTATGGAATCTGGCGATTACGTTGAGCCCTACACGGTCTTCTCCTTTACCGAATCTGGCGAAACGGCTGCATTTGCCGAGCACTCGTAACCGCCACTGCAGACAGGCCGAAATAAGCAGCGATTGCATCTCAAAGATGCGATCGCTGCTTATTTACCCTATGAAAGTTGTCTAAAAAGCGAGATTGCCCAATCAAACCCAACATACAACGATGGGTAGCAGCACTGGGATGTTATTGGCCGTACCAAGCCTGACGCCACTGCTGCATCTGATCAATTTCGGCTTGCTGGGTCGCCAGAATATTTTCAGCGATCGCCTGGAGTTCAGCGCGATCGCTCTTTTCCAATACCTGCTCAGCCATGACCAGCGCCCCCTCATGGTGCGGAATCATCGCATTGATAAAGCGCAGCTCGAATTCAGCATCGGCCTTACCTAAATCGCCGCTCATCATCATGGCGGCTTGCATTTCCGGCGTCATCACCATCGTGTGCCCCATCTGGGCGTCATACATCACCAGTTCGACACTGGCATCGGGATACCAGGCTTGCCGCCACTGCTGCATCTGTTCGATTTCGCCCTGCTGAGCCGCAATAATTTCCTCAGCCAGTTGTTGCATTTCCGCTCGCTGGGAGTTTTGCAACGCGGCTTCGGCCATGGCGATCGCCCCCTGATGGTGCAAAATCATGCCGTCGATAAACCGCAAATCAAACTCAGCATCCTTCGGCCCCAAATCCATCGTCATCGCATGGTCAGCCATTGGGGTATCCCCCATTGGCATAGCATGAGGCAAAGACCCATCAGAAGTCGTTTGGGAGGCGTTGCATCCAGCCAAAACTACTGGCACTGAGAGTATACCTCCGACCAATACCCACGAAGCAAACATTCGTTGCAGGCGCATACCAGTCAAACATCCTTTCGGAAAAAGAATTGTCGGTTGTTCTTTTAGCAAAACGCTTGAAGCGTTAACTGACTTGAATTTCCGCTAAAAATGATTATGGCTTGGAAAAGTGAAATCAGAGTGAAATGACAACTCAATCTTTTGCATCTGTATTTCACCATTTGACTAAGAACTAAAATCGGCAGTTTGATCAGTCACGAAATCACCAAGACAAATAACGGCATCGTTGTACCTATGTTCAGAGTACGCCCACGCTGGTGGGATTTATCACGACTTTCTGGCTTTCTAGAGCCATCACGCCGTAGGTCACTGAGAACACTGATCATACATTCCGCGCAATATTGAACTAAGTCATAAATTGTGAATTCGAGATCACCTTTAAAGCAATCCCCCCGATCGCATACAAAATACAGTTCCGCTCAAATTTCACCCGTGACTGCACCTGACCGATGCCTCGACGAGCTTGGATGGACTCGTACAGATAGGCCAGGGACAGGGCCATGCAGACAATCTCAGCCAGGTCAAAGGTAAACGTCTGTCGCCAGGGCGGGGCTGGTACTGAAACAAACAGCAGTAGGTACACGACCAGCAATGCGCCCAGAGTGATCTTGAAAGTTGAATCATTCATTACAGCTCGACTCCCGATGATGGCTGGGCTGGGGCATTTACCTCATGCTGTTGCCGCGATTGATAGAGCCCCTTGAGATTATCGGGCGACCTGGAAGCGGAAATTTCCCAGTTCTGACGGTCAGTTTCAGTAAGGTTGGCCACCTGCGTGATCTCACCTTCACCGTTGGCTAAGACCCCGGCGCTTTGGTCATTTTTGACTACCCCGATGCCCTGGGGTGTTTCCCTGACGGTGTATTGCTTGCCCCGTGCCTCGATCGCACCATTAGCATCCCGCTCTACTAGGCCCGCTGTCTCCAGGTTGCCTAGAAAGCGACGGGCATAGTTCACGATGCTGGCCCCTAGTTCTTGCTGTTGACCAAAGGCAGATAGGTCAGTTTCCATCCGCTTTGCTTCAGGCTCAGCCAGGTCATTGAGTTCGCCCGCTTTTGCCGCTTTCCCGATCGCCTCAATATCAGACAGCTCATCATCAGAACGGCCCAGGGCTCTAGCGGCTCGATACCAGTCACGGAATTGCTCAAGGCTGGGGGACTCTGGTTGCCCTGCCTCTGATTCAGCCAGTTGCTGATCCAACTCCGGGTCATTCTGAGCGATCGCAGCTTGAATAAAGGCTCCGGCTGATACTGACGCCTCTGATGACGGCGGATCGGGCTGCTCCATCTGTGCGGCGGCCTGGTCGATCGCGGCCCGTAGGCTCTCTTGCTGTGCTTGCGGCAGGTCTTGCACAACACTCCGCAGGCGGTCTAACGTCTCCTGATAGTCTGGTGAGCCTGCGGGTGGCTCATCCCCCAGTTCCTCAATCGGTGACGGATTAATGGGAGCGGTTTCGCCCGTCCCCAGCACATCAGCAAAGGCATCAGAAGACTCAGCAGTCGGTTGAGAAGATTCACCCTCCGGCGATCGCCCTACATCGGCACTCGGAGTTTGAGCTTCCGCCTCGGCTTCAACGACCGGCGATCGCGCTGGCTCTGCAGTCGTCGGCTCCGCTTCCGGTTCGGCGGCCACCTGTCGCTGAATGGCCTCAGCAAAGCCCTGCTTGCGCAAGTTGCTGGCAAACATCCCAGCATAGGAACGGTCTAACCCACGGGATTCCCCCATCGGCCCGTGAACTGCTGTTTCCGTCAGATTCAAGGCTCCGTCTTCGGACAGATTGAAGACCATCTCGGAATCAATGAAGGCATCGCCGTTCTCCACCAGGGTGTGATACAGCATCAACTGCTCGCCGTGGCGTTCGATATTCAGCGGCGTGAAGGGCTCATTCTCCACCTTGAGATAAAAGTCCTCATCCGACATCACCGCTGCTGCGAGCCCTGAGTCTTCCAACAGCTTGCCGACATGCTTCTCTGGCTTACCTGCTTGTTCCCTCCAGCCACCGACCCGTGCTTGATCTGGCGATGCGGATGGAGCCATCGACTCAACTACGTCAAAAACTTCCTCCACCTGCTCTGCCGGGTCCGATTCATCCCCGGAGGGGGTCACCTCTGCTGCATCAGGTTGGCCAGGATAGCGCACATCCTGGGCAGAAATCGCGAGGCCCTGCTCAGTGGGATCGGTGAACGAGATCCGCGCTGCTTCACCGTACTCGTCCGCCAGGGCTTCGAGCTGCTCATCTCGCTGAGCGATCGCATTAGCCCGTTCCACTCCGGCTGCACTGGCGGTGCTATCTACCTCGCTGTAGCTGTTGAGCAAGCGGGCTCGCTCCCTGCCAATCGTTGTTGGCCCTGCCTCATCTAGGCGGTAGGCAGATGATTCGGACTCCGACTGATCCGGCAAGATAGCATCACGCCCCTGCTGTAAATAATCCCCCGCTGTCAGGCCCTGAAGCTGGTTGCGCAGGGATTGCTCCAGCGGTTGGGCCTTAGCGATCGCTGTCTCAAGTTGGTTGGCAGCATCCGGCAGCTCGACCCATACCTCTTCTAACGCTTCACCGCTGGTATCGATGCCGATTTGCAGTTGAACGGCTCCCTGCTCCAGGCGAATCTCATCCGGGTCAAACAGGTCAAACTGGGGTAAACCGTCCTCTCCCGGTGCCAGACTGGTTTCCCATGCCGGAGTATGGGGATCTACATCCACCTGGAAGGTCATGACCATCCCTTGATCGGCCAGTTGCTTGGCCTGCTGCACCTGAGCCTTGAGATCAGCCGGAGGGGAACTCGGAGCCTGCTGCCCAGTTTGACTCGCTTCCGAGGCATCAGCGGGCTGGGTAGATTGATCCTCGCCCCTGGGAACTGCGTCCGTGTCCCGTTCCTCCGGGTCGTTCGGCGTGGCAGTGGGTTCATCCGTTTGACCGCCCTCGCGCTCGGCGTCCGACTCGGACTGAAAGGCCGTTTCCAGTTGAGCGCGAACCCCCTCCAGATTCGATAAATCAACTGAAGGAGCCAGCCCCGCTGATTCCACCACGTCTTCAACGGAATCTGACCAGGCAAATTCCGGGATCTGCTCGCCCATCAGCTCGCGGGCCTGCTCTAAGTGGGTGGTGGCCTCTAGCCGCTGGTGGCAACCGTCTTGGAGATAGCTCACCACCTCTTCCAGGCGTTCCGAGGAAAACGCCGCTTCCATGCGGTCGCTGACCGAATAGAACTCATCCCCTAGCGCTCCCATCAGGTCTTCATCCAGGTAGACATCCTTTTGCTTTTTGCCCGTCTGGAGCAAATAGCCCTCCGCATTAGGAGCGGTCTTCAGGGTGATTTGCTCATCGCTGGTTTTGACGATGCCCTGGCGATCGCTCATCTCCATGAATTGCCTGACGTTGCGAGCTGAGGGAAGGGCGACCGGCGACTCGGAGAGTTGCTGTTGCAGGTCATAGCCACGCGGGAGCAACAGCATGGGCTCGACTCCCCCCGTAGACATGGTGGCGTTCACCACGTTGCCGTCTTTGCCGTACTTATCGGAGGCCCGCAGCAGGTTGCCCCGCAGCACCTGTCGCACTTCTCGTTCCCCAGTCTGACGTTCATCAAACTGGCCCATGACGTCTTTGCCCATCATGGTTTTTTGGACCGGAATCATATCCACTGCGCCCATGCGATCCGCATTGATTTTAGAGAGGGGCAAGGGAATCTCGCGGCTGGAGTCCGCCAGCGACACATTCACCAGCCATTTCGAGGGCGCGACCGGATTGGAATCGCCCAGCCGGTTCTGGGTCTCGGAGTCGCCCTCAGCCGCCAGAATCTTATCTAAGGACGTGCCCCGTTTACTGACACCTGAAATCGCGCCGTAGAAGATCCGGCCATTCTCGGTTGAGAGTCGCACGGTTTGCCCTGGCTGGAACCGTCGCAACTGCGTTAGCTGCGTCTGTTGTTTATCCAGGCGACGCGAGGCCCGGTTAAGGGCCGTTTGCTGTTTCTCAGGATCGGCAATGCGCTGCTCAATTTTGGCCGTCTGTTGAGCCAGATAGCGTTCTGCGGCTTGTCCGGCTTTCCCGAGCAGATCCTCGGTGTAGGCTTGGGCGGCCTGCTCCACGCCCGCCGCGTCATTCTCCTCAGGGGAGGCCACCGGATCGAGGTCGAGGCCGGTGCGAATCTCATTGATAACTTCTAGCTGCGTCTTGGGTTTGCTCTGGGCCTTGGCATCAATCACCTCCGCCTGAACGCCCGAGCCAAAGGCACTCTGCACTCCCGGCATGGCGGGAATCACCTCGGCCTGTGCCAGGGGCCGCGCATCCAAGTCAATGGCCTCAGCTTCCAGAATGTTGTTGCCCAGTGCCTTCTGCTGTTTGACGAAAGAGGTGTATTCATCTTCCAGAATGCTGTAGAAGGCTTCCTGCTCTTCCACACTCAGCAGAGGCAATCGGCCTGTGACTTTCGCGATCGCCCCTTCAGTGGCATCATCCAGGCTGGCAATGCCGTCTGGGTTGACCGTGATGGGATAGTCCAGCTTGGCGTTGATTTCGGGATACTCACTCAAGACCTGCTCGACTACCGCATCGCCGTACTGGTTAAAGAAGTCGGGAATCTGGGAGGTATCAAACCCGGCATTTTTATCGGCAGTAGTATTGGCATTCAGGCTCGACATTTTGCGCTCTAGCAGTGCTGCCGGACGTTTTTCATCAGGAGTATCGCCCATCAGCAACGAAATGCGCGGCGGCACCACCTGCCCGGTACGGTGGGCGCGGCCTAGCGTTTGCATGAAGTCGTTCACGTTCCGTTCCGCCTGACCCACAATCATATGGCGACGGCGCTGGTCGGCAAACTTCTCGGAAGCATGGAGGGAGATGCCCGTGGCCCCCGATCGGTTGAGCAGCATCACATCAGTTTTGCCGTCGTTGAAGCGATCAGTGGCCCGGACTTTACCGGCTTTACTGGTTTCGCGGGAGCTGCGCCGCTGATAGGTGGCGTGGCCGTCGCTATCATATTCGAGGCGAGCTTTCCGGCCTGTAATCTCACCAAAGCGATAGCCTGCCTGCTCGATACGCTGCTTGATGGTATCGATGGGAGAGACCGGAAAATCCAAATCGGTATTGGCAATCAGCTCCTTGGCTTCTTCGTACTGCTGGACGGCTTCTGGCCCCAGTTCTTCATCGCTTAGCCGCCTGCGGGTCTGGGTACCGTCATAGTCTTTCTCCAGCACATCGCGGCTGCGCTCCAGGTAACGCCGCATGATGTCGCCAAAGCTGGCATCGAAGTCATCCCCAGGGGCAATGCCGTTCTCATCGCTGTAGTGCTCAATGAAGCTACCCATCGTGTTGGAAACCGTCAGGATCGGCTTTTCGCCTCGCTCCAGGCTGGCGATCGCTTCATCCGCCATTTGCCCTGCCTTGCGGGAGAGCAACGACTGATCCATGACGTTGTGCATGATCGCCGTGAAGTTGGTGGAGTCTGCCCCGGCTCTGCCGACCGACGTATCGGTGCCGACTTTCTTAGCGTCAGCCTTGAGCATGGCAGACACAATATAATCAGGTCGCTTCGGATGAAGCGAATGGGTAAAGAAACCCAAAGACTTGGCAGCCCAGACAAATTGGAAAACACTTAGTTAAGTTGATGATGTCACCTGATCAGAACCAACAAACCTCAGTATCCGTAGATGAAACCAGTACAGCTGAGCGGGTTCGTGTCAAAGATGCCTTGTTTTCTGCGATCTACGAGACTCCAGGATATAAGGCGACTCAATTAGCCGAAGCCGCTGGAGTCACGGATGCGACCCTCTCTTTCATGAAAACCCAGGGACGTGATGTGCGGATCTCAACGTTTCAACGCCTGTTAGATGGGATGCCGACCGATGTCTACCTACGCTTCTACAAAAATCTAGGTACGGGATTAGCTCATGATGCACTCACCGATGAAGAAACCGCACCCGAGAAAATCATTTCAGCGCTACTCCAGCTCTGTGATGATGAGAGCTTGATGGGCTTAGTGCAAGAACTCGGCGCGATTTCTAAGAAACGCTGTGAGCAAGGTAGTCAAGTGCTCTCCATCTTGGCTCTGATCACGGAGCTGATACAGTATTGTGAACTCAACGATATTCCTGAGCTCATTAACAAAGTTAGTCAACAGACTGCGACTGCGATCAATCGAGCCTCGGAAAGTTCAACTGAAGAGAGGCACTAAGTTTGGCTTTAGAGGTTTTGTTGTTAGGGAACATTCGGCAAACATTACCTTAAAGTATTCCCTAACTGGCAACGATCGCTCAGAAACAATCGTTCTGCATCAGCGCCATACCGTCTGGGAGATCGCTGAACTCACGATCAGTGACGGGTTCACCCAACTCGGTTATACCTTAATCTGGTACACCCCATTGCCCACATTGCGCCACTTGCCACTTCTTTTCCCTTTCGAGAGGACATTCGCTAAAGCGCCCTTGACCCGCTTCAAGTCTTCCCCTGAGATATCTTCGTACAGCTCGCTGACTATCTGATCGATGTGGGTAGGTTCTGCTGCCTGAGTAAGTACCTGCGTCACCGCATTGGTGAGGGTTTGATCAACAAATTTTGGGCGGAGCAGGGCTCGTGACTTCGGCTGGGCCGGGGCTTTGCTGGCTTTTGAGGGAGACTGAGATTTCGTACTGGGCTTTTTTTTCGTCGTCGCTTTAGCGGATGACGACTGCTGTGATTTGGCTTTGGTAGATGGCTTAGCAGCGGCTTTCTCAGCTTGGGCCGCTTCAGGGGGCGCGGCGACTTGATCAGGGGGCGCAGCGGACTCTTTTGCAGGAACATCCTCGCTGGCATCGGCGATCGCTTCAGCGTCATTCGCTTCTGTGGGCTCAGCCTCAGTCGGTGTAACTGCTTTAGCGGCTGGTCCTGTTGCCGACTCCTTTATCGCCTGCGTATCCGAGGCATCGGGGGTGGAGATTGTGCCCGCATCCGTTGCCGGATGTCCTTGCGTCATCGCTTCGGCTAGCAGGGTTTCAATCCCTTGCAACTGCACCGTTTTCTGCTGCATCTGTTGGTTCATCCACGCGATTTCCTGCTGCAGGTGCGCTTGGACTTTTTGCAAGGAGGTGACAAAAGCATTCGCTTCTGCAGGCGATAGCGTTTGTAGATAAGAATTTGGAGTAGCCACGATGAATGACAGGGAAACGATAACAGCTGTCAATTGTATGCAGAGTCGGGGAAAAGGCGTCATTCACCTCTGTTTTGGGCAGGAATATGAAGCAGTATGAAGTGGGGGTGCTGCTCGACTCACCCGCTTTGCCGTTGCTCTAGCCGCCAGCTCATAGAGCCGAGTCAGCTTTGCGATCGCCCGCTCCTATTGGGAATGGTCTCAATCCCCTTCAGCCATCACTTCAGATGAACTCCGAAAGTAGAGAATGCTCAGGCTTGTCGTCTCATTATCAACCCCATACCAATCATCCAGCCCTGTCTCTAGTATGACGGTCGCCCTCGTACTTCCCACCGTCTGCTCGATCATCCCCTACCAGGCGCTAGAGTAGAAGCCACTTTTAGCAAACAGGAAACGATGCCGCCAGCACCCATTGTCTTGCTTGAAACGGACTATGAAACAATCGAGGACGCAATCGCGGCTAGAGACGCCCAGGCAACAGACCTGACCAATCAGGGCACTCCTTTCCAGCAACAGACCCTCTACCGCGCTACCGATGGCGCTCGCGTCTTCCTAATTACGCCCATCGAGCCGGAGATGGAAGCGGAGCCGCCTCGCAGAGCATCATCCAAGCCTCCCACTCGCCGCACCAGTCCGCAAAGACGACGCGAACGCACCCGGCAAGTCGATTATCGGTAATGGGCTCAAGCCTCCTGTTCACCACCGATTTCTCTGACTGCATTTTCAAGTTCTGATTCTAACTGTTCCTTGCTGGGCAGCGTCTTAGGTAGACGATGCTCAGCGACGGCAATCGGGTTTTGGAGACTTCTCAACGAATACTCAGCAATTGTTCTATCCTTCGTTTTACACAGAATGATGCCGATGGTTGGCTGATCGTACTCACCTCGTTCAGCATCGTCGATCGCTGAGAGATAGAAATTCATGCGCCCGGACTGCTCTGGCCGGAACTCATCAATCTCTAGTTGAATCACGATAAAGCATCGGAGCTTGAGGTGATAAAACAGCATATCGACATTGAAATCCTGCCCCCCGACACTAATGGGATAGTTGCGACGAACAAAGGAAAAGCCAATCCCCAACTCCAGCAGGAACTCCCGCATGTGGGCAATGACGTACCGCTTCAAGTCTTGATACTGGATGTTCTCCTCAACTAATAGGAAATCAAAGTGATACGGATCTTTGATTAATTGGTGAGCCAGATCTGATTGAGGTCTTGGCAAAGTCTGCTCAAAGTTGGTAACAATTCCCTTTTTTTCTTGATACAGACCATTCTCAATTTGCCCGACCAGGACGCTGCGACTCCAGCCATTCTCAATAACCTTTTGCGCGTACCAGAGACGTTCATCTCGGTTCTTCAGCTTCTCTAACAGGGTGATGTTGTGATACCACGGAATTTTTGCAAGCACCTCTTGCAAAATTGATTCTTCAGGCCATGCCTCCGCTAGAGTCTTCATATAGCCTAAGTTTCGAGCCGAAAACCCTTTCATCTCAGAGAATTCCTGCTTAAGATCTTTGGAGAGTCGAGTGATCACTTTTGCTCCCCATCCTTGGGCTTGCTGTCGGGCCAATATCTCGCAGCCAATCCGCCAATACAGCAATAGAAGTTCGCGGTTGACAGCAAGTGCCGCTTTTACTTGAGCCGTTCGGATCTGCTGTTTCAGCTCCTCCAGCAGCTCTCGATAGTCGTCATCGGGAATTAAATCGGACTTCGGCATATCACTCCCCTCTTACTCTTCGTACAGCTAATAAGCCGCCTCTTGCCAGTTCTCAACGCCCATATAGTCACGGGCAATGTCCTGCAAAATCGTATCCTTATCCACTGAGACATTATGCCGGGTGCCGATCATAAAGCGACGATGCACCTCCTCAATGGCCCCTTCCTGCTCCTTCAAAACCTCCATAATGACCGGCTGATAGGTCGCCCCGACCAAGCTACCGAGCGCCTTGATGATAGAAACAGAGATCCGTAGTCGAGTATCGTTGCTCTCTTGAGCGGTGTTCCAGTTGATGATGTCCTGCACAATGGCCTCTACCTTCGCTTTCGAGTCGCTGCGGTCGCGCTGACGAGTCGCAGTCTGCGGGGATACCTCAGCAGCGGTAGCAGCCGGGGCAACGGTCACCGCAGTAGTCGCCCTGGGCTCCGGTTCAGGGGCAGCCGTCGGCTTCGGCGGCGGTGCAACGGCACCTGCGGCCCCGTTACTGCTCGGCACAGGCTGGCCCAACACCTTGTAGATCCCCTCTAGCTGCTGCTTGGCCTCCGCCAACTCACGCTGCAATCGAGCATTTTCAGCTTGCAGACTGTTGACCTTTTCGGTGTCCGGTTTCTGGATCTGGAGGCGATCGCGCTCCTGCTCCAGCGCTTGGTTTTGAGCGGTCAACGCATCCAGTTGCTTGGTAAACCAGTTGAAGGTTTGCGCCACTTCTCCTACAGTTTCGGTCTGTCGGCTCTGGTGCTCTCTTTTCAGGGTTTCGTAGGCATCGAGCAGCGCACAGAAGAGTTCCGCTGGGGTGCCCGTCATGCCCTCCTGGGCCATCAGTTGCATCAGGCGCTCTAAATCAGCTTCATAGACCTTGGGGCGTTTGATGGGTTGCTCTTGGGGCTGGCTCATCTGGGGTTCTTCCTCTGCTATTTCGATCGCTTCATCCGTATCTGTCGTATCTGTTGCCGTGGGACTGTTCTCTGCCGCTGCTTCGTCGCTCTCATCGGCTGCGGGCTGAGCATCTTCTACTGGGTCATCCCGAAACGCGGCAATCACCTCCAGCCCTGGCAGTTGGCCTAATTTGAGACCCAAGCGCCCATCCCGGTTGCCCTGGCCGTCACCGATCGCATAGTCGTCATAGTTCGATCGCGCGGCGTAGTTGGGCAGCTTCTTGCTGTCCTGGGTAATCGTGAAATGCCCCTGGATTTCCGCCTTGTACTGATGTTCCGGCACCTGCGGCGGACAGAACCAGTGGGCGGCAATGGTCGCGTAGACGGCCCGAAAAATGTGGGTGTAGAGATTGTCTTTATCGCTGCGGTTGGGGACTAAGCCCTGGAAATACTCATCACACTTTTGGGCAATCGCCAGGCTATAACGTCGATTCACTGCCAGCTTAAGCTGCCGGGAAGAGGCCCCCAGCTTTCTCAGATCGGCGATCGCCAGCCCTGATCGCAGCTTCTGGATTGCCGCTAGCACCTTCGCTGCTGGGGCCAGCGTGGGAATTTCGAGGGTGATGTCAACATCGTCGGCCTTCTTCGCCATTTGAGAAAAGTTCAGGCTCCAGGGAGACTTGAGCGAGAATTGCGAGAGCAGGATTTCACTGATGCGGCGACCAATGAGCACCGCTAAGCCTGCCCCCACGTCGCTCCACTCGTCGCTATCGAGCCGGTTTTCCGCAATTTTTACCAGCGCCTCAACCGCATCGGGGTGCAGGTATTGCGTTTCTCGCTGGGCCACTCGCCCCCGTTGCTCATCATTCAGCCTTCTGTATTCTTCGGTCGAGAGCGTCACCAGGGCGATCGCTGGATGATTGGGGTCGAGGAGCTTCAGGGCTTGCACCACGTTGGAGCGATAGTTTTTCTGCTTTTTCGGCGTATCGAGCATTCTTGAGGCGAACTCCTCTTCGAGTTCATTGGCAAACTCATGGGGAGTGCTCTGCTCTTTTGCCAATAGCGCCAGATGGTGGCGAATGAACTGCTCTAGCCACTTGGTTGAAGCTTTGCCAGCAGCCACATCCAGCCAGTTTTCGGGAAGGGTAGTCGTCGTCATGAGCGGGAACCTATGAATTGAGCCATCGCGGGCTAAAGCAGCGTGAAGAGAAGCATGTTACCTCCGGGGGCAATCCCCCTTACTATATCTTTATTTATCGAAGTTGAGCCATCCATATCTAAGTGAGTGAAATTGGATAAGACGTGATGACGAGTTCGGGAATTTTGCCGCGCCGCTTTCCGTTCGAGTTGATCGCCCGTGCCGCCTGAACTTTGTGCCTGTGGAAGCCCTGATACAGCTCGCAAATGAAGGGACAGTCGGAGTTGGACAATATCACCTTGACTCCACGACTTGCCAGCTCTGCAAACGTTCGCCGGAGTTGCTCTTGGTCTTCAGCGCGAAAGCCGTAGCGACTGTAGCCCGTGAAGCGACTGGTGGCGCTGATGGGGTGGTAAGGCGGATCAAAGTAGACAAAATCTTGCTCATCCACGGCCCAGTCCAGAACATCAAAAAACTGCCCACAGCGGATGTCGGTCACTTGCAGCGCGAACGCAGCCTGCCGCAAAGCCTCGGCATCACAGACCTTGGGGTTCTTGTAGCGGCCTATCGAAGTATTGAACTGTCCCTTGGAATTTTCTCGATACAGACCGTTAAAGCAGGTCTTGTTGAGATAAATCAGTCGGGCAGCGCGGTGAATGGGCGATCGCATCTGATGATTCGCCCGTACCGAATAGTAGTAGTCGCGGCAGTGGCGCTGTTGGTGCTGCCGCAAAATCGCGATAACGGCCTCCACATCATCGCGAACACAACGGTAGACGTTAATTAGTTCGGGATTGAGATCAGCCAAAACAACCTGCTGACAGCGATCGCGCAGGTGAAAGAAGACGGCTCCACCACCTAAAAACGGCTCATGATAGCGGCAAATCCTGCCTGGAAAGAACGGCTGATATTGGTCGATCAGTCGCCCCTTGCCGCCCGCCCACTTTAGGAAGGAGCGAGGCGAAGCATGGGGGGCAGCGATCACAGCAGTCATTTGATGAAAATCCTCGTGATTTCGTGATTACAAGACCCCCCACCCCGTTCGCAAAGTGTTAGGGAATAAGCTAGCACCCATTCCCCTTGCTTTATTCCCTAACAGTCTGGAGACTCAAAAGCCCTTGAAAAGGTTCAACTGCACGGGCTTGGGGGGAGGAATGAAACGCCCATCTCGCTTCACATAGACCTGGCGAAAGTCTAGTGGGTCCGCAATCGCCTCATCTTCGGGTTGAAGCATCGGCGTAAACTTACGCGACTGCCCACGGAGCGGACAGCACTTCCACCAACCGTTACGGCCCACCAGCCGCCAGCCCTTTGACCTGGCCCAGCGACTCACGGCATCAATGAGCGCTAACTCCTGATCTTCGAGAATCGCAAATTGCTCATCTGAGTGAGCCTCCTGCATCGCCTGATTCAGATCCCGCAGTAGACTACGCTCAATGATTTGGATGTGCTCCACAAACGGGAGAAACCCAGACCAATCAGGCAGTTCTGCAAAGACCTCTTCATGGCTAAACAGGGCGTCATAGCGCTCCATTGAGCGCTGACGGCTTCGCCTCTGCCTGCGTTGGGCTACGGCTACCCGAAGGCGATCGCCCTCGAAATCTTCCACCACCCCATTCGCCCAGGTCTGGATGGGGCGCTGCCCTGGCAACTCGTCCGGGCGACCCAGCACCCAGACCGATTGACCTGACTCAAACCCGGCACAACCTTCCAGTCGAGTAGGATACGGAATCTGCATTAGGGAGCGCACCCGCCGCACCAGTTGCTTGCCGGACAGCGTAGGCTTACCTCGCGAACTGATCCTGCCAATCCAGACGCGGGGAGACTTACCGCCCTTGCCGCAGATATCAATTTCTCCGGGCGCTGTGGAGCCAGAGAAAATGCCAATCTCGTTAGCGATCGCCACCTTCAGTACCTCATCATTCGCGCCAAAGCGCTGCAACCGATGCCAGCGACCCTCAGCACCTTCAAAGTGGTGCAAGAGATCCTTCAGGCGTTTATCGGCCTGTTGCTCTGTAATGGTTTGCGTGGCTTGCATCATTAAAGCTCTGCCTCCAATTCTGGCGGATAGCCGTTCACGTAAACCCCTTCCAGGTCGTTCAGCCTGGTCTCCAGAGCTTTGACCAATTCAGGGTGTGCTGCCGCTGTGATGTTTTTGTACTGAGCGGCATAGCCCACTCCGAAGATTTGCAGGGGGGCTAGCCGAGCAGCGCCAGCCAGCACATACTCGACCTGGGTAACTCTGCCGGGAACGTTCTCATCGACATAAATATCAAGTCGGCATTCTTCAGGAATCACGATGCCCTCCTACCTCAAGTATTGGGGGTCAGACCAGTCGGGCGGATTAGGCACAACGCAATAGCCTGTTTCGTCGGCAATCTTGTACCAGACCAGCTCTGATACGTGAAAATCGACATAACAGGGAATCATCAGCTCTTGGTCGAGATATTGCTGATGGAAATAGAGCTGCCCTTGCTGGTCGTAGAGATGCAGACTCACGTTGCGAGGAATTTGCCCCCGAATGGTTGCCGTTATCTCCACAACGATGCCGTGGGTAAATCGCCCCTGATAAGGCTGTTTCAGTCGGACGAGATCGCCCCTCTGTAGTTGTCGGTCTGTGGTTGCTTCCATGAAAAGCTCCTTATCTCGGTTAACTGTTAAAACTTGCTGTTAGCAATCCATTCGCCGCAGCGATCGCACAGGGAATGACTCAAGCCGGAATCTGGATCGAACCTTCGCAGCGATCGCCTGTCTCCGTGCGATGGCTCTTAGCCTTGCGGGGCCGGGTTGCAGCCTGTGGCTTGGGAGGTGTCACAGGCTGCACGACAGGGACTTCAGGCGCGAACAAATCCGGCTGCAAGACCCTTGATTTCATCCCGCCTTCCTCGCCAATGGCGCTTCTAACCACGCCACCAGAGCTGGCAATTCATCGGCAGACAATTCGCTTGCTGAGGTGACGTAGTGCGTACTTGGACAATCCCTAGACGCATCGGGCAAGAGGTATCCAGTTTCGCGGAGCAGCGCCCCCAAGCGCCTTGACCATTCCTGCCAAGTCATCGTCGGGGCAGGCTCAGCGACAAACTCAGCCCCAGTCACCGGAGTTGCCGTTGCATCTTCTAGGGCCAACTGCCAATAGGGAGTTGGGTGGCTGCGCTTGCCCTCCAGGAAATTGTGGGCATGGGGAATTTCACAGGCCCGGTGGTCGGGATTGCAGCGCACCCAGCCTAGATACTGACTTGAGCCAGCACTCACCTGCGGTAAATTCACCCCGCTATCGACCAAGTTCATCCACGACGCGGCAGCTCCGGCTTTATCGCCATGCGCCTTGCCATACGGCTCACAAAGCTTGCGTTTGTACCAGTCAAACCACTGGTAAAACTTATCCGCCTCATAGCGCGAATCGCCTTCGAGCTGCCGATAGATCCGCTCAGCCCTGCCAGTCTTAGACTTGCTTTGCCGATTTCGAGACCGCGCCCCGGAAGATTCACCTTTTCCCGAACCTTCAGGCTCTCCAGTCGGATCGCTGTGATGCAGTTTCGGAGAATCCGGTTTTAGCAAGCAGTCTTCTGGCTGTCCGACTTGCCCGATTGGAATAATTTTTTGGGCAGCCGGAGGAGACAAAGTTCCCCCTTGGGGGGCTAGGGGGGGATCTGTAGTCGCTGAAGTAATCTCGGAAGTAATCTTAGGATCGAGGTCATTTGGCCTTTTGAAAGCGGCATTTTGACCTTCTGAAAGCGGCAAATCGGCCTTTTGCAAAAGGTCTTTTGGCCCATTGCAATCGTCTATTTGGCCGATTGCCGCCTCTGAAGGGGTTTGAGGCAATCGGCCATCTGGCCTTTTGGAATCGGCAAATTGACCGTTTGCCGCCTCAGTGAGATTGCCAGGGATGCAAATGGGTCTTTTGCCCTTAAACACCTCGAAGTGAGCTTGATAGATTTCATTCCATTGGTTTGCTAACTCCTGCGTGCGCTCTGGAATGAACAACAGGTGCCTGGTTCTGTCCTGTGGAATATAGGGGTTCCGCGTTGGCTGAATAACGCCCATATTTACCAGCCGTTTCATGGCCTTACGGATCGTCTTTCGAGCCACCCCAACGAACAGCGCTGCTTCTAACTCCGGCTCAGAGTGATGCTGGATCAGCAACCGTTTATCGGGTTTGTCTGACTTGAGCAGTTCGTCGAGCTTGTGAGAATGCCAATACTCGAAAAAGGACATGAGCTTGGCCGCGACAACATCTCCATTGAGGCTGTCTACCTGCCACTGATGGACGATCAACAGTGGGGCGTTCTGGGGATGTTGAATGCATCCGGTCTTCATGGCTAATCTCCGGGGAATTTGAGGGCTATTTGTTTCGCGTTTGTGTTGGCGATCGCCCCAAACGAGAGCGATCGCCTGTGGTCACGCCAGTCGGCGGCGGTCGAGGGGAGCAATCGAGAACCCCCGATCGCGCAAGAACTTGTGGCAGTCCCGGCCACCAGAAAACAGGCGCGACAGCCAGGGCGTACCGTTGGCCCAGATATTGGCCCTGCTGATGAGCAACTTGGCCGGATATTGAATCCCTTCGTGGTCAACGGCCCACCGCAGCGGTCGATGTTTCGGGGCGTACTGCCACCAGTAGGCAATCGCTTTGAGCAAATGAGGGCGATCGATATTCTTGGGAATATCGGCACTCAGGTCAGGTACCGGGAACTGTTTCGCTTCCAGCCTTTGGGCAAAGGACTCGGCGATCGTGTCCGCTTCCAGCAGGCTGAGTTGATGCGATTCGGGCGGGTCGGCCTCGCCTGCGGTGCAGCGGAGGTAATGCTCCAAAATGGCAAGCTGGCGCACATCGCCACGGCCCCAGCCCGAACCATCCACCGAGGCCGCGCCCTCGCGCTCACAAATCCAGAGTTTGAGGCCATTCACTCTGCCAACATGGACAGGCTTTCCAGTCGCCACGAACTCAGAGAGATGGGCAAACTTCCACTCGTCCGTTCCGCCCATGAAAATCACCGAGGCCGACTCCGGCACATCTTCCGGGCGATGCCCATGCTGAGCAGCAAACGCCAGAGGGATGCCCAGGTCGATTAGTTCCGGTTCCCAGCGTTGCCAAAGCTTCAGTGCGGCTTTCGGGTCAAAGGGCTGATCAGGGACGACCAACCACTCCGGCGGTTTAGGGAACGATGCCGCTGCCGCCACATGCCTTTGGAATGCCATCTCGTCCCAAAGGCGATCGCCCACAACTGCAGCAAATTTGCCATTATCGAGCGCATAGGACAAATGCGCATAGACGGTGATGGTGCCCCCAGGCGACCAGAGATGGCCTAGCCGTTCGGGGTAGCGGCCTGCCCAGTAGTGGATCAGCCACTTTTTCCAATTAGCGGGTAGGACTTTCATCGCGCCCTCCCTGCTGATTGTCGGGATTGACAACGACCAGCTCCCAGAGAGCATTGGGCAACTGCTCAATCCGTTTAGAGATTGCCGTTAAATCCGCCGCGCCCTCCAGCGTCAGATGCTCACGTAGTCTTGCATCCGCCAGCAGTAGCGCATCGCCTTTAGCCGCCAGGATGCCTACGACAAACCCTTTTAGCGCTTCAGGCAAGAAATCATCAGTCGGCAGGATAATCACTGCGTATCCCCGCCCCTGATATTCTCTCGCCAGTTTCTCTAGCCATTGTTTTTCAAGATCTGTATGAAAAGTCGAGGTTTCCATAAATACCTCTGCAAAAGGTCACAGCATCAAAGCGAAAGCGAACCAGACTGGAGCTTTGCGGGACAAACGCAACCGTTGAATTGATTGGCTTCTCGACAGGCCCACTCGTAATCACCAATGAGCTTGGCGTTCTTACGCGCAGACCAAAGAGGCATCTCCACGCCAAGAGGAAAATAAACGCCTGATAAATACAGGTTCGGGTCACTCAAGGACTGAACCATATATGTTGCAGCGGCTGGCGGCGGAATCTCGATGCCGGGAAACTCTACAAATTCTTCTCGCCGCAAATCCCATAGTTTGTTTTCCTGCCGATCACCGAGCACCTGTCCGGTTTGGCGTTGAGCGATTGCCAGGGCGCGGTTATCGGTCTCTTGGAATATTTGGCCTTTGAAAAAAATCACGTATCGCATGGGTTTACCTGCTCCAAATCAATCGTCGTCAGCGAGGAATGAGGCCAGCACCAGCACCGCCAAAACCAAGTCACTGGTGCCCTCTTCCATCAGCACCTCAAAGGTTTGAAACCGGGCCATCACCAAGGCAACTTCTGCGGGGACAGAGACTTTCATTGGGTTACCTGCTCCAACACTTCATCGGTGCGCCTGGTCTGGTCATGCCTTACGTTTTCCTCTGAGTTACCCAGCCCCGGCGCATCGAGTTGACCCGTAGCCGGATCAACAAAGCTACGACTGCGGGCATCAATAATTTCTTGAGGAGAAGGATCAGCCGTTCTGAGGTGCTTCACAAAGTCATTCCCGGCCAACGGTGCCTGGTTCCATAGGTCGAGGGCATTCGCCAGCGCGGCCTGAGACAAGGGTTGCCCAAATTTTTCTACAGCCTTTTGCTGGATGCCCTGCTCAGCTTTGCGAAGGCGTTCAATCTGTTTGGCATCAGCTTCCTGTGGGGAAGATGCCCCGTGCTGATAGCTGAACGCCCCCAAGTTGGCGGCACCGTTACCGGGATCTGTATGTCCAAAATAGGCGCTGTTGGGCTGGCAGTTATCGTCTTTGGTGCCCTCAGCATTGCCGATCGCACATTTCAGCAGGTCATCATCAATCAGCGACTTGAACGGCACGGCACCCTGATTGATTTGCTCTAGTGTCTTCGGCTGTTGCCCCGTGAGCGCCCATTGCAGAAAACCTTTCTGGGGATGTTGGCGTTGTCCAGTCGCGTTGTCGATCTGTTCCCAATGCAGGTGAGGCCCGGTGCTACCTCCGGTGTTGCCAGTGGCGGCGATGACTGCCCCGCCATGATGCAAGCCCGTAATGCACTTTTGAAGGTGCATCGCGACGAACATCAAACCGGGAATGTCAGGGCTGGTGATTTCGGCGTACTTGCCCGCGCCCCCGGCTTGATACTTGCAGTCCACCTTGACCCGTGATGACTTGGCACCAGGGGCAAACAGCGCGGTCCCTTCCGGCGTGGGGAGGTCTACCCCGTTGTGCATCCGCTCATCACCGTGGATGGGATGTATCCGCATTCCGTAACCGCTGTTGACGCGGAATCCGGCGATCTCGTCCCCCACCTCGATGGGTTCCAGGGATGACGGCGGCAGGACACCCATTTGCTCTAAAACGGGCTCCGATTCCCAAACTGTGATTGGTCCAACTTTGACCTTCACCCCATCATGCAGAACCGTGTCCATCTGCTCATTGAGCTGAGGGATCACCATCGGACTGAGCAGGGCACCCACCAGGGCGATCGCGCCCAACTGCACCACCGTTTCGGCACGTTCCCGGCTGCGAACAATCCGCCATTGCAAGTCAGGCGACAGGGACTCAAAGTCTGGTTTGGCCTGTTGTGGCTTCCCTGCTTTGCGCTGTATGGCTTCTTTAGCGAGTAAGGTTAGCATCGCTCACTATCCCGTCCTGAAAGGTCACATCAATGGCCAAACCCGTCTCACTGATCCATCGGTAGGCACCCTCACCCAAAGCGCATGTAGGCGCGCCCAACTGCTGCAAAGCAAAGCTCTCAGACTTGCCCGTAATAATCGCCCTGGCTTGCTCTTGTGCCTCTGATAGCGTGTTTTCAGAGGTGAGCGCTTGGCATTCCTTCAGCAGTGGATCAGCAAGGTTGAAAGGTTGTTGTTCGGCCCAACCGTCGTTAAGCTTGGCAATTTGCGATCGCGCCCAAAACATCGGATTGTAGAAAGTCCCTTGACCCGGTTCGAGGGCATCCAGCCAAAGGGTAAAGGCGGTTAAGGGCACCATCGCCAGCAGTGCTTTGGTGCGTCGTTTCATTGGATTTTTCCGTCCTGGTAGGCATTGGATGGCAAAGCCGCTAGCGCTACAACGGCAGCAATTTGGCTAACCCAATAGGGTTTTGAGTAGTGACGAGTCGTCAGAGCGACTGCGGCATATATAGCAGCCGTAAGCACCAACGCCTCAAAAAGTACAATGCGGAGCATTCGGCAGGTTTCGGTTTTCATCACGCTACTCCTCCACCCGCACAGCCCGGATCTTCGGTCGCGTTTCGATTTCTTCGGTCACATCGTCCTGGCCCAACATCACGTCATGGACAGAGCCCGCTAACCCCTGGGAAGGTCCGGCCAGCGTAGCGGCAATATTGCACCCTGCAACTACCGGGTTCCAGTTATCGCCAGAGCAGGACACCACATCGCCCCGGAGCAGGTTGAGGCCACCAGAGGCACCCGCAAAGCCAAACCAGAGGGATGCACCTGTGACCCCAAGCGTGGTTAATGGCTTGTGCCGGAGTGATGACAACCAGGCCCTGATTGCCATCAAGGCAGCCATGTTGTCGTCACCGGGAAGGATGGTATAAACCGGGCGTCGTTTGCCAGTCGCGTCAAAATAGCCCCCGTCCCCAATCGCAGACCTGGGGCTATTGCGCCGGGGAGTGACAATCTGAGGCGGCATAGGGGCAAGTTGACTGCCGCCGCCAACGACTTCCCATTCCGCATCAATAATGTCAGGGCTGTTGTTGCTGTTGTTGCTTCTTCTGCGGTTACTCACAATTATTTACCTCGGCTAAGAAATGAGTGTTTTTCTGACAGCTTGCTTAGGGTTTCTTCCGATACATATTCGATTAAATGAGCTGCCATCCATTGTTTGATCTCTTGAGCTTTGCGCCCGTCACAGCAGGACTCACCAAACAGTTCTAAAAGAGCTGCACGGCTGCTCTGAGCCCTGTCAAGGGCGTTCACCAAGGCCCCCAGCGTCAACCCATCCTGCACAGGGGGATAAGGGGGATAGACTGGCATTTCGTCCAGATCTTCCCGGTCGTCCAGAAAACGCGGGAAGCCTTGCGGCGTGTGTCTTCCATTGTCGTCCGCTAGTTCGTCCAAAGTATTCCAGCTATCGTCCGCCTGGACGACCTCGGACGAGGGTGAGGACGAGTCATAGGTAGGGAGGACAGCTAGCAATTTCTCCGGATAGTGCAGCCATTTGGGATAGATCACCGGGACCGTTTCAGGACTACCTTTATCGTCATAGCTGAAGCCTTTTAAGTGACCTTTGAACGCAGGCTCGGCTTTACCCGTAATACCCCGTTTGCCATGAATGGTGAGCACGATACAAGCATCTTTTAGATCCTGAAAACCGCTCGCTTTACCACCCCCATTAGCGATCCCTTTGGCCTCACTGTGAGCCACTAAAATATGATGTTCGTTGGCTTTGCGCGGTTCTGTGGCCACCGAGCGAAACAACAAATCAGCATTATTGACTTGCCCCCCGTATTGGGTGAACTCGTCCCACAATTGAGTGAGATGCTTGGACTGCTGGTTTTTCTCCTTCAGGCGGTTTTGGTAGTCCGCGATCGCCACTCCGATCGCACCGTATTCCCCATGACTGCCAATGGGTAAGGTGAGCCAAAAGTCATCCTGATGCCCGTGGGGGGAGACCAAGATGAGCTGATGCCCCATCAGCAGGTGGCGCAGATAGCACAGGGAGGCCACAAAGCGAGTCTTGCCAAAGCCCTGGCCCCCAACCACCAGTAGCGTTTCACATTCCAGTAGCTGCAAGATCCACGCATAGTCAGGCACATTGAGGCTGTCAAAGATGCGCTGGCGAACCGCATCAAAGCGCTGCGTGATGGCGGCAGCTTCATCCTCTGGCATCGGGGCGGGCGCTGCCGTCGCGGTTGTCCCCGTCGAGGGATCCCCTGTCAGTTCCCGCCACAGCCACCAGCTCAACACACCCAAGCCAGCAGCGCCTAAACCAGCGGCAAGACTGCGACCGGGGCGATAGGCCGTCACCTCGACCCGCTGACCATTGGCGAAGGCGGACAGGTCGTTGGCGTCAAGGTTGGTGAGCGTCGGAGCGCTGATCGAAATACCCACTGACGCCACACCCAAAACTGCGGCACCCGTTAACTTGATGGCTTGGCTAATCACTTTGCTGCACCTCCCACGCTTTCGCTTCGGCGGATGCCCCCCGGTAGCGTTGGTGCGATTGAACGAGGTTGTCGATCGCTAATTGGCTGAGATTCACCTCTGGCTCTGTGGGTGCAGTTGCCCCCCGTGCCAGTTCCACGGCTTCCACACGGGCGATCGCCAGCAACATCGACTGATGGTCGCGATCGCCCCTGGCCTGCTCAATCTGGCTAACGGCATCGCGCTGGAACTGGTCGAGGGCACAGTTTACAGACTGCGAATAGCACGGTTCGCTAGGGTCCGTGACCTGGCGTTGGGCTTCCAGCAGGTAACGCTGGGCTTCCTGGCTCAGCAGTTGTTGCCGGAATTCGTCAAGCTGCGTGGTGGACTGAAAAACAGTCTGGGACAGGGAATCTTGCGCCCCCGCGACAATCGCCCCCTTATCAAGCTGGGCTTCCGGCTCAGCCTCGTAAACCTCTGTCTCCGGGGAGCTGCTGAATACAGCAATGCTGACACCCAGCAAACACACCACGCCGCTGATCGCCCCTACAATCACCTTGGGGTGGCGCGTGTATTGCCGCCAGCCAGTCCGCTTAATTTGTCCTGGCTCATCCAGGTTGAGGTTTAAGGATTGCTTTTGGGCTTGTTCTTGTCTTTCTTCCATGATGTGGATGCTCCTGAAATCAAGGGTTTAGCGATCGCGGCGGTGATTAATGGCTTTGACTGCCGCCAGCGCCAGCAGGGTGAGGCAGTAGGCCCAGGCGAGGCAGTGAATAACCGGCGCAAGCCAGTTCAGCAAGACCAGCACGGCAGAGATGAGGACAGCAGCGGCAATGCCTTGTCCGGCTATCAGTCCAGGGGATGCCTCATAGAGATGGCGAACTAACCAACTCCAGCCGTCCCAGGCGTCCAGGGCGCGATATTTGAGGCTGATCCACTGACGCCAGAGCCAATGCTTGAGGCTGATTCGTTTGATGCGCCAGGAAAGGGGAAGTCGCATGGTGATTAACGTTCCGGTTGTTCAGTTTTGAACGGGGCCTCCTCCGCGATCGCCTGGATCAATTGCTGTCCGATATCCAGCAAGGTCTTGCCTTGATAGTCCAGTCGGCGATAGCGGGCTTCGTAGATGGAGAGGCGTTCATTGCGCTCGATGGTGATGCCAGCTTCGGCAAAGAGGGCGTTGAGCCCATCGAGCGTAAGCGAGCGGTGGTTGGTTGGCTGAGCCCCGCAAGTAGTCGTTTTCATCGATTTGCTCCTTTGGGTCAAGGATTTGGGAAGCGGAATGAGAGGTTAACGAGTTGAAACAGCGGGCTTGGGCAAACTCAGGTCGTGCAGCGAATCGTCGGCTTGCTCGCCTAAAAAGCGAGGGGAGTAGCCGCTTTGCAAAAGGTGTTGAAATTCAGCGATCGCCGACTCTAGAGCTGAGTTGCCGTAAATGCGCGGGGGCAGGGACTCGGTGATGACCCAGAAGCGTTGATATAGCTGAGTGATTGCGGCAGTAGGGGGCATGGGTTAGTCCTCTGAATGGGTCACCGTCAGGGTGATGGCCCCGGCAAAGCCCATAACGGCAAGACTGGTGCTGAGCAGGGTGAGGGTGCTGGCGCGGTCTTTGTGGGCTTCGCTGCCCGCGATCAGGCCAGCAACGCCGGAGCCGATAATGCCGACGAGGCCGCTGGCGATCGCGATTCCGGCGAGAGCCGATAGGGTCGGGCGCAGGGCTTTACGCAGGCGCATCATGGGTTGGCTCCTTGGGGTGATGCGTAGCCCAACACTGAGGCGATCGCGGCGGTGCGTCCGTGTTGTTGGACTAGGGCCTTACCTACCGCTGCGAGGCCGTGTTGAGCCACTAAGGCTTGCAGGGTGGCCTCAAGGTCGAGGGTTTTGGTGGTTTGGGATTCGGAGGTTGTTGTCGTCATGGGTTTGCGGGGTAGACAGCAGAAAGGGGAGAGCGATTACGAGGGCGATCGCGGCTATGAACGAAATCAGGAATGAGAGACAGTGCGATTTTTGGCCTGAGCTAGCGGCGCTTTAGCGATCGCTTGGGTAGACACTCTGAGGAGAGCGATCTGGACAGGGGCGGAGTGGCTGGGAAAGCCAAAAAAGGGATAGCGGCAGCAGCACCATCAAGATGCTGAAGGCGGCTATCAGGCCGAACTTTCCGCCTTGTTTTCGGTTTGCTTTCCCAGCGCCACCGTGGCGTCGCCCAGGGCATTGGCTTTCATCGTGGCAACGGTCTGTTTGATATCCGCCACCGCTCCTAGCATTTCGCTCACCGCGAAGTCAGACAGCAGCAAATCAGCGCGTTGGGCAGTCCGGGCTGTATGGGTTTCAACATCAGCGGTGATTTGCTCGGCAGCGGTTAGATCAAAGTGGGGGCGATCGGCGGGCGGCAACGTCACATGGCGCAGTGCGAGGGAACTGCGGGTCTGGCCAACGACAGTTTCGGTATCGGTGCCCTCAATCAGTTCGGCCTCAATACAGTCCTCTTCACTCGCTTCAGTGACCGGGATCTTGGGAGCCATCTCCGCAATCTGGCTCACTTCGTCTTCGGAGTAGAGGGTGCGGCGACCGTCAGCCGGATCCGGGGTTCCGAATCGTTTCCCATTCTGTTTCTCGACTTTGCGGCGGTACTTGTTCACAGCCTGAACGGTGCAGCCCAGGCGCTTGGCGATATCAGCGGTTGAGTACATAGGCGTCTGTTTCTGAATCGTTTCTGAATCGATCCGTCTGTTTCTGAAACTTTTCTGAAACGTTTCTGAATCGATTAGCTAATTTGTAGCATAATCAGGTACGATTCAGTCAACATTCAGCTAATAATGTTGCGATCTTACCTACGGAGTTTTTTTCTCATGGTTTCAGGCACGATTCAGGGCAGAATGGACGCCATAGAGGCGTGTCAAAAAAGTTCTGGAGAGCCTATGCCCCGTCGAGAGCGGTTCAGTATTTCTCCAATCGGCGAGTATTACCGCGACTTGCTAGAGGTTGATGCTTGGGTTAATGCTCGTACTGCATCAACCCAAGCAAACAGTCTGCTGTGCGCAAAACTGCAAGAAAGAGAGACCCGTATCAAAGACCGGGTCGCCTATCTTGCTCAGAAGCGGGGCATAACAGCAGATGAAATGTGGGTCCAAATTTTGAAAGGAGAAGCTGAAGATCTGGCTCCAGGTGAATTTGTGGACTCTAGTGACGACGATCAATCTGATAGCTAACGGACATCGAGCTATCAGCTAAGCAAAAGATTTTAGCCCCATCAATGTCGATCAAGCCATCACCCAGGCAGTGGGTGGGGCACCTGTTGTAGTGCCAATTTTCATGACTTTTCGAGACGCCAGCGGCGGGCTCACTCTTTCACCTACCGATCAATAAAGGAGATCCATCCATGAACCTCACACAGCTCATCTTTTTACGTCCCCGACGAGAGACACCGCAGTCATACAAAGACGAGGGCCACTCCCTTGAAATTGGCCTGATTCCCCTGCAGAAGGGGGATACTCGCCGTTGGGACGACGAAGTGTGGCAGGTTGCCCACATTGAAACTTACTCATCCTCGACAGCTACAAACAACGCCTTCCACGTAGCAGTGCTGACACCTGATGGCACCATCAACAAGCCCAATCCGCTAAGGGTGGGAGATCATCGCTTGATGTATCTCTGCATCAGCAGCGAAGACTTTGCTTTAGCTTGGCCGGAGCCTGCCGAGTGCTTGCCCGAAATTGGCTGTGAAGCACCACCTCTCGATGGCTGGCAGGTGGAGCGGATGCAAGAGTTTGAGAGCGATCGCCCCGAAGCTCTCTACGATCGCGTGCTCGTTTGTTGGTGCGTTCCGATCAGTATTGCGTCAGATGCAACAGCGGCGTAAACCTGCGCTGAGGTATCGCCGCACTTCCTGAACTCTCCATGTGGGCTGATTCTCTTCAACTTTGATCTGCCCCGCTTCCTACAGTTGACCGAATTTTTTCCAGTTCAATAAACGGAGTCCAACCATGATGGATGCTAACTGCCCCAACCAAGCATGCGATCAGGGAGGTCTCCAGTGGTAACCTCTCTGCCGTCTCCTGCCCTCACCGCTGATCCCCTCGGTCAGCGCCTCTGGCAACTGTTTGGTGGCAACCCCTGGGACTTTTTAGAAGCGCCAACCCCATCACCAGGAGACAAACCCCAGTGGCGCACGGTCAAGAACTACCCATTGCGTCCCCGGATCTTGTGGCAACGCTGGAAAGACGCGACCACCCTGATCGGCGTTCGCTTCAAAAGTCAAACTTACTATGCGCTGATTGATATTGATGCCGGGAGCCCTTACTGCAACCCCGAAGCGATCGCTCAACTCCGGGCCTCCCTAGAGACCATCGGTATCACTCGCACCCTGCTGCTGCGCTCCAGTCACAGCAATGGTCTGCATCTCTATGTGCCGCTACCAGAATCCATCAAAACCTTTGATTTGGCCGTTGCTCTCGAAGAATGTTTGACTACTCAGGATTTCGCGTTGGCCCCAAAGGGCCAGTCTTTGACTATCGCCAATGGCACCTTAGAGATCTTCCCGAATCCCAAACCTTACGGCGTCGAGAAGATCATCCACTACAACGGCCATCGGCTCCCGCTGCAACCCGGCACCGGCTCCTGTCTGCTGGACGACGACCTGAACCCCATCGGCGACAAGCTTGATCGCTTCTTTTGGCTTTGGGACGGTGCTGCCAGCCATCAGGACATGGACGCGCTGCGCGAGGCCCTCAAAATCGGACGCGACAACCGCCGCAAAAAGCCGAGGCTCTCCAGACACCCCAACAGCACCATCGATGCCTGGAGAGCCGATCTGGAACTAGAGATTGAAGAAGGTTGGAGCGGCCTCGGTCAGACCAATCATCTGCTGAAAACCATCGCTTGTCACGGTCACGTTTTCTTAGGGCTAGCGGGTGATGCGCTGTTTACCCATAGCCTTGAAACCGCTACTCAGCTTTCCGGCTATCAGCAGTATTGCCGCCACCAGCATGAGATTGAGTACAAGGTCAAAGCCTGGTGCAAAGCCGTCGAGAAATACTACTGGCCCTTGGGTGATGATCCCAAGCGCGATACCAGCAGCGAGCAGCCCCCCAAACTCAACGTCAACCAGCAGCGTGCCAAGGAGGCTCAGCAGCGGATTAAGAAGGCGATCGCCACCCTCAGGCAAATCGGCACTCTGCCTGACAAAGTTAGCGACCTGGCGCAGCAGTTAGTCGCGATCGCCCACTGTAGCCTCCAGACCATCTATAAGTACGCCAACCTCTGGCACCCAAACCACATTCAAGCCTCTGAAGAAGCGCGTGTAATAGCCCAATCAGAAAGCGATCCAGCTGTTGTTGAACCTGCTGACCTACCTCAATCAGCCCAGCCTTCACTATCCCCTGATCCGCCAAAAGCCTGGTCGAAGGGTCCATTACACACCCAAGAGAGATTTATGAAGTGTATTTTTGCTCCGCCTCTTCCTCAAAAAAATCTTCCGGAGAGGGGGGTGCGGGGGGAGGTGCAGCGTTTTCCACAGATTGCAGCCACCCCTGCTGAGCCTTTCCTGCCTTACGGCGAAGCTCATGCGGCGATTCAGCAAAAAGTTCAGGCGCTCCATTGGTCATTGACGCAGGTTCGGCAATTTTTGGCCGAGCATTTTCAAGGGCGCGATCGCATCTGGGATTTGCAAGAGCATGAGTTGACAACGTACCTGTACCACTTGCAGGTGGCATCGCTGGCTCACGAAAAGTGTTAGGGAACAAACCACCTGACTCTCATTGAAGATATACCCTAACAATCTCGTTGATTGACCGACGTCGTCTGCTTCTACCCTGTCCAGCCCTTTGAATCATTGGTCAGTAGCAAATCAGCAGGGCATCTTCACCGATCGCGATCGCCTTTCCATCTCGCCAAATGACGGCATCGTGACCCAATCGGCGCTGACAATCCAGGATATTAGCGTCACTTGTTGCATGTTTCCTAGAATCCTCTGAGTGTCTGGGGGTAAGGTGCTCATCGTTCTACCTGTTGCACCAGGTACAGAGATTAATAAACGGATAGCTATGGGCCTATCCTCACTTTTGTTCGCTGCGACTCCCAGCAACTCTGTAGCTTGCCGCGCTTTCTATTTCCATTCAATTAGTTTCCTCAGCGAGTGAGGAGTTGTTTTGTTTATCTAAGGAGAAAATTATGCCTAAGTAGTTTCCATTCAATTAGTTTCCTCAGCGAGTGAGGAGCCCCTAAACAGAAATCTGTCCAGTCCTGAATACGACTCCAGTTTCCATTCAATTAGTTTCCTCAGCGAGTGAGGAGCAAACAGTTCGAATAGCTAAGGGCCTGGGAGACTGGGGTTTCCATTCAATTAGTTTCCTCAGCGAGTGAGGAGCACGCACGTCCAATGTCCTCTACCTCCTCCATGCGGTGTTTCCATTCAATTAGTTTCCTCAGCGAGTGAGGAGATAGTCAAGGGGATCGCCCTACATACACGATTGGTAAACTGTTTCCATTCAATTAGTTTCCTCAGCGAGTGAGGAGAAGACCGCTCCCGAATTGTTGTTTCCTTATGAGACCAGTTTCCATTCAATTAGTTTCCTCAGCGAGTGAGGAGCTGCTTCGTAATGAAGGCACTTAACTCAGGAACTAGGTTTCCATTCAATTAGTTTCCTCAGCGAGTGAGGAGCAAAAAAGACACTGGAGAAGTGATCACGGCGCTCGTTGGTTTCCATTCAATTAGTTTCCTCAGCGAGTGAGGAGTCAAACACCCGGTTGTAAATCACCAGATGATCGACCGTTTCCATTCAATTAGTTTCCTCAGCGAGTGAGGAGCGGGAATTCCATGAAGCCCTGCCCAACCTGCTGGAGAGTTTCCATTCAATTAGTTTCCTCAGCGAGTGAGGAGTTCGGCTAATTGGCTGCGAATGGCCTCAATTTCAGGAGTTTCCATTCAATTAGTTTCCTCAGCGAGTGAGGAGTTGGCACTGCTTGATTCAGTGATGGAATAAGCTACAATCGTTTCCATTCAATTAGTTTCCTCAGCGAGTGAGGAGGCGAAAGAAATAATCGGCTATGCCCGTGAAAATGGGCGTTTCCATTCAATTAGTTTCCTCAGCGAGTGAGGAGCCTTTCACCATTTGACGATCACTCCTGAGAATGGTAGTTTCCATTCAATTAGTTTCCTCAGCGAGTGAGGAGACAATCACTACGTATCGGAACCATCCCAAGCAAATCAACATGTTTCCATTCAATTAGTTTCCTCAGCGAGTGAGGAGGCGAAAACCAGAACGTACTTACCCATACGACGACGTTTCCATTCAATTAGTTTCCTCAGCGAGTGAGGAGTCTAACTTCCAACTTCTAACCCAGCTGCTCTCTAATGAGTTTCCATTCAATTAGTTTCCTCAGCGAGTGAGGAGCCGTCATCCCCATGGATGGGGATGACAACATTCTTATCATCACGTTTCCATTCAATTAGTTTCCTCAGCGAGTGAGGAGGTGTCATGGACACGGAATTTCCAAGTCTTGGCGGCCTGTTTCCATTCAATTAGTTTCCTCAGCGAGTGAGGAGGATTCAAGATCTGAATCCCTTCTTGCAGTCGCATCAAAAGTTTCCATTCAATTAGTTTCCTCAGCGAGTGAGGAGTTTACCAGCAGCGGTTTTCGGATCTTAGTGAACATTAAGTTTCCATTCAATTAGTTTCCTCAGCGAGTGAGGAGAGTGGAGACATTTCTTAAGGACCCCGCTATCTCATAGGTTTCCATTCAATTAGTTTCCTCAGCGAGTGAGGAGCTTAGTCTTTGTTGAGACCCCCTCTGCTAAAGACAGCATGTTTCCATTCAATTAGTTTCCTCAGCGAGTGAGGAGTCCTTCCAACTGTAGGAATTCTGCTTCAGTATTAACTGCTGTTTCCATTCAATTAGTTTCCTCAGCGAGTGAGGAGGTTAGATCTATCCTCCTCCTGCCAGTGATTTAGGTTTCCATTCAATTAGTTTCCTCAGCGAGTGAGGAGTTGCCACCCGTGGGTCAAGGTTGCGAATGCCAGCTTTAACGTTTCCATTCAATTAGTTTCCTCAGCGAGTGAGGAGCTGATGAGGCTCATGTAACGTCTTTCCACGATAGCTATAGTTTCCATTCAATTAGTTTCCTCAGCGAGTGAGGAGGCTAGAAACGCTACCAACACTCATTTTTATGTACTCAAGTTTCCATTCAATTAGTTTCCTCAGCGAGTGAGGAGCAGAGAACAACGGCTATACCCGCATTGATATCTTTCGTTTCCATTCAATTAGTTTCCTCAGCGAGTGAGGAGTCGGCATGACAGCAACGCCCTGGCGACTGAGCAAAAAGTTTCCATTCAATTAGTTTCCTCAGCGAGTGAGGAGAGCCAGAACAGCCAGCACAAAGCCGCGTCGAGACATGGGGTTTCCATTCAATTAGTTTCCTCAGCGAGTGAGGAGCACAAACAACGCCCGCCACAGACGCAAGCGGTAGCAAGTTTCCATTCAATTAGTTTCCTCAGCGAGTGAGGAGATAGTGCCGTCGCTCAATTCTTGCCTTGCCCTAGCAGGTTTCCATTCAATTAGTTTCCTCAGCGAGTGAGGAGAAACACCCGCTACCTTGACACCCGTGGTCATGTGTCTAGTTTCCATTCAATTAGTTTCCTCAGCGAGTGAGGAGCTCAATATCCTTGTCCTGGATATACCAGAGGATAAGAGTTTCCATTCAATTAGTTTCCTCAGCGAGTGAGGAGTAGCTGCCAGTCCCACGAAGCCGTTTCCATCCTCCGTCAAGTTTCCATTCAATTAGTTTCCTCAGCGAGTGAGGAGTCAGTTTCTAGATTGGAGCCTTTCATGGAAAAAGGGTCCAAGTTTCCATTCAATTAGTTTCCTCAGCGAGTGAGGAGTCAGCTTCGATTATCCTTTAGCTTGGTATGAGCCGGGTTTCCATTCAATTAGTTTCCTCAGCGAGTGAGGAGGGGCGAATATCGAGTTCTATACCTTCTCATCCCGAATTATCTGTTTCCATTCAATTAGTTTCCTCAGCGAGTGAGGAGTTGCTAACATTGAAGACCTCAATGAGCGTCGTCGCGTTTCCATTCAATTAGTTTCCTCAGCGAGTGAGGAGTACAGAGCATTCATGGTGAAGTCCCTGCGCTTGGCGTGTTTCCATTCAATTAGTTTCCTCAGCGAGTGAGGAGTGTTGATATCGGTAAGGAAGCCCACATGGGTGGTGAGGGTTTCCATTCAATTAGTTTCCTCAGCGAGTGAGGAGGCTACCCTATTAAAACCCATATGTGATGGGAGATCCAGTAGGGCATTGCGAACCACCACCGAGTTGGGAGACAAGAACAGCAAAAGTCTTATCAGCAATCACACTCAAACCCTCTTGTACTAGGGAATCGAGGGTTTCAACGCAATTCTTAGGTTCAGGCAATTTCAACTATCCCTCGCAGACTCAAATAATGGTTGAACTAGGAGGTTCGGTTAAGGGCAGCCCTCCCCAGACCTCCACCTGAGGCAACGTATGCTTAGATAAAGGATAAAAACGAACGCTGTCTTCTTCAAGATTGACTCTGGGCCGAAGTCGTTCTTGTAGTTCGTTATATTTTTTCGCCGAAAGCAGGCATTCAAAGACACTGTACTGCACCCGCCGCCCATACCCTTCCAGCAAATCAGATACCTTCTTTCGCCGCTTATTCGACGGAATATCGTAAGTGACAACATAGAGCAGCATCAGCGAATCTGGTAAGGGTGGTAAGAACGAACTGGATCATAGACAAACTGCTTATAAGCTTTGACCTGTTGCGATAATAGGTGCCACCGAGGGTGTTGCGTACCATCTTCTGCGGTGAGGGGTTCCTCCATACGTTGTACAAACGCCTGTAAAAACTTGCGCCGCCCTGAGTCATTGAGAAAACAGCCTCCATCCCGAAAGTCGAAATCCTGATCAGCATCGACAATATGACGGTTCACCAAGTACAACACCAGTGAATCGACAATCGGAGCCCGAAATTCCTCAACTAGATCAGACGCTAAAGCCGGATGTTGATGATTACCCTCATGCAAACAGGCCATGTAGGGATCAAGCCCCTGAATTTCGATCAGACTCAGCAGATGATTCCACACCACCTGGTAGCCAAAACTGAGCAGCGCATTGACCGGGTTCCCAGGAGGCCGACGGCTGCGCGAGGTAAACGTAAAGGCCGGATGATTCAGGCATTCGGCAAACGCGCCAAAGTAGGCGCTCGCCCCCGCCCCTTCAAGCCCCATCAACTGGTCGAGAGCTTCAGCCTGGGAGACCTGGTGACTCAAATAGTCAAGGCTTTGAATCGCCTGCTCCAAAACAGTCGACGATCGCTTCCGCTGTTGCCGCAACAACAACACTCGACCGTTTCTCAGCTTTGCCCTGACGATCGCTCGGGCCGTGAGCAAACGATGGGGAAAACCGACATCTTGCTGGTAGCGCACCAACTGCCGATAGCCACGAGAGATGGGCAAGATCCGACCGTAGCAAAACCCCATACGCGACAAGTAGACAATGGGGATATCGCGCCAGAGGCAAGCCCGAATCAGCTGAGTCGTTACCTGAGATTTACCAAAAATCAAGATCTGCTCCACCAGCGGTAATTGCACCGCCTGAAGGACCTCATCTCCTTGCTTGATCAGCACTTGCTCCTGGCGCAGGGATAAGTAACAGCCCTGCCGAGAAACATACAGCACTTGCATGGCCCTATCTCTGCGGCGAGTCGTGGTCTTCGCGACGCACCACTGGCCCCCGAGTAGGCGGCTGCACCTGTAAATTAATCCGACTGTTAGCATTGCCCTGCTGGAGGAACAAGATGACGCGATCGCTCAGGGTAGCGGTGCCAAAGCTAGCGGCGACCACCAGCAGGGTGTTGATCCATACAGCCGCTAACCCCAGAGGAGCAATCAACAGAATGACCAAGGTAATGGCCCCGTTGGTGCCCGACATAAGCACGTTGCGGATAAAGGCAGCTCTTTGAGAAATAATCATCGCGAAAGACTCCGTAGAAGCGAATTGCTTCCACCGTAGCCAGAGGTAATGGCGATGGCGAGAGTTTTAATGCGAATGACGAAAGAGCCCTCGGTACAGATACCCCAGCGCAGGGTTCCGGCGAGTTAGATTTGGTGCGGAGGGGTATAGGCGGCGATCGCGGCTTGCACCTTTGGGTGAACTTGCATAAACAAACTGGTGCATTCTAGAGATTTCATGGATTGGTTGGTAATCACGTTCAGACAGTTCACCATACGCTGCTGCCAGGCAACGGCATCCCTGATGTCTACTCCCCACGCCTGAAATAGAGCCTTTTGAGAGATCCCACCTAATCGGTGGGATAAAGCATTGCGACGCTCTCGATTCTCTTTTCGCCAAAAACTCTGGAGGTCTTGATGGCTCAGAGCCGCTGGAATAGCGACCTCGATCAATGCTTGCTGAATATAGCCATTAAGATTGATAGAGACTAACGAGGTTTGCGTCTGTCGGTCTACAAATTTGGGCCGCAAGCTGGGATAAAGTTCAAGAACACTGTCTAAGAGCTGGGGATAGCGGTTATCTGGCTGATCGATATAGTCAGGAATATGCGTTTCCATCCATTCCCAAATGGTTCCTTCCACGGCTCGAAAACTATGGAGCATTGCTTCAGCAGTGTTCTCTTGTTCTAGCCGAATCGCCGCCAGTTGAGCTTGTTCATAGGCCATCCACCACCATTGTTTTCCTTGCTTTTGGGCTGATGGCGGCAGCGTACTTTTTGCTCGTTGAAAAAAGGTTGAAAACTCACCCCGGTTCCAAGCCATACCAGCTTGCAGCCACGTTGGAATTGCCCCAAAACCACTAGAATCTTGCCCGATATAAGGTGCCAGAACATCATAGGCACCGGCATAGTCGTATCGCTCTAGTAATTTGAGAGCCTGTTGCTGAGTCCGGCTCCACAAGTAGTAAGTACCTGAAAAGGGGCCGGTGTAATCTGACGGAATGCCGTGGCGGTTTTGGTCTCGTTTTTGTTGGAACTCGAAGAACTGGATACGATCGCCATAACGACTTAAACCCGAGATACGGCCTGACTCCGAAGTTTGCCCAACTCCCCCTTTAATACAGAGCCAGATGGGTACAGCACTTTGAGCATCCACCAAAGTCGGCCAGGTGTTCTGCCACCAGCGAAACATCGCTTCAAAGTCGCTGGGGTTAGTGCCATCGATGCCTAACGGCACAATCTCGACGTTGATGTGGGGATGCTGCTGGGCAAACCAGTCTTGCAACAGCTCGCAGGCATAGAGGGTATCTTTGTCCCGTTGGGCAACTGTTTCTGGCTGGTCCGTGCCGATGAGGTAAACCTGGTCGATGTCGGCGGCGCAATCGTGCAAAAGCTGTCCGGTAATGACGGGGCGAAGGCGCGATCGGTATTGGTCAATGTGCTTAACCAAAAACTGAGTCAAATCGCGAAAGGTGAGCAGATCCTGCCCTAAGTCAGCGAGTACTTCGGCCTGCTCACCGATGAAGGTGCCCCGGAGCTGGTCGTCGCCGATGTTGTACCAGTCACCCGACTGAGTCTGGAACATCAGGTCGCGGGTGCCAATGGTGGCGATGAGTGTAGCGTTCATGGTGCATAAATCGGGTTAAAGGATAAAGACTAGCGGGCAGTATCAGCCTGAAGCTGCTGTAGTCCCCAATCGTAGAGATCCTGTAGGAGTGTGCGTTCTGGCATGGGCCATTGACCTGGGCAAAACTGCTTTAGCATGTGCTCTATTGCTTGATAGATAACGGGTTCTGGAGAGTCTTCGGGAAGGTCGACAAACTTGGAGAGTTCATAACGAGTGACAGATTGATTGTCATGGACAATGCCATTGCGTTTGCGATTAGCCCAAATCAGACTTTTGAAAAAGGGATCTGTGTCCGAAACCTGAGCCTGTTTCCTCCAAGCGCGAATCAACTCACCGAAGGACGCCGGATAAGTCGTTCCCCAGGCGGCTTTTTCCCCTTCCCGAGGAACCAAATAGCCGTGCTTAATCCAGTCTTCTGTTTGGTAGCGCCAAAAGAGCAGACGTTCGACGATTTGAATGGTTTGCATGAATGCCGCTGTATGATTCTGGCGGTTCAGGTTCAGGTACACCAACAGGCGCGACTCCCAGAGCTTAAGGAACTTGCTCTCAGCCGTCTCATTTATTTTGTATTGCGCCTCAATCGCTGTTCGCCACTGCTTACGCAACGCTTTACTCGCTTGTTGTTTGGTCGAAGGGCGATCAATCCAGCCTATGCCCTGCAAAGCTTTGAGGGTTTCTTGCCACTGCCAGTTGGTAGCCAGGGCCAGATGTCCTGCCAGGTTGTAGAGAGCTTGATAGCGATCTCGGTGAGTTTCAAGCCATACCTTTGCTTCGGCAAAGTCACCCCGCTGCCAGGCCGACAGAATACGCTCTCGCTCCACAGGCCAGAAGTACTGCCCTAAACTCACAACCGTAAAGTCCTGGGCATGGTGAGCACGGCTAATCTTTTTTGTGACGTCCAGAGTTTCAAAAAGAGGTTCTGGTTCTACCGGAATCACTTGCTCGACACCACACTGACGCATCAGAGCCGCCGCGCAAATTTCCAGACTGCTGGCGATTTGAGGCGCAGATCCCTTGGTCTGAATTTGCAGTGTGAATGACTCTTCTGTAGATTGAAGCCCTTGCTGTAAGGCATAGGTGACTAAAAAACCTTGCAATTGCTTTTGAATGTCTGCGACCTGGTTCACTGCCACAACGGGATTCCATACCAGCACCTTTAGTTGGGGATAACGCTGCTGAATGTGACCAGCCATCAGCCGGGCCAGCCAGAGGGTATCCCCCCGGCGGAAATTCCACGGGGTGGTTTCGGGTTGGTCGGTACCCCACAAAATCACATGGCTCAAGTCATGCTCTACTTTCTGGGCAAGAATTACGCCATCCATCAGCAGTTCAACGCAGCTGAAGTCTTGTGTCTGTTCGCACTGGTGATACGCTATTTCACCCAAATGTCGTGCGGCCCAGCGAAACTCATCTTTGGCGATATTGTCGTGGTGGCCTCGTTCTAGGCCGAACTCGGCATAGAGTTGGTCAATGTGGGGCGGATGACCGCGATCACCATCGGCCCCAAAGCTACGTACTATGCCGTCGCAGCAGCGCCAACCGACCTGGCGAGTACCGACGGTGATCATCAGGGTTTTCATTGCTTTTGGCTGTTCCTTTACTGGTTGTCAAGGAGTTATTGAACGTGCTGCAACACTTACTCTGAAATTTCGTCCTCACGACTCATAATGGAATGCCCTCTTGCTGAACATTGCGGTAAAGCTGGTTCGTACCGGCGATGAACTCTGTTTGGCTAGCGGGTTTGGCCGAAATCCAATGGCTAGACTCTAGCTGGAGGGGATAGAGCACATCCACGAGAGTCCGCAGTTCCTGAAAGTACTCAAAGGGCGGTCGCAGAACGACCAGCAAGTCCAAGTCACTGTCGGGGGTAAGGGCCTGACGAGCCGCCGAACCAAACAAGATGACCGCTTGAAGGCGATCGCCATACTGCTCTACCAATAGACGCTTCCCGGTCGCTAGGGTTGCGGCCAAATCTGCACTGAGAGGGGGGGGAGTCGTTTGCATACTAATTTAGAATAGCTTGGCCTCACAAATGATCGGCTCCGGTGAGTTTGGCTTCCATTTCGTCCGCTGTTTGCAGCACAATCGCCAGGGTACGCCAGAATGAGTTGGGGTCACAATCGGCGGCAATTTGGATGCAGAAGGTTGCCAAATAAGTGTTGTCTCCCCCCGGAATCAACCGCCAAGAACCAATTTTTAACTCATAGTTTTTCATGAGCAAGGTGTTGGCCGTATCAATGTCCAGATACCCTTCGGAAACATAGGCGACTGACCAGACCTCCCGGATTTCAAAGTCGCCCAACAACTGGGTTTGGGAGTCGATAAAGGCCACCTGCGATCGGCCATCCTCAAACTCCACCATCACTTTAAAGTCGCCGTCGTTATCAACTGAATACCTTAATTCCAAAGCATCCAACATTTTTTTGACTCTAGGGTCGCCCCGCATTCCACCAAACATAATCGGTTCCTCCGCAATAAGAGAATCAGTTAAACGGAAAAATTTGGGCATAGTTAATGCGGTCAGTGCGCTGTCTCAACTCATGCACATACTGCTGGCGTGGATCATGAGTCGCGCCAAACACCGTTACGACTTGATAGTCACCCAAATCTGCAATCCACACTGGAGAAGGCTTGACACCACCACGCACCTGACCGCAGAGATGGCCGTCATAGTCCAGGTTGTTGCGCTGATCGCGCACCTTGAACTCATCACTGTGCAAAATGGCCAGCGGATAGGGCTTACCAAAGTCTTCCTCACCCCGACAAACAATGATGTGACAGTGTTGGTCAACTGCATCCGTCCAGCGATCGCGGCTCACCCTTCCAGCGTCTAGTGGCTGACGGGGATTGATAGGGCGATCGGCTAATCTGCCCAAAGCTTCATAGAACGCCTGCGATCGACGGTGGAATAGCTCTTGAAATCCTTTCACACTGCTCGGTAGATTCCAGAACGAGTCTTCTGTATCAGGAATCAACGTTGAGCCGCGCCACCAGGGTGCCCGCTCCCGATTCTTACGGGAGTAGCAGGGGCGTCTCGCACCCTGACCAATGCCCCCCAGGTGAAACATCATCCAGGTCAAGTTGCTCATCAGCGTTTCAATATCGCGCCGTTGGTTCGCCGGAGCTTCAGAGGAATAGGCGAGAATCAAGCGTCCTGACTGCTCACCACAGGGATCGTTTTGCCCTTGGCGAGTCGGTCGGGCTTCTTTCTGCACGATACGGCCATCGGCAATTCTGACCGCAATTTTGCCCCGTTCTTGCCGAGGGTTGATCGCGCCAAAGAGTTCTCCCTCCAGCCGTTGCACCTCTCGGGACGGCAACACGCCCCGTGCAAAAGTCCGGAACCAATAGCGCAACATCGACTTAAAAGCCACCGGACGGACTTCGGCATCGGGCTTACCGCGCATCTGCCATTCGTTGCGGCGATCGTTCCAGTTCCATTGGGTAAACAACTGCCGCCCGTGAATCAGTTGCCCTTCTAAAGCAAAGTCAACGCTGAAGAATTCCGCTTCGGTTTTGGATGCTCCTGCTCTGACTAGACTGCCGTAGCCCGTATTCACCTGAGAGCCAATGCCCGCCGACAGCCCCCGACTGAGCCAGCCGCGTACCTTGTCGAGCGTGGCATCGTCACATTGAGCCGTTGGGCGAATGCCAATCAATAACGTCGCTTCTTCCAAGGAGAAAAACGGATTTGGGTTAGGCGAGTACTGCAGGTCTCGTCCCACCGCATCCCACGACCAGATGTTGTTGGCTATGTCTACCGCTAAGCCACCGCCATTGCCAGACTGCTGAGGCAAGGGATAAGCATCCAGAAAAATGACCTTGCCCGATCGCTCCTCACTCTTCTTACTGTCCAGATAGCCAAAATATTGACGCGCAATGGCTTCCTCAGCCTGCCGCCAGGACATCCCTTCCTGCTCCATCAGTTCGCGGATCGCCTGGGTGCGAGCTACACCGCGCAGAGTACTTGAGGGAATGTAGGGCATTCCCAGAGCGTCAAAAGCAGGCAGCAGGATACTCTCTGGCCCCCGATGGCCGCCGACGCGAATCCGCCACAGGCAACGCACCTGAAAAGTGTTCTCCTCGCCCGCAATCAGCTTGGTACGGTTAGTTAGGGTCGTGAGGCGATCGCGGTAGTTCGCATTCTCCTCCGCCATTTGCAGAATCTGGACTTTAGTGGCATCTTTGGTGCCATCGTCTTTTTGATAGGCTCGCATCCAGCGCAGATATTCTACAAAACTAGCTGTAGGCGTTGGGTCAGGATGCGGATCTAACGGATGCTGTAACCAGGGTGAGGGAGCATCGCCGTTACCATCATTACGACCACCGCCACCGTTACCGCCCCGTCCTCGGTTGCCACCAGAACCAGAGCCATCCCGATTGGCACCCACTGTAATTACCTTTTTGGGCTTCCCCGATTGCTCTTTCGCACCAGGACGGCTCATCGGAGAAGGCTTACCGGCCCCCGTTTTTTTCGGGCGATCAAACACCATTTATGCCTCTCCCTTCACATCGTGGTATACCGCTGTTGCCCAAAAGCTGAATTCCTGAGCAATCTTCAGTCCTAGTCCTGTCAGCCCTAAATAGTTATCAGCATCGAGCCGTTTGATGGTTTCTAGTCCATCAGCAGTCGTTAGCCCTTCCTTCCCAGAAATCGTTTCCAGACACTGAAAGAACTTTTTCACTACTTGCTTTTTGCCTTCCTGACTGAGTGCTGTTTCCTCTGCTTTGAGGCGCATGAGTCCCCAGGTTGAGAGGTATGTATACAGCTCTACCGCCTGATTTTTTTGTTCTTTAAGACGAGTATCGTCTTGACTAGGTTGATGCCTTAACTCATGCAGGGCCTCATAGACAGGCGTGCTCATGGTGCGCGGATCAAAAATTTGCATGATGCCCTCCTTAATTCTCATCTAGCCAGGTCTGAACAAAGCCCCGACCCAGACTTTCTTGGCCACCGATTTGCAAAATGTCGTGCTGAGTTATCAAGCCTTGGAAATCAATCTTGGCATTATTCCCTCGGCCATTAGCCTGCGCCGTAATACCCCAAGGAAAGTACATCAGCGTATCGGGCGGGATGGCCTCTTCATAGCGAAAGCCTCCATCTACAGTTTTGTGTTCATCCAGTTTGATTTTGACCTGCCGCCACAGCGCCATTTGAATCAGCGTGGCGCAATGCTGATCGGGCAGTACCAACACTCGCTCAATTCCCTTAGCTTGCTCAGTCTGGGGAACAAAGATGTTCCAGGTATTCCAGCCCTGTAAGTTGTCCGGTTGTAGGATGGCATCCTTCAGGTACACCGGTTTCTGGTTACCAAGATTGGTCGAGTAGTCCGTCGGGATTTCGGCTTCAACTTTGCTGAACCTAGCCCAACGTCTTAGCAGCATGGGGCTGCTCACCCAAATTACGCCATGACTCAGAGACGGTACCGGCATCCAGAGAATCGAGCCGTCGCCAATCCATACATTTCCCTGAGTCAGATTTTCATCCTCGCCATTAGTGACGTCGTCGATTGTGTTACCCCAGAGACCTGAGCGTTGCGCTTCGGGTGTAGCAGCTCTCAGGCGTCCTCGAATGCTGCTCGACGGAATGTAGGGCAGTTCTGTATGAGATTCACGGGCAATGCCCAACAGGTTACCTTCCTGGGTGGTGCCGCCCGTATGGAGCGGAGAAAGGAGATAGAGATAAACCAAGTCTTCAATCATGATTGAGTCGCTCCATAGGAAATCCAAAGTAGTTCTGAGTAACCAAGCTGCCGCCACTTGTAAGTCTTCGGATAATCTGGTTGATCCTGATACAGCCCCTCTGGGCGGGCGAGGTAATACACACTGCCAGAGGGGGCGGCAAACACTTGGGGAGCGGGAATACTGTTCCCGTCTTTAAGCCAGCGGCCACTAATGGGTACCGGACGGTCAGTCACCACACTGACCAATGGCCCAGAGGTTTGATTTTTATTCGACACCTGGGCCAAGTTCCATTCCCAGGGCCAGGCGCGACAGGTGGCCACACCATTGCGATTGCGCTCAAAGACTCCAGGAGTGATCAAGTAGGCCAGCGATCGCCCTTGGCTGGGATCTCCTGCCAATGCGGCTTCAGCCTGGTCATAGTTTTGCTGAGACATTGCCTGAAGCTGTTGCCACTGCTCATCCAAATCAGCCCGCTCAATTAGCACCCGATGCCCCTCACCGCCCAATCGCATCGTGGTAGGAACGCCGATCGCCTGTAACCGATTGTGCGTGTCTTCATCCAGTGCGATCGCCAGGCTCCAGCCTGGGTGCAGTCGGATAGCATTTTCGACAAAATAGCCGTCACTGTCTTTGACCGTACGCTGCCCCGGCTCGATGGAATTATGGGGACGGGATTCCACATCCCACGGTTCAGGATCTATGCCGGAAGGGCAACGCCAATCTGCTTTCGTCAGGGACTCACCGTTGAGCAGTCTGAGCACCTGATGAGCTTCAAGAAACTTGCGGAGCGTGTCTGTCTCTGGCTTGTCCTCAAACACAGACTGTTTTTGCGATGTCATTAACGGCATGGGCATCTGCTTGTCCCACTTCAGTCGAGGAGACGGATCGAGCCACTCTAACGGTGCCAGCCGCTGATCACCGACATAATTCAGCGGACGGGGCAAATGTAACTGTCCGTGATAACAAAGAAATGGCCCTGTTAAGCGCATTTCATGCTTGGCTTGCAAAATGCTTCGAATAGCTCCCGCTAGAGCGTGGCCATTTGGGGGAAATACACTCCCGGCCCAGGCGCGTTCGCCAGGGGTAAAGGGTTTGGCGTCTCGAAACAGCAAAACATCCAGAGGAGTGAGGGTATACCAATGTTGGGGACGAGGGGAGCCTGCGGAGGCCGTTGCGGGATTAGGGGCTGTCGCAATCATTGGTCACCTCCTGGCAGATTAATCTGTCGCTTCCGCAGAACGAAGGCAGCGAGCTTCAGCCAATTCACAATTTCGCTCTGACGTTTTTCCGGGTCATCCTCGGTTGTGTTCCACAATTCCCTTAGCCATGTAGTCAAGGCTTGAGCAAAGCCGTCCTTAGCATCATCACGACCGGCAAAGAAATCGCGGCGATCGCAAAAGGCCGTCACCCAAGGTTGAATTGCAGCTTCAACCGGAGCAGGATGTTGTTGCCAGACACTGGCGGCCTGCTCGAATAGAGAGGGTTCCAGATTGTCGAGTTGCGTGAGGAGCGATCGCCACTGGTCGAATACAGCAAATTTGCCAGTCGAGACCAGTTGATTGCCATTGCCGTAAAGCACTCTCACCTGAACGGCATCCTTGGCAGTTTTCGGATCTCCTTTTACAGAAAAGTGAGCTTTTGCCTCGGCTTCTGCTTGCCAGAGCGATTCAAGGGCGATCGCTAGCGGCACCGAGTGATGAGCAATCACCACCCCAAAGCTGATGCTGGCATCCTGCCCCATCGTGAATAGAGGCCGTTTGGGCAATCGGGTAGATTCGGTTTCCCCTTGCCAGTGCCAATAGTCATCTCCGCTGTCGAAATAGTCCTTGGAGAGCGCAGCAAAGCCCTTAAGCTGGTTAATCCGCCCTGCCTCTGGGTCTGTTTCACCCCTAAAGCACTGGCGAATATCCCAAAGCCAGTCATCCCACTCCCACAGGTTGGTGTAGGCCAGCACATCATCGCCACCCCCGTAAATCAATCGCCCGGCATAGCGCTGTTCCGTCAGGTAAGGCACCAACTGATTGGAAAAGTCTAGCAAGGCTCTCGATAGAGCATTGTACGTCGCTGGCCCCATCCTTTTTTTGACATTCGTGCTGAACTCCTTAAAGGCGGTCTTGAGATTATCCGGTAAGTTACTTTGCTCCACTTTCTCTGCCAGCCCTGACGGCATATAGTCCCCATAAGACTTCATATATTTGCCCTTGAGCCAGCCATTCATATCATCGCCGTCACCAGCCGCCAGCACATACCAATCAGCGGGTGAATTGCTGGGATAGTAGCGATCAACAACCTGCTGCACGGTTCGGCGGTATCCTTGGCGAATCGCGGCTAATTCCTGTCGTAAATCTTGAATAATGTGTGGATCTTGCTCCTGTTCAATCTGCCTTTCTAGCTGGTCGATCTCTGAACTTTCGACTTCCTCCAATAGCCAGCCTGCATTCAACAGTCGCGAATGGTGAGGGCGCAATCGAACCTGTGGGTCATCATCGATCCAGGGAATGCCCCAAGCTTGTCCAAGAGAGCGACTCAGTTGTCCTCCAGTCGCTTGAATCGCTTGTTCAACAGCACGACCTGCCTTAGCAAAATTTCGAACATGCTCATCTTTATCTTGATGAGTTCGCAGATATCCAGCCACTCCGGCAGTCAAATCAGGATAGAAAGCAGTAATCTTTGCTTCATCAACCTTGTTTGCTTCACCAACTTTGAAAAGTTCTTGCAAAATATGATGTAAACCGCGCTTGAGAACTTCTGTCGCGTTGAGCTGTTCATTGCCATCAAATATTCCGGCACGGTGCTGCCAGAGCCGCTTGACTGTTGTTTCTGCCAAATAGTCAGAGTCAGGGTGGACAACTGGGCCAAGTCCCGAAATGGTCGATCGCCCTCCAAAGGCTGTCGGCAACGTCCAATTCCGCGCATTTTTGGCTCCAGCTAGGGCTGTCCGTGTGCTGGCAAAGGCATAAGGCCACCAGGAGCCAACATTAACGCTGAATCGCCCCTGCTTTTGCTTGAAGGCTTCCCGCAAGAAGTTTAATTCTTCGGGCGTGAATGGGGGCAGGGCTTCTGGCTGCTCTTTTGGCTTTTTTTCTGACTGCTCTTTGTGTTGCTGACTGGGCTCAGGCTGAGCAACGCGATAAAGTTCGTACAGCGTTTGCAGCCACTCTTCAAGCTCTTGATTGCGGTTCAGATCTAGCGCTGCCGTTTTAAGCTTGTCAGCATCATCTCCAATCGGCACTGCACTCCAGTAAGTCTGCCACTGGCTATTCAGCCACCCTTCCCAGGTTTTATGATCTTTCGTTAGGTTTGGCATCCAACGCTTTTCATTTTGAAGATTGCTGAATACCAGGTTGCCGAGCCGTAGCCATTCTTGTTTTAGCGTCGCTTTGGCATATTGCATTGCCGCTTCCACCTTTGATTCTGGCAACAGCAGCACGATGACATTCGGGAATCCGGCTGTAAGGAGTTCAGGTTGCTTACGTTCTGGCACCCAGTCGGTAAAGTCCGCTTCCCAGCCTGCAAAGTTAGTGCCTGGCACCCCATGCAACAGCCAGTGATCAATCAGGGGCTGCTGAAATAGGCTGGGATATAACACGCTATCTGGCCCGTACTGCCAAGCCAGTGCCCAACATACTCGCGCCGAGAGGTAATGCAAAATCCACGAACCGGCCCAGAAATCCCGCATTTTGCGGCTAGCCTTAATGAGTTCTTGAATAGGCGTGAAGGTGAAGGAAACGAGATGAGGGAGTTCTTTCTGGCTCTCTTTCGTTGACCAGCGTTCTACATCTTCAGCAGTTAGGTTCAACCCTGTCAATGCTCCAGAAAGCGCCGCTGTAATGCTGGCATGATCCCAAATAGAGCTATCCGGTAATCGCGTTTCTGCAGGCATCAGCAACAGTGACTGGTCGTTGTCAAATGCTTCGCAAGTTCTCACTGGCAAGCAACGCCATAGCCACCAAAACACCTTGCGGGCATCGGTTTCTGTTTTGATGGTCTCTGGTAGGAGAGTCCCCTCCAACTCAGTCAAAAAATCACTGCGCTTGGGTTCCATGAGCTTGGCATGGGCCGCATCACTGATTTTTATATGACGTGACTTAGCGCTCAGTAGATGACGAGTTTCTAAGCCCTGCTCGCCATAGTTCATCGAAATACAGAGGCTGCCGACAGCCCCGCGATCGCTAGCTGAGGCAATATAGTCTGCCAAATGAATATGTTGAAGCGCCTTACCACCAGACTCTTCAGGATCCCACTCGTTCTGTACCCAATCCTGCATCACTGCCAGATCACGCCAGAAACTATTACCCCCTCGTCCTTGGTTATTGTGCAATGCTTTTAGCGCTGGATCATGCAAGAGTCCCCAGATTTTGGCTTGCCAGAAAAGTTGAGTCATCGTCGTGTTGTGCCTCTATCGTCTAAACTCGACCAGCCACCGCTCAGTCAAGTAGCAACTTTGCTCAGTATGGATAATGCATTGCAGAAATCGTGAAACTTAATGCGAATGACGAAAATCCAGCTACTCCTGAATACCCAAATCGCCACTACTTATCCGCAAGGAACGACATCTCTTCAAAAGACTTAGTAAGTATTTATAACTAGACATAGCCCTTAACCCTGCATGCGGCTCAAAGTAGAATGTTTGACAATCGCGTTTGAAATCTTCCTGGCTACAAGCTGGCTCATAAAATAATGGCATCCGCTGGTTAGAGACCTCGCTTCATGTCCGACAACGTCCTTTGCCATATGCTGATCGGTCCGCCCGGTAGTGGCAAGTCCACCCTGGCGCAGCAAATGCAGGCCCGCTTACCCCACAGCCAGATTGTGTCCACTGATCGCATTCGTCGGGCGCTATACGGCGATGAAACCCATCAAGGAAACTGGCTTGAGATTGAAGCGGTCGTACTGGATCAAATTCGGAGTGCCCTGAAACAAAGACACAGCGTCATCTACGATGCGACTAACGCTCAGCGACTTTGGCGGATGAGCCTGATCGAGAAACTTAAAGTCTTAGCTCCTCAGTGGGTGGGCTGGCAGTTAAAAACACCTTTAGAGACTTGCCACCAATGGAACCAGCAGCGCGATCGCCAAGTCCCAACTGCTGTCATTGACTGCCAGTACACAGCGCTACAGCAATTTCCACCGCTAACGGCGGAAGGATTTGTGGCTGTTTACGCAATTAAAGTACCCCACTCATTAGATCAAATCGATGCTCGTCTCAAGCGACTGACTCGCAGCACAATCAACCGCATCAACCGGACCCAGCATGAACAAACGACCTTTCATCGCTATTCCAACCTGCTGGATTTCGATCGCCTGATGCATCTCCTGGGCTTGCTGGTGCAATTCCCTGGACTAGGCGAGCTTCACCAAACGGATACGGCTCGGCTACAACCGTTGATTGGCAAAGACCTGCTCTCAATTGCGACTCCTCTAGATGAAATTGCCGCTGTATTGGAGCAGCAAAAAGGCAGTTTGTATGCCGACCCCAGCTCCCTAGCCCAAGATTTAGATTGGCTAGAAGCCAACGGCTTTCTGAGTGTTACACCGACTCAAGCTCCGCTGACCTATCCCCCGTTTCAGAGCATCGTCAATCCTCATCCCTATTCCGACTGGGATACCTTTCAGCGGTTGTTGCTGACCATTCGATTTATCAGCCATCACCCCTTTTGTTGGGATGTTGAGCTAAAAAGTAGTCTCAAAAGTCTTGCTGCCGAAATGCAGCGGCAAGGACTACTCATAGGTGATTGCCAAGCCTCCCTTCGGAAGGACATCGAACGTGTTCTCAAACCGTTCGGCATTTTGCCGCCTGCCCGCCTACGTCGGGGCTACTTTATTGGTACCGGAATCTTGGCAGAACCCGAATTACTTCAGATGGCTGGCCTACTCCAGGCTCAAGCAAAAAATATTCAAGACCCCCTGGCCTTATCACTGCTGGAAACGCTACAGCACCGCCTTCAGCGGAGTCAGCATGATCTCGATAGTCTGTATCCGGTGCGGGCGATCGCGAATCGGATGATTATCAATCCGGAGTTACTACCCGCTGATGCCTTGGCACGCCATCCAGAGACTCTAGCAGCCGAAATTGAAGCGGGACGAATGCTAGAACTCAAACGCTACAGCGGCGTTGGTCGCTTTGAAGAGCAGCCAGACGATTTTTTCCGAGCATGGCCTCTACAAATCGTTTTCCGCAACATCGCCTGGTATCTCGGTTACGAGTTAGCCGATGGTGCCCAGAAAGGACTCTTACAATTTGAGCGACTCGATCGATTGTTTCGCGGACGATCCCAATTCAAGCAGCGATCAATCCATCACCAACGCCAAGCCCTGAAGCGTCTCCAAAGTCTCCAGCACGCTTGTAGCGGACTTTACCTGGGCCGTTGTGTACAGATGCAGCAACAGTTTCTTAGCCACGATCCTGATCAGCAAGCAACCGCCTCTATTCAAATCGAGCTTTGGTTTACTGATAGGATATTTGCCTTCATTGGTGAGGGAACTCAACGATTTCCAGCTGACCAAATGAAGATGTCACCGAAGCTGAATGGCCATCTGGCTTCACAAACAGAATTATTTTGCCTTCCTAGAAGTCAAGATGCTCATTACCCTAATAGACTCCTGCTGACTTTGCCTGCTTGGTCTTGTGAAGATATCGACTTGCGACGCTGGATTTTAGGCTTTGGAGCCGAGGTTAAAGTTGTGGCTCCTCCTGAACTCAGACAGCAGCTTTCTGACATTGCACAGAAGATCACAGACCTCTACAGTAACCACGGATAAAAGGCTTAGTACGAGCGGTGGCTTTTAAACAGATGTTAGGGAACGGAATAACAACTACATCTTCACGGAGATACCCTAACAGTTTCAATTTAAGCAGCGGGCAGCGCCCTTTCCATTTCATCCACTCCCTAATCCTTTGCCACGTTCAGATCAGCGGGAGCATCTTCACCGATCGCGATCGCCTTATCATCTCGCCAAATAACGGCATCATGCACCAGGCAGCGCTTGCGATCTGGGGGAGTCTCGCAACTTGTCGTAGGGTCTCCGGAATTTATGGGGTATCAGAGGGGCAAGGCGTCTACCGTTCTAGCTCATGAACCAGTTGCCGAAATAAATTAAGGGTAGCTGAGGGCCTATCCTCGCTTTTGCTCGCTACGATCCCCAGCTACCTGCTCTACAGCTCGACTGAGAGCGCTGAGGCGGAAGTGAATCTTAGCGGACTGCACACCTGTTCCCAGTATCAGCAGGGCTTTTGGCGGGCTGCTAAACTTTGCACACCATCTCGTTGAGGTCGCAGGCTGAGCCATCACAAAGTGTTAGGGAACAAGCTTGCTTTTGCTGTCTCACTCTATTCCCTAACACTAACCGACAAACCCCAAGTCAAGGCCATTCAAGCCATCCTCATAAAGGAAGCTGCGTACGCCGGAGGTACAGGTATGGCATTGCTATTTTCGGGTATGGACCCCAACTTTTTATCCGCAGCTGTACTAGACCTGTTGTGAAACAGGGAGAAATCGGCTTTTGCACTGCTCTACAAATAGGCCTCTGATGCATCTAGTAATCGATGAAATAGCGGATCGCCCCACGCCATTAATCGCAGTGAGGGCTTCTCCCCAAAAAGTTCAGGATTGAAGGTTATGGTATAGCTACCCTTTCCATCGTGTAATTTCCAAACGCTTGGCTCCAGTTGGGTGAAGTGAAGCCCCTGACTCTTCAGGAGAGCTGATTGAGTCAGGGTTTGCTCGATCGCTTCCCAATTCACTGGGCTCGGTGGCAACGATCGCTGGATTTCCTGCAAGTCAGCTTCAACATCGCGCTTTACCATGTCATCCAAAGCTGGCCGCAGCGGGGGGGTCTCTAGCACCCGGTCAAACTCAGACAGCAGCACGTCTTCCTCCTGCTCATCCACGCTCATGGTGGCGCGCTCGATGAAGGTGGGTGTTTGGGCCAGGATGGGTTGGAGGTTGCCGACCACGCTGGTGAATGCGCCGATGCGATCGCGCAGCTTCCGGTAAACCTTCGCCTCCACGGTGCCGTCATAGTAGAAGTTGTGGATGGTGACGGTGGGATAGCGCTGGCCGATGCGATCGATCCGGCCAATGCGCTGCTCGACTCGCATCGGGTTCCAGGGCAGGTCATAGTTAATCAGCACACCGCAGGTTTGCAGGTTCAGCCCTTCGCTAGCGGACTCGGTGCAGAGCAGGATTTTGATTTCCCCTTCGCGGAATTGGCGCTTGATGACCTCTTTCGCCACTCCGGTCCATTGTCCGTCCTGCCAGCGCTCCCCACCGCGCCCGGAATAGCAGGCCACCTGATCGCCGTACAGTTCTCGCAATTGCTCCCGTAGGAAGTCCATGGTGTCGGTGTACTGGGTGAAGGCGATCGCGCTTTCCCGGTTGACTAACTCTTGCCTGAGAATGCTGATGAAGTGAGCTAGCTTAGTATCTTCTCCGGTGTTATCAAACTGCCGCAGCAGGGACTCCAGATACTCAATTTCTCGGGGATCGACGGGCTCGATGAAGTCTTCCAGCCCGTCGATGATGGGCTCATCAATGTCGTCTAGTTCGTTTAAGTCATCTTCAGTGAGACCACTCCCCTGCTGGTCAATCAGCGCATCCAGACGCCTTTGAAGGGATTGCTGAATGGCATAGAAGGAACTGGTCAGGCGCTTGCGGTAAAGGGTCATCAAGAAGCCCAAAGCTTTGCGCTGCTCTTTCTGGGCCAAACGGTAAAAGTGGCGCACATAGTCGCTGACCTGGCGGTAGAGTTCCGCTTCTCGGAGGGGTTCTAACGTAATGGCATTGTCGCGGACCTCGCGTTGAGGGACGTCTTTATCCAAGAGGCCCAGGCGGAAATACTCGCGCAGGGTGTCCCGCGTGTGACGGAACATCATGTCCTTGAGGGGCGTATTGGTGGACAGAAATTGCCGAGAGGCCGCCAGAAAGGCTGAGTCGTCTAGGTAGGGGCGATCGCTGATAATTTTGAGCCGACCGCGCCACACATCCTCCACCCGGCTAGCCAGCATCCGGTCTTGTTGATTTAGGGCAGCCTGGAGGCGGGGACAGGGCTGGTAGCCTTGCTGGAAGTAGTCTGAGGAGAGGGTTTGCCAAAAGGTGAAGAGCTGACGAGTGGGAGGATGGTCCAGCGTGGCGAAGTAGTCGCAGAAGTTATCGCCGTAGGCCCAGTGGCCGTCTAAGCCGAGCACATCGAGCAGGTCAAAGACTTCGATGGGGTCAATCTGCATCGGAGTAGCGGACAGCAGCACCATGGCCCGCGTCCGATCGCGCAGCTGCTTGAGCAGTTCGAGCAAGCGATTGGGGGTGTCTTTGCGGGCTTGGGGCGACTTGCGGCGGGCATGGTGGGCTTCATCCAAAACGACCAGATCCCACGGTTCAGCACTCAGCAGCTCATCCATGCGCTCTTGACGGCGGACCAAGTGACTGGAGGCCAGAATCAGATCTTGGGTATTCCAGGGATTGCTCGCGGGTTGCAGGGTTTGACCATAGGGGTCTTTCAAGACACCTTGGGTGTAGCTCCAGAAGTGGAGATTGAATTTTTCGCGGAGTTCTTCTTGCCACTGGGGTTGCACGCTGGCCGGGGCCAAGACCAGCACCCGTCTCACTTTTTGGGAAATCAGCAGATAGCGGAGAATCAGCCCAGTCTCGATGGTTTTGCCCAGGCCAACTTCATCGGCAATTAAGAAGCTGCGGGGAAACTCAGCGGCGACCCGCTTGAGGATTTTGACTTGGTGAGGCCAGGGTTGAATGGGAATGGAGTCGAGGCAGGCCGCAAGGCAACCCGGATCGGTGTGGATATTCGCGATCGCCCGAAACAGTTCTCGCTCTCGGGCCAGGGTAGCCTCATCGACTAGAATCGCGGAAGTCGCCTCATCGGGCACGTCGGGTTCGGGCTCAGGTGGGTCAAGATCTAAGCGATCGCGCTCTTGCTCATTCAGTGGACGGGCGTTGAATTCGTCGTCGGGGGACCAGGTGGGCTTGGTAGTGGGGGCGTAGCGGATAAGTTTGCGCTTAACGGCATCGGGCACTTCAAATACGCGGACGCTGGGGATTTGGTTATGCCAGTGTTGCTCAAAGCGGAGCACTTCTGATTGGACTCGGGCCATGTCGCGATCGCCTTCCCAGGAGCAGAAGACATGGAAGGATTCCACGTTAAACTGCCAGCCGCCTCCGGATTCGTTGTTGGAGCCTGTTGTAGCGAGCTGGTTGCCGTCAGCATCGGTGAAGACGCACACTTTCTCGTGATAGAGGTAGTGGGTGTTGATGGCCTCATCGGGATCAAGGGGGACCCCATCCTGTCGCACGGGAATGGCGATGCGGATATCGAGGCGATCGGCCTGGATGAGCCAACTGAGGATTTCGAGGCGTTTGAGCTGGGCGAAGTTTTTGGGGGGGGTAAGGCTAGCGTCGAGGTTGGCGGCAACGGCATCGCGCAGGGAATAGCCTTGCTGAATGGCCTGGAGGTCGGCTTTGCTGAGGTGGCAGCTCATGATCAGACGGATACGACCGTCGTTATTGAGGAAAGCGCCGAGTCCTCCGGCAACTTGGCTGAGGATGGCGCTGCTGAAGAAGCCGGATTTGCGATCGTATTGGATGGAGCGTTCGAGGGCGGGGATGTAGAAGTCGGCGACAGGGTTGCTGGTGTCGCTGGCGTAGCTAATCTTCCAGGGATAACTGGATAACTGAGAGTGCATGGGATGCAGGCTACTACAGGATTCGTGCAAAGTGAGTCATCACCTAGATTTCCCTAGAGTCGCGATCTACCCTCAATATCCCTGAAGTAAAGTTTTAGACAACAAAAGTCAGAACCATTGTGATGATCTGAATTAGGGCTTCAACCGAAATTCCTAAAGCAGTCGCGAGTTGAGAGAGGGCGGCTGCAATATCAGGTATGGCTGCACCCGACTGGATCAGCAAGATAATTTCATCAATACTATGAGCAATGATCGGAGACTGACTGACCGCTCCAGCTACAGAGCCAATTGCGAAGAACCCAGTTTTAATGATTTGAAGTGCATGAAGCAGAGCATTTAGTGCTTGAGGACCTTGATTCTGAAGTGAGGTCAGAAATTGCTCAACTATAGGCTGAATATGTACGATGTCCATTGATGAAATTCTTGGTAGTGTTTGATACCTAAAGCCCTCAAGAAAACTCAAGGGCTTATCCACAGAAAAAATATCGGTTCAGATACCTCAAGCCGCTGCTCCGGCAAAAGGGTTCACATCACCTTTGAGGAAGTCAGTACAGGTCTGGATGCAACTTCTGTGACGACGCCAAGCTTTCTCAAGGCTTTCCGGGTCACCTGTCAGGAGTTCAAACAGCTCCTGATTCGCTTGTTCGTGAGCCTGCCAGCCAGCATTCCAGGTTTTCACAGTCTGCTCCTTTGCCGCCGCTGCCCTTTCACCTGCAAAATTCCAAGCCTCTTTCGCTTTTGACTTTGCCCGATGACGATTTTGCCAACAACACTTCACCGCATATTCTAAAAACTTGATATAAGCTGCCTGTCCTGCGTTATCTAGGCACCAGAATCCAACCGCGACCCAATCAATAACCATATAACTACCTCAAGAGACCGTATCTTGAACAATTATGGCAGCATTACCTTATACATAAACTTCAGTGCATATGCTTAGTTCAGTCAAGATGTCATGAAGTGTGGAATAAGAGTACGGGAAGCCGAATTTATTTAGTTCGGCAACTGAAATTCAACCTCAAAGCAGAAAGTGTAGGTTCAGTTTTGATTAACCAAGGCTCGGCGGTAGGCTTTGACGGCTTGGGTTTGGCTGGGATTGTCCACAAAACTGGCAAGGAGAACCGCATCAAATTGGGGAAGGAGCTGACTTGTAGCTGTGGCCTCGTAGCCTGCTTCGGTATCCACAAGGCTGTAGATGCTGAGTTTCTGATTTTCCCAGAACCACACCTCTTGAACGCCCAAGCCCTGATAGACCTTGAGCTTATCAATGCCGCCACTGGTAAGGACGATTTCCAAAGCGATGTCGGGCACGTCGTGAAGTTCACCCAGGCAGTAGCATTCATCCGGTTCCAGGCCACGGGCAGCGGCTTCTTTGCGGAAGGTGGCGGAGCCATAGCCATTGAGGTCTAAATCCAGTTCTTCGGCAAAGGCTTCAATCAGGCGAGCAATAATTTTTTTGAGGCGTTCATGCTCGGGGCAGGTGGTCAGGAGTTCAAGGGTGCCCTCCAAGTAAGTCATCCGCAGCGCGGGAAACTGGTTCATGAACAGCATCACCAGGGCATCGTACTGCTGCCAGGTAACCCCTTCCAGCACCAGCCGTTGCTCTGCGACTGGGAGTGAATTTGGGAGATCGAGTAAGGATGCAGTCATAGCGCTATTGGGCATCTCTTCGTGGTTTTGAATGTATCACTCCTGTGGAAAAATGACCTCTGACAGCAGCACAATTGGAATATCCGTCAGCTTTTTGAGTTGCCGATCGTTTGTCAGGAAGGTTGTGCAGTTTGCTCGTAGAGCGGTCGCAGCATGGATAGCATCGGGCAGTTTGAGCTGTGTTGAGGCTCTCACGGCTGCCGCGTCAATGAGCAGATCGCGCAAGACCGGCACGATGAAGAAGTTTTTGCGGTTAGAAATTGCCTTTTTGTACCGGGCTTGTTGGGCTTCGTCTTCATCTCGATAGGGCTTTACCAGAAGTTCTGCCAGGGTTAGTTCGCTGGTAACGCCCATCAATGCCCCAGCCTGCATCTGTTCAAACAGCAGCGTCAGTTCTGCCCGAAACTCGGAAAATCCTTCCAGAGCATAAATCCAGGCATTGGTATCTAAATAAATTCGTTCGCCCTGTAGGGCCTCTAGTAATCCCATGCGTCCCTTTCTTGGCGGATAAACTGATCAGCTTCTTCGGGGGTGGCAAAGCTGCCGGAGGCCGAGCCGATCAGGTCGGTTAGGGGGGTATCGTCGGCAGAGGTTTGTAGTTGCAGGTTCAGTTGGGCCAGTTCGTAAGACAGTTGTCGTTCATGGTCTACCCGTTCCATGGCTTCTATAAAATCGTCTGAAACGGGTTCGGCAAATAGGGTTTGCAGCCGTTCCAGATATTCTTCTGGGGTAATGGCTGGCTGGTCTTCGATGATTAGCGTGATTTCTGTGCCATCAGGGATGTCGATGATTTGGTCGATCAGCTCAATAGTGTTACCCCGCTTGATGCCTTTAACTTTCATGATCACCTCCAGAAGCTGACTGACAACGATTTAAAAACCACGAACAAAATGGACTTACCCCATCACAAAGTGTCTGAGAACCTTGGGGTCAAAGAAGTACCCCATGTGTGATTCCCCGCTCAACTGCTTTAAAAACGACACCTTAAAGGAGACTTCCTTAGACACCAGCTTAGGTTCAGGTTGGTTACCCGGTACCGGCACCTTAGAACAGAACCAATCCTGGTTGGAATAAAAGTCGTCCCAACGTTCAACTTGAGCGTTATCCAAGCACCTTTTGATTTCCGAGCCCATCCAATCAGTCACCGTGGCGGAGCTTTCTAACGCGCTACCCCAGGTGATGAACCGAAACGTTTTACCCTGCCGATTGCGATAGTCAGCCATAAAGTCTGTAGCGATCAGACCGCCCAAACTGTGGGCCAGAACCGTAAACTGCTCGTAGGATTCCTCACTGGTTACATTATCGACAGCCTGCTTCACCCGATTGCGGAGTAAGGCTCTGACTGGAGGCTTCCCTTTACTGGGCTCATTTTGTAGGTAACTCACGAAGAAGTCTGTCAGGTCAACAATCAGGTTGATCGACACGGGCAGAAACGCTAGTAAAGCACTAATGACCAGCCAAGTTTGCCATCCCCAACCAGTAGAGGCCCAGTTGATGATTGGTGTAAGCCAGGTTTGTAAAAAAGGTAATGAGTTGAGGGCAGTCTGTTCGGTCAAGGCTGACAGCACCAACACCACAATGCCGAAATACCAAAGCAGCACCAATACTAGGATCAGGCTGACTTGAATAAAAAAAGCTGAAGACAGTCTCATAATCTTCCAACCCTGAGTGAACCAGTGGAAGAACATGTTTAATCCTCGGCTGAACTGTTGTTTGGGCGTTTTCACACTGAGGCGATCAACCAGGTCATTCCAATAGACCTCATAGATGTCGATAATTTTTTCGCTGTTCTCAAGCTGACAGATAAAGCGCTTACCCGTCTGCCCAGGAATCTTGACATCCTCAGGATCGAGCTTGATATCGATATCTTCAAGCTGATGCAGTAACCCTTGGGCCAAATAGTTGTCGAGGTAATAGTTCTGGCATTGAGCATCAAACCCGGCAACGAAAATAACCGCTTCTTTCATGACTTTACGAACCTCAATGAGTAGATGAATCCCCTAAAACAACCCCATCTGCCCCCCCTCAAACTCCAGCTCCGGCTGCACGTAGACCACCTGCGCCTGAATCTCATCCATGGCCAGCCACAGGTCGGCCAGGGCCTTTTCCTCCACCATGCGTTTGCGTTCATCGCCGATGTGGGGAATCGCCTTCAGGGCCACTTCCCAGGCCCGCATGAACAGGTCATTGCTGAGTAGCCCGGTGGCTTTGAGGAAGCGGCGGACGGGGTCGATGCTTTGTTCTTCCAGGTAGAGGGCAATGACGGCGTGGAGGCCATCGATCAGGGCGGCGGCGGAGAACTCATCGGGGTTGGTGGAGAAGGCGCGTTTTTTCAGGCGCTGTTGGGGGGTGAGGAACTTACACTTGCCGCTGGCGGAGTCGATTAGCTTGTGGACTTTGGCCAGGTCGTTGACGTTGAAGCCCCCCACGGCGAGGGCGAGCTGCCGCGCTTCATCGAAGGGGAACTCGCGGGCGCGGAAGG
>Ga0076930_100193_pt1 | contig 79247 bp, 75 predicted proteins | sample HotLakConsoUCCRE_FD_71149 | JGI IMG/M metagenome (GOLD analysis project Ga0076930, IMG submission 71149) | Hypersaline microbial mat communities from Hot Lake, Washington, USA - Hot Lake Consortium UCC-RE (version 3) (version 3) ...
AATGCTACAATGCAATATGAGCTTAATAAAACTTTACTTGTAGGGATTAATATAACTAAATAAATCAGTGAAATAGATTTTAAATCACTAAATATTCTCCTTAAATCGATATTTTTTTTAGGCAGAATCACATATAAATATGTTTAGGCTCTAATAAATTTAACTCGAGCCTTTATATAAGAATTAAATATTATTACAGTACCAAAATAAAATGATAAAAATATAATAAAATATGCAAAGACAATATCTGCTCCAGAACCTCTAAAATAAGTCATTAAACTTTCATAGAAATAAAGAAAAGGGACACTACTTATAATAAATCCATTTTTTATAAAAGTTATACCCACTAAAAAAATTTTATTTAGTAAAATAAAAAAAAGGAATATTATGAATAATGAGAAGAAATGAAAATTCCAGAAAAATTCAGAATAAATAGATATAGGCCATGACCCCCCCCTTTCACGAAATTCAGAGTCATAATAAGTAGTATATAAATCAATTGTACTTCTTGGCTTTGAAATAAGTTTACTTGGAATTGGAACAAAAAATACTTTTGCAATTGATGAACCAAATGACAATAATTTTGGATTTTCCAATATTGCTTCTACTGCATTAGAACTATGAAAATATGTGTAATTTGATTCTATGTTATTAAAAAAATACTTAGGAAATGTTTCACTTTTTATATAGTTAAGGACATATTTATTTGCTCCATATACACTATTGACATTATAATTCCCATAGCCTCTTACAATTGACATCAAAATAATTAGATATGAAATTATAATTATAAAGAAAGTCGATATTAGAATTTTTTTAAATCCAAAATAAATTTTTTTAAAAAAAACTACTTCCAATAAAAGAAAAGGGAAAATTAAAAAAATTGCTTCACGTTTATCATGACTAGAAAACGTCACCATCCATATTAAAATGGCAATAAATATTAAGAATCTAATTTTAGTCGAAAATATTTTTCGTGCAGTAGCTATTATTATTATGGCTCCCAATGTAATGCCAATTGTATTATAATTCCCTGATAATCCGAGAAATCCCAATTTTGCAGGAATAAAAGTAAATCCAAAAATACAGAAAATACCTATAAGCAAAAATAATGAATCGTTCTTCTTCTTACCATCAATAATTAAAGCAGGTAATTTAATTTTACTCTGTAATTTTGTTGCTATAAAATAACTTATATAAACAAAGGTATTAGCCACTAAAAAATAAAACGATGTTAAATTTAAGTTTTTCCAGTTATTGTAGTTTATTAAATACTCATCTTTTAAAACTAAATTATTATTAAAAGCCCAAGAACCTAAAATGAAATTTAAAGATATATAGGTGATTATTAAGAAAGTAGGCGATATAAGAAATGAAGTTCTATTTTGTAAAAAAAAAATTGTGGAGAAAAAAATTAAATACTGAATTAAAAAAAGTAGAGTTATATATTCTTTATTATAATTGCTACTTAGGAATATTGGAAAAAGGCAAATACCTAATGATAATAATACTAAAATAGTTATGTTTGAATTTAACTTCATTAACTCACAAAACTTAAATATTCTTTATCTATACCTTTTTCAAATAACTTCTTAAATTCTCTATGGAAAACTAAAAACACTAATATATCAGCTTTTTCTCTTGCTTCCTGAACGGAGTAAACTTGAAATTCATCATGACTTTCAATATTGGGTTCCACAGGCATGATTTCCAATCCTTCTTTAATCAATGCTTTTGTCACATTTAAGGCAGGACTTTCCCTTAAATCATCTATATCCGGCTTAAAAGCTAAGCCCATACAGGCTACCTTTGGCTTTTTGCCATGCTTCACTTCAAATTTCAGTGCTGAGTTCTTAATTTTTTCAATTACCCATTCTGTTTTGTAATTATTTATCTCACGAGCAGAGCGGATAATTTTAGCTTCTTCTGGAAATTCTGATACTATAAACCAAGGATCCACGGCTATACAATGTCCTCCAACACCAGTACCGGGTTGTAAAATATTTACTCTAGGGTGTCTGTTGGCTAAGCTAATTAATTCCCAAACATCAATTCCTGCTTTATCGCATATCATCGAAAGCTCATTAGCAAAAGCAATATTTACATCTCTGGAAGAATTTTCAACCAATTTACACATTTCTGCGGTACGAGCATTGGTAGCCACTAATTCCCCTTTTACAAAATGTCTATAGAAGTTTATTGCTTTTTCAGTAGATTTTTCATCCATTCCTCCAATGGAACGGTCATTATGTTCCAATTCATGAATTACATTGCCAGGTAGAACTCTTTCTGGGCAATAGGCGATATATACTTTCCCTTTAAGCTCAGGTCTTTCTTCATCTATAATTTCTTTGACCCTTTCGGTAGTTCCCACTGGGCTGGTAGATTCCAAAATTACTAAATTCCCTTCCTCCAAAAACGGGCAAAGGTTTCTGGTAGCCGTTTCAACATAAGAGATATCCGGTATATGATCTCCTTTAAAAGGAGTAGGGACAGCAATTAAAAATACATCAGCAGCTGTAGCTTTCGTATCAGCAACTAAATAACCTTCTGAAACTACGTGACGTACTAAACCGTCCAAATCAGGCTCTACTATATGGATTTCTCCACGGTTAATAGTATCTACAGCTTTTTGGTTGATATCTACACCATGAACTTTAATTCCTCTGCTCGCCATTAATGCGGCTGTTGGTAAACCTATATAACCTAAACCTACCATTACGGCTTTTATATTTCGATCTTTTTTAACCATTATTATTGCTGTGATTTTAAAATATTCAAAACTTTTTGACTTGTGGTGCCATCCCCATAAGGATTTACTGCATTTGCCATGCTTTTATAATGCTGCTCATCATCTAAAAGCAATTTAGCTTCTTTCATAATGACATCATAATCAGTCCCTACCAATTTAGCAGTACCTGCTTCAACGCCTTCTTGTCTTTCTGTTACATCACGCATCACCAATACGGGTTTACCCAATGAAGGTGCCTCCTCCTGTATTCCGCCTGAATCTGTTAATACAAAATAAGTTTTATTCATTAACCATATTAAAAAAGGATAAGCCAATGGTTCAATCAGTTTTACATTATCAACCCCTGTTAAAATTTCATTTACTGTATTTCTAACATTCGGATTTAAATGTACAGGATAAACCAATTCAACATCCGGATAGGCTAAAGCTATATCCTTCATGGCATTGCACATATTTTCAAAAGGACCACCAAAGCTTTCACGTCTGTGACCTGTAACTAAAATAACCCTTTTAGAAAAATCTATATCTTTAAAGAAGTCCTGATATGATTCTTCTCCTTTTTGCTTTATAATATCAAGCCCCAATAATAGTGCATCAATTACGGTATTCCCTACCTGATGAACATTGTCAGTAATTCCTTCTAATTTTAAGTTATTAACTGCTCTTTCAGTGGGCGCAAAATGGTAGTTAGCCAAGTGTCCTGCTAATTTTCTATTGCCTTCCTCAGGGAAAGGGGAATATAAATCTCCACTTCTTAAACCGGCTTCAATATGAGATACTTTTATTTTTTCATAAAAACCTGCTAATGCACCTATAAAAGCAGTGGTAGTATCTCCTTGAACAAATATATTGTCGGGTTTTTCTTCAGCCAAAATTGGTTTTAAACCTAAAAGTGCTTTTGCAGTAATATCGTATAAGGTCTGATTAGGGGCCATTAAATTTAAATCATGATCTGGTTTGATTTCAAAGAAATCTAATACCTGATCTAACATTTCCCTATGTTGTCCTGTCACACAAACTACTACTTCCTGCTCAGGATCGGCTTGAAATGTTCTAATTAATGGAGCCATTTTAATAGCTTCCGGTCGAGTACCAAATACAAATAAGTGCTTCAAAATTATAATCTTTTATTTACTAATCCTCTCTCAAAAAATCCCTTAATGTCATAAGTGACTCCATTACTGTTTAAATGGTTGGATAAGTTGAAATTTTTAAATTCTTTATGGGAAACTGCTAAAACAATAGCGTTATAATCAGAGTCTGGTTTTTCAATTAAATTAACCCCATATTCATGTTTCACTTCTTCTTTATCCGCTTGTGGATCATAGGTTTCTACTTCTATGCCATAGGACTCTAATTCTTTGATAACATCTATTACTTTGCTGTTTCTGATGTCAGGGCAATTTTCTTTAAATGTAATGCCCATTACTAAAGCTTTAGAGCCTTTGATAACAGAACCTTTTTGTGCCATTAATTTCACTACTGAGCTGGCTACATGAGCTCCCATATTGTCATTAATTCTTCTACCGGCTAATATCACTTGTGGGTGATAACCCAAAGCCTCAGCTTTGTGGGTTAAGTAATAAGGATCAACGCCTATACAATGACCACCCACTAGCCCTGGTTTGAACGGCAAAAAGTTCCACTTAGTACCTGCTGCTTCCAATACATCGGCAGTATCGATACCCATTTTGTCAAAAATCAAAGCCAGTTCATTTACGAAAGCAATATTCAAATCTCTTTGTGAGTTTTCAATTACTTTAGCGGCTTCTGCTACCTTGATAGTGGCCGCTTTATGAGTGCCGGCCGTAATAATTTCTTTATATAATTGATCTACCTCTTCTGCTATTTCAGGCGTACTTCCTGAAGTTACTTTTTTAATAGTTGGTAATCTATGCTCTTTATCTCCCGGATTAATCCTTTCTGGAGAATACCCACAGAAGAAATCTTGATTGAATTTTAATCCACTTTCTTTTTCTAGAATGGGCACACAATCGTCCTCTGTACAACCTGGGTAAACCGTAGATTCATAAATTACAATATCTCCTTTTTTCAAAGTCTTGCCAACAGTGGCGGAGGCCATCTTTAAAGGAGTTAAATCCGGTTGCTTATATTCATTGATAGGAGTAGGGACTGTTATGATATAAATCTGAGCTTCTGCTAAATCATTTATTTCAGAAGTGTAAGATAAATGTTTGGTCTCCTTTAATTCATTTGAATCTACTTCTAAAGTGCGGTCAAATCCTTTAGAAAGCTCATCAATTCGTCTTTGATTAATGTCAAAGCCTATTGTAGGTCTTTTCTTTCCGAATTCTGCGGCTAGTGGCAAGCCCACATAACCTAAACCTATTACTGCGATTTTTTTCATATTATAATCCAAATGAAATGCAAAATTAGTCATTTTTGATTACTTAGGAAGTGAATGTGCTTTTTATATCAAATGTATTGGAAAAGTGAAAGTTAGATTGGAAAAGTGAAATGGGTTTTAACCTCTGAGTTGCACTTCGATTTAAACTAAGAACAGCCCATCTAGCCTGCATGTATTGGGAAGTCGTTAAATTTAATGGTAGTGGAAAGAGAACAGCAATAGGCTGTCATTATGCGTTTATAATGCTTGGTTTTTATTCCATATCTCCCATGACTTCTCAGCCTGACCAATTAACATTTCCAATCCATTGATCGTCTTTGCCCCTTGTGATGCTCCAGCTTTCATAAAAGCCGTTTCCGATGGGTTATAGACCAAATCGTATAAAAAATGATTTGCCCTTAGCGCTTTATAGGGTAAATTTGGCTTTTCCTCGACTTTCGGGAAAGTTCCTAAAGGAGTGGTATTGATTATTAAATGGAAGCCAGCAAGAATTTCAGGTTTAGAATTTAACTCTTTATAAGTAAAATCAAATTCCTCTTTTCTGGAAACTATTTTAAAAGGAATAGATAAATCTTTTAGCACTTGCTTGATGGCTTTAGAAGCACCACCTGTCCCTAAAATCAATGCTTTCGAACTAAATTCTTTTGGTAAGAAATTTAAAAGGGAATCTTTAAATCCATAATAATCTGAATTATAGCCTTTGGATTTTCCGTTTTTAAACTGAATAACATTGACCGCGCCAATGGCGTTAGCGTGTTCGTCCAATTCATCTAAATAAGGAATGACTTGCTCTTTGTAAGGAATTGTAACATTCAAGCCAGCAATTTCTTGCTGTTTTAGATCCTCAAATTCCCGAATATTTTCAAGCGGAAATAATCGATACTCGCAGTTTTGAATATTTTCCTTTTCAAATTTCTCAGTAAAATATTTCCCAGAAAAGGAATGCTCAAGCGGATAGCCGATTAAACCATAGGTTTTCATTAATTCACTTTCTTTACATTGAAAATGGAAGCAATTTTCTCAATAGCTACCACTAATAATATTCCAAAACTAGCCATTAGCAATGCTTCCATGAATTGCGGATCTTGTCCAGTTTCAATCAAAAATTCTTTTGGCAATACATTATGGTCAAATAATGGTACTTGTTCGCCATGACTATTAATTCGGAAACTATCCACTACTTTCCATGGCCAAACTTTATTTAAGGAGCCTATCATAAACCCTGCAAGAACAGCAACTGTGAGAGACTGATAATTCTTTAAAAACCATGAAATCAATCTTGTAAAGCTCAAAAGGCCTATGATACAGCCCACTATAAATATAGCTATTGTGGCTATATCATAAGTATCAATTGCATCAAACATGTATTTATATTTCCCTAAGATCAAAAGAATGAAAGCTCCTGAAATGCCTGGCAAAATCATGGCACAAATTGCAATTGCTCCTGCGATAAGTACAAACCACCAGGTTTCTGGAGTTTGGGCTGGAGATGCTGAAGTAATGATATAAGCAATAAAAATACCGATTATACCAGCTATAACAGCTTTCCAATCTTTCTTTTCAATATCTCTTGCCACCAAAACAGCTGATATAATGATTAAGCCAAAGAAAAAAGACCATACCAAAACAGGATATGTACTTAAGAGAAAACTAATAAGCTTGGCTAAGCTAAAAATACTTATAGCAATCCCTAATACCAAGGTGATGAGAAAGTTTCCATTGATATGGCTCCAGAATTCTTTGAATTTATATTGAAATAATAACCGGAAAGCTGTTCCGTCTACTGATTTGATGCTGTTTAGCAATTCATCGTATATTCCAGTGATAAAGGCAATGGTGCCTCCCGAAACTCCGGGGACAACATCTGCACTACCCATGGCAATACCTTTTAATAGCAAAACAAAATATTCTTTAATCGACCGCACAAAAATCTGATTTTAAAGTAAATCTTTATTATTCAAAAAATGGTGAAAGGTGTCACCTCTAAGTCCCAAACGAATGGTTTCCAATGGAATTATCTCATTTGGAGCAATATTACCTAGATTCACATTTGCACCCACTAATTTGATGAAATAGACTTGTTGCGCTTTTTGCGGAGCTTCCCAGATAATTTTTTCAAAAGGAATTTTAGTTAAGATTTCTTGTACCAAACCAGAGCGAACTTCACCGCTTGCTCGAAACAAACCTACATTTCCAGCTTCTCTTGATTCTCCAATAACTTTCCAAGCACCTGCATCCAATTCAGTTTGCATCAGCTCTATCCATTGGTATGGAGGGATAATTTTTTCGGCATCTTTTGAGCCAACTTCTGAAAGTACAGTAACTTGCTCAGAAAGCTTTCTGATATAGTCACATTTCAAATCGTGCGGCAGCTCAATGGATCCGTCAGAAACTTCTGCAAAAGGCATATCATATTTATCCAATAATTTGCGGTAATCCTCAAATTGGTCTCTAATGATAAAAGCTTCAAAAAGGGTTCCTCCAAAGTAAGTCGGAATGCCGGCTTCTTTATAAAGTGCTAATTTATCTTTCAAATTAGTGGTAACATAAGAAGTTGCCCATCCTAATTTTACTATATCGGTATATTCACCACTGCTGTCAATGAAGTCTTCTACTTCTCTTAAGCTTAGGCCTTTATCCATGGCCATGGTAAATCCTACATCTCTTGGTTTGGCTGGTCTTTCAGGGATGTCTTTTAATTCGTAGTTCATGTTTTACTGGTTATCTTTTCTGAATTGGTCTATGATTTTGAACAATGCCTTCTGCGTTTCCACTCTTGGGAAGAACTCATAAAGCACCGTATGCATTTCAAAGTCCAAAACTAATGCATTTTCCAGAAAGATAAAGGCTTCTTTGTATTTACCGTATTCAATTAAGTAGGAAGTCATCCTATAATAGAGTTCTCCGGCATCAGGATTATCTTCCATTCCTTCTTTCAGAATGTTGATGGCTACTTCCAAATCTCCTGATTCATAATAAATAAATGACCAATCTAAAAATAAGCTAACTTCTTCAGGATCAAGCGCTACAGCTTCTTCATAAGCATCAATAGCAGAGTTTTGATTACCTAATTGATATTCAGCGTTGGCCAATGCTTGCCAGTATTTTGATTCATGCTTATTGATTTTTATGGCTTTTTTGGAATAATGTACTGCTTCTATCCATTTTTCTTGCTGGATGAGGCAAAGTGCCATTCCAAAATAAGCTTCATCGTAAAGTGAATCAAATTTTACGGCTTTTTGAAAATATTTTATGGCTAAGTCGGCTTGATCTAATTTATCGTAAGTTTCTGCCATTCTGCAAAATACTTCTGCACTAGGACCTTCAATTCGTAGGGTTTGAGAAAAAGCATCTAAAGATTTATTGTTTTGTTCTAAAGCAGAATAGGTATTGCCCATATTGAAATAAGCAGAAGCAAAATTCTCATCTATGGCCACTGCATATTCATAAGCCTCTATGGCTTTTTCATATTTACCTAACTTATGTAGCACCACACCCAAATTATACCAAGCATGGTAGGAATAAGGGTCCGCATCTATGAATTTTTCGTAGTAAGCTATACTTCCTTCAAGCTGATCGGTTACGTCCAAACAATAAGCCAGTTCATAAATTGCACTTTCGTGGTCAATATTTTCCTCTAAAACCGCTTTATAATTTTTAATGGCTTCCTCATATTGTCCCAGTTGTTGATAAGACATACCCATTTGAAAAAGAACTTCATCTTTATCTTCAGCGAAAGTAAGGGCTTTCTCAAGGCATTCTATAGCTTCTTTATTTCTATTGGAAATGCTCAATACATTTGCTTTGGTTAGCAATAAATCAACATCATTAGGCTGGATATTTTCGGCTCTTTCCAATATCTGTAATGCACTATCATATTTGGAGTTACTTGCTAAAACGTGTGCATTGAGAATCAAAAGCTCGATGGAAAAAGGAAATTGTTCTACTGCAAATTCACTGGCTTTAAGGGCCTTCAAGAACTTGTCGTTATCCAAATACAATTCAACCACTTTTTCTAATTCTTCCACATCAAAAAAGTGGAAATCTTTGCCCTGAATATGATTCTCGAATTTTTTAATCAACTCTTTTTCTTCGTCTTTTCTGTTTCTGAAAAATTCGCTCATAATAATATATAAGTGGTTAAATCTACTTTAAAGTTAGACTCTCTAATAATTTCAGTTTGGTTGAAATGAGTCAGAATAAAGAATCTAACTTTATAATAAAGTAGTGTTAAATAAATTTACTTAATATAAGGTAAAAATCAAGCAACGTTGAATTAATTTTTAAAGTTTATAATTCTCCTCTTTTTTGCATTTCCTTCACCGTCCATTCAATGGATTGCTCTAAAGTCTTATGACGGATATTAAAAATCTTATTCGCTTTTTCGGTATTATATATTTTTCTACTTCCTGCCATTTTTGCGGTTTCCATAGTGAGTGTCACAGGTTTTCCGTTTAGTTTACTGATAATATTTTCCAATACCGCACCCAAAATTACCATAAATCTGGGTACTCCTATTCTAGGCGCTTTTACTTTTAGCTGATTTGCAATGGCGCTGAAAAAATCTTGATAACTTATACTTCCTGCATTTAAAATGAATTGCTCATTAGTAATTTCATTTTGTAAACTTCTTAAAACGATTTCTGCAACATCCCTCACATCAATATAATTGATCAATCCCTCAGTGTAAAAGGGCTTTTGGTCGGCAACATACCCAAATAATTGTGCACTGCTTTGGTAGCGATTTGCTGGCCCAATAATCACTGAGGGATTCAAAATGACGATTGGAAGTCCTTTTGATGAAAAATCCCAAAGGAATTCTTCTGCTTTTCTTTTGCTTTTGCCATAATTGCTGACAAGTTCTCCTTCTGATTTAGAGGTGTTTTCATCGATGAAATTATCACGCGAATTTTTACCTAATGCTGAAATACTGCTGATGAATATGAATTTTTTAACTTTAGCTTCCAGAGCATCAGTCGCTAATTTAGAAGTCCATACTGTATTGATTTGAAAGATTTTTGATTTATCCGATTTTTTGTAAGAGACTAATGCAGCAGCATGGATTACATAGTCAACCTTTTCAGGTATAAACTGAAATAAATTATCTTCAATAGATTTTATTTCGATCCAATGTATATTTTCTGATTCAAAAGGAATAGTTGATTCCGCTCTTTTGAAGGCATATATTTTATATTTATGCGATGATAATAGGTATAAAATCTGCTTTCCTAAAAGGCCAGTTGCTCCAGTAAGTAGTACTATTTTTTGCTGCATTAAATGTTAAAGAGCCTTTTCAGAGTTGAAATGGATTTACTGCTATTATCGTTATAGTAATCCTGATAATAACCGTAACCTTTGTTTTCTTTTCGCACTGCATTGAAAATTATGGAAATTTTTTGGATATTATTCAAGTTCAAGCTTCTATGTAAATCATCTATAAATGATCTTTTGGAGTAATCTGCTCTTACCACAAATAAAGAATGATCCGATTTTTTCAAAGCAATAATTCCATCGGAAACCAATCCAATAGGAGGGGTGTCTAATAGAATAATATCATATTCTTCTTTCAATTCATTTAGTAAGTGATCAAAATGCTCTCCTTCTAATAGTTCAGCTGGATTTGGAGGTAGTATTCCTGAAGGAATAAAGTGCAAATTATCGGTTTTAGTGATATTGATGCATTCTTTCCAGTGAATGCCACCACTTAAGATTGAGCTGATACCCATTTCATTTTGTTCCAAATTGAAAGCATATTGAGCTCGGGGTTTTCTCATATCCAAATCTAGGATCACCACCCTTTTGTTTGACATAGCTAAGATTGCTGCCAAGTTTACAGAAACAAATGTTTTTCCTTCTCCGCTTGTAGTTGAGCTGATAGATATTACTTTTTTTCCTTCTTTTATTCCTATGAAATCCAAGCTTGTTCTTAAAGTTCTGAAAGCCTCACTTATTTGGGATCTAGGCTTTTCTGAAACTATTACGCCACTTTTCTTGGCTACATATCTGCTCAAGCGACTAATTTTAGCAATGATAGGAATTGATGTTAATCGCTCAAGTTCATGAATGCTATTTATTTCATCATATATTAGGTACCTAATTCCTATAAAGATGAAACTTAATATAAAGCCAACCGCAAAGGAGCCAATATAAATTAAATTAGTAGAAGGGCCTATTGGGCTACGTGGTAAATTAGCTGGAGTTAGAATATCGACTTCAGATAAAGTACCTGCTTGGGCTATTTCAAATTCTGTTTTCTTTTGCATTAAAGACAAATAGAGCTCTTCAAATAATGAGTAGAATCTCATTTTTTGATTTAGTTCATTTGTTTTGGCGGGCAGTAAATTGAATTTGCTTTCTATATCCCGTTTTCTGCCAACTATAGTTGCTTTCCTTCCATCAAGAATTTCAACCTTATTAAATAAATAATTGTTGATTCTATCTTTTAAGGCATTAATCTCTAGCTTTTTTTGCTGTAGTACTTGGCTCTCACTTTTGTAGCGCGTTTTAGCCATTTGGTAATCTTGCTTTAGTTCAGAAAACTCTTCAAACAATGTTTGTGAATTTGCTGGTAGCACCAAATAATTAATCTTATCGAAGCTTAAAGTATCTTTTTCTAGCTGATTTTGAATATTTTTTATTTCACCCAGCTGGTAATTAATTCCATATAAAATGGAATCCATTTTCACCATTTCCGAAATTACCCTATTTACATCTGATGAAGGATCTACCGTTTTGTTTTCTATGGTGAAATCCTCAATATAGGTTTCGTAATTTGAAAGTTCTTTTTCAGTTTGCTTTAACTGTTGATTAAGAAACTCAATTTTTAATTGATTTGCTCGGTTTTTCTGTTCTTTGCTGTATTCGGTATAAAGCTCGCTTACTTGCTCCACTATCGCTTGTACTTTATCAGCATTATAATCTTCAAAAGTAATTTTGATTGTATTAGCATTCAAGTTTTCAGGAGATACGGATAGATTTGACTCTACATAACTCATTAAGCTCTCTTGAGTTGAAATAGTGAAAAATAAGGGCTCGGAACTAAAAAAATATGAGGTGGTATCTAATTTATAACTACAGCCTTTAAAAGTAAAATACTTACCAAATTTTTGACTTACCCATTCTTCACCATCAGGGTTATTGGTGATTTTGAAGTTTTCTTTGTCTATTATATCAACATAGAATTTTTGACCATAAGCAGCACAAGATTCTTCATAGCTTACAGTGAACGGAGTTGATATATAACGTTCTTCATTTTTAAATCGACCAATAACATGATAAGATACATCTAGAGGTAATTTTTCAATTACTTGTTTTAAGAATAATTTTGATCGAATAAGTTCAACCTCTCCTGAAAGTGTGTTAAGATTTGAATTTTCCTCGCCTAGTGGGTTGAAACCGAAAACACTGGCTTCACTTCTCTTATTTAGCTTTAATTCCGCATAGGATTGGAATTTCACATTGGTATATCGAACATAAAGAAAAGCAACAAAGACAGCTATTAAAATCAATAGTACTGCCCAAGGCAAATTCTTTTTAAGAATGGTTTTTAATTTAAAAAAATCAACTACTTCTGATTCATGATTTTTAGGTGCGTGAGAGTAGCTGGACTCTAAATTTCTTCGATATCGTGTATCTTGATTGCTCACTGCCCTTAATTATTCAAACTTTGAATCACGATAAATAATGTTACAACATTGGTAACAATTCCGATAGCTGGTGCAATATCTCTTACAGATTCCGTAAATATTCTTCGAATTGGTTCTATATAAATAATATCATTGGGAAGCACGCCAAGATTGGCTTTTTGCATTCCATCAATAGTAGCCAGATTTATAATTTGCACGGAAGGATCATCTAATGGGCCTCTAATTAACCGAATATTTTGTCCTTTAGAATCTCTTGTTAAACCACCAGAAAGTGCTAGTACTTCCAATACAGTCATTTTTTCATTTTCCAAGGGAATAACTTGACCCCCTAAAGCTCCCAAAACAACCACACGTCTGTTCAACTGGCGCACTCGTACAAATGGTTCTATGTAATATTCGGAATACTCTTCTTTTAAATGTTCTTGAAGGCCAGCTATAGCATAACCTGCAACTTTTGTTTCTCCCAGCAAAGGAAGTATTGCGTTTCCGTCAGGCAATACTTCAAATTCCTTATTAGGCATCATAGCCCCGCCTCCTGCCATACCACCGCCACCTGTTATTGCATTTAATTCCATGTTAGGATCAATTACTCTTTCTCCCTTATTGGTATAAACCTCAATATTAATCCTGTCACCGGCTTGGATTTTATAAGCACCTTCAATCCTAGAGACTTCTTCTTTGAAGTTTTCGGATTTAATATCTGATTCTGTTTGAAGAATAATATTCTGCCTGTACACTTTACAACTGCTCATAGCGAGTGCGAGTGCAAGTATACTAATAGAATATAGGTAGAAGTTTTTGATAGTTTTATTCACTAACCGTAAAAATATAACCAATTAAGCAAAAGACAATAGTTTATTGAAATTGCTTATAAATTATTTGCGTAAGCAGCCCCAAGTTTGGGTTTTAAAGTACAGTTTTGATCAATTGCTTTCAAATATCGCTCGATAACCAAATTATGATCAAATCTTCTTTCTACTATTTCTCTGCCTTTTAAACCCATTTCATTACGTTGCTCAGGAGTTAGATAGTACATTTCCTTCATTTTCAAGGCGAGATCCTCTTCATCTTTTACTTTGCATAAGATTCCATTTAATCTGTGATCAACAATATTAGTACATCCGGGGACATTAGATGCAACAATTGGTTTTGCACTGGCAGCAGCTTCTAGCAATGTTCTTGGAGTTCCTTCTCTGTAACTCGGCAAAACTACACAATCCGCCTTGTTTATGTATGGTCGAACATCATCAGTACTTCCTAAATAGTTAATATAGCCTTCCTCAATCCAAAAATTTAATTCTTCTGTAGAAATCCCTCTGGAGTGAAGTACATCTAATTTCCCTAGCAGGTTGAACTTTGCATTCATTCCTCTTTCTTGCAGAATAGCAGCTGCTGCAACATATTCACGAATACCTTTATCTATTATTAAACGAGAGATCATCAGGAATTCGAATGCTTCACCTTCAGCTTTTTCCTTTACAGGAGCGGGTGAAAATTCATCTAGGTCTATACCTGACCCTGGAATTACCTCACAAATATTTCTTTGAATTAATTCTTTATCCATGAAGAGTTGATAATCTTCATGATTTTGGAAAAATACTTTTTTAGGGAATTTGAAGGAAAATCGATATAAACTTAGTGCTATTTTTGAAATCCAATCCTCATTTAAGAAAATTGTACCTAAGCCACTCACATTATTTATCACAGGAATTCCTAGTGTAGCAGCGGCCAAAGTACCGTAAATATTAGGTTTAATTGTATAATGTAAAATAATATCTGGCTTTACTCTTTTATAAATATTATACAATTCAAAGGTTAGTCCTAAATCTCGAATAGGGTTTGCACCTCGGCTGTCCATAGTGACATCTTCAAATTCGCAGCCGGCTTCAATTAATTTTACGGTATAATCGTCATGAGGCGCAATAGCTACTACTTCATGCCCGTCTTTTATCAAGGCTTGAATCAGTGACATCCTGAAGTTATAGATGTTCCACGAGGTATTTAAAGTGATAGCAATTTTCATATAGTTGTAATAGCAAATCTACAAATAATAACACTTACGGTTCTTTTAAGTTGGGGAGATTTCGATAGGCAATAGCTAAAAGCAGATTAGTTTGTATTATTCCACTTTAAAATACCCGTAAAATTCAAATATAATTGACAATATGGAATTAATCCCATAGGCTTTATTATTTTTGTACAAAAAACAAATAGATATGGAAATTGGAATGCTTCACACCCACGTTTTAGTGGTCACTTTATTTTTATTATTTTTATTATTCAAGACCATCTTATTGTTGGCCAACAAAAAAGAACTCTTGGCCAAAGTAAGGAAATTCAAAATGGTTGAACCTATTTTAGGAGTACTCATGTTGGCAACTGGTGGGTATTTACTATCATTATATGGTTCAGCTGCGCCAACTTATTTGTGGGTGAAATTGGTTTTGGTTTTAATCATTATTCCAATTGGAATTGTGGCCTTTAAAAAAGAAAACAAAGCTATGGCAATTGTTGCATTGTTATTGACCTTTTATATTTATGGAGCTTCCGAAGTAGGAAGTTTAACATTTTCTAAAAAGGAAACAGTAGCGGTTTCTGATGAAAGCCCAGCTAAAAATGCCACTGAAGTTAAAATCGAAGGCCAAACTGCGGAGCTATTAAAGAATGGAAAAGAGATCTATTTGGCTGAATGTAAAAAATGTCATGGAGTAGATGGAAAGAAAGGACTTTTCAAATCACCTGATTTGACGCAAAGCAAACTTAATCTTTCTGAAAGAGTAGCTTGGATTAAAAAAGGAAAAGGTGTGATGCCAGCCTATGAAAATGAATTGAGCGAAACTGATATTGAAGCGGTTGCCCTGTATTTGGATGAATTAAAATAAGCTCATTCGACTGTTAAAATGAGGAATAAATGTGATTGATTAAAATCTAGTACCCAAGATGGATTTTATACGTAATTACATTAAAGAATACCTATAAGATAATATATGCAACATAATTCTGCAGAGGAAATAGAGGAGAAGAAAGCCGTTTTAGTGGCGATCATTACGCAAAATCAAAACGAAGAGAAAGTCAATGAATATTTAGATGAATTGGCTTTCTTAACATCTACTTTGGGAGCCAAAACGATCAAGAGATTTACCCAAAGATTAGAAAAGCCAGACATTAAGAGTTTTGTAGGGAAAGGTAAGCTAGAAGAAATCAGTGCTTACGTAAAAGCCGAAAATGCAGATTGGATTGTTTTTGATGATGATTTAACGCCCTCACAATTAAGAAATCTTGAAAAAGAGCTGGAAGTCAAAGTCTATGACCGAAGTTTATTGATTCTGGATATTTTCTTGAGCAGAGCTCAAACGGCACAAGCAAAGACGCAAGTTGAATTAGCCCGAAATCAATATTTATTACCCCGGCTAACTCGAATGTGGACTCACTTGGAAAGGCAGCGAGGTGGAACTGGAACTCGTGGTGGTGCTGGTGAAAAAGAGATTGAAACGGATAAAAGGAACATACGCAACACCATTACAAAATTAAAGGAAAGACTAGCTAAGATTGAGAAGCAAAGTCAAACCCAAAGAAAATCAAGGGGTAAAATTGTGCGAGTTGCCATAGTAGGTTATACCAATGTGGGCAAATCAACTTTGATGACGCTTTTATCAAAATCTGATATACTAGCGGAGAATAAATTATTTGCCACAGTGGATTCCACTGTTCGAAAAGTGAATTTTGAAGATATTCCTTTTCTTTTATCGGATACAGTGGGGTTCATCAGGAAATTACCGACTCACCTTATCGAATCCTTTAAATCCACTTTAGATGAGATTAGAGAAGCTGATATTTTAATTCATGTGGTGGACGTTAGCCATCCGACATTGGACGATCATATTAGTGTAGTGAATCAAACGCTAACGGATATTGGCGCCAGCGATAAACCCACTTTACTGGTTTTCAATAAAGTGGACTTATTAGAGGATGAGGAGGAGTTAAGCGTTGAGGAGAAGATCAAAAATCTAAAAAATACTTATTTGAACAAAGAAGAGAATGATGTGGTATTCATTTCTGCTGCTAATAAGGAAAACATAGAAGAATTGAAGACCAAGTTAAGAAAGTTAGTTGAAGCCAAGCATTTCACAATTTTTCCTAATTACTTGAAAAACACTTATTACTGATTTAGCTTTGCAGCTTTATCTTTCAGCTAGGAAATGACCCCGTAGTTCAATGGATATACCGATAGTGACCTTGAAATGACCTCGTAGTTCAATGGATAGAATAGGAGTTTCCTAAACTCTTGATGCAGGTTCGATTCCTGCCGAGGTCACATTCGGGACTAAACTTTAGATGCAGAGCCTGTGCCGATTTGTCGGCATTCGAGTTCTGCCGGGGGTCACTTGGCAAATACCACTCAAGCCCAATGATTTTTTCCCATTGTGCTCATTTGACTTTTTCTTAAATGCTTGACGCCTTCTCTTGAATAAAAGGGATCGCTTTCCAATTCTGGCCTTGAATTCAAAATATGGCCATGTTTTTCTTCTATCTCCTTTCTTTTGGTATATTTAAACCATGTTTTTTCCTCTACCGAGACGGGTTGTCTTTCTCCTTTTGCCACTTCAATAAATAGTCTTTGTTTTTCAGTATAGGGTTCAAGTTCACCTGAAATTAAAGCCTTGAACCAATGTCCGTATTTTTCTAAAATCTCTCTTTCTTCAGTGTTAAAAATAGCTAGGCTACAGTCCATTTTAAATTTGCCTTTTTGAGTAACTAGTTTGAGGTGGGCTTCTTTAGTATTTTTCATTCTTAATAGGTTTTGTTGAATATTAATATATAATAATTCTATTAATTTATGTAATATTTATTGTGCTACCAAAAACTCAAGGTTTTTAAATTGAAGTTGAAAAGAGATTTAAATTTATTTGAATGCTAGACAACATCCGCTAATTTGCCATTTAGGAAGTATGAAAATAGTAGGAATGAAGAGCATTAACCAAAAACCAACAAGCCATGTAATGGACTTTATTTCCTTTTGATTTTAAAGGTGATCTCAATGCAGGACAGATGTTTTCTACTCCTTTTGAGGAAGCACCCAACTCTTTTGAAATGTATGAATTTAACAAATTGAGCACCCCAAGATCAAAAGCTTTTTTATCGCATTTGGCAGCAAAAAAGGATATTCAAAATCCTATGAAGCTTTTAGAATTTTACTATTTGGAGCAACGTCAATTGAACAGGAATAATGGTATTGGCTTTTAAGTTTATCATTTTAAGTAATAACAAAACCCAAGAGAGTAATCATGTTCTTCTCTTAGCTTATATAGAATTTTGACTGGCTATTGATATCGATTTACTTTAAATAGTTTTACAGTATAACTAATTCTGATGCGAATAATACCATTAAATTAAAAAAAATGGGATATTTTGTTGTCATCATCTCCAGTCAGCTTGTCATCCCATATGTGAATTATATAACAAATAAGATTTTCTTTATAATACATTCTATAGCTGACCATTCTAATTTTATATCACAATAAATCAAGTTGATTTAAAATCACTATTGTTTAAATACAAATCAATGAATAAGTCAAGGTTAAATTTCATCTCTTTACTCATTATCAGCATTATGTTTTCGGCTTGTGCTTCAATGAATAAAACGCAAAAAGGTGCTGCCGTAGGCACTGCCAGCGGTGGGGCAATGGGCGCAATCATAGGAAAAGCATCAGGGAATACCGCAATGGGAGCCATAATTGGTGCAGCTGTTGGAGGCACTACTGGTGCAATCATCGGAAATAACATGGACAAACAAGCGGAAGAAATTCAAAGAAAGGTGCCGGATGCTAATGTACAGCGAGTAGGAGAAGGTATAGTTGTGGAATTTAGTAGCAATGTATTATTTGGTTTTGATGAGTCTCAACTGACATCTTCTTCTAAATCAAGTTTAGATCAATTGGTGACGGTGCTAAATGAATATTCTGACACTAATATAGAAGTACAAGGTCATACGGATAGCCGTGGTAGTACAGAATATAATCAGAGTTTATCTGTAGAAAGAGCTACTTCAGTTGCTGATTATCTTAGTACTCATAGAATAATGTCAAACCGAATAAGCATTAAAGGTTTTGGTGAGACAGCTCCAAAATATAATAACAATTCTAATAGTGGACGTGATCAAAATCGTAGGGTCGAATTTTTAATTACGGCTAATGAAAAAATGAAAGCAGAAGCTGAAAAGCAATCAGGTAAATAATTTAACCTATAAATAGTAAAATCATGAACTTTAAAATAATAGCATTAACATTAAGCATATTGTTGGTCAGTATGGCTGCAAAGTCACAAACTTCTTTTGGCATTTTAGGTGGGTTGAATTTTCAGAACATCAATGGAACTGATAATGATGGGGATAAACTCAATAATGATTTAATACTAGGTTTTCATGCTGGGGTGAATCTTATGATTCCCGTAGCTCCTGACTTTTATTTTAATCCTGGATTACTTTTTTCAGTAAAAGGAGCTGAAAATGAGAATAATGGAATTACCAGTACCTATAAAGTCAATTATTTGGAGATGCCTTTAAATCTGACGTATAAAGCAAAATTGGGTAATGGCTATGTGCTTTTAGGATTTGGTCCTTATGTAGCTTACGCTGTAGGTGGTAAAGGAAAATTTCAGGGAGGTAATGCCAGCTACGAACGAGATATTGTATTTCAAAACACTATTGAAACAGACGATGATGCAGAATTTTATTTGAAACCATTTGACGCAGGAGCTAATATCTTTTTTGGCTATGAATTGGAAGCAGGTTTGTTTTTCCAATTAAATACCCAATTAGGTTTACTCAATATTCATCCTGAAGATAAAAGAATCAGCAATGATGAAACGGCATTAAGAAATACAGGATTTGGTACTTCGATCGGATTTAGGTTTTAGGGAAACTCAATTGAGGTTAAGGTATTTTTGGAAGGCTTACTAAAATCTTTGTGGTTTTAGTAAGCTTTTTTGTTTTTCAGTAATTCGATATATCAAATCCCCAAATCCACCCTGTCACTCCAAATCTCATAAATAGGGTCGCCTTTACTACTTTTTCCGCTGTGATGCCATTCCCCTTCTTTCAATTCATAATTAAAGCTTAACTCAGCACCCACTCTGCTACTGTCTCTGGAAAAGAATTTGATGATTTCTGTATATTCGCCATCTTTTGTAGTATAATTTCCACCACCTGTTCCCATGAAATCACCTGTTTCACTATTGTAGGCTATCCACTGAAAATAGGTTCCAGATAAAATCTTCATTGTTTTTCTGGCTCCCGGGGTCATGGTGTTCATTTCTCCATTACGCTCTCTACCGGTAATTACCCATGCACCTGCTAAATCCCCAGGCTTGTTATTATCTGCTCTTTCCCAGGTCAATTCTCCAATTTTGAGCTTTTTACCTTTCAGTGAAAAATCAAACTGTTCACTTTGACCTACTTTTTGGTTTTCATCGGTATGAAATTCATAGGTTAATTCGATTTGATTATCATTGGTGAAACTCCAACTTCCTCCATAGGTATAATTGAATTCATTTCCTTTATAAAATGTGACGGCAAAATGCTTTTCCGCCATTATCCATTGACCAGTTAAACCATCTTCAGTTGTAATATGCCAGCCACCACTTAATTTACTTAACTCTTTCGAGTTGAATGCAGTCAGTAAAAAGACTGAAATTCCTAGAAATAAAGTTTTCATTTTTATAAATGTTTAGTTAAATCAATAATCATCATTCACTTCAACCCAATAGCCATTAGGATCTTGAAAATAGATTTGCTTAACCCCATCCACCCTTTCAGTAATTTGGCCACTTTCTCCTGGCCAATCTTCAAAAGGAACCTTCTCAGCTTTCAAATTTTTAATAAAGCCCTCCATATCTTCTATGCTAAAGCATAAATGATTGTTTTTATTAATGGTGGGTTCTTTCCATTCCCCCTCTATCAGATGCAATTGCGAACTACCCAATTTATACCAAACATGCAATCCATCTTTAAAAGGTTCTTCAATTTCCTCCAACCCAATTATATTGGAATAAAAAGATTTGCTTTCGGCTAAGTTCTCCACATAAACGGCTATGTGATTTAATTTAACTTGTGCTTGAGACAAATGAAAAGTGAAGAGAAATAAAAAGGTAAAAAGTAAGGTTTTCATATCATTATTGTTTTCTGATGATTTAACCAGTCAGGTTTGTCCTAATTAAAAGCATCAATAAAGTTTCATAATTGCAATATTTGCTTTGTTTAAACCTAACATGTTTGAATGTTACATTTCCAATTTAGAAAGATTACTGGCTATCCGCAAGATTTTGTATATTGATGGAAATTTTTGGATATGAAAAATTTAATTTACTTTTTACCCATTGTACTTTTTTCAGCTTGTGACTTTGAATCAGAAGTGGCTGACAGAAGTAATGCCAACTGGCAAAATATTGAAAAAGATTTAAAAACAGCTTTGATTATGGCAGGTGATAGAGACACCATTGATATTCCGGAGGGCTATTTCAAATTCTCTAAAAGCTTGCTGCTAGATGAAAAATCAAATATCGTTTTCAAAGGTGCGGGTATTGATAAAACTATTTTATCCTTTAAAAATCAAGAAGAAGGAGCAGAAGGCTTGAAGATTGCTGATTGTAAGAATATCTTGTTGGAAGATTTCACCATTGAAGATGCGGCAGGGGATAATATAAAAGTAACCGATACCGATGGCATCACTTTCAGAAGAGTAAAAGCACAATGGACAGGAAAAGTGAGTGAGAAAAATGGAGCTTATGCACTTTATCCTGTACTTTGCAAAAATGTGTTGATAGAAAATTGTGTAGCTATTGGTTCTTCCGATGCAGGAATTTACGTGGGACAATCTGACTCTGTGATTATCCGAAATAATGAAGCCTATCAGAATGTAGCGGGCATTGAAAGTGAAAATTCTAATTTTGTAGAAATCTACGGAAACAAAGCCATCAATAATACTGGCGGTATTTTAGTTTTTGATTTGCCTGGATTAACTCAGTATGGTGAAAATATCAAAGTATATAACAATGAAGTAAGAGAAAATAATCACCGAAATTTTGCCCCTGCCGGGAATATAGTGGGCGTGGTGCCTCCAGGAACCGGCATTATGGTTTTAGCTACCCGGAATGTGGATATTTATGATAATGAAATTATTGACAATCGTTCGGTGGGAGTGGCGATTATCAGTTATGAATTAGTAGCTGCCCTAAGCGAAGAAGAAACCGAGGAAGCCGATGCAGAACAAGCAGGTTCGGCACAGAGAGTGAACAGCAATTACGATTTGGATAAAAACTACAATCCATTTCCATGGGAAATAAAAATCAGACAGAATAAAATCAGTAATGATAAATGGTTCGCCACCTTCCAGCATGATTTCGGTAAATTATTTAATTTTAAATACCCTTTTAATCCGCCAGATATAGTGTTTGATGGATTTATGTCAGAAGGGAAAAGCCCAAAAGATATTTTATGTATAGATCAGAAAGATGTGCATTTTGTTAATTTGGATGCACCCAATGATTTGGAAAATATGAATGAAAATATGGAAGGGTTTGTTTGTAAGTAATTGAAATGATTAATTCAGAAATTCAATATAATAAGGCTAACAAAAAATTAGAATTACTCCTTCAAAAGATAGATGGAGATTTTTCTTATGAAAATCCTGATTTTTTTGAAATGGATAAATTATCTGACTTAATTGCGGATTATGAAGATGAAAAGTATAAGATTAGAAAACCATCAAAGATTAAAATATTAAAATTGAGAATTTATGAATTTATAAGATCACTAAAATTCTTTAGCTTATTTCTACTGGTATTTGCATGCTCTTCTGAAAATCAATCAGAAGAAACCCAAGAAAGCAAGCCAACTCAATTCGCCTTTAAAAACAATCAGGAATTAGGTCATCAAAAGCTTTCAGACTATAACTTTTTCAAAGGGAAATTAGCTGATCTATCTCCTTATGAAAATGTACATCCCTACAAACTCAACTCAGCACTTTTTTCTGACTATGCACATAAAGCTCGTTTTGTGAAATTACTTGAAGGCAAAATTGCTGATTACCATCCGACAGAAGTCATGGAATTTCCGGTCGGTAGTATTCTAATCAAGAATTTCTATTATCCCAATGATTTTTCAAAGCCAAATGGAGCTAGAAGAATTCTGGAAACCCGATTATTGATCCATGAAAAAGAAGGCTGGAAAGCTTTGCCTTATGTTTGGAATGAGGAACAAACAGAAGCCTATTTAGAAGTAGCCGGTGCCACCAAAAGTGTAAGTTGGAGAGATACTGAAGGAAACACGCAAAAAATCAATTACAGCATTCCTAATATGAATCAATGTAGAAGTTGCCATTTAAAAGAGGGTAAAATTATGCCTATTGGCCCATCTGCCCGGCAGCTTAATGGGAATTTGGAGTATAGCGGAGAAGGGGAAATGAACCAGTTGGAGTACTGGGAAGCGCATGGATTATTATCAAATTTACCGCAAGAAAACTTACCAAAATTGGTGAACTATGAAAATGATGCTGCGCCATTAGCCGAGAGGGCCAGAGCCTATCTCGAAATCAATTGCGGACATTGCCACCGTCCTGAAGGCCCAGCCAAAAATTCTGCCTTACATTTAATGGCTTCAGTGGATAATCCTGCTGCCTGGGGTATCGGGAAAACGCCAATTGCTGCCGGTAAAGGTTCTGGTGGATTGAAATATGATATTGTAAAGGGAAATGCAGATGAATCAATTTTAACCTACCGAATGGAATCTACAGATCCTGGAATCATGATGCCAGAATTGGGACGGAAAATGGTTCACAAAGAAGGTTTGGCTTTAGTGAAGCGATGGATTAATGAGATGGAGTAAAGGTTGACAAGTTAACAGGTTGTCATGTTGTCAAGTTGAGCCATATTAAAAAAGAAAAGACATCAAAGTGTGAATACACCCTGATGTCTAATTTCTTATAACTTAAAACTTATTACTTAGAACTATTTAAAGCCCCTGATTCTTAGCAATCAACTCTGCCAAATCAAAAACTTTCACATTGTGCTCTCTTTCTTTATTTTTCACTCCATCTGTCATCATCGTCATGCAGAAAGGGCACCCTGCGGCAATAATTTCTGCGCCTGTGTCTAAGGCCTCTTCTGTTCTTTCGATATTGATTTCCTTATTCCCTTTTTCAGCATCTTTAAACATTTGCGCACCACCGGCACCACAGCATAAACCTTTGGTTTTGCATCTTTTCATCTCAACCAATTCAGCATCCAGGGCTTTGATTACATCTCTAGGGGCTTCATAAACACCATTCGCTCTACCCAGATAACAAGAATCATGGAAAGTGATTTTTCTTCCTTTGAATTCACCGCCCTCTTTTAAGGTAACTTTGCCTTCATTGATTAATCCTTGCAAGAATTGCGAGTGATGCACTACCTCATAATTACCGCCTAATTCAGGATACTCATTTTTAATGGTATTAAAGCAATGCGGACAAGCGGTTACAATTTTTTTAATATTATAGCCATCCAAAACCTGAATATTGCTCATGGCCTGCATCTGAAATAGGAATTCATTTCCTGCTCTTCTTGCAGGATCACCTGTACAACTTTCTTCCGGCCCTAAAACCGCAAAATTAATACCGACTTCATTCAAAATTTTAGTAAATGCTATGGTCACTGCTTTGTAGCGGTCATCAAAAGATCCGGCACAACCCACCCAAAATAATACCTCAGGAGCTTCTCCTTTAGCACTCATTTCTTGCATGGTAGGGACTTTATATGTTGAATCACTCATAATATCTTGATTTATAATTTATCGTTTCCAAAAATTTATTTCTCTTCTTCCTTCAATTTATCCGCCCATTTGAACCGGTCTGATGGTGGAAATTTCCAAGGGGCAAAGCTGGTTTCCACGTTTTGAAACATGGCATTCCACGATTGAGGTGAGCTGCTTTCTTCCATGGCCATATACCTTCTTCCTTGCAAAATAATATCTAGTGGATTAATGTTGATCGGGCAAGCTTCTACGCAAGCATTACAGCTCGTACAGGCGTTTAACTCCTCGGCTGAAATATAATCATCACTAAATAAAGCGCTTCCTGATTCCGCTTCTTTACCAGCTTTAATGTTCTTCCCGATTTCATCAATTCTATCGCGAGTATCCATCATAACTTTACGTGGAGAAAGTTTTTTACCTGTAATATTAGCAGGGCATTCCGCAGTACACCTTCCACATTCCGTGCAAGCGTAGGCATTCATTAAATTCACCCAAGTGAGATCTGTAGCATCCTTTGCTCCTAATCTAGCCACTTCAGCTGGTGGGTCACCGGCATCCATTCCCAACATACTTTTCACTTCAGTAGTCACCTCGTCCATATTATTCATTTTACCTTGTGGGGTTATTCTGGCAAAGTAGGTATTAGGGAAAGCCATGAAGATATGAAGGTGTTTAGAGTAAGTTACGTAAACTGCAAAAGCTAAAATACCAATGATATGAAACCACCAAGCAAATCGCTCAGTGAATCTTAATGCATCAACGCTCATCCCTTCAAAAAGTGGAGTTAAAAAGCTGCTAAAGAAGAAGCTGCCTGTTTGCACATAATGACTGTCTTTTCCTTGTAAGAGCTGGTCAGTAGCGTTCATGGTTAAGATGGCAAACATTAATATGATTTCGATCACCAAAATCAGATTCCCGTCTAATTTGGCCCAACCGCTCAATGTTCTTAGCCTATTCACGTTCAAAACATTTCTTCTTAAAAGAAAAGCCACACAAGAAACTAGTACAGCTACTGCTAAAAATTCGAAAATATTAATGGCAACAGTGTAAGCATCCCCTAAAACAGGAGCAAATATTCTGTGTGTTCCTGCTATGCCGTCAATGATAAATTCTAGAACTTCCAAGTTGATCACTAGAAAGCCTACATAAATCATAAGGTGAAGTATGGCAGGGATGAATTTCTTAAACATTTTCTTTTGCCCAAAAGCAATAAGCAAAGTGTTTTTCCATCTTTGCCCTTTATTGTCACTTCGATCTACCTCTTTTCCGAGATTGATATTTTTTTTAATGCTTCCTATTCTTTTGGCTAAAAAGAATCCTGCGACCGCAAGTACCAGTAAGAAAGCAATTTGCGAGATGTATTCCATAGTTGTTGTTTAGTCGTTTAAAATTTTTTATCACATTTTTTTTAAAATCCTTTTGCAGGATAAATATTTCACCTACTTTTGCACCACTCTATTACGGTGCTGTAGCTCAGTTGGTAGAGCATCGGACTGAAAATCCGTGAGTCGGTGGTTCGAATCCACTCAGCACCACAAGCCTTGCCCTCAAAAGCGAGGCTTTTTTTATTTTCTTTTTGTGAATTTTATTTTTCGTCATTTCCATCTAATTTCTGCTAAAGCTTACACTTGAAATTTAAAAATAATAGTTGAGTTTAAAAATAGTATGCATACATACTATTTTTGTGGTAATTTAAAATCAATACAGATAAGCTTTTGCTTACTATATACGATTTAAAATATTACTTTAGTGAATATAAAACAAAGAACCATTGATTAATCAACCTATTTTCGATCAATATTTTGAAAGTATACTCATAAGTTATTCAGGTCAAGCAGTATGGGGTATTGGGTTGGCGCTAATTTTATGGTATTTTTTTAATTTATATCAAAGAAAGCATTTAAAACTTTGGTCCTATAGCTGGCTTGCCTTTGCTGCTTATGTTTTATTTTCTTTATTAACTCTTTATTGTGCCAAGAACCCAGAAATAAGTCCTTTTTGGCAAAATATTTTTACTTTCCTTTTTCAAATAGCAGGCTTAATGCAGGTAGTTTGGTTGTTGCAAGGCACCTTTCATCTTATCCATAAAAAAACTTTAAGTTTAAAACAAGAATATGTCCAATACGCTTTGGTTGTACTTTTAGCTCTGCTAAGTTCTCTTTTGTTTTTGTTTGAGCAGGATGAAGGCTATCTTTATTCTCTTTTGCTTCCTTTCACCATTAAATCATCAATTGTAGGAGTTGCATTTGTTTTTGCAGGAATACAGATTATGAGAATTGGAAGAAGAGATGCCGCTGTCGGTAAAAAGCTGTTATGGATTGCATTTCTTTTATATGGTTTTGAAAATTTGAATTATGCCTTGGGAGGGATTTATATGGTTTTAGATGAGAACTATATTCTTGAAATTGATAGAACTCTTGGAGTAATTGATTTCTTACTACTTTCTTTTATTGGTATAGGGATGATCATTTGGTTGTTGGAAGAAGAGCGTTCTGCTTTAGAAAAAACCAATAGAGAATTAGATAGTTTTCTTTATAGTACTTCTCATGACTTACGTGCACCAGTGGCTTCTTTATTAGGATTGATTAATATTGCCAAACATGATATAAAGGATGAATCGGGGCAGCAATATGTGAAAATGATGGAGGAAAGAGTCAAGAAGTTAGACCACATTTTTAGCGATATCCTGAATTATTCTCGTAATATCAAAACAGAAATAACCCTAAAGACCTTTCGACTAGGTGAAATGGTGGAGGATGTTATTACTGATGTCAAATTTAATCAGGGTGCAGACAGTATTCGGCTAGATTATGACGAACAAATTCATCACATCTTAAGAACGGATTATTATCAACTCAAAGTAGTGTTAGGCAATTTAATTTCTAATGCAGTCAAATATCACGATTCTAAAAAGCCCGATCAATTTATTGCTATTAGATTCGAGAAGATGGACAGAGATGTTCATATTTCGGTAGAAGATAATGGTATTGGTATTGCTCCTGAAAGTCAGCACAAAGTGTTTGACATGTTCTACAGAGCCACAAGCGAAGCAGAAGGATCTGGTTTAGGCTTATTTATAGTTCAACAAGCGCTAGATAAAATCAATGCCCGCATTACCCTAGTTTCAGAATTAGGAAAAGGCAGTATCTTTAAAGTGATTATTGAAAATGCTGGGGTGAAGTTGGATGATTAAACCTCGGGCCCTAAATCTCCCAAAGAAGACTTTTCGCACGGATTTGATTTTGTTTTTTAATTTGATTTAAATGACTCAATACATATCGGACCAATTTTATATCTCCAATTCTGCATGAGCTATAAGCTGATTAAATATAGCTCAATATATCGATAATTATGAGCTATAAAAAATATTTTATAACTCAACATAGAAATGATTAGGGAAGTATCAAAAAGACCAATTACCTCAAATGCTTCAAATTGATCACCTCTTTTTCCTTTAAGAATCTCCATTTACCTCTAGGTAAATCCTTTTTAGATAGCCCAGCGAAAGTGGTTCTATCTAATTTTACAACCTCATAACCCAAATGCTCGAAAGTTCTTCTTACAATTCGATTTCGTCCCATTTTGATTTCAATACCTATCGTTTTGCCATCTGGAGTTAAAATAGCTACATTATCTACTTTTACCTCTCCATCATCAAGTTTAATACCTTCTTGAATTTTAAGGAAATCTTCTTCGATAATGGGTTTGTCTAATTCTACTTGATATATTTTCTTAATTTTATGAGAAGGATGCGTTAATTTCTTGGCCAGCTCTCCATCATTGGTAAAGAGCAATAGACCAGTGGTGTTACGATCTAATCTACCCACTGGGTAAATGCGCTCATCCCCTGAAGCAGAAATCAAATCCATTACGGTTTTCCTGCCTTTTGGATCATCCATAGTCGTAATAAATCCTTTAGGCTTATTGAGCAAAACATAAACCAATTTCTCTCTCCTGATAGGTTTGCCCTCAAAGGCTACATCATCCATGGGCTTTACTTTAAAGCCTAATTCAGTAATCACTTTATTATTAACTTTTACCTTGCCATCAGCTATATGTGTGTCAGCTTCTCTTCTGGAACAAATACCTGCATTGGCAATGTATTTATTCAGGCGAATGCCTTCTTTAAGCTCCTTTTCTTTGGTCTCTGCAGATTTAAGTTTTTTAATGTCATAATCAGGAGTTTCTGCTTTTCGTTGATTGGAAAACTTCTTTACCTGATGAGATTTGTGGGGTTTCTGAGGCTTTTGCCCTTTTGGAGACTTCTTATTATGCATAGCAATGAAATTTATAAAATGACTAACATATATGTCTGTCACTATTTCAACTACAAAACTACGCTTCTATTCTGACTATTCCTCGTTTTCTTTTCCTATTTGGTTTTCGTCCTTTTTATATTTTATCGAGTGTTAAGATTTCAATTTCATTCACTCGGGTCAAATCTTTATCATTTGTCAGAAAGAAGTCTGCATTTTTTTCAATAGCAGTGGCAATTTGAATGGAGTCTGGAGTCTTAAGATTATAATATGCTCGTAATTTTGCAGCCTGTATTGAAATTTCGATGTCGATATCAAAAACAACTAAATTGGCTGAATTTGTTAGTATTTCTTCGTATTGTTTAGCTAGTTTTAATTACTTCAATTGTAGCGGTTGTACTAAAACTTCCAAAATTGTCAAGGTTGATGTTTGAAAGTTGATTTCTCTATTTTGATTGGCTTTAAATAACTCAATTAGCTTTTCTTTGTAATTTGAGTGTCCCTCAATATAATAAATCAAGGGGGCTGTATCTAGGAAAAAAGTCTTCTGAAGAAATTTGTTTTTTAATCCCATTCTCTTTCTTGTCCCACATATTTATCAATATCCACATTTCGCCAAATTTCAGATCCAAGTGTGTTTAATTCAGTTAAATCATGAGAAGTGGATTTTACTTCTTTTTTGGTGATTTTTAATTGTTTAATTAATTGTTCTGCTAAAGAAAGCCTGGAATCATAGTCCAATTTCTTAATTTGAGAAAGTATATTTTGAATTCTAACTGAAGTCTCCATTTTTTTATTTATTAACTACTTAGCTAATATACGAAAATTTGGTATTAAGATCTTGTTTTATTTGTATAGATAAACTTTTATTCGAATTCAATTAAGCGTTAGGTGTCAACAAGCTTTTCTATAACCGAGCTAAATTAAACTTTATTAAATTTTAATCCTGAAAAGCTACTCTGACTAATCCTCGTTTTCTTTTCCTATTTGGTTTTCTTCTTGGGAAAAGTCTTTTGGGGTCGGTAAATCTTTCAAATCATTGATGCCGAAATACTCCATGAAATTTTGGCTGGTGCCATATAAAATAGGTCTTCCGATTGCATCTGCCTTCCCTTTTATTTCTACCAATTCTTTTTCCAAAAGCTTTTGTACGGTATAATCGCAATTCACTCCTCTTATCTGCTCCATTTCTCCTTTGGTGATGGGTTGTTTGTAAGCAATGATGGAAAGAGTTTCTAAAGCAGATGTAGATAGTCGTTTCTTCGACTGTTGCTTAAGCATAATACCAATACTGGCTTGGTAGGCAGGTTTTGTCATAAATTGATAACCGCCTCCAACATGCTCTACTTGGAAAGAATATTCATCTGATTCGTATTTTTTGAGGACTTTTTCTAGTGCCCCTTCAATATCCTCCTTAGGGACATCTGCTTCAAACATTTCGGACAAGCATTTCTGAATTTCCTGCAACTTCAATGGCGAAGTTGCACAGAAAATCAGTGCTTCAATATGGTTGAGCAGAAAATCCATTAACTATCTTGTGCTAACTTGGCCTCAATAGATTGAGTTGTATGTGGAACTGCTCTTAATCTTTCTTTTGAGATTAATTTTCCAGTTACAGAGCACACGCCATAAGTGCCATTTTTAATTCTTACTAAAGCATTTTCTAAGTTAATAATGAATTTTTGCTGACGTGCTGCCAACTGATTCATACTTTCTTTTTCCATGGTGTCAGCACCATCTTCCAAAACTTTTACATTTCCTGAAGTCCCATCTGTTCCAGTATCACCAGAACGGGTAATAGTAGATTTTATATATTTTAATTCTTCTTTAGCTTTATTTAATTTGTTAGTGATTAATTCTTCAAACTCTGTAAGCTCAGCAGCACTGTATCGGGTTTTCTCGCTCTCACTCATAACATTAATAGATTAGTTTTAATTGGCGCAAAAATAAAGGCTTTAACTGAAAACAAAAACTATTTATTGAATAAATAAAGTGTTTTCTCAATGTTAAGCAAATTTAATGCAATTGAATATTTTAGTAATATTGGAATCATCCAAATATTATTTTTTAGGACGGTTTGCAAACGCAACCCCTAATATAATTAATACAATTCCGATATAATGACCAAAAACCAAAATTTCTCCGTCTAATAATCCCCAAGCAATGGCTACAATTGGGATCAGGTAAGTCACAAAGCTGGTAAAAACAGGAGAAGTAAGCTTAACTAAGCGGTTAAATAGGATTAAAGCAAAAGCGGTTCCAATTACTCCTAAAATACTAATGTACAATAAAGCTAACCATGCACCTTCTTCATATTGCATTTTGCTTACAAAATTGCTCGAGCCAAATAAATAACCACCAGCTAAAGGAGCAATTAGTACTAGAGATATACTTGTAATCATTCTTGGGGTAAGAATACTAAATTGAGTTTTAATTATGTTCAAGTTAAAACCATAGCAAAGTGTTGCTAAAATCACGAATATGGCATAGAGATTAAAGTTTCCGAGTTCTCCGCCTGATCCTGCAACTATCAAAACAATTGTCCCTCCAAAGCCTAAAGCAATTCCTAAGCTATCTCTTAATTTCAAACTCCCTTTGAAAAAAAGGACGCCCACTAAAAGAGCAAAAATTGGGGTCAAAGCATTTAAAACACCTGTTATTCCACTTTCTAATTGAGTTTGAGCGTAAGCAAATAGAAAGGCTGGCGCAAAACTTCCCACCATGCCTGAAATAAACAGCCATTTCCATTGACGTTTATTTAAGCTTTTAAGTTTGGGTAAAGATAAAGGAGTTAAAACTAAGGCAGCAGAGAAAATCCGAATAGCTCCAACTTCTCCAGCTGAGAAAACTAATAACCCTTTCTTAATGAGAATAAAAGAACTTCCCCAAATGAGCGCCAATAAAATTAATAAACCATAAACTAAGACTGGGCTTACAGATTCTTTTTCGCTCATATATTTTCGAACATTTGAGCGGAAAATACTTCATTCACCTCGTCTAGTGTATCCAAAACCGCTTGGTAATTCTCTCCTTCTACTAAACGAGTTCTGTATGGTTTGAAATGTGGGATTCCTCTAAAATAATTGGTATAATGTCTCCTCATTTCAAATATTCCTAATTTTTCACCTTTCCATTCAACTGAAAATTTAAGGTGTTTTTTAGCAGTTTCTACTCTATCATCCAAATTAGGAAGTGGTAATATTTCCCCTGTTTCGAAATAGTGTTTGATTTCGTTGAAAATCCATGGGTAACCAATGGCAGCTCTGCCAATCATAAGCCCATCTATTCCATACCTATTTTTATATTCTAATGCCTTTTGAGGAGAATCAATATCTCCATTTCCGAAAATTGGAATGTTAATTCTTGGATTGTTTTTCACCTTGGCAATAAGCGTCCAATCTGCTTCGCCTTTGTACATTTGCTGGCGAGTTCTTCCATGGATGGACAGGGCTTTTATCCCAACATCCTGCAATCTTTCGGCTACTTCTTCAATGTTTTTGGAACTTTCGTCCCATCCTAAGCGGGTTTTCACCGTAACAGGCAAGTCGGTTGATTTTACAACCGCTTCAGTAAGCCTTACCATTAAATCTATATCTTTTAATACTCCAGCACCAGCTCCTTTGGTCACGACCTTTTTAACCGGACAGCCAAAATTGATGTCAACCAAATCAGGTTGAGTAGCATTTACTATACTGGTTGCCATAGCCATAGCTTCCTCATCGCCCCCAAATATTTGAATGCCGATTGGTTTTTCGTAATCGAAAATATCGAGTTTTTGCCTGCTTTTGATGGCGTCCCTAATTAATCCTTCCGAAGAAATAAATTCCGTGTACATCAAGTCTGCGCCATTTTCTTTGCAGACTGCTCTGAAAGGCGGATCGCTTACATCTTCCATGGGTGCCAATAGCAATGGAAATTCGCCTAATGATATGTTTCCTATCTTTACCAATTTGATAATCTTAATTTTGGTGTAAATTTACGCACTATATGAATTCTTTAATGCATAACAACCCACAAATTCTAAGGAAAAATCCCTGGACTTCAATTTTTTACCTTGTATTGCTGTTTTTGGCATGGAATCTTTTTAGTCAATTGATTGGCACAGGCATAGCTGTAGTGGCCACAGGTGTGGATTTTATGGAAAGTCAGAAACTGTTGGAACCACCTTTCGGCCCAAAAAGCAAAATCTTCATGTATTTGGCTCAAGGAATCAGTCATTTCCTCGGATTCACGCTTTTTGCTCTCTTCTTTATTAAAACAATGGATAAGATGAGTTTGAATTCATATTTTAATAAAAAAAATATAGGTGTCCAGCCTTCTATTTTGATTGCCTTAGCCACTTTTTCTTTCATGATTTTCAATTCCGTCATTATCGAATGGAATATGAATATTGAATTTCCTGAATTTATGAAAGGCTTTGGCGAATGGGCTAGAGGCATGGAAGACCGAATGATAGAATTGACAAAACTGCTGAGTTCTTATGACAGCTTTGGTGAAATGCTGATAGCCTTAGTTATAATTGGGATTTTTCCAGCAGTTGGGGAGGAATTAGTTTTCAGAGGGCTTTTACAAAATAAGTTACAAACAGCCACAAGAAATGCACATCTGGCTATTTGGATAAGTGCTATTATTTTTGGGGCTTTCCACATGCAATTTTTTGGGGTTGTACCAAGAATATTGCTAGGCGCATTATTTGGCTACATTTATTTATATTCTGGTAATATATGGTATCCTATTCTAGCCCATTTTGTAAATAATGGATTGGCAGTTATCATTATGTATCTTGGTCCAAAATACATAGACGATTTTGATGCAACTGAGGTAGATACAGCAGTTCCTGTTTACGTTTCCATAATGGGACTTTTCGCTTGTCTGATATTTTTTCGTTATTTTATGGATCATATAAAAGGAGCAGCGAAGGAATGAGGAATTGGAAGACTGTTTATAAAACAGATAAACTCTATCAAGCACAAATTGTAAAAGATTATTTGCAGGACAAGGAATTGCAGCCGATTATTGTAGATAAGAAAGATTCTGCCTACCAGCTAGGCTTTTACGAAATAGTAGTTACAGTGGACGAGGTAATGCGTGCGATTAAACTAATTGAAGATGATATCAAATTTGAGTAAATACAGTAACCTGACACAAAGAATTATTGCAGCTTTATTAGGAGTGGCAATTATCCTTACTGCTATAGTGTATAGTGAATGGACTTATTTTGCAGTCTTTTTTATTCTATGCGCTTTTACTCAATTAGAATTTTATAAGTTGGTAGGCTTGGATGGGATGTTGCCGCTAAAATTTTGGGGGACTATCACGGGTTTATCCATTTACAGTATCACCTTTTTAGTTCATGCAGAACATCTTGACCCTAGAATTTACTTTGCAATTGCACCAATAGCCTCTACCGTATATTTTGTTAAGCTATACAAAAAAAATGACAATAAGCCTTTTACTAATATTGCTTTCACATTTTTAGGAATAATCTATGTGGCTGTTCCATTTGCCCTTTTGCATATAGCCGTTTTCTACAACGGAACCTATAGTTTCCAAATAATTATTGGAGCACTTTTTATTCAGTGGGCTAGTGATACGGGAGCTTATTTTGCCGGAGTAAAGTTTGGAAAGAGAAAATTGTTCGCTAGAATTTCACCTAAGAAAACTTGGGAAGGGGCATTAGGCGGAACTATCTTAGCTTTTATTTTCGCCATTATTATGGCAGCAAATTTTGATGAAATTGCAGATTGGCAATGGTTATGTATCGCAGGGATTATTGTTATTGCAGGTACTTATGGTGATTTGGTAGAATCCCTTTTCAAAAGAAGTATTGAAGTAAAAGATTCTGGCTCCACTATTCCTGGTCATGGTGGTTTTTTGGACAGATTTGATGGACTTTTGTTATCCGCACCATTTATTTCTGCTTTTTTGATGCTTTTTGAATGATTTTTACAACATTAGTACCTGAAAAAGTAAAAATCAGTTAACAAATACTTAATTTTACCGCAAAGTTTTTAAAAAAAAACAATTACTACTATGGGTTATATCGAACCGGCTCCAATTAAAGACTTAGAAAATCCTTTTGAGTCTATGATGTCGCGATTTCATATCGCTGCTCAACATTTAGGTTTAGACGATGAAATTTACAATGTGCTAAAATCACCTGCACGTCAAGTGATTGTCAACCTACCCATCACCATGGATGATGGCTCCATTCAAGTTTTTGAAGGCTATCGTGTGATTCACTCTACTATTTTAGGGCCTTCCAAAGGTGGTGTCCGCTATGATATGGGTGTGAATATTGACGAGGTGAAAGCACTTGCTGCTTGGATGACATGGAAATGTGCCGTTGTGGATATTCCATATGGCGGTGCCAAAGGAGGAATTAAGTGTAATCCTCGGGCTATGTCTGCTGGAGAGATTGAAAGATTGACTCGTTCATACACTGAATCAATGGTGGATGTTTTTGGTGAAGATAGAGATATTCCAGCTCCTGACATGGGTACGGGGCCAAGAGAAATGGCTTGGATGATGGATGCCTACTCAAGGTCAAAAGGTATGACAGTAAATGCTGTGGTAACTGGTAAGCCTTTGGTTTTAGGAGGTTCATTAGGAAGAACAGAAGCTACGGGTCGTGGAGTAATGGTATCCGCTTTAGCTGCCATGGAAAAATTGAAAATCAATCCATATAAGGCGACAATGGCGGTGCAAGGATTCGGTAATGTAGGTTCTTTTGCAGCTTTATTATTGGAAGAAAGAGGCGCGACTATTAAATCTATTTCTGATATTTCAGGTGCTTATTTTAATGATAATGGTATTGACATTAAAAAAGCGATTGAATACAGAAACAATAACAACGGTACTTTAGATGGCTTTGATGGAGCTGAGAAAATCGATGGTAATGATTTATTGACTTTAGAAGTGGATGTTTTGATTCCTGCAGCTAAAGAAGATGTGATTACGCATGATAATGCTAGCAAAATTCAAGCTAAGTTAATTGTAGAAGGAGCAAATGGTCCTACTTCAGCGAAAGCAGATAATATTATAAATGAAAAAGGAATTATGGTGGCTCCGGATATTTTAGCTAATGCTGGTGGTGTAACCGTTTCTTATTTCGAATGGGTTCAAAACCGTTTAGGTTACAAATGGACTCGTGAGCGTGTAAACAGACGTTCCGACAGGATTATGAAAGACGCTTTCGAAGTAGTTTATAATACTTCAAAGGAATATGATGTGCCAATGAGAATTGCCGCCTATATAGTAGCAATCGATAAAGTAGCACAGACTTATAAATATCGTGGTGGTTATTAATCTATTGGTTTAAGAAATATTTGATATAGTTAAAAGCGCAGGAGACTGCGCTTTTTTAGTTTAAGTGTTAAATGCTTCACTTTTGATAGTTGCTTGCGATTGACCAATTTTCTACTCTTAATCCTGGAATACGATTAAAATGCTTCACGTTATTAGTTACTAAAGTCAAATCATTATCGATAGCAATTCCAGCTATTAATAAATCAATGTCATCAACCGTATTACCTGATTGCCTTAAACTTGAGTATAATTCTGCCGAAATTTTAGCAGAGTTATCGGTCATTGGTATTACTAAATTATCAACAACAAAATCCTCAAAAACACTTAGTTGTTTCAAAGCATTTTTTGCTAGTAATCCACCTGTAATTTCATAGTATGAAATGATACTTAATTCTATCAAATCATACTTTTTCAGATATATTTCAAAATTTCCAATTACAACTTTATCCCCTTTGAAATAATAGGAAAGAATATCGGTATCGATTAATACCTTACTCATTAATTCTTCTTCTGTTTTTTTGACGCCTATCTATTAAGTTACTTGTTAAATCTTCAAAAACAGAATCATCAATATCTTGCCAAGCCCCTGCAAATGATAGTACTTTGTTTTTGCTATTATTAACTTGTTCAAGCTTAGAAATATAATCCTCTAATTCCTTTAACTTATCTTTAGGGATTCGATTTATCCTCCTCAATATCAGGTTGCGTCTTTGGGAATCTGTTATCATAGAATTTTTGAAATATTTATACAAATTAATTAAATCTTCTTTATTAACACACATTAACAACGAATTTTCACACATATTAACAATTACCTCATGAAATCAATTCATTAGTAATTATATTTGATTGTTTTTTAAATTAGAATTATGACTTTACATAAAGAAGGAAGGAAAATATTATTTTTCTCATTGCTATTATTCGTTGGAATATTTTTTCTATTTGAGTATGCTTTAGAAACTCCAGCTTGGGTTAGCAACGCAGTATTGGTCGCTTTAATAGTGCTTTATCTGGTGATATTACAATTTTTCCGAAGCCCCAAATTCATCATTAACAAGGATGAAAAACATATTTTAGCACCAGCCGATGGGAAAGTGGTTGTAATAGAAGATACAGACGAAGATGAATATTTTAAAGGCAAAAGAAAGCAGATTTCGATTTTCATGTCTCCAATAAATGTGCATGTGAACCGTAGCCCAATTTCTGGCGTAGTAAAATTTTGCAAATACCATGCGGGAAAATACTTAGTGGCATGGCACCCTAAATCCAGTACGGAAAATGAAAGGACTACCATAGTAGTGGAAACTGCTAATGGAGTTGAAGTGCTTTTCAGGCAAATTGCAGGAGCCATGGCAAGAAGGATCAAGTGGTACGTAAATGAAGGCGATATGGTGGAGCAAGGAGGAGAATTCGGCTTTATCAAATTTGGTTCTCGTGTTGATATTTATTTGCCTGTAGATGCTGAAGTGAAAGTGAAAATAGGTGATAAAACCAAAGGCGGTAGAACCATCATTGCGGAATTGAAATCCTAAATTTGAAGACCAAAAAGACCATAGGCAGAATCGATAAATTAGATTTACCTGAATTAGGCTTGATAAAAGTTCAGGCAAAAATCGATACAGGGGCGTACACTTCTGCTATTCATTGTTCCAAAATCCATATTGAAAAAAAAGATGGGATCGATTTTCTGGTTTATACCATTAGTGGAAAGCGGTTAGGACAGGGAATGAAAGCCAAAAAATTTAGAACTTCTGAATTTAAACTAAAAAGAATCAAGAGTTCCAATGGGCAAGTACAAGAACGCTACATCATAAAAACCAAAATCAAGATTTTCAATAAGATCTACAATACAGAATTTTCCCTTTCCGATCGAAGCCATATGAAAAACCCAATTTTGTTGGGTAGAAAATTATTGAGTGGTAGATTTGTGGTAGATGTTACGGAAGAAAACCTTTCCTATCAATATCATCAAAACGGTCGATGACCGACTTTTTATTGAGGTCAGACAGAGCAATGATTTATTTTTCTACCAAACCACAAAATTTTTACAATTAATAAAATGAATATAAGAATTGGCACTCGGGGCAGTAAGTTGGCATTATGGCAGGCGGAGTATGTTAAGGATAGAATCGAGAAGGCTGGGCATACTGCTGAAATCAATATCATTCAGACCAAAGGAGATAAGATTTTAGATGTAGCCATTTCTAAAATTGGCAGCAAGGGGGTTTTCACTGAAGAAATAGAAGCCCAACTAGAAGAAGGTAATATTGATATTGCCGTCCACAGTGCCAAAGATATGCAGTCCGAATTGCCTGAAGGATTCGAATTAATTGCATTTACTGAAAGGGAAAAGGTAAATGATGTATTGGTTTCGCATAAAGAATCCATTGACATAAATAATAAAGAAAATCCAATTGTAATCGGAACTTCTTCTACCCGTAGAATTGCCACATTAAAGCATTTTTATCCTCACATAAGAACAGTCGATATTCGAGGAAATTTGCAAACCCGAATCAAAAAAATGGAAGATGGTTTGTGCGATGCCATTTTACTAGCGTATGCTGGTGTCCATCGAATGGAGTATGATGAAAAAATCAAATTAGAACTTTCCACCAAAGAATTTATTCCAGCTGTTGGACAAGGTTCAGTAGCAATTGAAGTACACGAAAGCATAACAGAGGATAAAAAGCAAATGTTAAGATTTGCGCTTAATCACAGAAATACAGAATATTGCTTGAAAGCAGAAAGAGCTTATTTACGCCATTTGCAAGGTGGCTGTAGTATTCCTGTTTTTGGCTTGGCAAACTTAAACGTCAATTCAATTGAAATGGAAGCAGGCATTATCAGCTTAGATGGGCAGGAACGAATTTCCATTAAATTAACAGATGAAACATCCCGAGCAGAAGAATTAGGAACATTATTGGCACGCCAAATATTAAAAAAAGGTGGGGACAGGATTTTAAAAGAAATTAGAAAACAACTTTCAGAAGAATAAACTTATGAAAAACAGAAACAGATTAATTTTAGCATTTTCCTTATTGATAATTATGGCTTCTTGCCAAACGTCTAAAGATTCCGTAGTGGTATTTCATACGAAATATGGTGATATGACCGCTATTCTTTATGAAGAAACCCCTAAGCACAAAGAGAATTTTCTTGAACTGGTAGAATCAGGGAAGTATGATAGTACCATTTTCCACAGGGTAATTGAAAATTTCATGGTGCAAGGTGGAGATGTAAATCAGAAAAAAGGATTAGAAGAGGAAGATAAAGTGAATTACACAATAGATGCTGAAATCCATCCTGATTTTTGGCATGTGAAGGGTTCTTTAGCTGCGGCTCGACAAGGCGATAATGTTAATCCGAAAAGGAAATCTAGCGGATCACAATTTTATATAATTCATGGACAAAAGTTAAAGGAAAGTGATTTATTGCAATTGGCTGAAGGAAGAGTTTACCAACAAAAGCAGATGAAATTACGTGAGTGTCTAGCAATGAAGAAATATGCCAATTTGCGAAATGAAGTGATAGAAATGCAAAAAGCACAAGATATGGAAGGCTTGCAAAATTTCATGGAGACTACTGCCGATTCTTTGGTAGAACAGGAATTTGGAGAATTGGAGGTATATAAATTCAGCGATGCTCAAATAGAAGATTATGAAACTATAGGAGGCGCCCCACATTTAGATGGGGAATATACAGTATTCGGAAGAGTAGTGGAAGGTTTAAATGTAGTAGATTCAATAGCTGCGGTAAGAACTGCAGGAGCTGATAAACCATTAAATGATATCTTTTTAACAGCTGAAATTGAAAAGATGTCGAAGAAAAAGATTACCGAACAATACGGTTACGAATACTCTAATGAAGAAAAATGAAAATATTAATAACAGGCTCCAATGGCTTATTGGGTCAGAAATTAGTCAAATTAATTACCGAGGAAACCGATCATGACTTAATTGCCACTGCCAGAGGTAAAAACCGTCTGCCAAAGGAGTCTGGATATATTTTCGAACCGCTTGATATAACAAATCAGCAGGAAGTTATGGATGTGGTAAGTAAATATAAACCTGATGTTATCATCAATACTGCTGCCATGACCAATGTTGATCAATGTGAAACAGAGCAGGAAGAATGCTGGAAATTAAATGTGACAGCAGTGGAACACCTAATTAAAGCTTCAGAGAAAAACAATGCTTTTCTTTTGCATCTATCTACGGACTTTATTTTTGACGGAAAGGATGGACCATATACTGAAGAAGCCAAAGCTAATCCTATCAGTTATTATGGGGAGAGTAAATTAGCAGCAGAAAAATTATTATTGGAAAGTAAAATTAAGTGGTCAATTGCAAGAACTGTTTTAGTTTATGGTATTGCACATGATATGAGCCGTTCTAATATTATTCTTTGGGTAAAGAAATCATTGGAAGATGGCAAAGAAATTCAGGTTGTAGATGACCAATGGAGAACGCCTACTTTAGCTGAGGATTTAGCCAAAGGATGTTTGCTGATTGCTGAAAATAAAGCCAAAGGAATTTTTAACATTTCTGGGGATGATTTTTTAACGCCTTATGAAATGGCTGTGAAAACGGCTGAATTCTTCAATTTGCCTCAAAATACCATGACCAAATCGGACAGTACTAAATTTAAACAAACCGCAAAACGACCACCGAAAACTGGGTTTATTTTGGATAAAGCTAAAAGTGATTTGGGCTATAAGCCCCATTCCTTTGAGGAGGGAATTCAGGTTTTAGCTGAGCAAATTAAGTAGGGCCTGACAAGTTTTTAGTTTATCACTTCCTTTTTTATTGAATGAATATCATTTAGTAAAAATATCAATATACTTTAGGGGAAATAAATAAAGGAATCTATCCTTTACTCCCCATCTACATATCCTTGCAAATAACTATACCTTTCTGTCAGTTTACCGTCTTCAGCAATAGTCGCTTTTTTAATAACGTTCTCTTTGTCATCACCTAAAAGGTGTGGTAAAACATTCTCAATCATCTCCTGACCAAAGCTCTCGGAAGCATCTCTTGGTAATTCACAAGGCAAATTATCAACTGCCATTACGGTAATATTACTTTCTCCACTAAATTCAGGTTCTATTGTATCTGTATTAGGATTGTAGTCATAAACTGGTTCGTCAACTGTGGCTGGTTTTTTAGTGCTAGGTATAGAACCTTCTATATCGCAAGTGATATCTCCAATAATTCTGGTTTTAAATTCAGGGCGCATTGCATCTTCTTTTGTAAATAAAACTGGAGCGCGAGGATCCCAAAAAGCACCAGCAATTAATACATCGGCAACTTTAGCATATTTCAAGAAATCACCTTCATATAGCCCCGGATTTTCATGGAACTCATTTCTGTTATAGGCACTTCCGTCTTTTTTCTTGTGGTAGGTATGGCTGTTAAGTTGTGCAAAAACTGGTCTGTCAAATCTTTCATTCAAAAACTCATGAGGAGAAACTTGTAAAATATCCATTCCATACATCACTTCCATTGCTCCTTTAGCTACTCTTCCTCCGCCAGTAATGGCAATTTTAATGGAGGGTAATTCAACTTTTTCAAATTCGGTTTTCATATCAGCTAAATCATAGCACTCATGCGCCCTTCTGATATTGAAAAGGTTATAACGCTTTCCAAATGTCCAGATGGTATTGTAAGCCCCTACAATTCCGGCAAACCGACCAAAAGCAACAATTCTTTGATTGGTTTTGGGATCTAGCAAACATTCGTAATCTATTAGTTTAATCTTTTTCTCTAGAATAGTTTGTAAAAGCTCTCGGTTATATTCCTGCTCTTTTATAGTGTGAGAGAAAAAGAAATAAGTTTTTCCGGGGATTAATTTTTCCTTCGGAACTTCTTTTACCCCTAAAAGTACATCACTACCGCTGATGTCATCCACTATTTCAATTCCATACTGTAAATATTCCTCTGCTTGAAATATTCTGACTTTACTTTTTTGAACTTTTACTTCAACCTCAAATTGTTTTGCCACCATTTGGCATTGAGCTGGAGTTAGAGGAGAGCGTTTATCAACTGGTATTTTATCCTCTCTGATGATTCCTATTTTCAACATAAAAAATTGTAATAATTACGAATGGATTAATTCCTAAAGGTATTAAAAATAGTGGAGGCTACATGATAAAATACTTAATGACTAGAAAAAAGTCCGTGGACTTCAGTATCAATTTTACTCACGATTAAGGCAAAATCTTCTACATTACTTAAATAATCTAGCTGATTAACGTCTATAATAATAAGTTTTCCTATATCATACTGTTTAACCCAAGCCTCATAATGCTTATTTAGATTTTTTAGATAATCAATCCTGATGGTTTCCTCATATTCTCTACCTCTTTTTTCAATTTGTCCTACTAATTTCGGGATATCAGCACGCAAATAAATTAGCAAATCAGGTGGAGTAATCACTGGCGACATGGAATTAAATAGTTCTAAATAATTATGGTAGTCACGATCGGACATATTGCCTTGCTCATGAAGATTTTTAGCGAAAACAAAACAATCTTCGTAAATGGAACGATCTTGAACCACTGTATGCTCACTTTCCCTAATTCTTTTTACTTGATTTAAACGACTATTTAAAAAATATACCTGTAGATGGAAAGCCCACTGTTTCATATCACTATAAAAATCCACTAAATAGGGATTATCCTCAACTGCCTCAAACTCAGTTCTCCAACCATAATGATGTGATAACTTATTGGCTAAAGTGGTTTTCCCAGCTCCAATATTTCCTGCTATAGCTATATGCTTTAATTGATCCATTCTCTTTTCCATCTGACCACAAAAGTAAAAAATATTAGTTTTTTAACAGTTATAATTCTTGATATAATCTTTACACAGTTTTTGTTCAATTATTTTGCCCAATACCAAAGATTTGTTTAACGTTTTAAACAAAAATAAAATATTTGTTAAACAATTGAATCTTTTTATTAAACATAATATTGTATTTTAAACCTTTTCTTCCATATTGTGTTTAGCGTTCATAACTAATAATTAAACACTATGGAAACACTATTTCTAGCAGATGTCATAGACATCAAATCGGATGATCCAGTAGCATTTACCTTTTTTACAGGCTACATGGCAATGTTTGCAGCTTCTGTATTTTTCTTCTTTGAAAGACAGCAAGTTGACGGTAAGTGGAAAACTTCACTTTTAGTATCAGGGTTAATTACCATGATTGCGGCAGTTCATTACTACTACATGCGTGATTATTATGCAGCTACTGGTATGAACCCAACTGTATTACGTTACATTGATTGGACTTTAACAGTTCCTTTGATGTGTGTAGAGTTCTATCTATTATTAAGACCAGCAGGTGCAAAGCAGAGCTTTATGTGGAAATTGATTCTAGCTTCTGTAGTAATGCTCGTAGCAGGTTATGTTGGTGAAGCTTTCACAGATGGATCGATGTTTCACTCTGTTTTATGGGGTGTAATTTCTACTTTAGGATATATTTATATTCTATATTCTGCGTGGGCTGGAGAAGCAGCACAACTGGCAAAAGCTAGTGGAAATGAATCTGTTCAAAAAGGTATTAAAGCACTAGCGTGGTTCGTTCTTGCAGGTTGGGCAATCTATCCGATCGGATACATGGCGATGCCAGGTGGATGGCTTGGACAAGACGGTTTAGGCTTATTACAACCGTCCAGTATGGATTTAATTTACAACATTGGTGATGCTATCAATAAGATCGGATTCGGTTTGGTAGTTTATAGCATTGCGATGAGCGAAACTAAAAAAGCTAAAGCATCAGCATAATTTTTTAGTTAAAATTAGTTTAAAAAGGGAGTCTTAGTAAGACTCCTTTTTTATTATACATTTTCCACTGCTAGTCGCAAAAATTTATTGACAGCAAAAGCTTTTTCAAATTTCCCTGCACAAAAGTCCACTAAGTCATCTGAAGTGATTTTACTGATTGGGTATCGCTTCATAAAATAAAATTGTTTTTGGTAAAGAATGGGAATCTCCTCTGCAAATTCTTTGAAAGGCGGCTTCAATATTTTATTCTTTTGTCCTTGTAATTCACCAAATTCATTTTTGAAATCATTCTCGCTTAGCGCTTCCTTTAAACTCTTTTCATTATATAGAATTTCCTGCCTTACCTTATAAATATTTTCCGTAGATAAATCGTATAATCCACCGCCTAACCAAATCCCTTCAGCATCTAAATGCACATAATATCCGGGAAATTGCTCTTTTTTTGAAATCTTCGATATATAGGCTGCAACATTATTTTTGTAGGGCAGCTTATTTTTTGAAAAACGAATATCTCTATTGATTCGAAAGATGGCATCCTTTGATTTAATCATGATTTCAGGATCAAATTTTTGGAGAGCTAATATTAAATCCCCCACAAAAGCCTTGAAAGGTTCTTTTACTTCTTTTTCATACCGTTTCCTATTCTCATCAAACCATTCTTTATGGTTGTTTTTTTCTAGTTCTTCGAAAAATCTTACAAAATCATTACTGAAATAAGCCATTGTTTATACATTTATTGGAACTAAAATAGCAATAAATAATTGTTATGTTTGTTTAAGCATTGTTCAATTATTTTCTTCTGAATGGAAAATTACTACCAAATATTAGGTTTAAGTGAAATGGCCAACTTATCGGAGATTAAATCTTCCTATAAGAAATTGGCAAAAGCATATCACCCTGATATTAATCCGTCACCAATAGCGGAAGAAAAATTTAAATTGATTTCCACTGCCTATTCGGTTTTAAGTAATCATGATTTAAGACGAAAGTATGATGTGAAATTAGCTCAGATGCGGCTTAATGCTAAAAGAGCAAGCATTCGAGCTCATGAGAATAGGCAAAGATCATATCAAAACCCTTATCAAAATTACACTTACAGACCACCGGTTTATAGACCAGCAACAGATGCCAGCACAGAAAGAAAGGCTAATTTTTATGCATTAGGTATAGTTGCCTCTATAGCTTTATTGGTTTATGTTGGTATGGCTGTCTACGAATTTGTACAGGAAAGAAGGCTGCAAAATATGATTAGCCAGTTTGATGAACAGGTTAAATATGCAGATAGCCTTTATTATTCAGGAAAAGTTCAAGCTGCCTTAAACTTTGTTGATCAGATCAAATCCTCTAATCGTGATTTTGTTCCGATTAAGAGTTATGAAATTGATTATCTGAACTTTCGTAGAGAACAAGCTGACATTGATTACAATAATAGTGCTTATCAAGATGCGCTTTGGGGCTACCTCTTTTTTATGGAATACAGTCAAAGCCAAAATCCTGAATTGCAATACAGATTAGCAGTATGCTATAGAAGCTTAAAGGAGCCAAATAAAGCAGTTTTTATTTTAAATCGATTGATGAATAATAACTACAAGAGAATGCGAATGATTTCACTTATAGCTGAGATCTATAAGGAAGAATTGAATGATTACGAAGTTGCTATGCAATATTATCAAATGGGTTTAAATAGTATTTTGGCAGAATTTAAGAGGGTTTATGGCAACGCTTATCGTTTATTAGTTTCAGCAGAAAGAACTCCTGAAAGTTATAAATCTATTTATTTCAATGCAGCTGAAATTTTATACGAACAAGGGGATTATGGAGAGGCATCAAAATTATTAGAATGGGTTACCTTTTTTAAGCCAGATATGAAGATTGGGTATCAGTATTTGATTCAATGTTATTATCAGTTGGGAAATAAAAAGGAAGCCTGTAAAATTTTAAAAAAGGCAGAAAAAATGGATATTCGCCCTGAATTAAATTTTGAATTAAGCTGTAATTGATGAGGTACCTTTTCTTTCTATTTTTTCTACTCAAACTATCTGTTGGTGTAAGTCAAAGCGACTTGGCGCGTGAACACCTTTCCATTTTAACTTCTGATTCTTTAGCAGGAAGAGGATTTACAGATGACGGACAAGAAAAGGCAGCAGATTATATCATCAAAAAATTAAAGGAATATGATATAAAAGCTGGAGTTGGAAATAATTTTAAACAGGAATTATTATATCCTGTCAATACTTTTCCAGGCGCTGTCCAGTTTTCAGTAGAAAATCAAAATACAGTTAAAATCTATGGAGCGGGTAAAGATTTCCTATTTCATTCTGCTTCAGCCCCTATTGATCTTAATGGGGAGATTAAAAGAATCTCTACTAGTTTTAAATTTCCTAAGAAAGCTAAAAATGAGATTTTCTATATGGAGAAAACCGCTGATAATGCTAAAGAAATTGAGGACATAACTCAATCTTTTTTGTTTGATTTAAAGGCTTCTGGTAATTTACTAGTCATACAGGATAGTGCTAAATGGAGCTGGTTTCCATCTTCAAAGCAATCGAATAATAGTGTTTTATATGTGAAAGATCATTTGAAAAGTGGAGCAGAAATTAGAGCATCAACTGAAGCCGAGTATGTGTCAAATTTCAATTCTTCTAATGTAATTGGTAAGATTAAAGGTGAGAGAAGTGATTCTGCTATTATGCTTTCTGCCCATTATGATCATTTGGGTCAAATGGGAAATGCAATTTTCAGAGGAGCAAATGATAATGCATCCGGAGTGGTTATGCTTTTGGCATTGGCAAAATACTATGGGGAAAATCAACCAAAATTCGACACTTATTTTCTTTTTACAACCGCAGAAGAAATAGGGTTACTAGGTAGTCGTTATTTCATTGAAAATTCCCCTTTCGATTTAAGAAAAATCAAGATGTTGGTTAATTTGGATATGGTTGGCACTGGTGATGAAGGAATTACGGTAGTGAATGCCCATAAGCACAGCCGCTATTTTGGTTTACTTAATGAATTGAATAATAATAGAATAGCAGAAATTAAAGCTAGGGGAGAAGCCTGCAATAGCGATCATTGCTTTTTTGACCAAATTGGAGTTCCTGCCGTCTTTATTTACACTTTAGGCGGAAAGCAAGCTTATCATGATGTGTTTGATAATGGAGAGGGGTTAAGCTTAGATGCTTTTGATGAGTTGCATGATTTGATAATAGAAAGTTTGGATCAATATTAATTAGGGTACTCTTGATAAATACCTTGAAATTTTTAAACCAGATAAAATTTTCTTGGGGAATGCGGGTGGCAGGACAAAACAGAGAACCTGCTTGTTCAAGCAAGCCAGCGATTGCAAGTGCGTTGCAGCTTTTTTTGTCTTGAATTTCCCCATCGGGATGCTAAAGACGGGTCAGCCTCCGGCTGAGAACTGAACCTCAAATCAGATAACAATAGACACTATTTGCTAAACGCTGAAAAGATTGTGTGACCAAACAGCATTTGGCTGTTTTCTTTTGTTTTCTTCCACTTCTTCTGTGGTTCAACCATCAGCTTTAGCTGATAAAACCAAATAAGGTTGTACCTACGGCACTTTTTAATTAGGCACTCAAGCTAAAAATAGAGCGAATTTCAGCTTCATGCTGATAATTTTTCCCTTCAATTGCTTGAACGAAGTGGTGACTTAATTCATTCCTGCTGAAAAACTGTTCTGCAGTTTCTCTTGATGCTTTTTGATATTTTTTTAATAAGTCAGGAGAATCGATAAAAGGCTTAATCTTCTCGCTAAATTCTGCTGGAAAATCAGAATCTGCGAAAAAACCGATATGACGTTTTTCTACCAATCCTCTAATCCAACCTTGAATATTGGTAATGATTAATTTGCCTGAAGCAATGGCATCAAAAAATTTATTAGGTGAATTCGTTCTTAGAATGGGCTTATGCAAGAAGGAAACGTAGCAAGCATCTGTTACATTCAGTACATCTCGAACATCTTCTTTGGTGCCGTAAGGGATGAAGAAGATATTTTTTAGCTGATTTTTGGCCACATAATCTTTGATTTCTTGTAAGCTTGAGCCTTCTCCCATTATCAAGAAACGGATGGGTAAATGCATACTTAATTCAGCGCACTTAATTAAACTCATCAAGTCATTTACTGGACCGACCGCACCAAAGTAGCTCACAACAAATTTGCTTTTCACTCCATATTGTAAAACTAAATTCTCATCTTTTTCTTCAACTCTTTCAAAAAAATCACAATCTGCAACATTCGGAATCAACTCTACTTTCACTTCAGGAGCCCGTTTTTCAATATGATTTCGCATACCGGGGGAAAGGGCTATAACTCTCTCAGCATTTTTGTAAAACTTTAATTCCTGCTTTTCAAGCCAAATTTTCAATAAAGGGTTTTTTATTACTCCCATTTGAATTGGAGCTTCAGGCCATAAATCGCGTACTTCAAAAATAAAAGGAATACCATACCTTTTTTGAGCCCATAAGGCTATAAAGCCAACTGTAAGCGGGGTGCTAGTGACGATTATCTTATCATAATCATTTTGCTTTCTAATAAAGCTTTTACAGCGTATGATAAAATGAAGAAAAGCTTTTATTCGTTTTAAAAACCCAAATTGGTTTTCATATTGAACGGGTAAATAATGTACTTTTAATCCGTCAACTGTCTTAGATGAAGCTGTTCGCTCATTATGAGCAGTAAGCATTTCTACTTCATGACCTTTTGCTTTTAAAGCCTGAGCCATAAAGTAAGAGCGATTAGCACCGCCTTCATCAGGAGTTTTGAAATATTGATGGATGTATAATATCTTCATTTGGTGCTAAAGTAATGGGTAACATTGACATAACACTAAAAAAGCCATCAAAATTTATTGATGGCTTTAATTTCTTTTGAAATAACTAAATTTATTTTATTCCTCAATGTATCCTTCTTCTTTACTCATAATCTGTGCTACATACGTTAGCATTACACCGTAAATTACTTTTGAGCAAACATCGGCAACTGTATAAGTCATCTGTCTACCCACTACTCCGGCTTCATTAAATAAACCGCCTTCAATACCTAATAAATGCGGCATTAGGTAAGCTCCAGGGTATAAAAACCAGGAAATTAAGAATATTGTCCAAATGCCACCTAATGCTTTTTGAGCTTTAGCTGGTATGCCTTCTTTACCTTCAGTAATCACCTTTCTCATTAAATAGAGAATATGGAAGAAAAAAGCAGTAGAAATGGCTCCCCAAACCGCAAATGCAACAATATTTGTCACCTCATAATACTGACCGATGTAACCTGTAATAATCATGGCTGCACCGGAAAACCAAAATTGATTTCGAATACTGGTAAAATTAGATTTGGTAAGAGTTACCACAAACAGAATTTGAAACAATAGCATAGGAACATCTATCAGCCAGTTGAGGTATCTGTAACCATTGTTAAATAAATCCGCTCCGGCACCTAAAAAATATTTGCCTTGTTCCTGATCAAACACAAAACTGCTGATCCAGTTATTAGCTTGCTCATATAACAATAAAAAAGCAGATACCATTACCACAACAGACAAAACAGAAGATATCCTGTACTTGGGAGCTACTGATTTCATGGTGAGAATAAAGTAAAAAAGAGCAGCTAACATCACTGCATATCCTAAGGTGAGTACATGAGCGACCATTTGATAACCCATTTCGGAAAAACCTTCATTGAGACCAATGTAGTTTTCAAAAGTTGCGTTGCCTAATTCGTTCATAATTTTATGATTTAAGTTGGTTTAAATAAAAAAGCAACACACTTAAATATAAATTGTTTATGATTTTATTAAAAATGCCAAGCAAAAACTCCACAAAACTATGCTATTTAGCTACCACATCGACTGAAAATAAGAACTTTCTATATATGCACTTATGTTTTCATTGGACGAAATTTTTATTTGATTTAAATCCTTTTCAGTAAAGTAAAGGGCAGTCATTACCCACTCCCCATCATTTATGAAAATCTCAACAGAAGAGGCATCTTTGTAGATTTCTATCTTCAAGTTCTCTTTGTTAAAATCAGTTGGTGCCTTTTGAACTTTTTTAAATGCTTTAGAAAAATCATGCTGTTTAATCATTGATCGATCTAAAGAAACTTTTTGCTCAGAAAAATCTATCTTGAATACTAACCGCTCCTCATCCTCATTAAATAACTCTATTTCTAGTGTTTGATTATCTTCAAAAGTGCTTTTAAAGTCTATTTCTGTCCATTCAGAAGCTTTTTGAATCAGAAAATCATTTTGCTCTTTGATTTCCCATTTAAATTTTTGTTCGTTTAATTGTTCCCTGTAATTATTTAAAGGTTCACTCTTTAATCGGATTTCACCATTTACTTCTGCCAGCGATAATTCTCTGGCTGTTGTCATGGCACTTCTCCAGTTTTCGGTAGGCACAATATTAGCGTAATCCCAATTGCTCATCCACCCCATAAAGATTCTTTTACTATCTGTATTTGACCAAGTGACACCCGCATAATTATCGGTTCCATAATCAATCCAAAGTGTTTCGTCTTGTGCAGTGGTAAATGTCTTTCCATCAAAATCGCCAATAAAATATTGTGTAGCTGATCCACCATTAGGTCCTCCAGGATTAATGCTTACTAGTAGCACCCATTTTTCTTCCCCATCAATTTTAAGGCTAAATAAATCAGGGCATTCCCAAACGCCTCCATGAGCGCCTCTCTCTTGACCAAAATCACTTTCAAAAACCCATTCAATTAGATTGGGTGATGAATAAAAACTGATTTTGTCTTTGACAGCCAATGCCATTATCCATTTTTGACTAGGCTCGTGCCAACTTACTTTTGGGTCTCTAAAATCTTTTATGCCCGGATTTTTCAATACAGGGTTTCCTTTATATTTCTGCCAATTTCTTCCACTATCAATACTGAAAGCAATTCCTTGAGTTTGGAATTTATCACTACCTGCCTTTTCCATCTCCGTATTATGATAAGTATAAATGGCCACTAAAGGCGGATTGTTTTCAGTACCTAAGCCCGAAGTGTTATTTTTGTCTAAAACTGCACTTCCACTAAATATTGTCCCTAAGCTATCAGGATAAAGTGCAATGGGCAAATGTTCCCAGTGTACTAAATCTTCACTTACCGCATGTCCCCAATGCATCGGTCCCCATACTGTACTATCTGGATTGTATTGATAAAACAAATGGTATTCACCAGCATGGAAAACCATTCCATTTGGATCATTCATCCAGCCTGAGGAAGGGGTGAAATGATATTGAGGGCGATATTTTTCTTGAAACTTTATAGGTTCTTCTTTCTCTTCTGTTTTTTTGGTTTCCATGCAAGCACTCAATAACACGAATAGGAATAAGGGAAATATCTTTTGAAACTGCATATAAAGTGGTTTTTGATTTTGCTTTACCAATATTCTCATTTTTACATAAAATAAGAAGTAAACCACCTTAAAATAATTGATGGGTAAAAGTAATTGACGAGAATTCTAAAGCCCAAAAGTATTTTTTTATAATCTAAAGTGGCTCCTTATGATTTAACCATCATCCGTTTACTTTTAATATCCTTCATAATCATATCAGCATGAACACGGCTGTTTTCAATAAACCATTTATTGGTCTCCATTCCACCGCAAATAACTCCGGCTAAATAAATGCCTTTCACATTGGTTTCCATGCTTTCAGCATCATAAACTGGAGCAAAGGGTGATTCTTCAATTTTCATTATACCCATGCTGCTTAGGAAATCATAGTTAGGTTCATAGCCCGTCATGGCCAAAACAAAATCATTTTCAATTGTGATGTTTCCATCAAGGGTTTTGATGTCTATTTCATTTTCTCTAATAGCAGTAATTTCACTTTGGAAATATGCTTTAATGCTTCCTTCTTTAATTCTGTTTTCAATATCAGGCTTCACCCAATATTTCACCGTTTTGCGGATTTCTTCTTCACGAATCACCATAGTAACTTCTTTTGCACCTTTTCGATAGCATTCCAAAGCCGCATCTACTGCGGAATTGGCAGCTCCAACGATAGCCAATTTCATATCATAATAAGGATGGGCTTCTTTATAATAATGAGTTACTTTTGGCAAATCTTCACCGGGGATTCCCAATTTGTGCGGCAAATCATAAAAGCCAGTTGCCACTATTATATTCTCTGCTTGAAGATCGAATTTTTCTGTTTTTACATTAAATCCGTTTTCATATTTCTCTACCTTCTTTACGGGATTGTAAAGAGAAGTATTGAGTTTATGAGAGCTGGCAACTCTTCTATAGTATTCCAAAGCTTCCATTCTTGTTGGCTTTGGATTATGGGAAATAAAAGGCACTCCTCCAATCTCCAGCTTATCAGAAGTACTGAAAAAAGTCATTCCGTAGGGATAATGATAAAGTGAGTTTACCAAAGTGCCTTTGTCCACTATAAGATAAGATAAGCCTTCAGACTCCGCTTTTATTCCACAAGCCAAACCTATGGGGCCTGCACCAATTATTAAAACATCTATATTTTGCATCTAATTAGTAACTTGAGTTGTATTCAATATCTTAATTAATACGAGAAGTGCACCGAAGGTTTTGGGAATTCGGGATTTTATGAATTCTAAGAAGTTTGGAAACTTCAAAAACCTTTTAGTCCATCTAACTTTAAGATAGTGATTTTGCCACTTGCTAGGGCAGACTGTCTACAATGCTGTCAAGGTAAGGAAATTTCCTTAACGAGTTTTTTGGCGCAGCTAAAAAACTTTTGTTCCCTAAAGAATCTTTCCTTTTGTTTTCTTTTTGTCTTTTGTGGTTAGTTAATTTTTAGCTTTGCTGAAATCACCTTGCCATGAGATGATGGTAGATAGTGCATCAAAGAAGGACAAGAATTATTTCATTTAATCAAAGTAATAAGCTTCAATTTTTCCGTTATCTCTTAAACTTTTTTAATTTGGCTAAAAATTCCAATGGCGAACCCTTCTGAAAACCCTTTTATGGGGAATGCTTCCTCCATTTACCAAAGCAAAGCAGCTTTAAAATGGATTGCATTAGCTTTTTCATTGATTATTGGTATTGCTTCTGTACTTTATACCAATAGCATTGTGGAAGAGTTAAAAGAAAGGGAAGAAAAATATATTGAGCTTTTTGCTAAAACACAGCAATACACTAGTGATCCAGACAATAGTGAAAACCTGATTTTCATTTTCCAAGAAATAGTAACCCCTAATAATTCTATTCCAGTAATAGTAGTAGATGCTGATGGTAATCCAAGCATCTACAGAAATATTGACATTGACAGCAGCAAACATGATGAGGAGGAAAGAATAAGAATCCTAAAGCGAGAGCTTAAAATTATGGAGCAAGAATATGAACCAATTACAATTTCATGGACAGGCTCAAATGATCCTAGCGATAATCAATATATCTATTATCGAAATTCAGATCTGATTTACAGATTAAGGTATTACCCTTATATCCAGCTTTCAGTAATTGCAGCCTTTGTATTTTTCGGATATGTCTCTTTTTCTTATTCCAGAAAAGCCGAACAAAATCAGGTTTGGGTGGGTCTGGCAAAAGAAACAGCTCATCAATTAGGCACACCTTTATCCTCCTTAATGGCCTGGCTGGAAATCATGAAGATAGATGATGATATAAAAGACAAAGAGGTCGTCACGGAGTTAGAAAAAGATATAAGCAAACTGGAATTAATTACCTCAAGATTTTCAAGTATTGGATCAGTTCCTGTATTGAAGCAAGAAAATATCTCCAAAATCATAGAACAAACCGTTAATTACCTCAAGAAAAGAACATCAAAAAAGGTAAATCTATATTTCGAATGTAAAGATGATTTAATTACAGCAGATATTAATAAACCACTTTTTGATTGGGTGATAGAAAATTTATGTAAAAATGCTATCGATGCAATGAGTGGCGAAGGTGAAATTACCATTACTTTGAAAGAAGGTAAATATGGAGATGCCTTGATTGATGTAAAGGATACAGGGAAAGGAATTCCTTCCAGTAAAATCAAGGAAATTTTTCAGCCTGGTTTCTCTACTAAAAAAAGAGGTTGGGGATTGGGATTAACTTTAGCAAAAAGAATTATTGAAAATTACCATAATGGTAAGATTTCAGTTAAAGAATCAACTGTAAATAAAGGCACTACCTTTAGGATTATCTTGAGAAGATAAATGCAGAATGCTCTACCTTTTCCAAAGTTTTAAACTTTGGAAAAGTGGTTTCAAGCTTTGGTTTTGTTTCAACCCTTTACATAACTTACCGACTGTGCTAGTTCAAGCGTCCGCTTGGACTTTATAAGAAGATGCCCTTAATTCCTTTTTAATTTACACAACACCCTGCCTTTCGTGAAGCCCTCCTTTTCGTAAGGAGGGGAGCTGCTTCGAGCAAATTGATTCTATTTGTATCTGAAATTGAATCTCTCATCAATATTTTAAGTTTAAGTTTTTTTCTTGGCAAAATGCTAATTTTTAGCACAGACCAGCTTCTGCCCTGTTTTAGGGGAGATGTCCGAAGGACAGAGGGGTAATGTGGTAATTGGAGTCTGAACACTAGAATCTTTAAAAACACTCCAATAGTTACAAAAAAATGCCTTCCGATTAATAAAAACCGAAAGGCATCAAACTAAACTGAAATATTTTAATCAGAAATTATCCTCTAGGGTCTAAGATTTGATCAATTCTACTTACTAAATCCTGTAAGTGGTAACGAGACATTTCATCTCTTTGTCTTGCCAAACCTCTATTAATTTCTGCTCTTAAGGTAACCAAATTACCTCTTGATAAAGATGGGATATCAGTAGTACGAATATCTTTATCTTCAATATTTACTAAATCTCCCAATTGCTCAACAAAAGCCTTTTGTAAATTTCTTCTATAGGCATCAATGCTTCTTCCTGTGCTTAGCTCAGAAAATATACCTGTTCTCAAGTCAGCCATCATTTGAGTAGCTTTATAAGCATCATTTCCATTTAAAGACTCATTTTCCAAGACTCTTTTTACTCGATCTCCACTAAAAAGACTTCCAAGCGTTCTGGTTTGCAATGCTTTAATTCTATCAGTAATTCCTGAAGATTCTATTCTACCTAAAATTTCAGCATCTATCAACCACTCAGGGGTTTCAAACAATTGCTCATTTAAAAAAGCAATAGCTCTTTTTTGCTTATCCAAAGAAGCATGAGTATAAATAGCCCCCTCTTGATCAGAAGTTTTAAAGTATTCACTAATACCGCCTACATTTCCAGTCACATGGCCCATATAACGATTATATTGACCAATTACATTTCCATATAGCTCAGAAAGCTCATCATAGTTTTTACCTTCTTCTGAACTCCATTCAATTAGTTTTTCAGCAATTCTTTTTAAGTTTCTTATTCCTAATTCAGATGCAATCATTGAATCATCTCCAATATCTTCAGTTTGAGCTGTATGATCCACAACTCCTCTTTGCTGACGACCATATCGGTAAACCGGATCATCTGCTCTTTCCAGAATCCATTCATTTAAGGTAGATTCTTCCTCTTCTGCAGAATCAATATTTGGAATGGCTCTATAGCCATATTCTATTGCCCATTTATCATACTCACCTACCATAGGGAAGAAATTTTCAACTCCATCTTCTGGTTGCGCTACATAATTAAATCTAGCATAATCCATGATTGAAGGAGCTACACCATGCGTTTTCATAAATTCTGCTGAACGTAACGAATCAATAGGATAAGCAACACTAGAACCCATATTGTGTGGTAAACCTAAAGTATGCCCTACTTCATGAGCAGCCACAAACCTTACCAACTCACCCATTAATTCTTCTTCAAATTTTACTTTTTGTGCATCCGGATTAACTGCAGCAGTTTGGATAAAGTACCAGTTTCTTAATAAATTCATCACGTTGTGATACCAAAGGATATCACTTTCCAAAATCTCCCCAGTTCTTGGATCATGAACATGTGGCCCTTGAGCATTTTGAATATCAGTGGCGATATAACGAATTACGGAATATCTAACATCTTCAGGGCTCCAATCTGGATCTTCTTCTTTAGTTGGAGGATCTTTAGCAATAATCGCATTTTTAAAACCTGCTGCTTCAAATGCAGGTTGCCAATCTTCAATTCCTTTTTTCAAATACTCCCTCCACTCATTAGGAGTAGCAGGATCAATATAATATATGATAGGTTTAACCGGTTCTACTAATTCCCCATTATTGTAAGCATCCCAATCTGATGGCTCTAACTTCCATCTTGTAATGAACCTATTATCGTCTGCTTTGTGGGATTTTTTAGAATAATCAAGTTGACGAATTGAAAAATACCCTACTCTATCATCAAAATTTCTTGGAACAATAGGATTTTCAGGAAGCAAAATCATGGATTGATTCATTTCAATCGATAAAGCTCCAGTTAATTGATTATCCGGCAATTCACTTCCTTTATAGGTAAGTATGTGTCTAATTTCTACATTTTCAGGAAAAGCCTTTCCATGCACGATTACTGATCTGCTTTTATCAACCGTTTGGATTTTAAAAGCTTTTCTCTGGTAATCGTAAAGAGCACCAATCATTGGGATATCTGTAGTGAAGAAATCTTCCACATTAATCACATAAGAGGAAGAATCTTTACCTAATGCCTCAATTTTAAAAGTATGAATAATTGGCTCAAAATTATTATTCTTTACTGATTCATAAATAGGATCATTTTCATCAGCCACTGAATTATAAGATACAGAACGCAGCATTAACTGATTGTCTTTCTTTTGAAAACGAATCACTTGCTGAGGACGAGATTTCATACCCGCTCCACCAAAGTTCAACCCTTTAACGTGACCTGAAATTCTAGAAACTATTAAAATCTCTTTTTCCAATAAATCTTCCGGAATTTCAAAATAATACTTATCATCCACCTTGTGGAAAGTAAATAACCCTTCATCAGACTCTGCTTCAGATGTAATCACCTTAGAATAAGGCTGATATTTTGACTTCGGACTCGTCTCTTTCTTAGTTTCTTCTTTTTTCTTCTTGCCAAATAGCTGCGCATGGCTTTCTTGTGTTGAAAGACCAAAAAAAGCTATTAATGCAAAACTGAATATTATTTTTTTCATTGTATATACATTTAATTTTCTGCTAATCTAACAACACAGCTTCATTTTGTTTACAAATTTCAACTCTTTTCCATGAGTGGAAAAATGAGAGATGTTAATGGGGAAACTATTTCCATTAATCAGGATTGTACTGTAGTTTACAAAATTTTAGGATCAACCTTAACCGAAAGATAAAAATGCTTTGTTATAAATGAATTAAACCTTAGCTTTGCACCCTGAAAGAATAGAGCAATTTTATTTTATAATAATTATTAAATCATGGCAAATATTGGTAGGATTACCCAAGTAATTGGCCCGGTAGTGGATGTGAGCTTTGAAGCAGAAGGCGCAAAATTACCTAACATTTTTGATGCATTTTCAGTGAAAAAATCTGACGGTTCTGTAATCGTTCTAGAATGTCAGCAACATTTAGGTGAGGACAGGGTAAGAACCATCGCAATGGATGGTACAGAAGGTTTGACTAGAGGTATGGAGGTTTTAGACTCTGGATCGCCTATCTCAATGCCAACTGGTGAAGATATCAAAGGAAGATTATTTAACGTAATTGGTGATGCCATTGATGGTATTGAGCAGCCAGAAGGAAAAACTAGGTTACCTATCCACAGGGATGCACCAAGATTTGAAGATTTATCTACTTCTTCTGAAGTTTTATATACAGGAATTAAAGTTATCGACTTAATTGAGCCTTACTCAAAAGGGGGTAAAATTGGTTTGTTCGGTGGTGCTGGTGTTGGTAAAACCGTTTTGATCCAAGAGTTGATTAATAATATTGCAAAAGGACACGGTGGTCTGTCTGTATTTGCCGGTGTGGGTGAAAGAACTCGTGAAGGTAATGACTTACTAAGAGAGATGTTGGAATCAGGTATTGTAAAATACGGTGATGAATTCATGCACTCTATGGAAGAAGGCAAATGGGATCTTTCAAAAGTAGATAAAGAAGCTTTGAAAGAATCTAAAGCTACTTTCGTCTTTGGTCAAATGAATGAGCCTCCAGGTGCTCGTGCTCGAGTTGCTTTGTCTGGTTTAACATTGGCTGAGTATTACCGTGATGGTGATAAAGACAGTAATGAAACGGGTAAAGATATTTTGTTCTTTATTGACAACATTTTCCGTTTCACTCAGGCAGGTTCTGAGGTTTCTGCCCTTTTAGGTAGGATGCCTTCTGCTGTAGGTTATCAACCTACGTTGGCTACTGAAATGGGTGCCATGCAGGAAAGAATTACTTCCACCAAAAATGGTTCAATTACTTCCGTTCAGGCGGTTTACGTTCCTGCGGATGATTTAACTGACCCTGCTCCAGCTACTACTTTCTCTCACTTGGATGCTACTACAGTATTATCTCGTAAGATTGCTGAGTTAGGTATCTATCCTGCGGTGGATCCATTGGATTCTACTTCTAGAATTTTGGAAAGAAGTATCGTTGGTGATGAGCATTATGACTGTGCACAAAGAGTAAAAGAGATTTTACAGCGCTATAAAGAGTTACAAGATATCATCGCCATCTTAGGTATGGACGAATTGTCTGAAGAAGATAGACAAACAGTTTATAGAGCAAGAAGAGTACAAAGATTCTTGTCTCAACCTTTCCACGTTGCAGAGCAGTTTACTGGTTTGAAAGGGGTATTGGTTGATATTAAAGATACTATCAAAGGTTTCAATATGATCATGGACGGAGAGTTAGATCACCTTCCAGAAGCAGCTTTCAACTTGAAAGGTACTATTGAAGAAGCCATTGAGGCAGGAGAGAAAATGTTAGCAGAAGCTTAAAATTAAAATCATGCTTTTAGAAATCATTACACCGGAAAAAAATGTGTTTAAAGGAAATGTAGATTCTGCTACTTTTCCGGGAAGCAATGGTTCTTTTCAGGTTTTGAATAACCATGCCCCGCTTATTAGTTCATTGGACAAAGGAGATTTAAAATTCTCCGATGGCAAGAATGTAACCACCATTGTGGTTGATGGCGGTGTGGTTGAAGTTTTAAATAATAATATTACTGTTCTGGCTGAAAAGGTTATTGAAGGATAGTTTAGTTAAATATTTATAAAATTTAAGCCGACTTGCTGTATAGTGAATCGGCTTTTTTTATGTCTAAAATATTTTAATAAGAAATACATTCAGGATTAATATAATTCTTCTAACACCATATAAGTTTAATAATTACTTCAATTTCCCTACATTTGCATATCATATCCAAGATCTCCGCACGAGGAATCTAAAAAAAATCAAAATCATTTAAATTTCTTATTCATGCAAAAGTGGAAAAAACTATCTCAGTTAGAGATCAGACAAAGGATATTTTCTGCGCTTTCAGAAAATGTAGATTACTACAATCAAAATATTATTGGACTACCAGCATCTCACTTGGATGACAAGGTGTTCTACCAAAACGCCCCATTTTTGGAAGATGCTCCTTATTTATCTACCTTAATTCATAATCCCAATCATATTGGATGCCATACTTTAGGAGAATCAGAAAGCTTTTTTAAGGGAACGCAGGAACTTGAGAAAGAAGTAATCAAAGTTTGTGCAGAAGATATATTGAAGTGCGACACAGATTATGATGGATATGTAGCATCGGGCGGAACAGAAGCTAATATGCAGGCGGTATGGATTTATCGAAATTATTTTATGCAAGAGCATGAAGCCAGAGTCGATGAAATTGCATTGATAAGCTCATCAGATGCCCATTATTCCTCAGCCAAGGCCTCCAATGTTTTACAGATAGATTTCTATAAAGTAGCAGTTGATGAAAATAATCGTTCTATAAGTAATGAAGCTTTAGAACAGACTATTTCTCAAGCTCAAAATGAAGGTAAAAAGTACTTCATAATCATGGCTAATATGATGACCACCATGTTTGGCTCAGTTGATGATGTTAACATATACACTGATTTTTTAATAGAGAAGAATTTAGCATTTAAATTGCATGTGGACGGAGCTTATGGCGGCTTTTTCTATCCATTTGCAAAGCCTGAAAATGATTTGAATTTTAGCAATCCTCATGTTAATTCAGTCACATTAGATGCGCACAAAATGCTACAAGCTCCATACGGAACAGGCATATTTTTGATCCGAAAAAACTGGATGCATTATGCCAATACCCAAGAAGCCAGTTATGTGGAAGGGCAAGACTTTACCTTAATTGGCTCTCGATCAGGGGCAAATGCCATCGCTATTTGGATGATTTTAATGACTTATGGCCCTAATGGGTGGTATGAGAAAACCTTGGTTTTGAATCATAGAACCCAATGGCTCTGTAGTAAATTGGCGGACAAAAGAATTGAGTTTTACAGATATCCCGATGCTAATATTGTAACAATAAAAGCCAAATACTTAAAACAAGAGACTTGCAAAAAATTCGGATTGATCCCCGATAATCATAAAAATTCAAAGTGGTATAAAATAGTGGTAATGGATCATGTAACCATTGAAAAATTGGAGCTTTTTTTAGGGGAAGTTTAAACTGTAAATGAAAGCCAAAGGCTTTTTTCAATTAACCACAAAGATTAAAAAAGAATTCGCAAAGAGCACAAAGTGACAGCTGTTGATTAGAACTATCAAACCATCAGACCTTTATGTCAAAGTTTTAAAAACTGTATTTGAACATTTTAAAACAGACAATTCAGTGCGCTCATCCCCCTTTGGGGGATTATAGGGGGCTAGCGGCTAGGGGGCTAACTATAAGGAATAATCTCAATAGGCAATCGACAAAGATTAGCAAAATCTTCTCCTATTTCCATCATATCATCGTCAGCTTCTCTGTAAAACCATTTGATTTTCACATCCTTTCCACTTTCATCTTTTATTGATTCCATTTTATGAATCATATCCAACATTAGTTTAGAGGTGCTGGTATTGAAGTAATCTAAACGGAAATGCAGCTCTGTTACCGGACGTGGGTCTTCCATATATCGATTGAGATGATCGAAAATTGGAGTAAAAACATCCATTGGATTCTCAGGAATAGAGGATCCTGAGATTTCAAAAAAACCTTTTTCTATATCGATGACCACCGTGGGTCTCTGATGTGTTCCTGACATTCTAAACATACTGTATCAAATATGATAACAAATTACGTTAACTTCAAAATCTTGTTATGATTTTCGACAGTTATCAGTTTTTTTACTTTAAATACTACTTTTTCAAGTGTTCTCTAAATATAATAAAATGCTTTTAAGGAAGGATGAATTCAATTAACTAATTTAGTCTTAGCTTTAATATTTTAAAATAGATAGTTCTTTAAATAGAATTTTAAATGGAGCCTATGCGGCAATTATACGAGAACCATTGGAGTCTACTTGAAAATCAGAATCAGATGACTAAAGTTTGTGTAATTTAATTTTAGAATCCAGACAATCAACAAAAATGAAAAAATCAGCTTTATTATTTTGTATAATATTAGGCTTGTTTTCTTGTAATGAAAATAAAGAAATGGGAAACAATAGATTAACTGCTAGAAATCTACAAGAGATTGACCAACATTCTTTCGCTAAACCAAAAGAAGCCGTGATCACGCATCTCAAATGGGAAGCAACTATAGATTTCGAGAACAAAACTATTCAAGCAATCGCCCAATATAAAATCCAGAAATTTCCAAATGCTAATGAAATCATATTGGACACTAAAAACTTGGATATCGAGAAAATTTGGGGAAACGAAAATGATATCATCCAATTCAAAATAGAAGAACAAGATGAGGTTTTAGGTCAAGCTTTGCACATTCCTTTATCAAAGGATACCAAGACCATCAGTATTCAATATAAAACTCCCGCAAATGCCGAGGCTTTGCAATGGCTTAATGCACAACAAACCGTTGGCAATTCTCCATTTCTATTCACCCAATCTCAAGCTATTTTATGTCGATCTTGGATTCCTATTCAAGATTCCCCAGGCATTCGTTTTACTTTTGAGGCAGAAGTAAAAGTGCCAGAAGGAAATTTAGCTTTAATGAGTGCCGAAAACCCTCAAGAGTTGGATTCTACTGGTCATTATAGTTTTAAAATGGAACAGCCCATTCCTGCTTATTTGATGGCTTTAGCTGTTGGCGAATTGGAGTATCATAAAACTGGAGAGAATACAGGGATTTATGCTGAGCCTGCCACTTTAGATACAGCAATTGCAGATTTAGAAGATTTACAAACCTTTTTAGAAACAGCCGAGAAGCTGTATGGAAAGTATAGATGGGAGCAATTTGATGTTTTGGTTTTACCTCCTAGTTTTCCTTTTGGTGGCATGGAAAATCCAAGATTGACATTTGCTACTCCTACCATTTTATCTGGTGATAAATCTTTGGTTTCTTTAATCGCTCATGAATTAGCTCATAGCTGGTCTGGTAATTTGGTAACCAATGCTACTTGGGATGATTTCTGGCTAAATGAAGGCTTCACGGTCTATTTTGAATATCGTATTATGGAGGCGCTTTACGGAAAGGATTATTCTGAAATGCTGGCTTCAATTTCTTTGAAAGAATTAAAAGAGGAGTCTAAGGAATTGGTGGATAGTGGAAAAGCAAAAGATACGCATTTGAAATTAGACTTGAGCGGTAGAAATCCTGATGTGGGCATGACTGCCATTGCTTATGATAAAGGCTATTTCTTTTTACGAACAATTGAAGAACTGACAGGCCGGGAGAACTTTGATGCATTTTTAAAGCAATATTTCGATGAGTACGCTTTCGAAAGTATCAATACTGAGCAGTTCCTTTTATATATGGAGCAGAATTTATTCGGAAAATACGAGATTGAGCTTCCAAATGATCTATTTTCAAATTGGGTTTATGGAGCTGGGATACCTGATGATATACCAAAACCAAATTCTGAAAGGTTTAGAAATGTAGAGCAATCAATTGCAAATTGGTTGAATACTGAAAATATTGATACTTTAAAAACTCAAGACTGGAGCACTCATGAATTTTTACATTTCTTCCATCAACTTCCCGATTCGATTGATTATGCAGAAGTAAAATTACTGGACGAGAAATTTGACTTCACCAATAGCGGTAATGCAGAAATATTAACTGAATGGTTTTTGTTAGCCGTTAAAACAGAGTATCGCTCCGCCTATGGAGCATTGGAGAACTTCTTAATCAATAATGGGAGAAAAAAATTCTTAATGCCTATTTATAGTGGGTTAATTAAAACAGAAACCGGTAAAAGAATCGCTTTAAACATTTATAAAAAAGCGAGGCAAAATTACCACTATGTGAGCTATAATTCGTTAGATAAATTATTAAATTACAAAACCGATTGATTTTATTAAAAAACTAAACTGAAATGTATAAAATAGAAAGACTTTTAGTTGCACTGGACTTAACTGAAATGGATGAGTTATTGATTAAATATTCATCTCATTTAGCCAAATTTTTGAAAAGTGAGAAAGTGTATTTTATTCATGTTGCAAGAAACTTAGAGTTGCCTGAAGATTTAAGGAAAAATTACCCTGACTTAATGGCGCCAAATGATGAAAGTATCGCAGATTCTATAAATAAAGTGATCGAAAAAGCATGGGAAAGTGGTTACGATTGTGAGAAAGTAACAGAAGTCAAAGAAGGAGACCCATCTGACCAAATATTAAAATGGGTCAATATCAAGGATGTTGACATGATGGTGATGGGTAGAAAAAAGAAACTAAAAGGTGGTGGAATTGTACCTCAAAGGATTGCAAAAGTTGCTCAAACTTCTCTAATGTTGGTGCCTGAGGGTTTTAATTTTAAACTAGATAAAATAGTAGCATCGGTGGATTTCTCAAAGCATTCAAAACTAGCAGTAGAAGAAGCTTTGGCTATCACAAAAGGTAAAAGCATAAATTTATCTCTACTAAATGTATTCAGGGTTCCAGTTGGTTATCATAAAACAGGCAAAAGTTATGAGGAATTTGCCACTATAATGAAAGGCCATGCAAAAACTGATTTTAAGGAATTTGTAAAAAGAAATGACTTTCCTGAAGATTTAGAGTGTCATTATGTATTGGATGATGATGATTCTCCAGCTGATAAAATATTTGGATTTGCTTCCGATCAAAATGCTGATATGATTGTGATGGGCTCAAAAGGAAGAACAGGTTTAGCTTCATTATTACTAGGAAGCGTAGCAGAAAAAGTTGTGATTTATGACAGCGAAATTCCTTTGATGATTGTGAAAGAAAAAGGCGAGAATATGGGCTTTTTAAAGGCTTTACTTAAGCTTTAAATCTAGAAATTAACTTTTCCAAAGTTTTGAAACTTTGGAAAAGTTACTATTTCTAACCTACTGATTTCTTCTCATAAATTTCAGCTACAGCATCAACCGCTTTATCAATTTCCTCTGCTGTATTGTATTTACAGAATGAAAACCTCACATTTGGTCTTTCAGAGGCTTTCCCTAATTCTGCAATTACATGTGAACCAACATCACTACCACTGCTGCAAGCCGATCCTCCACTAGCTGAAATGCCTTTTATATCTAAATTAAATAAAAGCATATCATTCATATCGGAAGGGGGTAAGCAAACATTCAATACTGTGTAAAGACTTTTATCTGAATCGGAACTTAATCCATTAAAAGCAACTCCTTCAACTTTGGCTTTCAACTTTTGAATCATTCTATCCTTCAAGCCTTGAATATGGTTTTGATGTTCTTCCATATCACGATAAGCAATTTCCATCGCTTTGGCTAAACCTACAATGCCATAAACATTCTCCGTTCCTCCACGCATATTGCGCTCTTGCGCACCACCATGAATAAAAGGATGGATTTTGTGCTCATTATTGATATACAAAAACCCAACACCTTTTGGGCCATGAAATTTATGAGCGGCTCCTACAATGTGTTGTGCTTTTATTTCCTGCAAATCATGATTATAGTGCGCCATGGTTTGAACAGTATCAGAATGAAAAACCGCATTATACTGTTTGCAAAGCCAGCTAACTTCCTCAATATCGAGGATATTTCCTATCTCATTATTGCCATGCATCAAGGAAACCAAACTATCTGGATTCTTACTTAACCATTCTTTTAAGGCCTCTAACTCAACTGATCCATTTTTATCTAATGGAACATAATCCAACTGAATATGTCCTGCTTTTTCCAAATGCTGCAAAGTATGCAAGACCGCATGATGTTCAATCCTGGAGGTTAATACCTTTTTGATTCCTTTTTGTTCTATGCTGCATCTTAAAGCAGTATTATCCGCTTCCGTACCACCTGAAGTAAAAAATATTTCAGAAGGAGAAGTATTTAGTAATTCTGCAATTGTCCTTCTAGATTTTTCAATGGCCGCCCTTACTTCTCTACCGTGAGAATGAATAGAAGATGGATTGCCATAATGGTTCAACATAAAAGGCTTCATCGCTTCAAAAACTTCAGGGTCTAAAGCGGTAGTTGCTGCATTATCTAAATAAATCCCTGCCATATTATTAGTTTTCTTTATATGCGATAATCTCTTTAATATCAGAAATCATTTTCTGAGCTAAATGCTCTGCTTTTGATTCGGAATCTGATTCAGAATAAATCCTGATGATAGGCTCTGTATTTGATTTTCTCAAATGCACCCATTCTTTATCAAACTCAACTTTCACCCCATCAACAGTATTTATAGGCTGATTTTTGTATCGCTCTTGTATGGCTTCCAAAATGCCATCCACATCAATGTCTGGTGTTAATTCAATTTTATTTTTAGAGATATGATAGCTTGGGAATGTTGATCTAAGTTGAGAACAAGATTTCCCAAATTTCGCTAAATGAGTAAGAAATAAGGCAATCCCCACTAAAGCATCTCTTCCATAATGCAACTCAGGATAAATAATGCCGCCATTACCTTCACCACCTATGACTGCATTGGTTTCCTTCATTTTGGTTACCACATTCACTTCTCCCACAGCTGAAGCTTCATATTTGCCTCCTCTTTTCTCTGTCACATCTCTCAATGCGCGGGTGCTAGAAAGGTTGGAAACGGTATTTCCCTTTTGCTGACTTAATACATAATCTGCTACAGCCACCAAAGTATATTCCTCTCCAAAAGGAGTTCCATCTTCATTTACAATAGCCAATCTGTCTACATCAGGATCTAAAACAAAGCCTAGATCATATTGACCATTTGCTAATTCATTACTGATATGCGTGATGTTTTCTGGTAAGGGCTCAGGGTTGTGAGGAAAATTTCCATCAGGATAGCAATAAAGTTCTCTTACTTCAGCCACTCCTAAAGATTTTAATAGCTTTGGAATTGCAATACCTCCTGTACTGTTTACCGCATCCACCACAACTTTAAACTTTCTTTCGCGAATAGCTGCCACATCTACCAATGGTAAATCTATCACCATATCGATATGCTTTTGGATATAATGGTCTTGGGTTGTGTATTTACCTATTTTCTTAACTTCGCTAAAATTGTAGTCAGCACTTTCAGCCAAATCTAAAATCGCTTGCCCGTCTTCAGCAGAAATAAACTCACCTTTATGATTCAAGAGTTTCAAGGCATTCCATTGAACTGGATTATGACTAGCTGTAAGGATGATTCCTCCCGCTGCTTTTTCCAAAACAACGGCTATCTCCACGGTTGGGGTGGTAGATAATCCTAAATCTACTACATTCATTCCCATACCTTGTAGAGTGGCAGCAACTAATTTAGATACCATTTCACCGGTAGGTCTAGCATCTCTTCCAATCACTACTTTATTGTTATCCGATTTGGTTTTCAACCAAGCGGCATAAGCACTACTAAACTTTACGATATCAACGGGCGTTAGTCCATCTCCCGTTTTTCCACCTATGGTTCCTCTAATGCCGGAAATTGATTTTATTAAGGTCACTTAATTTATTGTTTGTTTCAATCGGCAAAGGTACTAAAAAATGGAAAGCCAAAGAACAAAAATACATATTCAAAGAAATAAAGATGCACTTAATCGTATTTATTGAAAAAAATCAACTTTATTTTTTAATTTGAGTTAAACTAAGGTTTAAGAAAAATATAGAGTTGACGGGATACATACAATATTGGACAGAAGCAGGTATTCATTCAGAAATGGATGATGATGAAAAGCGAAAAGTGTTTCTTACCAATACTATGTCTTTATTTCTGGCAGTAGTCATGGTTTTAGTTTGGTTCAATGATATTTTTAATACTGAAAATTATTTGGCATCCTACAGAAGAGCTGGTGTATTTTTTTTAATGCTTTTAATCCCATTTTTGAATCATAAAAAGCTTTATAAATTATCTAAAAGCATATTCTTGTTTTTTCCTAGCTTAATATTGTTAGGAGTTCCTATTATCATAGGAGACATTTTTCCTGGTCAATTTATTTGGTTTCAATATGCAGGAGCAATATTTTGTTCTATTCCATTTATTTTATTTAACCACAGTACAGATAAAATTTACATTGCCCTGTTTTTTACTTATTACCTTTTAGTGACATTATTTATTGATAAGCTATTATTATATTATGGTGAGCCACCTGAAGCAATGAAAGAATTAGTCACTAATTTTAGTGACTTTAAATTGCCCCCTCTATTTGTAGCTTTTTTCTCTACCGCCACTCTTCTTTGGTATAATCGAACAAATGCTCAATATGAAAAACAACTAAAAAGTACTAATAAAGAATTACAAGAAACTCAAGAAGAGTTAATCACGAAAAATGAAGAATATGAGGCGATCAATCGCAACCTTGAAGCAATAGTTGAAGAAAGGACCAAAGTAATTGACACAAAAAACAGGCAAATCATTGATTATGCTAATATCAATGCGCACAAAGTGAGAGGTCCATTAGCCAGAATCATGGGTTTAATCAATATTTCTCATTATTCAAATGATCCCGATGAATTAAAATCCATGTTTGAAAAATTAAGATTTCCCTCGCAAGAACTTAATATTATTATTGATGAAATTAATAAAACACTGGAAGAAGGAAATTCAAAGGAAACCGAAAAAAACCAATAGTCTTCAATAATTTCAAGGATTTGGTTCAACTATTCTAAATATTAATCGTAATATTGCAATATAATAAAGTCAAATGGGCGTAACTAAATCAGATTTATTCACGGAAGAACAAAATGACTTGGCAAATGTGGCAAAAGCCTTTGCGCATCCTGCTCGCATTGCCATTATTCAGTATTTGTTGAAATCTAATGCATGTATCAATGGTCATTTAGTTTCTGAGCTGGGTTTAGCTCAAGCTACCATTAGTCAGCATTTACGAGCTTTGAAGGACATTGGAATTATTCAAGGTACTATTGAGGGCGTATCAGTTAGTTATTGCATCAACGCAAAACGTTGGGAGGAAGTAAAAAATCTTTTCAGCGGGATTTTTGATTTATATAAAAACCCCAATCAGCAGGATTGCTGCTGATATTTTTTTGCGTTTAACCATCGTAATATTACAATAGAAGTACTTAAAAAAGAAAATATGAAACTTTCAGAAATCAAAGCAACCTTAGAAAAATTAAGCGAAGTGAAATTTCAATTACCCAGTGGAGAATTTGTTCCTCATCATTTTCATATAACAGAAGTGGGCATAATTACTCGCAATTTCATTGATTGTGGAGGTACCATGAGAAATGAAAAAGCAGTGAATTTTCAATTATGGGAAGATGGTGATTATGACCACAGGTTGGGAGCAAAGAAACTTCATGATATCATCACCCTATCCGAAGATAAACTTGGAATAGATGATAATTTGGAAGTTGAAGTGGAATATCAAGGCACAACTATAGGTAAATATCATCTGGATTTCGAGGAAGATTATTTTGTATTGTTGAATACCCAAACCGATTGTTTAGCCAAAGATAAATGTGGAATTCCTGAGTCAAAACCCAAATTGCAATTAGCAGATATATCGGGTTCAGGTGCAAATGCAAATGCATGTGAACCAGGTGGAGGGTGTTGTTAAATGCACATAAACTTTGGGGTGAAAAAACCCAAAATGTGGAGAGCCTTGGTCTGACGCTTAGCCTTTTTCTGTCGCTTTCTCTGATAAATTTTTGATGTTATATTCTAAAATGAAAAATAGTTAAATAAGTATGCCAAAGCGTCTGACCGATAACATACTTCCATGCTATTTAGCCTAACCAACTACTAAAATGTTCCAGAAACTCACAAACTACATTGAAAAACTAGATTTGGAATCAATCCCTGATAAAAGAAAGGAAGTATTGAATCCATTTATTGATTACTTGCAAAAGAAAATCAAAACAGGAAAGAACATCTCATTAAATTTCATTTGTACCCACAACTCCAGAAGGAGTCATCTTTCCCAAATTTGGGCTCAAGCTCTGGCAGAGCATTTTCAATTGAATCAAATAACTTGCTATTCTGGAGGAACAGCTGCAACTGCTGTTTATCCAATGATAATACAAGTTTTGGAAGAGGCTGGATTTGAAACGATTCCACTTTCGAAAAGCGAAAACGCAATTATTGCAGTAAACTATAGTCCAGAAAGCCATCCAATTATTGCATTTTCAAAAACATACGATCATCCGTTTAATCCTACAATAGGATTTGCCGCTCTCATGACTTGTTCGGATGCAGATGAAAATTGCCCTTTCATTCCGGGAACTGAGAAAAGAATTGCCCTTAATTATGAAGACCCAAAAGCTTTTGATAACAGCCCACTTCAGAAAAGTAAATATGAAGAAAGAAGTCGGCAAATTGCCACAGAATTATTTTACGTATTCTCAAAAATTAAAAAATCATGAGTGAAGTCACAGGAAAGAAGAAAATGGCATTTTTTGAACGCTATTTAAGCGTTTGGGTAGCCATGTGTATAGGAGCAGGAATTCTAATTGGTTATTTAGCTGGGGATGATATCTCTTTTTTGAGTGAAATGGAAATTTATAAAGTCAATCTCCCAATCGCTATTTTAATTTGGATGATGATTTATCCTATGATGTTGCAAATCGATTTTTCCAGCATCAAAGGAGTTGGCAAAGCTCCGAAAGGCCTGATTATGACAGTTGTTATCAACTGGCTGATCAAACCCTTCACCATGGCATTTTTTGCCTGGATTTTCTTTGAGCATCTGTATTCTGCTTTTATTGATCCCGAAATGGCAGGGGAATATATAGCCGGTGCTATACTACTTGGAGCTGCACCTTGTACCGCTATGGTTTTCGTTTGGTCTTATTTAACGGATGGTGATCCCAATTACACATTAGTACAGGTTTCAGTTAATGACCTGATTATTTTAGTAGCATTTATTCCATTGGTTGGCTTTTTATTGGGTATTACAGATATTAGTATTCCTTATGGAACGCTAACCGCAAGTATTATAATTTTTGTAGTTATTCCATTAGTAGCTGGAGTAATTACGAACAAAATTTTAGTCGCTCAAAAGGGTGAAAAATGGTTTCAGGATGTATTTTTGCCAAAATTGAAGCCTGTAAGCATAATTGCTTTATTATTAACGCTAGTTTTGCTTTTTGCCTTTCAAGGACCTAATATCTTCGATAATCCAATTATCATTTTATTGATAGCTGTTCCACTTATTCTTCAGACTTATTTCATATTTTTCATCGCTTGGTTTGCAGGCAGAAAGTTAAAGCTTTCGCATGCTGTTTGCTCGCCCGCTGCCATGATAGGCGCCAGCAATTTCTTTGAATTAGCTGTGGCTGTAGCCATTGCTTTATTCGGATTGCAAAGCCCGGCTGCTTTGGTAACGGTTGTGGGAGTATTGGTGGAAGTCCCTGTTATGCTTTCTCTGGTAGCCTTGGCTAATAAGTGGAAGTATTAGTTTTACTATGATTGGATGAAAAAATAGCAGACCTTGAATTTTCTCAATTTTAGTGTTTTTACTAAAACTTATTTGATTTGCTTGGCATCATATTATATAGCAAATCACAAAATAAATTGAACTTATGAAAAACAAGATGATTCTGGCTGCTCTATTTTTATTTTTAATTGGCAATCCAATTTATTCACAAGAAAGAACGGAATGTAAAAATATAGCTGAAAAAACTTTTCAGGCAATTGACAGTCATTCTCCTGAAATTTTATTTCCTCATTTGGCAGAGAATTTTACTATTTCAGGTCATACAGGTAAGATTGCAAAAAGTGTTTTGCAACAATTAATTTCTCAATTGGCAATAAATTCTTATGAAGTTCAGGAAATAATTACAAATGAAAATACCTCTAAATTAATTTACTCAGTAGACTATAATGGATTAGGCAAAAAACAATCTGTTTTTACTTTTAATGAAAACTGTGAATTAGAGACATTAGAACTTTTCAAGATGGAAGTTAAAGTATTAAATGAAGGTGAGACCAAAATTGATAAACCTTCAGATACTGTTATAAAAATTCCATTTGAAATGGCAAGAAATTTAATAGCAGTAAAAGTTCTTTTGAATGGTCAGGAAAGAACTTTTCTTTTTGATAGTGGTTCGCCAAGAGTAACATTAAATTCAAAGTATTTTTCAACAGAAGAACAGCAAACTAGTATTTCATCTGCAAAGGGTGTAACTGACAACAATATTTCTGGATTGGATATTCAAAAGGTTAAAAATCTTAATTTTGGAGGTATCCAAATCAACAATCAAAAAGTAGTAAGCACAAATTTAGCTCATTTAGAAGAAAGCTTAGATATTGACATATATGGCTTGATAGGCTATGAGATGATTAAAGATTTTGACTTATATTTTGACTATGGAAATCAAACTTTAACATTAATTTCACCTGACTTCTTCGAATCATTTCGGAAAAGTGACCTGTCAAACAAAAAAATAGTAAGTGTACCCATCCAAATGAGAGGACACATTCCTGTAATAGAAGTAATAATTGAAGGTGAAAAATTAAATTTCGGTATTGATAGTGGTGCAGAAGCAAATTTAATAGAAGACAAGCTTTATCCTAATTTCAAAAAGTATTTGAAAAATGGTGAAACCGACAATTTATTGGGAGCTGATAAAAATTCAGTCGAAATTAAAAGTGGAAATTTAAAAAGGATGGCCTTAAATGGTAAAGCATTTAAAGGTTTGAAAACTGTTTTTACCAACATAGATCACTTGAATAAAAACAAAGAAATTAAAATCCAAGGACTAATTGGGTATCCAATATTATCGAAACAAAAAACAATTATTTCATTTAACAGAGAGGAAATTTTATTTGTAGAATGAAATCTATTCCTAATCAAAAAATATATGATGTCATCATAATCGGGGGTGGTCAAAGCGCTCTTGCTTGTGGCTATTACCTCCGCAGAACTGATTTAGAATATGTTATTCTAGATAATCAGGAAAATTGTGGTGGTGCCTGGCAGCATGCATGGAAATCTTTAACACTCTTTTCCCCAGCAGAACACAGTTCTTTACCAGGATGGCTGATGCCCAAATCTGAAAATGAATTTCCTTCCAGAGAAGAAGTGATAGATTATGTATGCCAATACGAAAAACGCTACAAACTCCCGATTAAAAGACCTTTTGAGGTACAAGATGTAGAAAAAGAAGCGGATTACTTTAAAATTATAACCGAGAAATCAACTTTCTACAGCAAAACTATAATTTCAGCCACAGGAACTTGGGGCAAGCCTTTTATTCCTGAAATTCTTGGAAAAGAAAAATTCAAAGGAAAGCAAATCCATTCTGCATTTTATCAAACTCCAGAAGATTTTGCTGGCCAAAAAGTATTGATTGTGGGAGAAGGCAATTCTGGTGCGCAAATTTTGGCAGAAGTTTCCAAGGTGGCCGAAGCAGTTTGGACCACGCGTAAAACTCCTGAATTTCTACCAAATGATGTGGATGGCAGAGTTTTATTTGATCAAGCCTCTGCCAAATATTATGCTGAAAAGAAAGGGGAGAAGTTTGATGCTTCAAAATACAATTTGGGAAATATAGTGATGGTCCCTTCTGTTAAAGAAGCCCGAAATAGAGATGTCCTCCATTCCAAAGGGCAATTTAAAGCATTTACTGAATCAGGAGTCATCTGGGAGGATGGAGAAGAAGAATCTTTCGATGCTGTAATTTGGTGCACTGGTTTTGGATTTACCACAGACCATCTAAAAAATATTGTCTCTACAGACGAAAGAGGCAAAATAAAGACTGAAGCAACTCGCTCTGTTGAAGAACAGAATCTTTGGTTAGTGGGATATGGGGGTTGGACAGGTTTTGCTTCAGCCACTTTGATTGGGGTTGGGAGATCGGCAAGGTCAACGGTTAAAGAAATTCAAAATAAATTGAAAGGAGAGTCATAAACGACTCTTATTCTTCCTTTTCACTTAATTCAATTTCATACTCAACTGCACCCAAATTGAAATTCCGCTGAATACAAACCCCCTTATCGTTATAGTTAAAAATAGATTTTTCCCCTTCATCATTTACCATCATATAGCGGTTTCCATCTGGTAATTTTGCTATTTTACTGTATTTATGAGTGCTCTCTAAGAAAACTGAATCTCTTTTTTGAGGTTGATTAAAATATAGTTTTACTAAACTGTTTGTCACTGGTTTTTCGTGCCAAGCTTTCGTAGTATCTATTATTGTTCGATAATATTTTTTACCCAACAATCGCTCGATTTTAGCTTGTTCGACAGTTTCTCCATTTCTTTTATCTACATAATATGCTTGTCGCAAAGTGTCATTCTGATAAATGGCTTCATGTAATTGCACCATTTGTGTTGGCCTGAAAAGTTTATATTCCAAATCCATTACAGCCGAATAGTAAACCTTGCCACTATCCAATGCCTTTTTGGTTACCATCATATTGCCCACTGGTTTTCCTTGGATTGTGACATCATAAACAAGTTCTTGGGAAAATCCATTTAAACTCAAACTCCAAAATATAATTATAATAACAAACTTCAACCTGCCCATTCTTCTCTATCTAAACTTCTGTATTGTATGGCTTCTGCCAAATGTTCAATTTTAATATCTTCACTTCCAGCCAAATCAGCTATGGTACGGGAAACTTTCATGATTCTATCATAAGCCCTAGCTGAAAGCCCTAATTTTTCCATTGCATTCTTCAATAACGCTTTTCCTGCAGAACTTATTACACAGACTTCTTTAACCATCTGCGAGGGCATTAAAGCATTGGAATGAACATCTTCCAAGCCTTCAAATCGCTTTTCCTGTATTTCTTTGGCAGCTATCACTCTTTTACGGATGGTATCACTGCTTTCTGCTTTTCGGTCTGCTGTCATTTGATCAAAAGAAACCGGAGTAACTTCCACATGCAAATCAATCCTATCCAAAAGTGGACCGCTGACTTTATTCAAATAGCGTTTTACAGAACCTGGAGGACAAACGCACTCTTTTTCTGGATGATTATAATAACCACATGGACAAGGATTCATACTCGCCAGCAACATGAAATTAGCTGGAAATTCAACCGAAACTTTTGCCCTGGAGATCGTGACTCTTCGCTCTTCCAGTGGTTGGCGCAGCACTTCCAAAACTGTTCTTTTGAATTCTGGTGTGAATTACAAAAATAAACGTTAATTTAAGCACTAAATACAAATAAATCAACAACAATAAGCGATAATTTTAACAATAATAAACGAAAATACCTTTAAATTTAACAACAATAAATGATAGAAAACAAGCCAGTTAGAAAAATAGGGACCAGTGCAGTTAGCCTTACAGGCAATTTCGCAAGTGAGAAGAATGACTATGGTGTGCATGAATCATCACTTGAAAGGGATTTTATGTATATGCTTGAACTAGATTTTGATGTTAGTAAATATGTGGTTCAACCAGTAAAGATTGAATACCTCTATCAAGAAAAGAAGAGGTCTTATGTTCCAGATTTTAAGGTCCATTATAAAGCCTCTTTGCAAAGGACCACTATTTTTGAGGTAAAATACCGAGATGATTTAAGAAGGAACTGGAAAGAATATAAGCCTAAATTCAAAGCTGCTATCAAGTATTGTAAAAAGAACGGGATTGATTTTAGGATCATAACGGAAAGAGAAATCAGGACAGACTTTCTGAAAAATGCCAAGTTCCTTTCGAGGTATAGAAAAGCTGAAATAAATCCGGTTATTGCTGATAAAGTAATGTGGTTTGTCAAAGATGTAGAAACTGCAACACCGCAGTTTATTATTGATAGTTTATGCAATTCAAAAATTGATAAAGCTATGTATTTATATACTGTATGGTCATTAATCCAAAAGCTGCAATTAAAAGCAGATTTAAACTTTAAACTAGACATGAATTCAACAGTATGGATTTAGAAAACACACAGAATTTGGAGAGTGGTGAACTCATATCAATTAAAGGAAAGGAATATCAGGTTAGGTCTCTTATTGACCTCGAAAACATCGTTTTAGAGGATGTTAAATCAGGGTCGCTCATTACGCGTAAAGTTAGCTTTGTTCTAAATAATATGGTGGATCATAATGAGAATTATGACCCAATATCTAGAGATCTGGATTATACACAAGAACAATTTGAAGAAGCTAAGAGAAAATTTGAAATCATACTCCCTCTCCTAAACAAGAAAAAATCAGTTAATGACGTCAAGTTACTATCTGACAAACATAAAACATCAGTCAATACAATTTATCGCTGGATCAGAAAAGTGTCCGTTACAGGGGGTGTAGAAGCTCTTATCGAAAACAGGGGAAAGTCAAACAAAGGTCAACTAAGAATACCGAAAAAGGTAGAAAATATCATTAATATCTGTATTGAGAAGCATTATTTAAAAAGCCAGCGAAAAAGAGTAAGAACAGTTATCCGGAAAGTAAAGGAACTTTGTAAAAAGGAGAAATTAACACCACCTCATGATAATACTGTATATGCCAGGGTAAGGGATTACAACAATCAAGAAAAGTTAAAAAAACGCTATGGTAATAAACTCGCTAAAGAAACGTATGATCCTAAGACTGGCAATTTTAAAGCATCTTTTCCATTAGAAGTAGTGCAAATCGACCATACTAAAGTTGATGTTATATTGGTTGACGATGAACATAGGATGGCTATTGGTCGACCGTGGATAACGGTGGCTATTGATATTTACTCCAGGGTTATTCTTGGGTTTTACCTATCTTTTGATGCTCCCAGTACATTGGCAGTAGGCATTTGTTTATCTCATTCAATTATATCAAAAGAAAAATGGATGTTTGATTTAGGATTAGAGGGTAGCTGGCCCTGCTGGGGAATTCCAAGTATAATACATGTGGATAATGCAAAAGAATTTAGAGGTAATGATTTAAGAAATTCTTGTGCAATGTACGGTATCAATATCAACTGGAGACCAGTGACGAAACCTAATTGGGGAGGACACATTGAAAGGCTTATAGGTACTTTTTCTAATGAAATTCATGAATTACCAGGTACCACATTCTCAAATTCTAAAGAAAAGGGAGAGTATAAGTCTGAAAAGAAATCAGCATTAACGCTTTCGGAGTTTGAGAAGTGGCTGACAACATACATAGTGGACGTTTATCATAAGAGGGAACATAGTTCTCTGAATAGGTCTCCAATCTCCGCTTTTGAAAGGGGGATTTTGGGGGAGAATGGCGAAGGTGGTATAGGCCTTCCCCCTATTCCATTAGATGCGATGAAAGTTAAGCTTGACTTTTATCCTAGTTTTTCTAGAACAATTCAAGATTATGGTATCCAGTTTAAGAATATTACCTACTATCATGAGATTCTTAAAAAGTGGATAAACTCAATTGAAAGGAATAGTGGTAAAGCTCATGTCAAAAGGAAGTTTCTTTTTAAATATGATCCTAGGGATTTGAGCCATATCTATTTTTATGAACCAGATCTAAAAGAGTATTATTCTATTCCATATGCTGACTTATCAAGGCCTAAGATATCACTCTGGGAGTATCGAAATGTTTATCGTAAATTAAAGGAAGAAGGAAGAGAAGAAATCAATGAAGACTTAATCTTTGCTGGTTACAATAAAATGGAGGAAATAGAACGAAAGGCTGTTGAGTCAACGAAGAAAAAGCGAGCAACTGCGAAGAAGAAAGGGCGTAAATCTAACTCAGATCATATTGAAGTTCTTAATTCAAAAGAAAACAAAACCAGTAATATTCCTTCAAACGATAGTTTTACAGGAGACATCAATTTTGATAATATTAAACCCTTCGATTAGGTCATGACCCACTATACACATATAAGAGAAGATATCAGAGCTATTGCAGAGAAGTCAAATGAGGATAGAATCAACTATATACAAAGTGAATTCTGGATATCGTATCCGAGGTCAATGGACATCATCAAGAAATTTCATGATCTAAAAAACCATCCAAAAGTTAATAGGATGCCCAATTACTTATTGGTAGGAGAAACCAATAATGGAAAAACTGCTATACTTAATAAATTCATTGAAGAGAATAATCAGGATTTTGTAATAGACGAAGGATTTTCCCTGATAAAAAGCCCAATTGTATCTATTCAAACCCCACCATCTCCTGATGAAAGACGGCTTTATAATGAGATACTAAAGGAAATGAATGTACCCCACAAGCTGAATGAAAGGTTAGACAAAAAGTACTATCAGTTATCACGTCTAATTGAGAGTACTAATACTAGGGTTTTAATTTTGGATGAAATTCATAGCATTCTTTCAGGGACATATAAAAAACAAAGAGAATTTATGACCTTATTGAAGTATATGTCTAATGATCTTAAGATAGGAATAATTGTAGCAGGAACCAGGGAAGCGCGGATTGCAATTAATACCGACCCCCAAATTGCTAATAGATTCAGTCCTATTACCCTACCAAAATGGAAACTTGACACTGAATTTATTCAGTTATTATATTCTTTTGAATGGAGATTGCCACTGAGAAAAAAGTCGGGCTTATATGAGAAGGAAAATTTTGATCTTGCTAAAAAGATTTTCTATCTCTCTGAAGGAATATTAGGAGAATTGTCCACGATTTTAAAAATGGCAGCTATTCAGGCCATTACTTCAGGAAATGAAAGAATAACCTCTACGGTTTTAGACCAAATTGATTATGACAGTCCTACTAAACGACCTAATATTACCTTGTGAGTTTTAATCGTATTCCAATAGTGCCTATTCCATTGAAGGATGAATGTTTAACAAGCTGGTTGTTTAGACTAGCTAAGGGACTGGATACTAAATTACATACCTTAAATAGGTATTACTGGCCAAAACATGAAATATGGACTAGGGTTATTGAGCTGACTATTTCTAAAGAGCTTCTCAATGAAATTTCACTGAAGTCTGGTTTGACAGTTAGGCAAGTAAGAAAAATGACTTTACTACCTTATAATGGTAAAATTGTAGAGCGATTAACTTCTCTTAGAGCTAATAATTGGATTCTTAACCAATCTAACTTTCATAGGCACAAACGTAAATCAAATACAGTGTTTTGCCCTCATTGTTTAGAGAAAGATCCTATAAAATATTTTAGAACCTCGTGGAGGTTATCTTTTAATGCGGTCTGTTTAAACTGTGGATTTGAATTGCTTGACCGTTGTAGTTTTTGTGAAAGTAGTGTTGATTTTGCAAGGTTAGATTTTGGTAATAAGAATCAGTTGATTTCTTATGATATAAACGAGTGCTTTTCATGTAAAAAAGCTCTTAATGAATCAATTAGTCAATTGGCATCTGAAAAGGATCTTTATTCAAACCTACTTTTATGGGAAAGAATAAATACTGGCTATAGTTATCCAGGATTGTTTTCCTTCAGCTATTTCCAGGTTCTTTATAATATCTGTTCGGCACTTTTGAGAAAAACTAAATATTCTAATTTGCTTAGGCAGGCTATTCAGGATAACTATCAAACAGAAGATCTTTCTTATTTGACAGAATACATTTGTTTTGAACATGTTCCTGTACAAGGTAGAAGGCAAATTATAACTACTGTGGTACCATTATTGGAGAAATGGCCAAATAGGTTTCTTCAATTCAGTAAGAAATATTCATTAACATTAAGTGCGTTTAAAGATTCAACTTTTAAACCTCAAAATTATTGGTTCGAATCAATACTACAGAAAATAAGAAGTATTGATCATTAAAGAAGATTTAATTATTAAAATAGGAATTGAGATAGTTTATATTGCATAACAATGATTTGGCTTATACAATTGAGACACTTTTGTAAGTGGTCACGAATACCGCACCTTACAATTATAAATTAGCTTTGTCAAGCATTTACCAATCAAAACAGGGGACTTTTTACCATTCGAAATTATTCAAAAAACCTTATTCTAAGGATCATATTTAACCACATTTCAAACAAGTAATCCAACTTTCATTAGCATTTAGAAGATAAGTAGTCTTTCAATTTGTTAATTGTTTGGGTAGTTAATGACTATAAAGATATATAGGTACAAGCTAATGATATGTTTATTTTAAAAGTAGTGC